>Ga0079221_10000338_pt1 | contig 12468 bp, 4 predicted proteins | sample GAAS200_FD_75069 | JGI IMG/M metagenome (GOLD analysis project Ga0079221, IMG submission 75069) | Agricultural soil microbial communities from Georgia to study Nitrogen management - GA AS200 | ecosystem: Environmental > Terrestrial > Soil > Agricultural land | place: USA: Georgia | collected... | reverse complement strand
CGACGATGCGAAAGCCGTCGAACTTGTCATTCGAGCTCTTCGCCCGCACGATTGTTGTGTACTGCTAGTCCGCAGTCTCGCCACGTGGCTGGCGTCCAGGTGCGTCAGAAGCGGGATGCGGGGCGAATGCTAGTTTTTCGAGAAAGTATAAACAGTCATTGGGCTGTAAGCCCCTACGGCATTGCTCAGACGTCTCACCACGCTACTGTCGCCGCCCATTGTGTAGATCGTTCCGTTCAATGCTGCCGCAGCGAGGCGACACCTCGGTTTGGGGAGCGAAGGCGTTACACGCCAAGGTGTTGGTGAACCGGTCGTAGACCTTGGCGACAATCCCCCGCCTGTGCCAAGACCGCCAATCGCGTAAATGAGGCCATTAGCGTCAACCGCAGCCAAAGAACCTCTGGCTGTAGGCGTGGGAGCCCGCAGTACTCAAGTAAGATTTGATAAGTTATATAGATTTGCAGTACTGAATATATTCCCGGAGATAATACCACCGATCGCGTGGTTTTCTCCATTTAACGTCGCTGTAGCCAAGTCAGCCCGACGGGCAAATCCGCCCTTAGTTCGCAGTGAACAGATAAAGTATTGTGCCGGGAGTGAGTCTCTCGACTAGGCCAGCGGAGCCACCTAAGGCGTAAACAAAGCCGTTGATTGCGGCACCGGCCAGGTCTCCACGAGGTTCAGCCAACGGCGTTCCGGCTGTCCAAGCGTCCGCCGTCGGGTCGTACACCTCCAAGGAATTCACCTCACCACCGCCCTGGGCAAGGAATATGCATGCGCCGCAGGCCGTTTCCCTTGAGACGCCTCCGAAGGCGTAGATTTTGCCATTCAGAGCGACAGCAGCAAGACCCCGCCGGGGAGTCGGCATCGGGGCAGCTGTGCTCCAGCCTAGGATTGGTGAAGTCAGATCGAGAACTTCGACGGTGCTTAAGTCGTTTTGACCATCGAAACCTCCGATTGCATAGATTTTCCCGTTCAAAAACACAGCAGCGAGGCCAAGACGAGGGGTAGGCATAGGAGCGGATAGGGTTATCCAATTCGTCGACGTGTCGTAACACTCGACCGAGCTTAAAGCCGCTGGTCCAAATGCGGTATTGCCCACTCCCCCGAGTGCGCAGATTCGGTGTGTTCCACTGACGGGCAAAGTGGTTTCGACAGCTGCGTGAGCGTATCGAGCCGTGTTCAAACGCGCGCCAGAAATTGCCCACCCACTTGCACCGGACGAAAGGAATTCGACTGTGTCAAGGGCCGAACCGTTGGATCCCCCTATCGCATAGATTGTAGTTTGTTGCCCAGTTGTTCCAGTTGTAAAGGGAGCTGCGGCTACACCGCCTCGTGGAACATTCAGGCGCGGCGCCAATTGCCAGGTGTTGAGATTCGGATCAAAGGCCTCCACCAAAGTTGAGGCGGCCGTGCCGTTGGCGCCTCCAATCGCATAGATCTTGTTGCTGGCGACAGCAGCGGCAAGAGCAGAGAGGGGTATGGGCATCCCTTGAAGCCCAACCCAGAATTGGCCAGCAGTAGTGGAGCCCGACAGCGTGTATCCGGTGGGGGCAATCGGTGAACTGCCCAGGATCGTGAAGCCCGAAGGAACGGGGGGTCCGCTTGGACCCGGCGGTCCTTGAGGCCCTTGTGGACCCGCTGGACCCTGCTGGCCTTGTGCGCCTGGTGCCCCAGGAGCACCCGGGGCTCCGGGCGCTCCGGCCGCCCCCTGTGCGGCCAGCTGTTGCCACAAAAAGTTCGAGGCCGCAGGCTCTGAGTTGGTGTTTGTTACAAGCGCGAGCCAGAACGAACCTCCGTCTGTGACCGCGTCGTTGGCGTTGTAGGTCGCGGTAGACATCCAACTGCCACGGTTGTTGATCCCCGCAGCCATGACTTGCCAGTTCGTATTTGTGGGCGACGGCTCGGAGTTTGTGTTCGCTGCCTTCGCGACCCAGTAAGAACCAGCATCAAACACCGCGTCGCTCGCGTTATAGGCAGTCGTGCTGCTCCACGGGCCTTTGTTGTTGACTCCTGGAGGCCCTTGTGCTCCGTTCGCGCCTGGAGCTCCCGGCGCACCCGGTGCCCCTGGCGGACCAGTGATACTCAATCCCGGGATTCCCTGTGGCCCCATCAACCCTTGTGGGCCCTCAGGACCTGCAGGACCTTGTGGTCCTGGAGGCCCAGTCGTTAACGTAGGAAGCAACGTCACGGACAGATAGTTGTCACCACTAGCTATCGTCACTGTTCGAGTGTCAACATTCCATCCAGTCAAGTTGGTGAGTTGCACGACTACAGTGTGAGTCCCTGGCGTGAGACTCACTGACATGGGAGTGACTTTCCCGGTGTCCTTCCCATCAATCAACACGTTAGCTCCGTCCGGAAACGAAGTGACGTGCAGTGATTGCGCGCGCAGAGCCGCCGGAGCACCGAGCGCACAAAGCGTCGCGATAATCATTGCAAGCCAAACAATCTTTCGAGGCTGGGTCATGGTAGTCCTCCTGAAACTGCCGCTCTGGGCTTTTTCGTTGAACAGCGGGGATTTTGTCGAAGGCTAGACTTGCTGTTTTGCATCTGCAATACGCAGTTGCGGCCAAATCCTGGATGACCGCATTTGACCGCTTTCTGTAACAATGTTGCTTCGGTAAGTCTGCTTTGGTAGTATCCGCGTCAACCGTTTGTCCCAGGAACGGATCCCAGCATGGCCAATGAAATGGCCAACCTACCGGATAACTCCACTGAGCGTTCCTCCGAAGACCGCCTAGACTCTTGGAAGGAAATTGCCGCCTACCTGAAGTGCAGCGAGCGGACGGTGCGCCGCTGGGAGGAAGAGGGGCTGCCCGTTCACCGGCACGCGCACAAGTCGAAGGCCGCGATTTATGCGTATAAAACCGAAATTGATGACTGGTGGCGCAGGGGCCAGGTACGCCTCAAGCAGATCGCGCAAGAGCAACAGCCTTCGCCCCACGTTCTAGAGCGCAGGGGAATCTGGGTAGCCTCGGTGACAATTCTGGCCGCTGCACTGGCTATGATTCTTTGGTTCAACGAAGGCGGTTTGCGGGATCGGCTATTCGGAAGAGCGTCGCGTGTCCGAATTGAATCCATTGCCGTGCTGCCGCTGGATAACCTTTCGCGCGATCCGGAGCAGGAGTATTTTTCCGACGGAATGACCGACGCGCTGATTACCGATCTCGCGCAGATTGGTTCACTGAGGGTGATCTCGCGCACCTCCTCGATGCAGTACAAGCGAACGAAAAAATCGCTGCCGCAAATCGCTCGGGAGCTCAATGTGGATGGGATTGTTGAAGGTACCGTGCAGCGCGAGGGAGAGCGCGTGCGCATCACCGCCCAGCTCCTATACGGCCCCACTGACAAACACGTTTGGGCCCAGAGCTACGACCGCAGTTTGCGCGAAGTGCTCGCCTTGCAGAATGAAGTAGCCAGCGCGATTGCCCACGAAATCAACGTCAGCGTAACGCCGCAGGAGAAGTCGCGCCTTGCCGCAGCCCGCCCGGTCAACCTGGAGGCCCACGAGGCTTATCTCAAAGGCCGCTACTACCTGAACAAGCGAACCGAGGAAGGGTTCCGCCAAGCGATCACCTACTTTAGCGAAGCCACTCAAGAAGACGGCAACTATGCGCTCGGCTACGCAGGCTTGGCCGACAGTTACGTCTTAGTCGGAGAATATAGTTTGCTACCAGCCAAGGAGACCTTCAGTAGAGCACGGGAAGCGGCCGCGAAAGCTTTGGAACTGGATGAAACGCTTGCCGAGGCGCACAACGCCCTCGCAGGCGTGAAGGAAGATTTCGATTGGGATTGGCCTGGCGCCGAACGTGAGTTCCAGCGCGCCATCGAGCTGAATCCGGGCTATGCGACCGCGCATCAGTGGTACTCGGAATTGTTATCCGAACTGGGCCGGCACGACGAGGCCTTGGCCCAGATCAAGCAAGCCCAGCAGCTCGACCCGTTTTCGCTCATTGTCAACGCGGTATACGCAGACGCTCTGCGCACCGCTGGACGAGACGATTTGTCGATCGAGCAACTGCGGAAGACGCTTGAGATTGACCCCAATTTTGCCCACGCGCACTTTCACCTCGGATTGGCGCAGTTGCGAAAGGGGGCGTTTGCAGAAGCGGTCGCCGAATTTCAAAAAGCTTCAGCCTTGTCACCTAATGTGACCGATTACAAGGGCGGGCTCGGCTACGCCTACGCGCGCGCGGGTGAGCGGACGGAAGCGCGCAAGCTGCTGGCCGAACTAAAGGATCGCTCGACGCGAAGGTATGTCTCCTGGTTTTACGTCGCAGCGATTTATTCCGGACTAGATGAAAAGGATCAAGCTTTCGCTAGCCTGGATAGGGCCTACGAACAGCATGAACAAGGGTTTGTCGTCATGAGAAGGGAACCCATGTTCGACCCCTTGCGGGGTGACCCACGTTACGAGGATTTGCTGCGGCGCCTGGGCCTGCCGTAATAGGCTCGCGCGGCATCCACTGGCTGCGACGCCCGACGATAGCCGTCGGGGTTTCAATGCGCCAGTCTTTACAACCCCTCCAAATCGGCCGGGGCTTGCTATTCGCTGATGTCGAAGTCCACCGTGCGGTTAGGCGCGTTGTTCTTGGCGGAATCTACGGCTTGCATCACCAGGCGGTAAGCGCCCGGCTTCAGGTCATCCACTTTCACTTTCAAGCCGATGGGGATGACCGGATTCCCTTTCTGGATGAACTCTTCGCAGCGCACCGCTCCCGTGGAAAAGACTTTATTGTTGGTGGTTCGCTCGAGAATCGTGTAGCCCGCGGCAACGACCGGCGGGTTGTCCGAAGTCAGCAGCGGCTCATAAATTTCGCTGTACACCACCACGTTGTCCGTGTGCTTGAAGTGATTCGTGGCCGAAGGAACAATCTGCATGCCTTTCACCACCAGCGGCGTGCGGTCTTCGAGCAACACCGAGTCGAGGTTTTCGGGAATGTCGCTCAGTTTGTGCACGGAGTCTGCGAGCGCCACGCCGCTCAGGCTGAAGTGTTTGCCGTCGTACGCGTCAATCGAGAGTGGCGATTCAAATTTCCCGAAAGCATCGCCGCCCGCGCTCAACACCACCGTGAGCTTGTAATCTCCCGGCGCCGCGTCGAATTGATTCGCGTACTCGTACGGCGACTTCGTGAACTCTTTCCACTCGTCCTTTTCTAGGTCCAAGTTGACGGTGTCGCTGAACTTCGCTCCAATGCTGCCGTCATTGCGATACGCGATGCCCAACACGTTCAAGCTGGCGTGATACTTCCCTTTTTCCTTGTTGAATTGGAACGAATCGGAAGGAATCCCCATCGCCAGGTTCACGCGCGCGGTGTTCGGCCCGGTGTAGAAAAACGGCGCTTCCAGCACGCCGTGGATCGAACCTGCCTGCGAGCCTGTCGCACGCGCCTCTAGTTGCTTTTCGAGCGGCTTGCCTTCGAGCACGTTCGCCGTTCGAACATTGCAGTAACCGCTGCGCGAACGCACGTGCATGCCGCCTTCGTTCATTTTTACTTTCAAAATGTGGCAACTGCCCTCCGGTGTATCCGGCGGCGCGTATCCCAGAATGTAGAACTCGTTTTGCTCGCGCCCGATTTTTTCTAGGCCTCCAAGCAAATCGTTGGTGTTGAAAATGGTGAAGCCGCCTGTTCCTTCCGCCAAAGCAGCGAGAATTTGCTGATTGGTGGATGCAGAAGGCGGGAAAGTCGGCACGATGGTTCGCGGCTGGCCATAGGTAGAATTGTAGAGATTCGAATTGGTAGGCATTCCGCCCCCGCGCGTTCCACCACCACCCGTGCCACCTCCGCGCGTTCCGCCGCCAGTCCCTCCGCCCGTGCCCGTCCCACCTTTTCCTCCGCCGCCCGTTCCGCCAGTCCCACCACCGGTTCCGCCGCGGCCACCTCCGCCTGTCCCTCCGCCACCAGTTCCTCCACCGCCCGTGCCCCCACCGCCGCCAGGCCGTCCTCCGCCACCACCGCCCGTGCCACCGCCGCCCGCTCCTCCTCCTCCGGGCCTTTGCGGATCAGGGAGGCCCATCGCGGGGTAAGCGGCGAGGACGAGTCTGGGATGTGCCAAAGATGGCTGAATTGATGCTTGATTCGAAACGGCCAGCCTGACTCGCGAAGAAAACTGGCGCGCTGGCTTGCGATTCGAAACGGCGAGTCTGACTCGGGAAGAAAACTGGCGAGCTGGCTTGCGATTCGAAACGGCGCTGGGCTTCGCCGCGCCAGAAGATGGCTTGCGAGAGGAGGCGGCGACCGCTCTCGTTTGTCCAGGAGAAGTTCTATTCCAGGAAGTGCCGCCGGGAGCTGTGGCGAGAAGGCCGCGAACGTCCACCGCGTAAATGGCCACGTTGGATTTGTTGCAGGCGTCGATGGTGGCCGTGAGTTCAGATTGATTTTCCGTCGTCAGCGGAAAACCGCCGGAGAAAAGAATCATCATCTTGCGCCCGGGAATGGTGCGCAGATTCTTTGCCAAGCTGCGAACGGCGAGCAGCATGGTGCGCGCGCCGAAATCCGCGGCGGCATTTCCCAGCGAAGACATGCCAATCGTTGGCATGGTATTGGCCATGGCATTGGGCACGTTATTGGAAGCCACGGTGACATCGGGAGGCGGCGCGTTGGGATCCACCGCGGAACCCTTAATGCCAGAGACGGCCGCGCGCAACAGCAGAGAGCTTGCGGTGAAATTCTGGACGATGCGGAGCGAACCGCCAAAATCCACGACGGCCATCAAGCGATCGGGCCCCGCGTTCGCCTCGATGAATTTCTGCGCGGCGCCGCGCGCCTGGATCTGATCGGGAGCGGCCATGGTGGAATTATCGAAGAACAAAACCAAGTAGTGCTGCTGGCCCTTGGGTTGTACAGCGGCGTCGGCTCCGGAGGAGAAGCTCGAAATTGGCTCCTCCTTGTTGTCCTCGAATACTTTGAAATCTTTCTGCGTCAGGTCGCGAACGTAGTTGCCTTTTTTGTCGGTCACCACGGCGTCGACGAGCACCAGCTTCGTTTCTTTCTTGATGACCGCGACGGGTTGCTGGTCCGCGGGAGCGGACGCCTGCGGCTGCGGCGGTGGCGGCGGCTGTTGCGCGTTGACGCAGACAGCTCCAGCGGCGCAAAGAATGGCGGCTGCGAGCCAACCGGCAAGCCGAAATTGTTTTGGAAAGGAGCGGCGTGTAGTCATATCGTCCCCCATTTTCGAAGCGGCGAAGTACTCCTGAGGGCAATCGGGAGGTGAAAAGAGCTTAACAGAATGTGCGGTGCGAGGGAGAAAGATTTTTACTTGCGAAGCCGAAATCGGGTAGTGCGGCCAGGCGCTTACGTCAGCGCCTCGCTGCAAATGATTCTGGGGATGGTCGGTTCCTCACGGTCCTTTTGCCGATCCAACCATTCTCGAATATTGTGCTGGTTATAGAGGCGAATGAGGGCTTTCAGGAGAGTATCAGCTACTAGATTGTTTCGCCGAATTAGATTCAATTCCCTTTTTACAGCGCTCGTTAGATTGCCAGCGCGAAACGCTCGTTCCAACACGTTGATCTGCGACTTAACATCGTCGTCTTCAGTTCTCGCAAAGAGCACGCGGAGCTCACGGAGAACGTACCGCTGGCCGTGCGTCAGCGAAACGGTGTGTTCGCGCTCAGCTTCGCGGTGCTTCACCTCTTCTGCGAACTGGCGCTTCACGCGCATCACGGCCGCGTTGTATTCAGCGGGCAGAACCTCACCTTTTAGCTCGGGGCCGCATTTGATTGCGCCAAGGACCTTGGGGACATCACGGGAGACAGTCTCACCCGCCGAATCTACCAGAAACAACTGCTGGTAACGTTCCGCTTGACAAAAAACATACACACCCTTTTGTTGTGAATTCGGCTTGGCCGCCCGAATGCCATCGCGAAGGGCCGCGATCCGGTCATACTCCGCAGGATTGTCCTTCCGGAGAAGGCGCAGAATCTCCTCCGCCTCGTTCAGGTCCACAAATTCTTCTTCCTCGTCCTCAAACAGACTCAGGTTGCCGCCTTTCTTTTCGTAGATTGCGTACATCGCTTCTTCATTTAGCTGTTCTGTGAGATCGAGGATCGCCGAGTCCTCACCGATGGTGTCGTGGATTTCTTGAATGCGGTTATGCAATTTCTGGCGCAAACCCAGGTTGCGCTCGATCCCAGTCTCCGGCAGAAAATTGAACCCGAATACGACGTCATGGTCACTTCCGATCCGGTCAATTCGACCAAATCGCTGGATGAGCCGCACCGGATTCCAGTGCAAGTCGTAGTTAACGATTTTGTCGCAGTCCTGTAGGTTTAGACCTTCCGAAAGCACGTCTGTAGCTACCACAGTGTTTAGCTCGGTTTCGCCCGGCTGAAACCTATATTCCTGGTTCGCGTTCGGAGCGAACCGCCCCACGACTCTCATCTTGCTCTTGTCGCCGCTAAAGATGACCTCTAGGTCAGACGCTTTGATATGGTTTTTCAAATTTTCAAAGAGATACCGCGCTGTGTCAGCGTATTGAGTAAATATCAAGCGCTTGCCCTTTTTGAGCGGCGCTTGTTCCAGCCTGCGAATCAGTGTTTGCAATTTCGCGTCCTGTTCCGGGGTGATTGGGTCAACCAGCGTCTTGATCCTGTTGAGAATCTTTATGTCGTGGTCTATGTGTTTCTGCAAAAGCTTCAAATCGAAATCGGCCGCCTCATAACGATTTGAAACGTCCCGCAAGGCGGAGATCAGGTCGGCTTCTTCTTCATAGTCGGACTCATAGAGAATCCTCTGGGCGTCCTCACCGGCAGGCACAAAGCCCTCTTCGAGCGCCCGCACGAATGTCTGATGAATTCCTATCAGCCTGCGAAGCGTTTCCTTAAACGCATATACGCTGGACTCGAAGCGCTTGAAAAGCAAAACTCGAATCAGTCCTCGAAGGTTGTTCCCAGCGCGCGCCAAGCTCGCATAAGGCTCGTGCCTTTGCTTGTCCTTTGACACGTAGCGCCATAGGCCGTAGCGAGCGTACGTCAGTTCGTCTGGTAGTGGATCGGGAATGGTCCTGCGTGGTTTGCCGAGATATCCTCGCAATTCTTGGTACAGGCCCTGATACGTGTCCTCGATACTGTACTCAATGGTGTCCAGTTCGCGCTTCGGGAAGAATTGGTGTTTCCCGGCCACCATAACGTAAGCTCGTTTGCGTCCGTCCTGATATTCCTGAAAGCGTGAAGGATCAATCCGCTCGTGTGTTTGCGAGTCGTAGCCGTACCAGCGCAGGATGTGATTTCGGGTGCGCCTTATTAACATGTACGCAAGCAGGTCGGGGAGTTTTCTCTCCCCTTTATCGATGAGCTTGAAATACTGTTTGAGATCAGCAGGAGCGACTGGCAGGTCTGTCTTGTCGTCCTGATGAAAGAGCTTAATTTGGTGGTATACGTCCCATGCCGTCTTGTTGCGAGGAGTAGCGGTTACGAAGCAGGATCTTCGTCCGCCCGTTGAGAGATAGCCCTCCAACAGCTTGTAACGCTGCGTATCGGGGTAGCGGAAGTTGTGACTCTCATCCAATAGAATGAAGTCACGATCCTTGTATTTGGCGTCGTCAAGCAGGATGTTCCCCGCGCCGTTTCCGCTTTCGTGCAGAAAACCTGTTGAAAGGACGCGGGCGTTGAGCTGGTAGGCCTCGTTGTACCGCTCCCACATCTCGACGAGCGGAGCCGGACAAATCACCAGCGGTCTCGCGTGATCGGTTCGCTCGAAATGTTTCACAATGGCTGCGCCAATGTAGCTCTTCCCCAGGCCGACGACATCGGCCACAAACGCGCCGCCATAGTCACGGATGATCTGGACTGCTTGCCGCACGGCGACTTTCTGGAAGTCGGCAAGGCGGGTGGTGATCTCATCATCCCAGAGAATGTCGCGGTCGTCCTCGTCTTCGAGCCTATCCTTGACGAGTGCGTAGAGCGTTTTCATGTAAACGTCATACGGACGAACAGACGCGACAGCCCAGGACCGCCGCATCTCTTGCATCAGGGCTTCGTCAAAATCCTGCGCTTCGCCCCAAAGCTCGTCGAACCATCGGCCAAGCTCGGCATGGTTATTGTTTCCCGGAACGATTACATTCAGCTCAGTGTTATGGCTGACTCCAGCGAGAGTCAGGTTAGAAGAACCGACAATGGCAATTCCGTTCTCGTGCCGTTCCACCTTGCTGCCTAGCAAGTCGTACATATCCGCATAGTCGAAAATGTACGCCTTCGCGTGCATGCGGCCCTTTGTATAGACCCGCACCTTGAGCCGCTTTTCCTCGATCAGGCGGACGAGGACGCGAACAAGTTCTTCTGCTTCGTCGGTCTGGTCCATCAGCTCCACGGTTGAGCGGATGTTCTCAGCTGTTTCATCTGCCATCCTCTTCATCGATCCGCGCTTTGGGTAGACTTGTTCTTCGACCTTCTCAGAGACAAGTTCGAGCCTGCGGTAGCCCTCGGCGAGTTGCTCTAGAGTTTCTCGGTTGGTCGTGTTGCCGATCAGGAGCTTTAGTTCTTTGACGCGCGCAAGTGATTTCGCAATGCTTTCGAGGCCGGATAGAAAGAAATAACCCACGGCAAACCGCGCGGATGAGGTTGAGCCAAGAATCCGGTTGATGTGTTCAACCAGCTTTTCGGAGCGATTATCGATTATGTCGTGCGTAGGCATTAGCTCTAGCTAGTGCGAGACATCTTTTGCTTCCAGGGCATTCACTCGACTTCGGCGACCCCTATACAGGGTAGCTACGCGATCATTGATCTTTCTTTCCCACTCCTCACGGCAAGCGCCCTGTGAATCCAAGCACTTCCGAACCAGACTCTCGATTTCGCCTCGGTCGTCCTTCTGTGGCACAGGCACCAATGCCTTTTCAAAGTAGGCCCGCATGAGCTGATATCCATTCTGAATAGGTGAGCAAGTACGTGTAATCTCCTGCCAACAGGATTCGGAATTTAGCACCCCTAGTAGATACAAGTCGTCGACGGGGATGATGTAGGCTGCGTTATTCACAAATATTCCGTTCCGGTCGTAAGCGAAGGCAGGCTTGACTTGGAAAATTTGATAGACGATCTTTGGTTTGTCGAAGGCATCTGCATACTCCGCAGCGTACCTAGCCATGCACCACCAACGGTAGCGTCCCTCCCTACATTCCGGGCGATCGCTCAACTCTGATTTCCAGTGAGACAAGTGCACTTTGACTGCGGGGTACTTGTCAATTTCAAGCTCCCATGGGGAGTAGATCAGCCACCGGTCATGCTGGTCAATGCACCATCTCCTAATATCTTTTCCAATTGCTAAGGGTCGAATTAATTCGGCGCTTCGAGAATCTCGCTTGATGAGTTCTGCTCGCTGGCTACCGTTGATCACGAATGCTTTGTTTAGCCCGGTCTTCACACCGTAATAAATCTGGCCACTCACATACTCGTTAAGCGATATCGCACCAGACGCCTGGATTTCCTTCACAGCCTCGGCCAAAGATGCGGTGTTCAACTCCCACCCTTTGTCGCTCAGCGCACCTGAGGGGAGAACTGTACCAAGCGAATTTATGATTATTCGGACGTCTGGATACGGCGGGTCCAGATCCTGAACCTCAGTAAAAACGGTTTTATGTTCTCGCTTGCCCTTTTGGGCAATGAAAATCATTGGGTAGGTTGTTGCGCTCTCGAACACGGGCAGATCGCCAAAATCGGTAATGCTTAGAACACCGCACGAAGCTGCCAATTCCTTTCGAAGCTTCGTGCCATACGTCGCCCTTAACCACTTATCCGAGGAAATGAACGCAAGCATTCCGTCGAGTCGAAGTAGCTGAAGCCCTCTGGCATAGAAGTAGCAATACAAGTCCGCAAGACCAGAGTAGACTTCCGAGAATAGGCGCGACAGAACTGGTTTCAAATCCCCAATGAGCTCTTGTCTGACGTATGGAGGGTTTGCAAGAACGATATCGAAGCCCCCGTTCGTGAATACCTCCGGAAACTCCAACGGCCAATCGAAATCTTTACCCCCGCGATGTGCCCACGTAGCAATGTCCGCTCGCAGAGAGAGAACCTTTCTCCGCAACTCAAGCTTGCGACCATGGTGGGCTGTCATATACTCCGCCTTGGCCGATAGGAACTCGTCCACGAGGGCCTTCCTCAGGCCAACCTGAAAGCCTGACGGATTGGGTGAACAGATCGTGTCCCCTGCCTCAACTTTGTAGTCGAGGTTTGGCAAAGGGGGTGGCTCCTGACCGTCATACTCGACGGAAAGTGACAACCAGAGCCTCAAGCGAGCAATGTTGACCGCGAATGAGTCCAGGTCAACACCGTACAGATTACTCTGGATGATTTCTAGCTTTCGGTCATAGGTCGACTTGGCGTCCAACTTCTTTGTAGCAAACAAGCTTGCGCGTAGGTTGAGAAGTTCATGAAGCATGCCCACAAGGTACGCGCCGCTGCCACAGGCTGGATCACAAACCTTAACGCGCCGTAGGGCCTCTAACAGCGCCTCGGCATTCTGCAAATTG
>Ga0079221_10000336_pt1 | contig 12476 bp, 13 predicted proteins | sample GAAS200_FD_75069 | JGI IMG/M metagenome (GOLD analysis project Ga0079221, IMG submission 75069) | Agricultural soil microbial communities from Georgia to study Nitrogen management - GA AS200 | ecosystem: Environmental > Terrestrial > Soil > Agricultural land | place: USA: Georgia | collected... | reverse complement strand
CCCGGGTCGAGTTCGTTGTCGCGCTGGCCGAGGATGTCCGCGGGCTGGCGTCCGACCAGCGCGGCGGCTTCATCGTTGGCGAAGCGGTAGCGATGCGTGGCGTCCTTCACGAACACCGGCCCGTTGCTTCGCTCGCACAGGACCTGCGCCAGTTCAGTCATCCGCCGCAAACTCGAGAGCACCAGGATCATCGCGTAACCCGCGGCCGCGAGCGCCAGCAAGCCGGCGAACGCCAGTGCCCAGATGAGGACGGAACCACTGGAATCCCGGTCGCAGGTGGCGGCCAGCACCGCCAGCATCACCGCCGGCAGCACCAGCACGCCGATGCCCGCCCAGCCGCACCAGCGCAAGGCCGCGCGCGCGCCGGGGATCGCGTCGAGGATGGCGAAAGTTTGCGGGAGCCTGGCCACGGGATATGCCTGAACGCTTCATTTCGCCGCGCAATCGCGGCGTCGCCCCGATCTCTGCAAGAGCCATGCTCACCCCCTTGGCGGGCTCGCGATTGAAACAGTTGTTGACCCCGCGGGGCCCGAAAGAATGATGCGGGTCTCGTTTTCTTGTGCGATCGTCCCTGATTGCCGCGAATCCGAAGGATGGGGCAGCGCCTCGGTTGCGGCTACCCAAGCATCACCACGGCCATTCAAGGCCGCCATCCATGGCCAAGAGCTCCGTGGCCTGACTTTCACAACAGCCACCCCGACGAAACCGCTTTCGGTTTCAGGCACGCATCAATGTCGATTTGCCGAACAGGCTTTCCACCAGGTCCACCACCAATTCGGCGGTGCGGTTGTGCTCGTCCAGCGCGGGGTTCAGTTCCATGATGTCCAGCGATGCGGCACGGCCGCTGTCGGCGATCATCTCCATGCACAGCTGCGCTTCGCGATAGCTCGGCCCGCCCGGCACCGTGGTGCCGACCGCGGGTGCGATCGACGGATCGAGAAAATCGACGTCGAAACTCACGTGCAGGTGCGTGTCGGCGTCCATGCCATCCAGCGCTTCCTCCATCACGCGCCGCATGCCTACTTCATCGATGTAGCGCATGTCGTAGATGTCGAGGCCGACGTCGTGGACCAGGCGTTTTTCCGCGGGATCGACCGAACGGATGCCGATCTGGCGCACCGCGTCGGGCGTGATCGCGGGCACCGCCCCGCTCATCGAAACCAGTTCCTGCGGACCGTGGCCGCACAGGCAGGCCACCGGCATGCCGTGGATGTTGCCGGAGGGCGTGATCCCGGCGGTGTTGAAATCCGCGTGGGCATCCAGCCAGAACACCCGCAGCTTGCGTCCGCGTTCACGGCAATGCCGCGCGACCGCGCTGATCGAGCCGATGCCGAGGCAATGGTCGCCGCCCAACAGGATCGGCATGCGGCCCGCTTCCAGCTCCGCCAGTTCGGCCTGCATCAGCGCGCGGTTCCATGCGACGACTTCGGCCAGATGGCGATAACCGTCCTGCGGCGGCTGCCATGGATTGATCGGTCCGGCAAGGTTGCCGCGATCGACGACATCAAGGCCGCGCGCCGCCAGCGCCTGCGGCAGGCCCGCGACGCGCAACGCCTCGGGACCCATCGATGCGCCACGCGCGCCAGCGCCGATGTCGGTCGGGGCGCCGATCAGGGATACGGATTTCGCTTTGCCGGCCACGCGCCATCACCCGTTGCTTGCACTGGACCTCGAAGCATACCGCAGGCCGCAACGGGAACCCGCATCAGGACGCCGCGATGGCTTCATCCAGCGCGGCCGTCAACTGCCCGACCACGGCACCGGCCGCTGCCCGCTCGCGGCATGGCGCGCGACCGGAAAGAAGCCTGTCGAGCCCGCGCGCGATGTCGCCCACGGCCTCCAGGTCGTAGTTCGGCGCCGACCCCGACAATTTGTGCGCAACGTCGCGCAGGCGCAGCCACGGCGCCTCGTCCCCGCCATCCGCGCAATCGTTCCACGCGGAAACCAACGCCGCCCGGCGCTCCGGAAGTTCCTGCATGAAATGCCGCCGCAGCGCCTCGAACTGCGCCTTGAATTCGATTTCGCGAGGATCCGTTTCAGCGCCCATCACTCGCCTCGTCGCGTGGCACGTGCAGCGACATGGTGCCGACAGTCTGACTCGAACAGACGACCTACCGCTTACAAGGCGGTTGCTCTACCAACTGAGCTATGCCGGCGCGTGTTTCGCATTATCGCAGGCACGCGATCGGCCCGCGACCGCTTTCAAAAACAATCGATGGACTTGGCCTGCAGGTCGCTGCGGCCCGGCAGCCACGCCGTCCAGTCGAACGCCTGGCCCTGCTTCACCGCGTAATCCACCCAGTACGCGGGCTCCGTGTCGATGCGTTGCTTGACCTGCGCCGGGAAACCCAGCTGCTTCAGCGCGGCCACGCGGTTCTGCGCGTTCAACTCGTTGTCGAACAAGCCCAGCGAAACCGTGTTCTGCGAATCGCCGGCGGTCACCACGTAGTAATCGTTGATGCCCTTGGCCGCGAGCTTGCGCGCTTCGTCCAGCGCGCCTTCGCGATCGGGCGTGGCCGGAAGGTAAACCCAGAAGCCGTGCGAATGGCTGACCTGTTCCTCGCGGTACTGGATCCGTGCGACGTGCGGCGACAGCGCCTGCATCGCCGCGCGCATGTCGGCGGCGGTCGTGAAGGCGCCGAGCGTGCTGCAGGTTTCCGCGGCCGCGGGATCGGCGGACGCTGCCGGCACGTGCGGCGCGGGCTTGGCCGTTTTCTCCGAGAGCAGGCGCAATTCAGTGACGCCCGGATCAGTCGCGGGCGGCAATGCGCGCGCCGGCGCGCGCCCGAACAGCAGCCACGCGCCCGCGCCGAGGTTCAGGGCAAGCAGCAACAGGAACAGGAGTCGAAGGAACATCTTTTTTGACGCCCACCATGGCTCGCGCGAAGCGGCTGTTGTGAAAAGTCAGGCCACGGAGCTCTTGGCCATGGATGGCGGCTTTGATGGCCGTGGTGATGTTTGTGATGTTGAGTCCGTGCCGCCCGCCACTGCCCTCAACGAAACAGCGATCAGGGATGATCGCACAACAGCGACTCTGCGGCCCAGGTTGCGAGCCCGCGCAACACCGCGTCGTCGAGCACCTCCACGCGGCAACCGTCCTGCGCCAGCCATCCGGCCAGGCGCGCGGCCCAGCCGCCATGCAACCAGACGTGTTCCGCGCCCGCATTTTTTTGGGAGCGCGCCGCGAACCATTCCACCAGCGCGCCGGCCGAGGCCCAGCAACCGGCCTGCAATGCCAACGCGGTGTCATCACGGACGTCGGCTGCGAAGGCATCGGGATTGCGATCGGCAATGGCGGTGGCGGCGTGCAGCGTCTGCAACATGCGCCCGGGTGACAACGCGATCATGCCTTCGGCGTGCGTGCCGTCGGCGGCCACGGCGTCCAGCGTCAGCGCGGTGCCGCAGCCGATCACGACACAGCCGCTTTGCGCACGCCGGTGCGCGGCGAGCATCGCGAGGAAACGATCGATGCCGAGCCGTTCGGGTTTCGCATAACGGTTGATGACGCCGCCCGCGCTGCGCGGCGTGCGCAGCCATTCAACATGACCGGCTGGAATCGAATCGAGCGCGTCGCGGATCTTGGCCGCGCGCTCGACCGATACGACCGATGCAATCCACACCCGCGCCGGATGCGGCCAACGCGCAAGCGCATCGTGCAACGCGGCGACGAAATCCGGCCGCTCCCATTCCAGCGCGAGGACGTCCGACGGCTCGCCGCGATAGAGCCGCGCCACCTTCGCGCGCGAATTGCCGAGGTCGAACAGCCAGGTTTCCGGATGCGTGGCGCTCACTTCGCGCGCACCGTGACTTCGGCACTGTCGAGGCTTTCCACGCCATCGGCGCGGCGCACGCGCAGTGCGCCGCGCGCATCCACGCCCACGGCGGTGCCTTCGAATACGCCGCGCGCGCCATCGACGCGGATCGCACGGCCGGCCAGCGCATCACGCGCAGCCCACGCGTCGGCGAAGGCCGCGAAACCGGCATCGCCGAACACATCCAGCGCTTCGACCAGCCGCGCGATCAGCGCGATTGCCAGCGTGTTGCGCGACGGCGCCTTGCCGCCGCACACATCACGCAGATCGGTGCAGGGCCGATCCAGTGCGCGGCGCATCGCCTGCGGCACGCGCAGGTTGATGCCGATGCCGACAACGGCGTGGCAAGGCCCCATGAATTCGCCGCCCAGTTCGATCAGGATGCCGCCCAGTTTGGCGTCGCCGTGCACCAGATCGTTGGGCCACTTCAAGCGGATGCCGCGGGCGCCGCAATCTTCCAGCGCGTCCGCCACCGCGATGCCGACCGCCAGCGACAATCCCGACAGCGCGGCGTAACCGCTGGCAAAACGTTTCAGGCACGAGAACTGCAGGTTCATCGCCGGCGGCGAAACCCATTGCCGCCCGCGGCGGCCGCGCCCGGCGTCCTGCCAATCCGCGAACACGAAGGAACGATCCGGCAATTCGCCGGCGCGCCGCAGGCATTCGCTCGACGTGGAATCGAGGCGCCAATGGTTTTCGATGCCGCCGACGCGGCGCCGGATCGCGGCGGGCAGTCCTGCGTGGATCGCGACCGGATCGATCCACTCCAGCGGCGGCGACAGGCGGTAGCCGGCCTCGTCCGTTTCGATTTCAAGACCGGCCTCCCGCAGCGCCTCGATCTGCTTCCATACCGCCGCCCGCGAGATGCCCAGCCGCCGCGCCATGTCGGGGCCCGCTTGGCGGTCGCCCGAGGCCAGCAGCGCCAGCACCGCGGGAACTTCGGCCACGCCGCGGGCAGTTTTCCGGCTCGCTGGCACACGCCGGCGGGATGTGTCAATATGGGACTTCAACATGCGCTGATTCCGGGGGCTGCATGAGACGTTCGTCGTTATGGTTGACAGTGTTGCTGATCGGCGGTGTGCCGCTGACGGCGGCAGCGGTCGATTATGGCCCGAACGCGCCCCTGCTTGCCGCCGATACCAACGCCCCGCAACTGCCCGGCTCGCAGGTGAGCGCGGCCGCGCGCGGCGAGATGTCCAAGCCCGACGTGGTGGCTGACAGCGAAGACAGCGGCAGCGACGCACCGGGACCGACTTCCGCGCCGCAGCACATGACGCCTTCCTCTTCGTCGCCGCATGCCGCCGCCCCTGCGCACAGCCTGGGAACCGCCCGCAACAAGCCGGCGGCAGCCGCCAGCCATGCGGTTCCGGCGCCACCGACCGCTTCGTGGCAGTCGCTGCTCCCTGGCTCGATCCAGTAAAACGCCACACGCCTTCGGTTCGCGGCTACATCTCCGCGAACCTGACGTGGAAGCACGCGCCGCCCAGTTCCGCCGAACGATCGACGTGCAGCACGCCGCGATAACCGCGCACGATGTCGTCCACGATCGCCAACCCGATGCCGTGGCCCTGCACGCGCTCGTCGCCGCGCACGCCGCGCTGCAGCACCTTGTCGAGTTTTTCCGGTGGAATGCCGGGGCCGTCGTCTTCCACGCGGACGTCCAGTCCCGCGCGCCATGAGCGCGGATCGACGGGCGGGATGCGCACCACGCGCAGCAGCACCTGGCGGTTGGCCCACTTGAAGGCGTTTTCGAGCAGGTTGCCCAGCAACTCCAGCAGGTCGCCTTCCTCTCCGTAAAAGCGCGCGCCCTCGTCGATGTCGAATTCGCACAGGATGCCCTTGGACGCGTACACCCTTTCGAGGCTGCGCACCACCGCTTCGGCGTGGGCCTGCACGGCGATCGGTGGCGCGAAGGTGGAATGCCCGGATGCCTTGGCGCGCGCGAGCTGGTAGGCCACGATCTGGTTCATGTGCTGGACCTGGTCCAGCAGGTCCCGGCGCACCTCGGCTTCGGGATCCGCCGACTCCAGCCGCGAGCGCGCGACCGCCAGCGGCGTCTTCAGGCTGTGCGCCAGGTCGTCGAGGGTGTTGCGGTAGCGCTTCAGGTGTTCGCGCTCGCTTTCGATGAAACGGTTGAGTCCGCGCGTCAGCACTTCGACTTCGCGAGGATACGGCCCGACCAGGCGTTCGGCGCTGCCGCGCTCGATCCGCGTGATGTCCCGCGCCACCCGTCGCAGCGGCGAAAAGCTCCAGCGCAACAGGATCTGCTGCAGCACCAGCAACGCCAATCCCAACGCGGCCAGCCAGCCGAACAGCGTGCGCCGGTAGGCGGCGAGACCGGTGTGGAACAGGGCGTCGTTTTCGGCGATGTAGATGGTGAGGTGGTAGCCCGTGCCGCTTTGCAGCGGAATCCAGTCGATGCCCTGGCTCAGGACGTACAGCGGACCCGCCGAAGTGTCGACCGGTCCCTCGAACTTCGCCGGGCCGGGCGGCAGCAGATCATCGAAGGGAAGATCGCGGCCGAGCGCCGATTGCGCTTCCCAATGGAAGCCGCCCTGCCCCACGATCACTGCGTACAGACCGGAACCCGGCCGTCCGAAATCGGGGTTGGGTGGTGTCACGTCCGGAGGGATCACCCGTTCGGAGCGGCTGCTCACGTCGATGCCGGAAAGATACGTGTAGGCGTAGCTCTGCAACTGCGCGCGCAGCGCTTCCAGCGCCGCATGCTTGTACGCGCGGTCCAGCGCGAAACCGGTGATGCCGAGGAAACCGACCAGCACCAGCAAGGTCGCAATGGTGGAACGCGAGACCAGCGACAGCGGCCTGCGCGAGGCGGTGTCCTCAGCCATCCGGCAAGACCTTTCGTGCAGTCACAGCCGACCGCAAGGATCACCATCATCACCGCAGGAACCGGGCGCGTGCAACTGCCGGCGCCGCCGCGGACGGCGCATCATTCGGCGGGCGTTTCGTCGCGCGCGATCGCGAAGCGGTAGCCGCGCCCGCGCACCGTCTCGATCGGCTTCAGGCTGCTTTCCGGATCAAGCTTGCGGCGCAGGCGGCCGATGAACACTTCCAGCACGTTCGAATCGCGGTCGAAATCCTGCTGGTAGATGTGTTCGGTGAGATCGGCCTTCGACACCAGTTCGCCGGCGTGCAGCATCAGGTATTCCAGCACCTTGTATTCGTAGCTGGTCAGGTCGGTGGGCTTGCCTTCGACCGTGACCGTTTGCGCGGTGGTGTCGAGCCGGATCGGTCCGCACGACAACACCGGCTTGGCCCAGCCCGATGCACGCCGCACCAGTGCATTGATGCGCGCCAGCAGTTCCTCGACGTGGAACGGTTTGACGAGGTAATCGTCGGCCCCGAATTTCAGCCCTTCCACCTTGTCCTGCCACGAGGAGCGCGCGGTGAGGATCAACACCGGATAGCTGTGGCCTTCCTTGCGCAGGATCTCGATCAGTTCCATGCCGGACAGCTTGGGCAGGCCGAGATCCACGATCGCAAGATCGAACGGCACTTCGCGCCCGAGGTAAAGCCCTTCCTCGCCATCGGCGGCCGCATCCACCGCGAAACCGTCGCGCTTCAGGCGCGCCGCCAGCGTTTCACGCAGGGGCGCTTCGTCTTCCACCAGCAGGATACGCATCAGTGTCCTCCTTGATCGGATTTGGACTTGCTCGAGTGGCCTCGCTCCGGCGGGCTCGAATGCAGTTGCATCACCTGCACCTTGCCCTGCGGCGTCAGCACCTTGATCCGATACACGTTGGTCTGGCCGCGCGACACCGTATCGGCCGCAAGGATATGCCCGCGGGTCTGGTGCTGCACCTGCCGCACGGCCTGCTCCAGGCTGGCCGGATGGGCGGGCGGCGGAGGCGCGGCGGCCGAACGCGGCGGCGCTGCGGAAGCACCGATGGCGCACGCCGTGAGGACGCCAGCCAGCAGCATGGAAAGGACGCGGGATTTCATGGCCGACGCGGGCTCGGGTAAAACTTCAGCCCCCGATCATCCGGCCACCCATTGAATTCGTGCTGAACATGCCGCCGGGCGCAGGCCAGGCGCCGCCGTCAGGCGGCCCGCCGCTCGCCGGGCAGCCGCACTTCGTCGAGCGCGGCCTCGACCGCTTCCCAGCCGGCATCCGCCCCGCGCGTGCGCTCCGACAGCACCCGCCGGAACGCCTTGCCGCCGGTCTGGCCGTGATACAGCCCGAGCACGTGGCGCGTGATCGCCGCAAGCCGGACGCCGCCTGCGCGCTGGCGCTCGATGTACGCGCGCATGCGCAGCATCACCGCGTCGCGCGAGGGCGGAACGCCACCGGTCAATGCCGCGTCGATGCACGCGAGCGCGTACGGCTCGTGATAGGCGAGCCGACCGAGCATCACGCCATCGACGTGCGGCAGGTGTTCCTGCACCGCGGACAGTCCATCGAGGCCGCCGTTGATCACGACCGTCAAGTTCGGGAACTCGCGCTTCAGGCGATGCACCCGCGCGTGATTGAGCGGCGGCACTTCGCGGTTCTGCTTCGGCGAAAGACCCTGCAGCCAGGCCTTGCGCGCGTGCACGATCAGCACTTCCACGCCCGCGTCGACCATGCGCGAAGCGAACGCGAACAAATCATGATCATCGTCCTGGTCGTCCACACCGATCCGGCACTTCACCGTCACCGTCACGCGCACGGCGTCGCGCATCGCGCGCACGCAGTCGGCGACCAGTGCGGGTTCGCGCATCAGGCAGGCGCCGAAGCGTCCCGACTGCACGCGGTCGGATGGGCAACCGACGTTGAGGTTGATCTCGTCGTAACCTGCTTCTTCGCCCAGCCGTGCCGCCAACGCCAGTTCGCGCGGTTCGGCGCCGCCGACCTGCAACGCGACGGGGTGCTCTTCGGGATTGTGCGCCAGCAGGCGCGCGCGATCGCCGTGGATCAGCGCCGCCGCGGTCACCATTTCGGTGTACAGGCGCGCGTTCGGGCTGAGCAGGCGATGGAAATACCTGCAGTGCCGGTCAGTCCAATCCATCATCGGCGCAACGCACAGGCGCCACGCGTTCGCATTCGTCGATTGCATGCGCCAATGATAAGGCCGCGCGCCGCGCTGCCCCAGCAATTGCTTAACACGCCGCCGCCTAGACTCGCGCATCGCACCGCCAAAGCCGCCACGATGAAAGCGTCCACGATCCTCTGCGTCGCCTTCGCCGCCCTCTCGCTGGCTGCGTGCCAGCAGCAGCCCGCGGCGACGCCGGCTTCCGCGCCGGCGGCCAGTGCCTCCGCGCCGGTGATTCCCGCACCCGCGACCGCGCCGGCCTCCGCAAGCTCGGCGCCCTTGCCCGGCGACCACGCCGTCACCAAGCACTACAAGATCGCAATCACGTTGCCGACGCTGCCCGCCGACGCCAAGCCCCTGGCCGAGGCGATGCGCACCACGGCCGACGCCGCCAAGCGCGATTTCCTGCAAGCCCTGCCGGATCCGAACACGCTGCCCGAATTCGCCAACCGGCAACTGGATTTGCTGCTGGATTTCAAGGTCGCCGCGCAAACGCCGGCCTTCATCAGCGTGCGCGAAACCGGCATGCAGGACACCGGCGGCGCGCATCCCAATCCGGTGCAGGCCGCGTTCGTGTTCGACCGCAAGGCCGGCAAGCTGGTCACGCTCGATGACCTGTTCACCGATCCCGACGCCGCGCGCAAGGCGCTGGCCAATTTCGCACACGACACGCTGCTGAAGAAGTTCATGGCGGACGCGCCCAAGCCCGGCGAGGGTTCGCCCGATGCGATCCGCGAATGGAAGGCCAACATGCTGCAGATGCTGGACGGCGGCACCAAGCCGACCACGGTGAATTATTCGGTGTTCGTGGTGCGGGCCGGCGCCACGCCGGACGCGCCAAGCCCCGGCCTCGCGCTGATCTTCCCGCCGTACCAGGTCGCGCCTTACGTGTTCGGTACGCAGACGGTGGAAGTGCCTGCCAGCGTGTTCGCGAAGTTCCTGAAACCGGATTACGCGCGCGCGTTCGCGCCTTGACGTTTCAGCCGTCGGCCAGGTGCGCGACGGCCGCCGTCGCTGCATCGCGATGGCTATCGTCGAACGGCGGCAGCCACTCGCAATCGGCCAATACGTCATCGTCCATGCAGCGCACGTTGATGCTGTAGCCGTGCGGATGCGAACGCGGCACGTAGAACGATTTCACGCCGCAATGTTTGCAGAACAAATGCCGCGCCACGCCGGTGTTGAAGCGGTACTCGGTCAATGCGTCCGCGCCGCGGACCAGACGGAACCGCGAAGCGGGTACGATCAAGTGAATGTAGCCCGTCATCCTGCAGATCGAGCAGGTGCAGGCCTGTACGAGCGGCCGCGGCGCCGCGTCGATTTCGAAGCGGACCTTGCCGCAATGGCACCCGCCCGCGCGCACGATCAAACCAGAACCCGCCACGCGCAAACTCCCGGAAGAACGACGCCTCGATTGTAGGTGCCGGTGATCGAGCGGGCGGCTGACTTTCGGCATATCCCGCGGCGCAGCCGCCGTGTTAGCGTGCCCGCATCGCCACGGGAGAGTTCGCCATGAGCCAACGCATCCTCGCCGCCGTCGCGGCGTTCGTCCTGTCCGCGCCCGTGGCCTTCGCCGCGCCGCCTCCTTCCGCGAAGCCCGACCTGCGTCCGGACAATGCGCCCGTGCCGCCGCCCGCGTGGGTGGTGCAGAGCAACCGCTACGCGCAGGTGCTGCTGAAGCCGATGGCCGAATTCAATCCGGAGTTTGCCTCGCAATTCGGCCTGCCCGGCTACGACGACAAGGTCGTCGACCTGAAGCCGAACGTCGATGTGCGTTCGCGCGAAGCCCTGACCCATGCGCGCGACACGCTGAAGGCGGATCTTGCAAAGGCCACCGATGCGAATGTCCGCGAGGACCTGGAAATCATGATCGACGCGGCCGGCCGCTTCATCGAGAGCAGCAAGCTGCAGGACCAGTACATGCTGCCCTACACCGACGTCGGCCAGACGATCTTCCAGGGCGAATTCGTCCTGCTGCAGGACCAGGTCGCGCCTGCGCGCCGTCCACATGCACTGGCACGCTTGAAGTGCTACGTCGGCATGGCGCCCGGCTGCACGCCGGCCACGAAAGAAGCCGAGGCCCTGTTCGATGCCAAGGCCGGCAACAAGAAACTGCTGGGTCCGTACAAGGCCGAGGTCGAGCAGAACCTCGCCAACACGGCGCGCTACGTTGACGGCATCCGCAAGTTGTACGCGAAGTACAAGATCGACGGCGCCGGCCCCGCACTGGATGCGCTGCAGAAGCAACTGGACGATTACAGCGCGTGGGTGAAATCCACGGTGCTGCCGCGTGCACGTACCGACGCGCGCCTGCCCGAGCCGATCTATGCGGACAACCTGAAGAACGTCGGCATCGACATTCCGCCGCAGGAACTGATCAAGCAGGCCGAACAGTCCTTCATGGAAATCCAGTCGGAGATGCAGACGCTGGCGCCCTACGTCGCCAAGGCGGAAGGCTTCGCGCCGACCACCGATTACCGCGCCGTCATCAAGGACCTGAAAAAGCAGCAGCTCGACCGCAACAACATCGAGCCGTATTACCAGACGGTGATCGACAAGATCGAAGCGATCATCCGCGACCAGCACATCGTCACGCTGCCCAAGCGCAAGATGATCATGCGCTTGGCGTCGGAAGCCGAAAGCGCGGCCCAGCCCGCGCCGCACATGGACCCGCCGCCGCTGATCAACAACCACGGCGAGCGCGGCAGTTTCGTGCTGCCGCTCGGCAACCCGCCGTCGGGCAACGGCAAGAACGAAGCCTATGACGACTTCACCTGCAAGGCCTGCGCGTGGACGCTGACCGCGCACGAAGGCCGCCCGGGCCACGAACTGCAATTTTCGGCGATGGTCGAGCACGGCGTGTCGCTGGCGCGCTCGCTGTTCGCGTTCAACAGCGTCAACGTGGAAGGCTGGGCGCTGTACGCGGAATGGATGATGGTGCCCTACGAACCCGCGGGCGGACAGATGATCGCGCTGCAGCTGCGCCTGCTGCGCGCCGCGCGGGCGTTCCTCGATCCGATGCTCAACTTGGGCCTCATCGACCGCCAGCGCGCGCATAACATCCTGGTCAACGACGTCGGCATCTCGGAAGCGTTCGCGCGCGAGGAACTCGACCGCTTCATGTTCCGCTCGCCCGGCCAGGCCACCGCGTACTTCTACGGCTACTCGCGCATCCTGCAACTGCGCGCACACACCGAAATCGCGCTGGGCAGCAAGTTCAACCTGCAACAGTTCAACGACTTCATCCTGTCGCAGGGCCTGCTGCCGCCGGATCAGCTTGCGGAAGCGGTGGACAAGCAGTTCATCCCGGCGCACCAGGCGCGCTGAAACACGCAGCGTAGGCGAGGCAACCCTCGCCTACGCTGCCTTGCGCCCGCGCACGTCCTCGAGCGGCGTGAACACGCGCAGCGCGAATTTCGCCAGCGAATCGACGTGGTCGATGGCGACGCGCGGCAGCATGAAGAGGTCCATGCCGCGTCGTGCACGGCCGCGCTTGACCGTGGGCGAGGCCGCGTAGCCTGCATCGCGGGCGGCCCGCGCCACCCGCGCATCGGCGTCGCCGAAGGGATAGCAAAACTGCGGAACCTCGAAGCCGAGCAGGCTTTCGAGTTCGGCCTTGCCGCCGGCGACT
>Ga0079221_10000334_pt1 | contig 12481 bp, 7 predicted proteins | sample GAAS200_FD_75069 | JGI IMG/M metagenome (GOLD analysis project Ga0079221, IMG submission 75069) | Agricultural soil microbial communities from Georgia to study Nitrogen management - GA AS200 | ecosystem: Environmental > Terrestrial > Soil > Agricultural land | place: USA: Georgia | collected... | reverse complement strand
CGATAGAAAGTTCCTTATTGACACCGTTGGCGGAGACGCATGTGGGCGACACCCGGCCGCCCGCCGCGGCAATGCCGCTTAAGTCCGTCAGTTAGTCCCGAGCTGTCCGATGCCCGCAGGGACGGGCGGAGGTTTGCGGAAAGGGCTATGCAGCTTATGCCTACGTACGCTAGCGGTCCCAAGAGCGCCTGATGCGAAGATATAAACAGAGCGAAATCGGCGTAGTCCGCCGCCTATTGCCTCTGTTTCAGGGGTACAAGTGGCTGCTACCAGTCATTGTCGTTTTAGGTTTGCTCGCTTCTGTAATGGAAGGTGCGAGTCTCTCGCTTTTGGTTCCTCTTCTGAGTGTGCTGACGGATCACGCCCGCTCCGCAGCCGGCCACAGTTCTCTTGTTTTACGCATTCAGAACGTGATTGATTTTGTGCCACCAGCGTGGCGACTCCCCGCCGTCGTTCTGGCGATATTCGTTGCGATCTGTTTCAAGAATCTGATCGGCTACGCTGATGTTGCCGCTTTTTCCTATGTTGAATCACGTGTGAGCCACGATCTCCGCGTTCGTCTGTTTGCCCGTATTTTGCGCGTGCCTTATGCCAGGATGGAAGACTATCCTCCTGGAAATCTGATGAACTTGCTGGAGACCGAAGCCTGGTATACCAGCCAGGCTTTGAAGGTGCTGTTCAGCGCAGTCACCAGTGCCTGCACTACAGTGATTTTCGTTCCGCTGCTGTTTTTGCTTTCCTGGCGCCTGGCAATCGTGGCTTTGCTGATCGCGGCGACTCTGCCCTCTATGGTCGCGCTACTGACTCGGGAGGTGCGAGCTCTGGGTGAGCGGGCCGTCGGCGCCAACTCGGACTTAGCCACGCGAATGTGGTCGAGCCTGAACGGGCTTCGTGTGACCCATCTGTTCGGGCGGGAAGAATTTGAGCGGAAATGGTTCGAGGATTCCTCACGGCGGGCGCGGGATATTTCGCTTCGGCTGTCGCTAATCCTGGCAAGAAACAGCCCGGCGGGGGAGATTCTGATCACGGCCCTCATCGCCGGACTCGCCTTGCTGGTCCAGGCTCGCCTGATCGACCTTGCCACGCTTTCAGCGTTTATCGTTATTCTCTACCGATTGCAGCCTCGCTTCCGTGACCTGGTTTCCTCGCGCGTATCGCTTGCGGGTTTTGAAGGCTCAGTGAAGGCCATCACCCGCTTCCTCGAAGAGGACGTTTCTGCGCCTGCTCCGTCTGGCGTTCAGTGTCCCGCGGCATGGCATAAGATTCGCTTTGAGGGCCTTACGTTTCGCTTCAGCAATCAGGAAATTCCAGCGTTGGACAAAGTTTCATTTGAAATACGCCGCGGCACCCGCGTCGCAATTGTAGGATCGTCAGGCGCCGGAAAATCGACACTGATCGATTTGCTGCTGGGATTCCGCGATCCCCAAAGCGGCTTGTTGACGATTGACGGGATTGCCATGAATGACCTTGATCGCATTGCCTGGCGCTCCAAATTCGCCGTGGTTAACCAGGATCCCTACATCTTTGATGAGACGGTCCGTTTTAATATTCTTTACGGCCGTCCTGAGGCGGACGATCGTGACTTGATAGAGGCAGCAAAGCTGGCGTGCGCCGATTCTTTCATCAGCGCATTACCCGATGGCTACGATACGGTCGTGGGCGAGCGCGGCGTCCGGTTGTCAGGAGGCCAGCGGCAGCGGCTGGTGCTGGCCCGGGCTCTGGTCCGCAAACCGGATATCCTTGTTCTCGATGAGGCAACCAATGCGTTGGACAGCGTTACAGAGCAGGCGTTCCAGCAGGCCCTCGAGCACTTCACGCGGGACCACACTGTTATCGTGGTTGCCCACCGGCTGTCGACCGTCCAGCAAGCGGACGACATCCTCGTCCTTCACCAGGGCAGGCTGGTTGAGCAAGGCAACTTCTCAACTTTGCTGGCAAGGAATGGACTCTTCGCACGCATGTACGAGCTTCAGAGCTACAGGCAGGCGGCAGAGTATTCTGATGTTGCAATCGGTTGATCCGAGCCCAATCCGACCGTATTGGAGTGCGGCATGACTCAGCCGACGGTGTCGGTGATCATTCCCGCTTTTAATGCTGCGGAAACCTTGCGCACGGCGCTGGGCAGCGTGCAAGGGCAGAGCTTCCGGCAATGGGAAGCTGTGGTCGTCGACGATGGCTCAAAAGACTGCACTGCCGAGGTTGTCACTTCATTGGCCCTCGCCGACGGGCGTATTCGCTATCACAAGAGTCCGTCCAATCGAGGCGCAAGCGCGGCCCGGAACACCGGACTGGCAAAGGCTCAGGGCGAATATGTGATGTTCCTGGATGCAGATGACTGGATTGGCAAAGACCACATCTCGTGCCTGGTCCACAAGCTGCGCCACAATCCTTTGGCGGGAGGCGCGTATACTGGATACACCTTTGTAACTGAAGACGGTCAGTCGTATCGCATACGTCCGAAGTTGAGCGAACCGCTCTCGCGATATCTGGCCCATTCCTGCCTTTTCGCGATCCATGCCTGTCTGGTGAAGCGTCATCTTGTGCAGGAGGCGCGCGGCTTCGACGAATCTCTGGTTTTCGGCGAGGACTGGGATCTCTGGCAGCGGCTCACCAGACAAAACATCGAATTTCTGTCTCTTGATACATGTTCGGCGTTCTACCAGGCCCGAAAGGGTTCGCTGACGCGTGCTTGCGGCCGCATCATTCAGGACGGATTGACGGTCATCCGGCGGGGCCATGCGTCAGAAGAGAGCGTCCGCGGTGCTCAGTCATACCAGGAACCCGGCGCGCCAGTCGTGAGTCTCAATTCGGCAATATTCTATTTCCTGATCGCTGCGGCTGGTTTTCTGGTCGGCGCTGGGGCAGACGTTCCGCAGGGGTGCGATGGCCTGCCGAAAATAGACGCTCAGGAGTTCCCGGAAGACATCACCATCTCTACGCTGCTCGAAGGGTTAACCCAGGGAGGCGGGTGTTCACGAGCCGAATTGGCCGCCCGCTGGACGGAATTATGGCCGGCTCTCTCGCGGGCGCTGCGAACGGTTTTTTCCGGGTCTGTCGTGGGCCTGAACCTGGATGCAATTCGACTGAAGGTGGAGCGGCAGCTTGTGAATGAACTCGGCCCTGAATCTGCACCGATTACCGTTGGGCGCGCACGGGTTCTGCGCACCCGGTTAGAAGACGCAGGGACTCCGGTCGAAATTCCGGACGGCGTTGAGGTAATCCGCGCTTACGTCTCCCTCAATAACCGGCCGCTCGACATAATGGAACTCCCCGTCGTTGCCGGAGCTCTGCCCCAGGCCGCAGTCGCCGCCGCCGCTCTCAGGAAACATCGCAGCCTATTCGATCCCCAGACGCGCCGGATCATCAGGAATAACCCGCGGCTGATGCGCCAACTGGTGGGACGCAGGACGTGGTACTTCCTTTGGGATCTCCTGCACGCCCCGAGGTCGCGTTGGCGTCACCGCGTCGGAGCATACCTCTCCACCCGAATCAATTCTTACCTCGCGAACCGATTCGGGCTCGTGCGGGTGCAAACCCGGCCCCAGGAGAAGCCAACATTTGAAGACCTGGTTTCATCTGTGCCCGAATCCGATCCCGAGCAGAAGACGTGGGAAAAGGTTTTTGCCACTCCTGATCCTTGGAGCTATGGGAGCGAATACGAACAAAGGAAATACGAGCACACGCTTGAGCTGCTCCCTGACACGCCCGTTGCTTCCGCGCTCGAGCTCGCTTGTGCGGAAGGCCATTTTACCGTCCAATTGGCTCCTCGGGTTGGCCATCTCGTTGCCGCTGATATTTCTGATCGCGCATTGTCGCGTGCTCGTCAGAGGTGCGCGGGGTTACATAACATCACCTTCCGGCAGTTAAACCTCCGTCGTGACCCGTTCGGCCGTTTCGATCTCATCATCTGTAGTGAAGTGCTCTACTATTTGAACGACCGTCACGAACTACGCCGCCTTGCTGCGCGACTTGCGGAAAGCCTCAATCCGTGCGGCCATCTGTTGATGGCGCACGCGAATCTGGTGGTTGACGATCAAGGAGCCACCGGTTTCGACTGGATGCATGGCTACGGAGCCAGGTTTATCGGCGAAACATTTACCGCCACTTCAGGCCTCCGCATGGTTCGGGAATTGCGCACTCCGCTTTACCGCGTGCAACTCTTCAGGCGCGAGGCGAACCTTCACTCTCGCTCGTCTGTGCCCGTGGAAGTCCTCAGCCGGGAGACCGTTTCGCCTTCTGATCCCGAAGCCTACGGCCAGATTTGCTGGGGTGGCTGCGCTGTCACACCGGCTCGCGCTTGCTGCACTAATGTTACTCGCGAGCTGCCAATCCTGATGTATCACCGCATCGCCTGTCACGGCCCGGAAGGGCTGGCCCGGTATCGAGTGTCGCCAGAGAAATTCGAGCGGCAGCTCGCGTACCTGAAGCGTCACGGGTATGCCAGCATCGGTCTGGAAGAGTGGGTGTATGCCCTGTCTGCACGCGACGGGCGCCTCCCGGGCAGGCGGGTATGCCTGACGTTCGATGACGGGTACCGCGACTTCCGCGAGCATGCCTGGCCACTTTTGAAGCACTATGGGTTTTCAGCCACAGTCTTCCTTCCCACCGGCTTGGTCGGAGGTTACGCAGAATGGGACCGCCGCTTTGGCGAGCCGGCAGAGTTGATGTCCTGGAATGACGTTCGCGCTCTGGCGAAGGAGGGGGTCACATTCGGATCGCACGGAGCGGGGCATCATCGCCTGGATCAGCTAAGCGTCCCCAAGATGCTGGCTGAAGCGAGCCTTTCACGTGAGAGGATCGCGGCCGAAGTTGGTGGCCCTGTAAGCGTCATAGCGTATCCTTACGGTGCGCACAACGATCTAGTGCGTCATGCGATGGAAGGATGCGGTTTTGGCTGCGCCGTGACCACCGATCCCGGCCTGAGCCGCCTCGGCGATGATCATTTCGGACTTCCCCGCCAGGAGATATTGGGCACCGATCAAATGGACGACTTCATCTCCAAGCTCGGTTCGCCGCAGCGAGCAACCATCGACCGCCGCATCCGCTACTACCTCGATAGCCGAAGGCGGCGCAATTTGTGGGCGTGAAGAACTCTTCTTGCAGAACCTACCTTTCTAAGCGTCCGACGTCTACTCGTTCAGGTCCAACCGCCGAGGGCCTTCCCGCAACACCCTTCCTGCATCACCCCGAAGAACCGCCCTTCCAAAAGTCAATCTTTTAGACTCGCCTTCCCGTTTCCATTCCGCACCCGTCTGTGAATTAGAAGACTCCCGCTCGTGCAATTGGAAGTACGACCCCGCGTGATGCCCCGCCCGTGTCGCCGTGTCCGCCGAGGCTGCTGAACTGGGTGAACAGAATCCCCGTCCCTCAAGCCCTTCAGGAAAGTGCTTCTGGAACCAGGAAATCACAAACCCCTGCCTACTGCAAACGACAGGAACAGGATCAAGTCCGGGTGGCAGCTTTTCTCCCGCCGGCTTCAGACAAGATCGAACCGATCCAGGTTCATCACCTTGTTCCATGCAGCAACGAAATCCGTAACAAACGTCTCCTTCGAGTCGGTACATGCATAGACTTCCGCAATCGCCCGGAGCTGGGAGTTCGACCCGAAGACCAGGTCCACGCGGGTGCCGGTCCACTTGATTTTTCCAGTCGTGCGGTCTCGGCCCTCGAACACGTTTTCAGCTCTGGAGGTCGCCTGCCATTCCGTATTCATGTCGAGCAGGTTAACGAAGAAATCGTTTGTCAACATCTCGGGCCGCTTGGTGAAAACGCCATGTTTGGACTGCCCGAAGTTGGCATTCAGCACACGCAGGCCGCCGATGAGGGCCGTCATCTCGGGGGCGGTCAGTTTCAGCAACTGCGCCCGGTCCACCAGTCGCTCCTCTGGGGACCTCGGGTCTCCATTCCTGACGTAGTAGTTGCGGAACCCGTCGGCGGTCGGCTCGAGCGGTGCGAACGACTCGACGTCGGTCTGCTTCTGCGACGCATCCGTGCGCCCTGGCGAGAAGGGGACCTGCACACCGTGCCCAGCCCTTTTCGCTGCTTCCTCGACGGCGGCACATCCGCCCAGAACGATGACGTCGGCCAGTGAGACCTTCTTTCCGCCGGAAAGCGATTGGTTGAAATCCTTTCGAATCGCGTCCAGCTTCTTCAGGACTTTCGCCAGCTCGGCCGGCTGGTTCACTTCCCAATCTTTTTGCGGCGCCAGTCGAATCCGCGCGCCGTTCGCCCCGCCGCGTTTGTCCGAACCGCGGAATGTTGACGCAGATGCCCAGGCCGTCGTAACCAGTTGCGAAACCGAAAGCCCGGATGCGAGAATTTTGGCCTTCAGGGCTGCAATGTCTCGAGCTCCGATGAGTTTGTGGTCCACGGCAGGAACGGGGTCCTGCCACAACAGTGTCTGCTTGGGAACAAGCGGACCGAGGTAGCGCGAGAGAGGCCCCATGTCACGGTGCGTCAGCTTGAACCATGCCCTGGCAAAGGCGTCGGCGAACTGGTCCGGATGATCGTAAAATCGCCGTGAAATCTTTCCGTATTCAGGATCGAACCGCAAGGCGAGGTCAGTTGTCAGCATGGACGGCGCACGGCGCTTGGACGGATCATGAGCGTCGGGCACTGTCCCGGCGCCCCCATTATTCTTCGGTTTCCACTGGTGTGCGCCCGCGGGGCTCTTGGTCAACTCCCACTCATACTCGAACAGGTTCGCGAAAAAGTTGTTGCTCCACTTCGTAGGAGTCGTGGTCCAGATGACTTCCAGGCCGCTACCGATCGTATCGCCGGCTTTGCCGGTGCCAAATTTGCCCCTCCAGCCGAGGCCCTGCTCCTCGATGCCTGCGGCTTCCGGTTCCGGGCCTACCAGTGTCGCAGCACCGGCGCCGTGAGTCTTGCCGAAGGTGTGGCCGCCGGCAATCAGCGCCACCGTTTCTTCGTCATTCATTGCCATGCGGCGGAACGTTTCGCGAATGTCCCGCGCCGCAGCGATGGGGTCCGGTTTGCCGTTGGGCCCTTCCGGGTTCACGTAAATCAGGCCCATCTGAACAGCGCCGAGAGGATTGTCGAGCTCACGGTCGCCCTTGTATCGCTCGTCCGCCAGCCATTTGCCTTCAGGGCCCCAGAAGATGTCCTCGTCCGGCTCCCAGGCATCCTCGCGCCCGCCGCCAAAACCGAACGTCTTAAAGCCCATTGATTCCAGGGCGACGTTGCCTGCGAGCACCATGAGATCAGCCCAGGAGATCTTGCGGCCGTATTTCTGCTTGATCGGCCACAGCAGCCGGCGGGCCTTATCGAGGTTCACGTTGTCCGGCCAGCTATTGAGCGGCGCGAAGCGCTGCTGGCCCGTACCGGCGCCCCCTCGGCCGTCGCCGATGCGGTAGGTGCCGGCACTGTGCCAGGCCATGCGTATGAAGAGCGGCCCATAATGGCCAAAGTCGGCCGGCCACCATTCCTGAGAGTCTGTCATCAGCGCAGTCAGGTCTTTGATTACGGCGTTCAGGTCGAGGCTGTTGAATTCCCTGGCGTAATCGAACTTTTCGCCCATCGGATTGGACAGGCTGGAATGCTGGTGGAGAACCTGAAGGTTCAAGTGGTTCGGCCACCAGTCACGGTTTGTGCGTGCGGGGGTTCCGCCCCCGAACGGGCACTTGCTTTCGGTTGGCAAGGGTTGTTTTTGAATGGCGGGAGCAGACGCCCCAGCCGTGGTGTTGACTTCAATACCCATGTTTTCGTCCTCCTTATTTTTTCTTTTTTTCTTAGCGCAATCACCGCCAGCCTCGATGGGCCGGGCGAGCGCTTAATTCGGTCCACACGCCTACGAAACTGAATGAGAAGCCCGGCGCGGAGCGCATTTCAGGCAGAGCCCCCGAAAAATCAGTTCTGATTGGCGGAGAATTCTCTTGCCGAGAGATCCGGCCGCAGGACTGGGCACGTCATACCACTCCACGTCCTCGACTTTGCCGCAGCGGTCGCAGATAAAGTGATGATGCCGTACCCCCTGCGCATCGAACCGCGCAGCCCGCCCCTCGACCGCCACTTCACGCACCAGGCCCGCTTGCACCAGGTCCCGAAGATTGTTATAAGTCGTGGCCCGCGAGCAGCGGGGGTCCACCCGATTTACGGCTTCGAAGATCTCCGCAGCCGTGGGATGGCTGCCGCGCGCCGTCAGGAACGCCATCACCGCGTAGCGCTGCGGCGTACACCGCAGCCCGCTGTCCTCCAGCGATTTCTTGATCGCCTTTGCGTCCATGAAACGTTTAGATTAAATCTAAAGTTGAATTTTTTCAAGGTAGATGCTTTAAGCTTTTCGCCCCCAGAAAAACCGTGTACAAGCAGAGATTGGTCGAGCGGTTGACGGCAATGTTTTCTGGAATATTGGAAGTTCTGGTGGACCTGGAGGGGTTCGAACCCTCGACCTCATGACTGCCAGTCATGCGCGCTCCCAACTGCGCCACAGGCCCGGGCTGGCTCGGAAAGATGAGTCCTTTTCCTTGTAGCACGCGGGGAGCGGAGGTGTCAACGAAATGAACTAGCCCATCGTATTATTGCATCAAAACACCGAGCGCATTCGACGTCTGTTTAATGCCTCTGGGGCGCCAGCGTGTGGATATACAACGAAAACAAAAAGTGCTAAAGTACACCCCCAGGTAGCAACACAAAATGTTACCGGAGTATCCTGCCGACGTCCCTCCGTGGAGCCGACTATATGGCGCAGAGCGATGACCTCGCTGGTTATGCCGTGCTCGGTTTTGGACTCGGTCTATACACGTTTTATAGGGGATTCCGCCAGTATCGAAATTACCTGCTGATTGCTGACACTCCTGAGATCCCCATCCGCAGTGTTCCTATGGGCTTTGTGCAGGTGTATGGAAAAGCCCAGGGTGATAAGACCATCCCGTCTCCGGTCAGCCATACATCTTGCCTTGCTTACAAGATTGTCATCGAGCGCTGGAAAACCGATTCCGACGGCCATGGCGGCCAGTGGAGTCACCACCGGACCGATCTCGACGGAGTGACTTTCTATCTTACCGACGCTACCGGAAAGGTGCTGATCGATGCGACGGGCGCCGAACTGGATCTGCCGCAATCCGCGCGTTGCGAGGTTGGGTCGGGAAAAAGCCTCGCCACCGGAGTTGCAGCCACACAGGAGGAATTGCTGCAGTACGTTACCCAGGCGGACGCCCATTGGGCAGGAGGCCTGTTCGAGCACGGACTGAAAGCTGTCGGTCCGCTCCAGGAATCCGGGAAGGAGCAGGCACGCCAGAGCTTGATGGGAGTTTTCCAGCACGCCCCGGGATCTCCGGAGTTCCTCACCGGGATGATGACGACGATGGCTCCGAGAATGAAGCAGCACCTGGAGTCGATGGGCCCTCAGTCTGACCCCAACCATGAAATGGCCCGTCAGAATGCGCTCCAGGCGCTCCAGTATCCTGCCGGCAGTCGGGAATTCCTGGAAGGGCTTCAGCGCGCCCAGCAGATGGTGGGGAAACCTGGCGAGCGCAATCCCTTCGACGCCGTCACGAACACATTAGGCGGCACGAACTGGCCGGCTTCCGGCTTCTTTAGCGCTGCCAGCGGGCGCTACCGCTTCACGGAATATTGTGTCGTACCCGGTTGCCTTTATGACATCAGCGGCACCTGCATCGAGAATCCGAATCCCAAAGACGCTAACGACCACAGTATGATCGTCAAGGGCACAGCCGAAAAAGAGTTCCTCATCTCGTCCAAGGCTGAGAAGGAGCTGGAAAGCAGCCTGCGACGACGCGCTTTCCTCACGGTCCTTGGCGGCGCGGCCCTGTCGGTGGTCTGCCTGGCCATTCTGCTGGGCAAGCTGGGACTGCTGTAAGGTTTCTGGGGCCGCCGCGCTGTGTGCCAATCGCGGGCCTGAAGTCATCGGCGTTTGTTTATCAGGGATAGAATCGCCAAGGTGCGGGGAAGGCCATTGTGGTCCAGGAATTGATCGCCAGGAGGACTGAATGCGAAAACCAGCATTGTGGATGCTGTTATGCTTGTCCGCTTCTTTAGCTTTGGCCGCTCAGAAATATCAGCCGCTCAACGTCAAATTAGGCACATGGGAGACTACCTTCACCACGGCCATCAGCGGTGCTCCGCCGATCCCCCAGGAGATGATCGACAAGATGACTCCTGAACAGCGGGCCAGGTTCGACGCAGCAATGAGCAAGATGGCCTCCGGAACGCCCAGGACTCGCACTTCGAAAACCTGCCTGACCAGGGAGAGGCTGGAGAAGGACCCGTTTAACGACAGGCAGTCTTGTACCGAAAAAGTCCTGACATCCACAAGTAGCAAGATGGAGATCGAGGAGATTTGCGATGAGGAGAATGCCAAGTCCGACTCAAAGGTACGCATCGAGGCCACAGACTCAGAGAGCGTAAAAGGGTGGGTACAAACCGTTGTGACCGGCAGCGGCAAGACTATGAACGTCAACGGCACCTTCACGTCCAAATGGGCAGGCGCGGCCTGTAAAGAGAAACCCTGATGCAATTATAAACGTCCCGTGGCACGATGCCGCGGATGTGGAACATCTGTTCCGCGGGCTGGCGCGCTTGTGGTATAATGATTCCGCGCTTAACACCACGGTTGTGTGGTGCGATTGCTCCGATTGATTACACATCTGATCTGAGAAGTCCCGCCTTAAGTTTTCCGTATGTTTTTAGCGTAAATCAATGAACTCTGGCCTTGCCGGTTCGCGCGTGTGCAGACTCGAGTCTCGCGCAATCGGAGATGATGCCAGTAAGAGAGAAGATTACACTCGTGCAGAATTTTGCAGAATTACCGATTTCAGATTACACCAAAGAGCGTTTGTCTCGGGCGGGCTTTTCGACGCCCACGCCCGTGCAGGCAGCAGCCATCCCGCATGTGCTCGCAGGCAAAGACGTGCTCGCCACCGCCCAAACCGGCACAGGAAAGACGTTGGCATTCCTTGTTCCCATTATGGAGCACCTGTTGCAACACAAGGCGCCGGGCGTGGCGGGGCTCATTCTAGTCCCCACCCGCGAACTTGCCATGCAGGTTGCAGAAGACTATGACCGGCTCCGGGGCAAGCAGCTAGCCGCCGCAGCCGTGGTGGTGGGAGGGCTGTCTGAAGCGAACCAACTCAGTTTGCTTCGCAAAGGAGTGCGGCTCGTCGTGGCCACACCCGGACGGCTGGAAGACTTCCTTGATCGCAAGCTCGTCGACTTCAGGGCGTTGCGAATCCTCGTCCTGGACGAAGCCGATCGAATGCTGGACATGGGTTTCCTTCCAGCTATCCGCAGGATTGCGGCCGCTCTTCCGATCCAGCGGCAGACGCTTTTCTTTTCCGCAACGCTCGAAGCTTCAGCGGCCCAGTTGGTCAATAACTACTTGAAGGACCCGGTGCGCCTCGCCTTTGGGTCGGTCTTGAAACCCTCGGAAAACGTTCGCGTCCAGGCGCTGGAAGTTTCCCACCACGGCAAGCAACTGGTATTGCGCCAATTGCTGGCCCGGGAAACGGGGCGGTGCCTGATTTTTGTCCGCACCAAGCGCGGCGCGGAGCGCCTGGCCCGGACATTGAACGGAAGCGGCTTTACCGCCGCCATCATCCACGGCGATCGCTCGCAATCGCAGCGGAACGCCGCGCTAGCTGGCTTCCAGCAGGGCCGATACCGCATCCTGGTGGCCACAGACCTGGCTTCCCGCGGGATTCATGTTCAGGATATCGCGCACGTCATCAATTACGACCTGCCGGATGTCGCCGAAAACTTCATCCATCGCGTGGGGCGCACGGGCCGCGCCGGATGCCAGGGTGTCGCTTCCACGCTCTTCTCCAGTGACCAGCGGACGGACTTGTTTCTGCTGGAGCGGGCGTTGGGCATTCAGATGGAGCGTCCGCAGGCTGCATCCGGCCTGGTCCCGACGCAGGCGCGCCGCAGCCCTTCCACGGGCCAATCGACCACACCAGCACAGATCCGACTGACTCCTCTTCCGGGAGAAGTTCTGCAAGTGCAGATGTAGCATTCGGCTGATGGCGGCTGGCCTTCGCGCGGCGGGCTGCCTTCCTGGTGTTGTGTTATGGAAAAGCTGTAACGCCCTGATCCCGCAACGCGGGAGAAGGGTCTCCGCATTTCTCTTCAAGGAAATCCGGGGATGCTTCTCCCGCATCGCGGTTGTAGCCTCAGTGAACTGCCGTGATCCTTCTCCCGCTTACCAACTCCTGACCCGCTTGAAATAGAAAGCCATCGAAGTGTAGCTTTAATGATCAGCTAATCTGATACTGGGAGTCTCGATGCTCGACTTAGCTTTCGTTCGAAGCAACCTCAGCCTGGTCCGCGAAAGGATGAAGGACCGCGGGATGGCGGGGATCCTCGGAGAATTCGAAGTCCTCGATGCGGAGCGCCGCAAGCTGCTTTCTGAAGCAGAGAGCCTGAAGGCCCGGCGCAACACTGTGTCCGACGAAATTGCCGCGATGAAGAAGCAGAAGCAGGATGCCTCGAGCCTGATTGCACAGAT
>Ga0079221_10000333_pt1 | contig 12497 bp, 12 predicted proteins | sample GAAS200_FD_75069 | JGI IMG/M metagenome (GOLD analysis project Ga0079221, IMG submission 75069) | Agricultural soil microbial communities from Georgia to study Nitrogen management - GA AS200 | ecosystem: Environmental > Terrestrial > Soil > Agricultural land | place: USA: Georgia | collected... | reverse complement strand
TCCGGTGGTGGCGCTGCTGCCGGGAGTTGTTTACGGTCCCGGCCCCTCAACCGATGGCAACCTGGTGGGCAGCATGATGCGCCAGTATCTGAGCGGAAAATTTCCCGGGCTGCTCGGTTCGGGCGAACAGCGCTGGAGCTTCTCTTACATGGCTGAGGTTGTACAGGCGCATCTGGCGGCGCTCGAAAAGGGCAGGGCGGGACAGGAATATTTCCTCGCCGGCGATAATCGAAGCCTGAATGACCTGTTCAGCGTGATTGCGCGATTGGCAGGCGTTACCTCTCCGGTGCGCCACCTGCCGTTTGCAATCGGCAAAGCGGTTGGGCTGCTGGAAGTCGCGCGGGCGCGGCTCTTCAATCATCGACCACAGTTGACGCCGGGCGTGGTGGAAATCTTCAAGCACGACTGGGTCTACTCGAGCGAGAAGGCCGCGTGCGAGCTTGGCTATCGCGTGGTTCCGCTGGAGGAGGGAATTCAGAAGACATTGGAGGCAGGCATTGGGTGACGCTTCGGTCTATAACGGAGTGGGACGGCGGCCGCTGATCTCGACGCGGAAAATGGTCCACATCTCGATGCTGTCGTTCGCGCTGCTGCTGCCTTTCCTCACCTGGGTGGAGGCGGCAGGGGCGGCGTTGGTGGCGCTCGCGTTCAACTTGTTTCTTTTGCCGCGGCTGGAACTTGACTTGGGCAAGCAACCCGCCGTCGCAGCAGACGAGACCCGGCCCGTGCAGTGGACCGGCATCGTCGCCTACCCAGTTTCCGTGCTGGTGTTGATTCTGCTTTACGGCCGGCGCATGGAAGTGGTGGGCGCCGTGTGGGCCATCATGGCGCTGGGCGACGGCTTCGCCAGCGTGGCTGGCGAATCGTTGCGAGGGCCCGCCATCCCCTGGAACCGTGGCAAGACGTGGTCAGGCTTTGCCGCCTTCATCGCCGTCGGTACGCTCGGAAGCTTTGCGCTAGCACGGTGGATTGATCCGTCGTTTCCCGAACTTAAAGTCCTGATTGCCTGCGCCGCCACCGCAACCGTGGGAGCGGTGGTTGAAAGTCTGCCCATCGCGCTCGATGACAACATTTCTGTCCCGCTGGTCTGCGGCGGGTTTATGTATTGCGCGCTCCTCATCGAGTGGTCGGCTCTCCAAAGCAACCTGCCTTACCTCAGCGTGCGCGTGCTGCTGGCCGTTGGAATCAATGCAGTGTTTGCCCTGGCTGCTCTGGCGCTGCGCATGGTGAACCGCTCAGGCGCGCTGATGGGCTTCCTGATGGGGGCCCTCATCTACATGGGCTATGGCTATAAAACCTTCCTGGTGCTGCTGGCGTTTTTTGTGATCGGCTCGGTGGCAACGCGGCTCGGCTACGCTCGGAAGGCGGCTCGCGGCGTAGCGGAATCTCGCCGGGGAGCGCGAAGCTGGCGCGAGGCCTCGGCTAACACGCTGGCAGCGGCATTCTTTTCCGTGCTGGTGATCACGACCCACTACGAGGCGGCATTCCTGGCGGCCTTCGTAGCGGCACTGGCGGAGGCAGCAGGCGATACCATTTCGAGCGAAATCGGGCAGTGGCTTTCAGGGCGCGCCTACATGATCACCACCTTCAAGCCCGTGGCCGCCGGCCAGGACGGCGGCATTTCGCTGGTGGGAACACTGGCAGGCATGGGCGCAAGCGCCGTGATTGTTGCCGTAGGATACACACTGGGATTGTGCCATACGGGGACCGCGGTTGTGGCGTTCATTGCCGCGGTGATAGGGAACTTGTTTGACAGCTATCTCGGCGCTACCATTGAACGCCGCGGCCTGGTCGGCAACGGCATGGTCAACTTTGCCGGCACCAGTTTCGCCGGCGGCCTGGCGCTGGGCTTGCTGCTCACGTTGCACATGGTCTGAGAAATTCCCGCTCTGGACCCACCAGCGCTGCGGACGCCTTATCTCCTTGACCAATTGGCTATCTCGTTGCGCGCAGCTTTTGTTCAGCCAGCTTTTCTGCGACCCGCAGAGCGTCTGGATCATCTACTTTGATGTCAGGCTTTACTCCCCTCACCGCCCAGTCCGGTTCTGAGTAGGGATTAATCGCTCGCGTTTCACGAATGCCGATTCCGAAGTGATCGTCGATTCGATGGAAAGTCCCCACGTCTGTGGCGCCCCCCGTGGTTTCACCTACCAATGTTGCCCTTTTCAGCATCTTCAAGTTGTAGCTGAAGTGCTCTGCGCCGGAACGAGTTCTGGCCGAGGTCAACACGTACACTGGCTTATCTGCAAGCTTGTTTCCTGGTACGGGCGACCGTGTCCAGGATTGTTCTGTCGTGTTGTCCCTTGGGTTGTACATATATTCCGGATGATCGAACAAGTAGGCGGCAATCAGCATCACCATGTTCGGGTACCCGCCATGGTTGTCCCGCAAATCGAAGATGATCACCTTGGCATCATTCAGAGCCGCCAAGGCTGCCTTCGCTTCTGAACTGCAGATGGAAGGATCAGGAAACGAATTTAATTTCAAATAACCGATGCTGTGTGGCAGGACCTCGATCTTCTCGAAGTTGCAGTTGCTTTCTTCCAGCGCCCGCCGGTACGGCGCAAGGCGCTCGGCGTTCGGCACCACGGGGCGATCCGGCAACGGAAGGCGGCTATAGATCACTTCCAGGCCCATGTCGCGGCTTGTGTCCCTCAGTTGCTTTGTCAGCAGAGCGGCGAATGCTCCTCCATCCGTAATGCTTGCGTAATCGCCGGCTTTTTGGTGTGCCGCCAGCGCCTGCGCAACCTTGTCGGCAAGTTCTGGATGAATGTAGTGCTGTCTCAAATTCGCGGCCACTACTTCAATCACTCGCTGCTTTTCCGCCTCGCCCAGTTTCTCGCCCTCGGCCAGCCTGTGTCCTGGATCGTTCGGATTCGATTGCGAAGCCTGAAGTTTGCGGAATCCAAGTATGGCAAGCTCGGTACGTCGGGGCCTCATGGCCGGGGCGCTTGGCAGCCGCGAATTGCCGAAATGATTAATCAGAGCAGGGACAGCGCCCAGGGTGGCGAGTGAAAGTATGCCCCCGAAAAGCAGCGCCGCCGGACGTGGCGCCTCGGCTCCCTGAACGCGAAATATAAATATTCTTTCAAAACGGCGGGAGGCTTGGATGCTGCCAAATTCCGGCGTGATAGAGCTGTGCATGCGGGGAAGCGACACCGCGAGATCGAAGAGCAGATCCAGCCAGAGGCGGAGGCGCGGCAAGAATCCCCTTTCATCTCGTGCCCGGTCGCGAAACAGAAGGAGGGCTTCCGCGCCAAACTGGTCCTGAAAGTGAGCAGGAAACAGCCGAATCAACCAGGCGTAAACTTTATCAGACATATTCGCCTCGCAGGATTTTCTTGGCTCGTGCCACCCGCAATAGATCGGCGAGCCTCTCGGCTTCCGTGCGCGCAAGCTTGCGTCCTGCCGCAGTCAACCGATAGTAGCGGCGGCGCTCATTACCGAGCTTTGGGTCTTCTCGCAGATCAATCTCTTCGATATATTTCGCTTCGAGTAAGGCCTGAATTGAGCTATAGAGCGTTCCGGGCCCCAGGCGCATGCGGCCGCCGGTTTGGCTTGCCACCTGACGCATAATCCCGTAACCGTGTAGATCTTCGCCAACCAGTGACAGCAGAATCTGGAAGGCCGCCGAAGGTAATGGATCGAGTTTTCTTTTGGGCATATATGCTCGATGAACGATATATCGATAAACAACTATATTGGGGTTTGACTCACTTTGCAAGATTCTTCTTTCAGCGCTGTGACGGGCTATAAATCGGCGTTCATGAGCGCTCTGGTGAGTATGGACAGAAACGCACCGACTGAGGCGGCTGGCGGCAATTTTTTGCGCTGCCGTTCTATAATTGCGTGGCGAGCCTTTCTTTGGAGGTATTGCAATGCTTGCAGCTTACCTCAGCTTCGTGTTTGCATTGGCTTTTGGGCAGGCTCAATACGCTGGCGCGCCCAAGCTGCCTTTTACCGATCCGGGAGCGTGTCCGTTCGAGTGCTGCCAGTACGGCGAGTGGACCGCAAGCGCCAGCCAGCGGGCGTATAAATCCTCAAGCAGGGAATCGGGCCTGGCCTTTACGATTCGGTCCGGCGAAAAGGTAGCTGCGCTGACGGGCATGGTGATCACCCGAAAAGCCGGCCTCGTAATTATCCGGAAACAGACATCTTTCGAGGACATAACTGTTCCGGCAGGGGCGAAGCTCTTTCTGCTCCACCGCGTGGGCGAGGGCGTCGACCTCTTCTGGTATAAGGGAGCAGCTCATTCCGCAGAGCTCTATGTAGATCAGGTCCGTAAAGCCAACGACCAATACCCGTGGGACGTGATCTCAGTGCCGAAGACCGAGTGGTGGGTGAGGGTGAAGAATCAGCGTGGCGCTACCGGCTGGCTGCTCGAGCCGCAAGGCTTCCAAGGCATGGACGCTTGCGGCTGATTGGCGAACGACATAGAGCCCCAGAGTTTCTGAAGTGCGAAACGCTGCGCTGCCGACTGCGGTCTACGCGGGCTTTGGGCCAGCAGGCCCAAAGTAGCGGCTGGCTGCGGAGCGGAAGAGGAAAAATGCCAGCACGGCGCAAAGCAAGGCGTGAATGGCCAGCTCCGGCAGGTTGTGGAAGATGCTCAGGACCACGTGGAAGGCGATCCAGGCGAGCGCGAGCCAGCGCGCCCAGTTGTGCCCGCGCAGCGTATATGCACCGCTCGCAATCGCTGTGAGAAAGATGAGTTCCACCCAGAGGACGTCAAATGGGAATGGATGCAGGGAATTCTGCATGATGAGGTGATAAACGAATCCAACCACGCCCATTATTAAATAGATCCAGGCGATGATGGTTACAGAAAGCGGCCGTTTGTTTACTCTCAAAGTGGTTTTCCGATTTCCCAATGGTGGCCATAGGGATCGAGCACCCGGCCCACTCTCCAGCCGTATGGTTGATCCTCCACGGGCGAGACGACCCGGGCTCCGGCGTCGATCGCCCGCTGGAACGCATCGTCCGGGTTTTCCACGGTCATCACCATTCGCACGGTACTGCCGGCGAGGGTTTCAGGGCTGAAATTCAGATGTTCCGGAGACTCATCCGCGAGCCAGAATTCCGATTCGCCGATGGCGAGCCGCGCGACGACTGCTCCGCCTTGATCCTCTATGCGGAGCAATTCCTCGGCACCAAAGGCTGCTTTATAAAATTCAATCGCCTGCGCTCCGTGGCGAACTGAAAGCATGGGGGCCACAGTGGTTTCCTGTTTCGCTCCTTCTCGAGGATTGGTCGTGGGTCGCCTCCTGTCAGGTGTGCAGCGTGATGGTGGAAGCATAACATTGAGAAGCAGCGGGACTCAAGTTACCGGTGTCCGATCCGGCCCCAAGGTGACCATCGCTTTATGATGCGCCTTGGCGGCAGCATTCATCTCCTGAATCAGCACATCCGCCGGCGCCGGGAGTGCCAGGGACACGAGGCTGCGCGCCGATGCGCAGCCCATGCCCGTCACACGCGGTCTGATGAGTCGCGCCGCGATAGTTCTCGCTTAGCGAGAGGCCGCGCTGCTCTCCATCACTTTCTTCGCCTGGGCTGACTTGGCCCACTCGCCCGCCACCTGCCGCGTAGCTACATTCAGCCGGTTCCAGACGTTGGTCACTGCAATCCACAGGACGAGGGTCGCCAATTCCGACTCGTTGTAGAAACGCGCGGCCTCGTTCCAGATTTCATCCGGCACCGGGTCCGGCCTGTCGCTCAGGCGGGTGACGGCCTCGGTGAGCGCCAGGGCGGCGCGCTCGGCGTCGCTGAACCAGGGCGCCTCGCGCCACGCAGCCACCGTGAAGAGGCGCTCATTCGAATCGCCGGCCTTATTAAAGCGCAACGTCAGATCAACACAGACGCTGCAACCGTTAATCTGGCTGGCGCGCAGGTGAACCAGGGCGAGCGTTTTCGGCGGAACGCTGCTCCGTTCCACAGCCTTCCCGAGGTTTTGCAGGGCCTGCATGGCCTCCGCATCAAACATTACGGGGTTCTTTATCCGTGCTTCGATCATCGAATTCCTCCATGTCACAAAATTTGGATTTGGTACGTCACCACTATGACGGAGCAAAACGAGGAGATGTGACCGATGGATGAACGAACATGGCTGGCGGAACGATTTGAAGAGAACCGCGGACATTTGAGGGCCGTGGCCTACCGGATGCTGGGCTCGATGAATGAGGCGGACGACGCCGTACAGGAAGCCTGGCTGCGGCTCAGCCGGTCCGACGAGAGCAGCATTGAAAATCTCGGCGGGTGGCTGACCACCGTGGTGGCGCGCGTCTGCCTGGACATGCTGCGCTCACGCAATTCCCGGAGGGAAGAAGCCATCGACACGCAGGCGGCAGAGCCGGTTGCTCGCGGCGGGCAGGGGAGCGATCCCGAACAGGAAGCGCTGCTGGCTGACTCCGTTGGGCTGGCGCTGCTGGTGGTGCTGGGCCGGTTGACGCCGGCCGAACGCGTCGCCTTCGTGCTGCACGACACGTTCGCGCTTCCATTCGAGGAAATCGCTCCGATTATCGGTCGCACGCCAATGGCAGCAAGACAGCTCGCCAGCCGCGCGCGCCGTCGCGTACAGGGCGCGGCATCGGTTCCCGCCGCCACTCTTACCGAACAGCGGGAAGCGGCCAGCGCCTTCCTCTCGGCATTGCGCGCCGGCGATATGGAAGGGCTGATCGCCGTGCTTGATCCTGATGTGGTCGTACACCTGGACGAAGCGGCAGCGCGGCCGGGAGGTCCAAGAGAGATACGTGGCGCCCGAAACTGGGCCAGCGGAGCGGTGGCATTCGCCGCTGTGGCGAGGTCGGTGCAGCCGGTTTTGGTGAACGGAGCGGTGGGGCTTGTGTGGGCCCCCCAGGGACGGCTGATGCGGGTGGTTACCTTCGGGCTGAAGCGCGGCAAGATCGCCGAAGTGGAAATCATCGCCGACCCCGCCCGCCTTGGCGAGCTCGACCTGGCCGTCCTCAATCCCTGAGCGCACTCGTCAGTGCCATTGCGGGTTTGTCACTGCTTGCCGAGCCATTCGATGATGAAGCGCCCGCTATCGTGAATGGAGACCAGTCGAGCCGTTGAGGGCAGCTTCCTGATGCGCCTTCAAGGCTGAGGCGGCGGGGCGGGCGTAAGGCCGTGCCGGAGCATGATCTCCACCATCTTGGCTCTGTCGGGCGGCCCACCAGCTGCCGCGTTGACCACCTCCGCGGCCTCGTGGAAAAACTCCGGGCCGATGGCCGCCGGCGTAATCACACAGAGAGCCTTCACGTCGATGGCTCCATTGTTGTCAAAGCGGTGGACCGCGCCCCGCGGAATACACAGTGCCTGACCGGGCCCCACCTCGATCGGCATCCCGTCAACCGTCCAGGTGAGCACTCCCTCAATGCCGTAGATTGTCTCCTCGTAATGATCGTGGCTGTGCGCTGGGGCCGCAAGGCGCTGCGATGCCGGGACAAAGAGCTCGAAAACCGCGACGCTGCCGCTGGAATTCTCTCCCGTGATCAGGAACCGCACCACGAGTGGTCCCAGGCGAATCGTCTCGTCGGCGGGACTGGTTTTGACGTCCATCCGCGTGCTTTGTTGCGCCATGGCGTGCTCTCCTTAACAACAATCTACTTCAGAACCTTTCGAGTGTTGCAAGCGCTCAACAGCATCCTGCGAGTCGAGGTCCGCGGACATGATTCTACACCCTCGCGCCCTGATGGATGCATTGATTTCCGGACGAAACTCCTGTTGCAATGACGTTGTTCATTGTTCCGCCCAGTTCGCGGTTGTGTGTTACTTTGTTAAGGCCAAAAGCAGCGGGTTTGTTCCATTCCAGGCGGCGGGAGACTCCGATGACGATCGACAGGCGGGACTTTCTCCAGGCGCTGGCGAGCGGGGTGCTGATTTCAAGCAGCGTCGCCGGTGACGCGGGCGCAGCCGCGCCGCCCGCGCAAACGTCCGGCTGGTACGATCGGCCCATGCGCTGGGCGCAGCTCGCCTTTGTCGAGGATGACCCCGGTAATTACGATCCTCCGTTCTGGCTCGACTACTTCCGGCGCATTCATGCGGACGCGGCATGCCTGAGCGCCGGAGGATGCGTGGCCTTCTATCCGACTCAAACTCCGCTGCACTATCGAAGCAAATGGCTGGGCAACAAAGATACGTTTGGGGGAATCGTCAAAGGTTGCCGTGATCTGGGAATGAACGTGATTGCGCGGACGGACGCCCACGCCTGCCATCAGGATGTATACGATGCGCATCCGGACTGGATTATGGTGGACGAAAAGGGTGAGAAGGTGCGCCACTGGTCTGATCGCGTCTTCTGGGTGACCTGCGCTCTTGGTCCCTACAACTTCGAATTCATGACTGCCGTTCACAAGGAAATCATGGCGCTCTATCGCGTTGATGGGATCTTCACCAATCGATGGGCCGGCTCCGGCATGTGCTACTGCACTCATTGCCAGGAAAACTTCCGCGCGTTTGCCGGAATGGAGCTTCCGCGGACAAACAACCCGCAAAATCCCGCGCGGCGGGAATACATCATCTGGCGGCAGAAGCGGCTGTTCGATTTGTGGCGCGTGTGGGATGCCGCCATCAAGAACCTCAATCCGGAGGCCAGCTTTATCCCGAACGCCGGAGGCGGGGCGCTCAGCGGGCTCAATATGAAAACCATTGGCGAAAGAGCGCCGACGTTGTTCGCTGACCGGCAAGGGCGCAGCGGGCTCATGCCGCCCTGGACGAACGGCAAGAACGCGAAAGAATATCGCGCGGCCCTGGGACGCAAGGCGATAGTGGGCATTTTCAGCGTGGGCCTGGAAGACAAATACCGCTGGAAGGACTCTGTGCAGAGTGGCAATGAGATCCGGATGTGGGTCGTTGACGGCATCGCACACAATTTCCGTCCGTGGTTTACAAAGTTCAATGCCAAGCCCATTGACCGGCGATGGCTCCCGGTGGTCGAGGAACTCTATAACTGGCACTACCAGAATGAGCAGTACCTTCGGAATGAATCTTCGCTTGCCCGGATCGCCATGGTGTACTCCCAGCAGACCGCGGCGTTTTACGGAGGCGAGCAGGCGCGCGCCAAAGTCGAGGACCCTTCGCTCGGTTTCTATCAGGCGCTGATTGAAGCGCGCATTCCGTTCGAGATGGTCCACGACGAACTGCTCGATGCCGAGCACCTGGCGCCTTTCCGCACCCTGGTGCTTCCGAACATTGCGGCACTGTCAGAGAAACAGTGCGAGCAGATCCGGCAATTCGTAGACGGTGGCGGCAATCTGGTGGCTACGTGGGAAACATCGCTCTATGACGAGTGGGGCATAGGCCGGAAGGATTTCGGCCTGGCATCGCTCTACGGCACATCGTTTGCCGGGCGCACGGAAGGGCCGATGCAGAATTCCTATCTCACGCTCGAGAAGGACCCAGCCACCGGCCGTTGCCACCCTTTGCTCGCGGGGCTTGAAGACGCGACTCGAATTATCAATGGCCCAAACCGGGTGATTGTGAAGCCGGCGGCGTCAGATTCGTACTCTCCACTGATCGTGGTTCCGTCATATCCAGATCTTCCCATGGAAGAGGTTTTCCCGCGATCGGAGGCAACGAAGGAGGCCGGCGTTTTCATTCGCGAATTCGGGCGCGGCCGTGTGGTGTATTTTCCCTGGGATGTGGACCGCACCTTCTGGGAAGTTCTTAGCCCGGACCACGGCAGGTTGCTGCGAAATGCGGTGCTCTGGGCCACCAATGAGACGGCGCCGGTCACGGTCGAGGGGCCAGGTGTGATTGACCTTTCCGTCTGGACGCAGAAGAACTCCATGACGGTCCATCTGGTAAACCTGACCAATCCCATGATGATGAAAGGGCCAGTGCGGGAGATTATTCCGATTCCGCGCCAGCAGGTGCGAGCGCGCATCCCTGGCAGCCGACGGATCGCGAAGGTCCACCTGTTGGTTGCGAAAACAGATGTTGCTTACCGTCAAGATGGCGGCGCTGTTGAACTGGAGGTGCCGTCGGTTGGATTGCACGAGGTAATCGCGGTTGACTTTGAAGCGTAATCTGCTTGACGTGGAGCCCGCTTCAGGGTGAAATGGCACGATTTGAAAATTGCGGAAAAGGTTCCGGCGTTAAGGTTGGGAGGCGTGGATGAACAGAAGAGACGTGCTTCGTGCGGCAGCGGCGCTGCCGACCTTTGGTGCGGCGCTGTCTGCGGCGGCTGAGCAGCGGAAAGAACTGAAGATTACCGGCCTTGAGACGGACTTGCTGAAACCGCCCCCCGGCCAGCCCGAGTATGATGCGCTTCAAACGCTGAACGTCGACAAGGGCGCCGTGGTCCTTCGAATTCACACTGACGCGGGCATTACGGGCTGGGCCAACAGTTCGTTCGGCAATCGTGGTGAAGGCGCGCGCGTGGTGCAGTCGATCCTGGAGAATGAAGTCAAGCCTGTGATTATCGGGAAGGATCCGGCCTTTCCGCGTGGCGTTCGCGCTGACTTGTGGAAAGCTATGAACTACCAGGGCGTAACCGGCATCGCGCAGTTTGCGCTGGCGGCTATTGACATCGCCCTGTGGGATATTCTGGGCAAGAACGCGGGTCTGCCCGTCTACAAGATGCTGGGCGCATACCGGGACCGGATTCCGGTCTACTCGATGTGCGGCTGGTATTACGACAATGATGAAGACCTTTCCCATTTCAAACGTCAGATCTCGGAGGCCATGGAGCAGGGCTACAAAGCCGTAAAGATTAAAGTGGGGAAGCATACGCTGGCCGACGATGTCCGGCGCATCCGCACGGCGTTCGACACGATGGGGCCGGGCAAGCGATTGATGGTGGACGCCAACCAGGTTTTCGATCGCTCCGAAGCCTTATTACGAGGCAAGGTGTACCAGGAAATGGACTGCTTCTGGCTGGAAGAACCGCTCCCGCCAGAAGACATGGAAGGTTTCGCCATGCTCGCCGAGGCGCTCGACATGCGCATTGCGACTGGAGAGAATCTGAACACGAAGTACCAGTTTGCCGACCTGATTGCGAGGCGCGGCGCCGATATTGTGCAGCCGGACGATCGCCGTGCGGGCGGAGTCTGCGAATGGACGGAAATTGCCGCCATCGCTGATGGCTATCACGTGGAGGTGGCCAGCCACGGTGGCGGGCAAACCAACCTGAACATGCTGCTGGCCATGCCCAACGCCATCTATATGGAATCCGGCGGGCCACAGAAGATGATCGACGGCGAGGTGCTGGGCCCCGAGGCGCCCGGCATGAGCAGCGAAGTGAGCGCCGAGGAAATTCGGAAGTACAAAGTTCGATGATGCCGAAGCGATGAGTCTCTGGCGGCTATGGCGCGGCCGGCAATCCATGATATGCGCCTGAGGAGGTACTAGGATGATCACCCGTCGCAGCATGCTCAAAGGCGTAGCGGCCGTCGCAGGAGCTGCCTGCAGCCGTGGGCTCCTTGCCAGGCCTGCTGATATTTCGGACGAGCCACCCAAAGGCTATCGGCTGGTGTGGCAGGATGAATTTAATGCCGACGGCCGGCCCAATCCCGCGAACTGGACTTACGAACACGGCTTCGTGCGCAACGAGGAATTCCAGTGGTATCAGCCGGAGAACGCTTCCTGCGCGGGCGGGAAGTTGATCATCGAATCCCGGCGGGAGAAGAAACTGAATCCCCATTATCGCCAGGGCAGCAGCGACTGGCGCAGAAAGCGCCCCGCAGCGGATTACACTTCGGCAAGCCTAATCACGCGCGGCATCCATAGCTGGAAGTACGGTTACTTCACCATGCGCGGCCGAATTGACACGCGTCCGGGCATCTGGCCTGCGTGGTGGACGCTGGGGGTTTCCAGGCGCTGGCCCGCCTGCGGCGAAATCGACATCATGGAATATTACGCGAGCCACGTGAACGCCAACGTTGCGTGGGAAAAAGCCGACGGTTCCGCAAGTTGGGCCACCGTTTTTAAGCCGATCGCCGACTTTCACGATCCGAACTGGTCTGACAGGTTTCACCTCTGGGCGATGGAATGGACGCGCGAATTTATTCATTTGTACCTCGATGGCGCGCTGCTGAATTCGGTGGACCTTCGCCGTACCCGCGACGCGCGATCGAACGGCTTCAATCCGTTTCATCAGCCCCTCTATATGATCCTGAATCAGGCCATCGGCGGACAGCGCGGCGGCAATCCCGAACACACGCAGTTTCCGTCCCGATTTGAGGTGGACTACGTGCGTGCATATCAGCGGCCAGAGTAACGGTTCCATTACCCCAGAAGTGTACCGGCGCGGTCGGCGACGAGCGACACGGTTAAGCTGGTCCGATTCGGAACTCGCACGGCTGACCTTTCATAGAATCTGGTTTACAACATTTGAACGCAACCGCTAGAATGCTCTATTAGTGCATGGGCGCTGCTGCTGTACCCGTGTTTCGGGATATGTCAAAAATTCTCGCGATTTATCCAGGGTCCTTCGATCCGATAACCAACGGCCACTTTGATCTGATCCAGCGAAGCAGCCGGATTTTTGACCACCTGATCGTCGC
>Ga0079221_10000332_pt1 | contig 12506 bp, 13 predicted proteins | sample GAAS200_FD_75069 | JGI IMG/M metagenome (GOLD analysis project Ga0079221, IMG submission 75069) | Agricultural soil microbial communities from Georgia to study Nitrogen management - GA AS200 | ecosystem: Environmental > Terrestrial > Soil > Agricultural land | place: USA: Georgia | collected... | reverse complement strand
CTGCCGTCGAGGCGGCAGCGACAGCTTGATCTTAATTTTTCGCACACGTGGCATAATGCCGCAGAATGGCCGTGGCACGGTCCGCCGTCGGGACGCGAGTAACCGGAGGGAATCATTGAGCCGCAAAGCCTGGATGATATTCCTGAGCTTGCAGGTGACTGGCATCTTCTTATCGTGGGTTGCCAGTCACAGCTCGAGTCCCGTCCCGCTCATCTCGGGTATCGGCGTTGGTCTCCTGGTTGTCGGTAACCTGCTGCTGCTTCCCGGCGGGCTGTTTGCCGCTTTTGCTGTCCAGAGATTGGCTCTCCACAGCGCTCCCCTCAGCATGAACCAACTATCGTTTGCCGGTGTTTTAGTTGCCGTGGCGATTAACCTGGCGATCTGGCTTCTCTGCGCAAAGCTCTACAGGTCTGCATGAGTACGTCAGGACGTCCCTCGGGAGGCAAGCCCGATGGCGACGTTACTCGTCGGCGCTCGTGGACGTGATCGGTATTAGTTCCTTGCGGTTTTGTCCGGTATCAAGCATTTCAGGCAAACGTGCACAGTGCGCGTGGCCGCCCTCGCGCAGTCGCCGCGCACCGGCACATGTCCACCTTCTGGTTGGCGTGTGTAGGCACTTCGCCTGCCAAATGGTCCGCCGCCAGGGGACTGCCCTCTTCAATGAAGGCATACAACAGCAGGCGCTGGTGCTCCTTTCGATTCAGCAAGTTAGGATCGCAAGGCTCGTTGTCCGGCGCTTCTCAGCGTGAGCATCCGCCACCGGCGCTTGACTTTCCACCACGCAACTTCTTTCCGGTAGCACATCCGGGCGAAAAGATCCGCTTGGAACTGCACGGAACCCTTTAAGCTGCCAATCGAGCACCAAAACCGTCACTCCGAGTTGGCCTAGATGGCTGTTTTTCAATATGTTAAGGTTTGAACCTTGAAATCTCCAACTCCGAAGCCAAATCGCGGCGCCGACCCACGGAATTAGGCACGCAACTTTTTTCCGGCCGGAGGGAAGCGCCGATTCTGTCCATTTGGGACTCGCTCGCGCGTCCTGGGTTGTCGAGCAGTTTTCACGGCGGCGCGTGCGCCCAGGCTGCGCCTCAGCGCGGACGTGTAAATCCACACTCCTTCCAGAGTTTTTCCCATCTCCATACTCCGTAATTGATATTGATGGGAAGCGGAAATCCGATCTGATGCGCCAGCATGCACACCTGGCCGCGGTGGTGGGTGTCATGCAGAACCATGTAGGTGAACATCGCGGCCCCGGCTGGCCAGGGGCTGGCCCAGCCATCGCGGCGAAACTGCCTGGCGCGGCCCTCCGGGCGAACCAGTGCATCTGAAAGCATCTCCGAGCAGCGCCTGGAGCTTTCCGCAAGGCCAATGCGGGCCTGGAGTGGCGTGCAGCGTGCTTGATCCAGCTTCGCAGGCGTCTCGACGTGCGGGGCCGAGAGCCTCAGCCATTTGCACCGGACGTTGTGTACATGAGCAAATATCGCCGCGATGGTGCGGGCTGTACGGCCGGGAGGTTTGGCCCGCCAGGCCCCGGGGTCCAAATGCTCAAGGATCAACTGATTCATACGGTCGTTCACGGCGTAGGTTTCAAGCAGGACCTGGTGAAATTCAGCAAGCGAAGCAGCAGCGCGAGCCATGGATTCACCTCTGGGCGTAGAGAACGCGGACAGGAGATGGACTCTCGCGTCACAGCGCCCCGATGCATTTGTGCCAGAATGACACAATCTTTAAGATTTCTCCAGCTTTCAGGGTGCCGATCCGGGCGTGATTCGGCAGGGGAGAAGCGCCGCTGATTCAACGACTTTTTACCTTTCCGGATTTTGACACTGTATTGCCCGTGTGCGATAATTTCGAGGAGAGTAATAGAAGGGCGAAGTGCTGAAATGACAATAAGAACAACGAGATATGGTGTGGCGGGGCTCAGCCTGCTCCTTTTTGTGTCTGTATCTCTGGCGGGAGCCCAAGCGCAGACCAAGCCTGAGAATCCTGCGACCCAGACCACGACATCGCAGGACCACGCAGCAGCTTATTACCATTATATGCTGGCGCAGCGTTACAAGGATCTGGCCGGCATTTACAATCGCAGCGATTACGTTGACCGCGCGATCACCGAATATCAGAAGGCCATTGCTGCCGATCCCGGCTCGCTTTTCCTTCGGGTACAGCTTGCCGAACTCTACTGGCGAGTCAGCCGCATTGAGGATGCCGTCAACGAAGTTCAGGCCGTGTTGAAGGAAAATCCAGACGATCTCCAGGCCCACCGCCTGCTCGCCCGCATCTATTTCAGTTCCATGGGGGATTCCAATTCGGGTTCGCCGACGGCGGCGATGCTTCAAAAGGCGACCGCCGAATTTGAAGCCGTACACCGGCTCGACCCTGAAGACGCCGACTCTGCCCTGATGCTGGGCAGGCTTTACAAGGCTGACAATCAGCCCAAGAAAGCGGAAGCTCTGTTTGAGAAGATTCTTTCTGACAATCCCGAATCGCGCAATGTGCTGGTCAATCTGACGCAGCTCTATTTTGACCAGGGAAATTATGACAAGATCATTTCTCTGCTTGAGAATGTTCCTGACAGCCGCATGGACCCAGCGCTGCTTTACCTCCTGGGGAGTTCCTACGCTCAGACCCGCAATTTGAGCAAAGCCGAGGAAGTATTCAAGAAAGCCCTGGCTAGGGAACCTGACAGCGAAGATATCCGGCGTGCCTACGCAGAGGCGCTGATGGCCCAGGGCAAGATGGAGGAAGCGCGGGCGCAGCTTCAGGAGATGGTCAAATCTGATCCGCAGTCTCCAACGTCCTACGTCCGGCTGGCCCAGCTCGACCGCCAAATGGGGAATTTTGAGGATGCCCGGAAAGAGCTGGAACAGGCGCGCGGACTGGCGCCTGATAATCCTGAAATTCCTTATCAGGAGGCTATCCTGGAAGACACGCTGGGCAATGAAGCCAAGGCGATCAGTCTACTGCAGGACGTTCTGAAGCAAACCGCAAAGACGGACGGGAAGTACAACCCGGCCGAAGCCAATAATCGCGCCATTTATCTACAGCTCCTGGGCACGGTGTACCAGCATCAGGAGGACTACGGTAAGGCCATTGAGACCTTCCAAGGCATTGTGGCGTTGGGTGGGGACCAGTCGCCGCGAGGGGAATCTCTGATTGTTGGGACCCTCCACGATCTGATGCACCAGAACCGCAAGGCCCTTCAAGAAGTGGATGCCGCGCTGAAGAAATACCCAAAGAACCGCGAGCTGCTGATGCAGCGCGCTTCGCTGCTGGGTCAGGAAGGGCATAGGGATGAAGCCGTGGCCCAGCTCCAAGGCATGCTGACGGGCAATGCCGATGATCGCGAGATTTATCTGTCGATCGCGCAGATCTATTCGCAGGCCAAGCTCTATACCAAGGCTGAAGAGGTCGTCCAGAAGGCCATGGCGCTCAGCCACAATCCCGATGATCAGGAATACGCGCGATTTCTGCTGGGGTCCATCTACGAACGGCAAAAGAAGTTTGACCTGGCTGAAGATCAGTTCAGAAAGGTTCTCGATGTGGATCCATTGAACGACGCCGCCGCAAACTATCTGGGCTACATGCTGGCGGATCGCGGCGTGCGCCTGGACGAATCCGTGAAGTACATCAAGGACGCGCTCAAAATCGAGCCTAACAACGGCGCCTATCTCGACAGCCTCGGCTGGGTGTATCACAAGATGAACCGTAATGACATGGCCCAGGTTCCGCTCGAAAAGGCCGTCAAACTGATTCCTGATGACCCCACGATCCGCGAGCACCTGGGGTACGTCTACCTGGCACTGGGCGAGAAGGCGAAGGCGCTCCAGGAATGGGAACACGCCCTGAGGTTCCAGCATAAGGGCGTGTCGGGGGACTTTGACCCGCAGCAGGCCGCCAAACTCCGCAAGCAGGTCAACAGCCTGAAGCGCCAAATCGGCCAGCCGGAAGGCGCTGTGGGCCAGAATTAGCGTGGCAATTCAAGCTGTTGCCTTGGATTTTCCAAGCTTCCAAGACTGGGCGCCGCCCTGTCGTTTCTCTTGATCAAAACCGTCCAAGCCCGCGCTTTTGCCAAGATTAACCTCGGACTCAAGGTTCTCACCAAGCGCCCGGACGGCTTCCACGAAATTCGCACCGTCTATCAGACCGTCGGGCTCGCTGACCGCGTGGAGGTGCTCATCTCCTCGCGCCAGAAAGGCATCCGCCTCAAGTGCGACCGTGAAGAACTTGGCTCGGGACGGGATAATCTGGTTTACCGGGCCGCCCATCGCTGGCGGCGGGCACACGGTTTTAAAGGTGGGATTCGACTCAGACTCGAAAAGAATATCCCCGTGGGGGCTGGACTGGGCGGTGGCAGCAGCGACGCGGCAGTTACGCTGCTGGCCCTGGAACGCCTGACCGGGAACCAGCTTTGCCTCTCAGCCCGACTGGAACTGGCGGCTAAGCTCGGATCAGACGTTCCGCTGTTCCTTCTTGGCGGTCGCGTACTCGGCTGCGGGCGGGGCGAAGAAGTTTATCCGCTAACTGACCTTCCGGCGCGCCACTGCCTGATTGTCTTCCCGGGATTCTCGGTTTCGACCGCGGAAGCTTATCGAGAGCTGGGGTTGAGGTTGACGAAGGGGGAGGAAGATCGTAGAATTAGCTCTTTGGGCAAGCGGTCACCTTTTCCCCTCGAAACCTGGGGACCGGCCGAAAACGATTTTGAATGGTTCGTTTTCGCGAGGTGGCCTGAGCTGGCAAGAGTAAAACGCCAGCTTATCCGGGCCGGGGCCGAAACAGCCTCCTTGACGGGAAGCGGTTCAGCGCTATACGCCGTCTATGAATCTGCCCAACAACTGAAGGAAGCGGCAAGTCGGATACCCGCTGGATGGAAGGTGTTTCAGGTTCGAACACTTTCACGCGCGGCCTATCTCCAGCAGCTTTACGTTTGACGAAGCCGGCGTGAAGAACCTGTTCCACACCCGGGCGCGGGGAGAATCGTTGATGCACGGCGAAGCGCTCATAAGCCGTCTACCGCTTTCGGGCTAGGGTACTGGGAGGTCGTCCAGTGGTAGGACACATGCCTTTGGAGCATGGAACCCTGGTTCGAATCCAGGCCTCCCAGCCACATTCAGGGTCTGGAGAGATTTTCGGTAAACTCGATGGCTGATCGAATTCATCATGCGCTGAAAATTCTGACAGGGAATGCCCATCCGGCTCTGGCGCGGGAAATCTGCCAGCACCTGGGAGTTCCGCTGGCGCGGATGAACGTCAGCCGTTTTCCCGACGGTGAAGTGCGGCTCCAGATCATGGAGAACGTTCGCGGGGCGGACGTTTTTCTGGTGCAGCCGACCTGCAGGCCCGTGAATGAGAACCTGGTTGAGCTGTTGATTATTCTTGATGCTCTGCGGCGAGCTTCCGCTTATCGGATTACAGCGGTGATGCCGTATTACGGCTACGCCCGGCAGGACCGGAAAGACCGGCCGCGTGTGCCGATCTCCGCCAAGCTGGTCGCCGACCTATTGACCTCAGCCGGCGCCAACCGGGTGCTGGCGCTTGATCTGCACGCGGGGCAGATACAGGGTTATTTCGATATTCCGGTCGATCACCTGTACGCGACACCGGTTACGGTGAATTATTTCCGAAAGCTGCGACTGAAGAACCTGGTGGTGGTTTCGCCGGACCCCGGCGGAGTGGAGCGGGCCAGGGCTTTTGCCAAACGGTTGAAGGTGCCTCTGGCCATCATCGACAAGCGCCGGGAAGATGCTGACGTGGTCGAGATGTTCAACGTGATCGGTGAAGTTGATGGCAAAAGCTGCCTGATTGTCGATGACATGATTGGGACTGGCGGCACGCTCGGCCAAGGCGCAAAGGCCCTGAAGGCCAAAGGCGCCACCCGTGTTCTTGCCTGCTGCACCCATGGAGTTTTTGCAGGGAACGCAATAGACAACATCATGGATTCGCCGCTCGAACAGGTCGTGGCCACGAATTCGATTCCACTGCTTCCGGAAGCCCAGGCGTGCGAGCGCATCAAGGTTCTGAGCGTGGCAAATCTGCTGGCGGAAGCCATCAAGTCAATTTATAAGGAAACGTCGGTGAGCAGGTTGTTTATCTAACTCCGACCTGGTGGCTTGCGTCTGATTTTTGAGGTGTAAACAATCATGGCTGAAGTATTAACTGTTGAGGCCCAGGCACGCGAAAGTTTCGGCAAGAATGCCGCCAGGCGGCTGCGGCATTCCGGCCGCGTTCCCGCCGTGGTATACGGCGGCGGAGGACCTTCGGTTTCTCTCACCGTCGATCCCAAGGCGATCATCCGCATTCTGCATTCCGAGGCAGGACACAACGCCATCTTCACTCTACAAATGCCGGACAAAGCCCCGGCGCGAGTCATGCTGCGCGAGTGGCAGTGGGAGCCCATCAAGGGTGGCCTGATGCACGTCGATATGGTCAGGATCGCCCGCGATGAAAAATTGAAGGTGCGGATACCCATCCGGATAACCGGCGAGCCCCAGGGCGTCAAAATCCAGGGCGGCGTGCTGGAGTTCATCCTGCGTGAAGTGGAAGTTGAGTGCCTGCCCGATGACATCCCGGAGCACATCACTGTCGACGTTTCTGAACTGGTGATCGGGCGCCAGCTTCGCGTTTCTGAACTTCCCGTGCCAGGCGGCGTTAACGTGGTGGCGGAGCCGGGCCGCGTTGTTGCACACGTGGTGGCGCCGAAGGCGGAGGAGGAGCCCACTGTGGAAGCAGCTGAAGCTGCGCCAGCGCCCACCGAACCCGAATTGATCCGCAAGCGCAAGCCTGAAGAAGAGGAAGGCGCCGAGGAAGCAAAGGAAGAAAAGGAGAAGCCAGAAGGCAAGAAGGAAAAGAAATAAGCGATGTGAGCGGCGCCCCCTGGCACGGAAGGGAATGGAACAAGCGGGGTGAAACTGATTGTGGGTCTGGGTAACCCCGGGTACGAGTACCACTTAACGCCCCACAATCTGGGGTTCATGGCGGTTGACCGTCTGGCGGAAATCTGCAGGGCGGAATTCTCACGCCGCGAAGCCCGCGCGAAGATTGCCTCGGCCCGATTTCACGGCGAGCAGGTGGTTCTGGCAAAGCCCCAGACGTTCATGAACCTGAGCGGAGTTTCGGTTTCCGGGCTATTGCGGAGCCTGGATGTGCCTGTGGAGGATTTAATCGTCCTAGTAGACGACGTCGATCTTCCGCTGGGCTCGCTGCGGATTCGCTCGAAGGGCAGTGCCGGCGGCCATAATGGGCTGAAGTCGGTGATCGGCGCCCTGGACACGGACTTCTTCACGCGGATAAGGATGGGGGCCGGGCCTGAGAATCTGGCGGAGGACCTGGTCGGTTATGTCCTCTCTCCTTTCTGCGAAAGGGACCAGGAAGTTGTGGCAGGGATGATCGATCGGGCCGTCGAGGCGGTCCGAGTGGTTTTAAGGGAAGGCGTCGAGAAAGCCATGAACCTTTTCAATCGAAAGGTCCAGGCAGAGGACTAGCGAGGTTTTATGGCGAAATATGAAATGATGTTTATTGCTCGGACGGACGTACCGGAGGAAGAAATTGATAAGCTGACCGCCCAGATGGACGGCGTGGTGTCGGGTGCGGGCGGAAAAACCGAAAAGATCGACAAGATGGGCCGACGGCGGCTTGCCTACCGCGTGAAGAAGCAGCGCGAGGGCTTTTATATCCTCTTCATCTTTGAAGGGAACGGCGACACCGTGCGTGAATTCGAGCGGAGGCTGAAGGTCACCGACGCGGTGATCAAGTATCAGACCGTCCGTATCGACGAGCGTGCGAAGCCGGAGGTGGAAAAGAAACCTTCGTCGGAGCGCCATGCAGCGCCGCCACCCGCCGCGCCCGAAGCCCAGTCTGGAACCGAGACAGCATCTCAGAGTTAAGGGAGATAACACCAATGGCTTATGATCGATCGAAGTCGGCAGAAGGTGGCCCCGGAAGGCGTCCGGCAGGTGGCCCCGGGGGGCGGAGGCAATACTTCCGCCGGCGCAAGGTCTGCAAGTTCTGCGTCGAGAAGATCGCATTTATCGACTATAAGGACGTAAGGCTGATCGGGCAGTTTGTCGCGGACCGGGGCAAGATCCTTCCCCGGCGGCTGACGGGGACCTGCTCGCCGCACCAGCGCGAGCTGACCCGGGCCATCAAGCAGGCCCGCAACATTGCGCTGCTTCCTTTCGCGTCAGAGGTGTAGCTTGTGCCCGGCCGCTGGCAGGCGCCTGGCGCAAAGCAAGGGAAAATTGGTAATCGGAGAGGCAGGACATGGAAGTCATTCTTCTTGAAAATGTTGAGACGCTTGGATCGCGTGGTCAGATCGTCAAGGTGGCAAACGGCTACGGGCGGAATTATCTGCTGCCCAGAAAGATGGCGATCGCCGCGACGCCGCAGAACCGCAAGTGGGTTGAGCAGCAGCGGGTGCGATTTTTGAAATTGGAAGCCAGTGAGCGGGGAGAAGCCGAAGATCTCGCCAAGCTCATGGAAGGCGTTACGGTAGTGGCGACCCGCCGCTCCGGGGAAAAGGGGCAGCTTTTCGGTTCCGTCACCGCCATGGACATCGAAGAAGGCTTGGCGGCTCAGGGCTACACCATCAGCCGCCGCAAGATTCATCTCGGCAGCCCTCTGAAATCGATCGGCGAGTTTGACATTCCGGTCAGGCTGCACCGTGATGTTACTGTCACGGTGAAGGTGCGCGTCGAAAGCGACGGCGAACCTGAAGCCGCACCGGAAAGTGTAGCCGCTGCTGAACCCGCCGCGGCTGAGCCCGCGATCGAGCCGGACGCCGGCGGCGAAGCTGAAGCGAAGGCTGAAGGCGAAAACTAACACACCGCTCGGTAATCTTAGCGTTTTCTGATGGCCTTATCAGTCCCGGCTTCAGGACAGATATTTTTCGAAGCCGGGTCGCCAAAGATTCTGTTCCTCTTGAAATTCATCACTGCTATAATCGGCTCCTACCTGACATCGGGGTTCGTTTTCCATGCCCAGTACTACCGTCACAGAGAAAGCTTTTCCCCACAACCTTGAAGCAGAGCGCGCCTTGCTGGGGTCCATCCTGCTGGACAACGGCGCGCTGAATCAGGTCCTGGAAATCATCGATACAAACGATTTTTTTTCAGACGGGCACCGCACCATCTTTGAAAAGATGATGCTGCTTTCTGAGAAGAGTCGGACCATCGACCTGGTGACGCTTTCGGAGGACCTGTCGCGCGAAGGGCTGCTGGAAAAAGTGGGCGGGGCCGGATACCTGGCGGCATTGACGGACGGGATCCCCATCGGCGTCTCCGCCAGCATTGAAGAATATTCGCGCATCATCAAGGAGAAATCGCTGGTCCGGCGCTTGATCAACGCCTCGAACAACGTCATCACGCGCTGTTTTGAGGGAGTTGATGATCCCGAAACGCTGATTGACCTGGCCCAGGGGCAGATTTTCGAGATCGCAGAGAAAAGAACACAGTCCGGCTTTCTCGACATTCGCCAGATTGTTAAGACCAGTTTCGGAGACCTCGACAAGCTGCTCGACCGTGGACATCGGGTCACCGGAATCGAGACCGGGTTCATCGAGCTGGACAATATGACCTCCGGGTTCCAGCCCGGTGAGTTGATCGTGCTTGCCGCCCGCCCTTCTCTGGGGAAGACCGCCCTGTGCCTGAACATCGCAGCGCATGCCTGCATCAACTGCGGGAAGAAAGTGGGCGTCTTTTCGCTCGAAATGAGCAAAGAGTCGCTTGCTCTCCGCCTTCTTTGCTCGGAGGCGCGCATTGACAGCCATAAGCTTCGGTCCGGTTTCACCACTCGCGAAGACTGGCCCAAGATGACACAGGCGCTCGGTCGCCTGGCGGAAGCGCCTCTTTACATCGAGGATACGCCGGCCTTGAGCATCATGCAGATTCGCGCCAAGGCGCGCAGGCTGAAGGCTGAAAAAGGTCTGGACCTGCTGATTATCGACTATCTTCAGCTTGCCACCGGACACGGGCGATACGAAAACCGTACCCAGGAAGTGAGCTTTATTTCGCGGGGGCTCAAGAGCATCGCAAAGGAACTGAATGTGCCGGTCCTGGCCCTCTCCCAGTTGAGCCGCGCCCCAGAGCAGCGTCCGGGACAGAAGCCTATGCTTTCCGACCTGCGCGAGTCCGGCTCGATTGAACAGGACGCCGATGTCGTCATTTTCATCTTTCGCGAGCGCCGATCAAGCGAAGATGGCGAAGAGATTGCTGGGGAAGAAACCAAGCTCATCATCGGAAAACAACGCAACGGACCTACCGGAGAGATTCCGATCGTGTTCATGAAGTCGTACGTCCGTTTTGAAAACATGGCAACCGGCCGCGAAGAATCCTATTAGTTTTCTGTTCCAGGCCGCTCTCATGTGGTCCTGGCAGGAGGCTTGTCGAAGAGGGAGGGGCAATAATGAAAGAGCCGTCGTGGTTGCGATTTGTCGCCCTAGGGGCACTTGTTTTGGCCGTTACGCTCTGTGCGAGCATCGCCATTTACCCTGGCCTCATCGAAATGCCGTTGTTGCTGCCAGTGCTGGTGGCATGGACACTTGCGACGGTTGGGTTATTCATGTTTTGGGCGCTAATCAGGGGGATGCTTTGGATAGCGGAACGCAGTGGCCGAGCCCAGGCGGCCATAACCTTCGACGTGCTTGCAGATCTGGTGAGCAAGATTCAGATGCTGACGGCGACAGTCGCGGAGGTTCCTGCAAATGGCTCGTGGGAAAACCCGCCAACGGGTATTGCCTGCGATACGTGCGGACGGCCCAAAGCCATGCTGCATTGCGAGAGGCACGATAAAACTCTCTGCTTTCCATGCACCGGAAAGCATGACGCCGAAGATTGCGCGTATATCGCTGCTGACCGCCATGTTCAAGGTTTGCAGTTGCGAGGCAGGGCGCCGAAGATGATCGGCAAACTGCTCGGAATATGATTTTCCTCTTCGTTGCATCGGGATTGCCCCGAAAGAGTGGATCGAATGGTGCAATCCTCAGGAAGTGATGGGCTTTCGATCAATCGTGCTATCGCGGCCTGATAACATCGAGTGACACCAAACATCCAAAATCTGTTGCGGCCGACCTGGGCGGAAATCTCGCTGCCCAGGCTCCGCAGGAACTTCGAGTACGTGCGGCGTGTGGCCGGTTCGCGCCGCGTGATGGCCGTGGTGAAGGCAGACGCCTACGGCCACGGCGCAGTGAGAGTTGCCAACACGCTGGCGGAAGCCGGTGCCGACTGGTTCGGCGTTGCCACGGTTGAGGAGGCCCTCGAATTGCGGGCCGCCGGGATCGAAAAGCCCATCCTGCTGCTGGGGGGGCTTTACATGAGCGATCCGGCCCACCTGATTGAATACCGGTTGACCCCTACCCTCTCCTCCACGGCGCGCCTTGACACTTATTCCGAGTGCGCCCGGCGCTTTGGCAAGCCAATCGAGTTCCACCTGAAAATCGACACGGGAATGGGCCGCCTGGGACTGCCTCCCGACCGCCTGAAGGCTTTTGTAGAGCATTACCGCGAGCTTCCTGGGCTTGAGATGAAAGGCCTGTTTACGCACCTTGCGTCCGCCGAGGACATGGTGGCTTCGCAGACGGAAGACCAGGCTGCTGCCTTCGAAAAAGCCTTGCGCCAGGTGCGCGAGCTTGGTATCAGTCCTGAATGGTTGCACGTGGCGAACAGTGCCGCGCTGGTGGCGGGCTGGCGCTTTTCGGAAAACCTGGTGCGGGTTGGCGCGCTGCTTTACGGCTATTGCCTCCCGCTCATGCTGCCGCCCGGCAGGCAGGCGCCGCAACCGCCGCAGGTTGAGCCGATCCTCACATTGAAGTCGCGCGTGGTTTACCTGAAAGATGTGCCCAGCGGTACGCCGCTCGGTTATGGGGCGGCATTTCACACGCGCCGCCGCTCGCGCATCGCCACGGTGCCGGTGGGGTATGCCGACGGATTGACCCGCGCCCTTTCCAATCGTGGCCGGGCGCTAGTGCGTGGCCGCGTCGCCCGCATTGTGGGCAACATCAGCATGGACCTTACGCTGCTGGACGTCACCGACGTTCCGGGTGTGGACATTGGCGATGAGATTGTCCTGCTGGGCCACTCGGACGGTTGCTCGATTACGGCGCTGGAAATCGCCGACCTGGTGGGCACGGTCCCGTACGAGATTCTCTGCTCCATCGGCAGGCGCGTCCCGCGCATCTATGTGGATGCTTAGCGTCCGGCTTGCTCGGGACGGGCCGCTAACTCTTCCCGCCTGGTGCGAACAATTCAGGGAACGTTTTGCGATAGATTGACATTCCCAGCGCCGCGTTCATGCCCATCTCTTCAAGGGCCTGAATTTCATCGTCGGTTGTGATGCCCCCTGCCGCCGTGATGGGCAGATTGGTCACGGCGCGCAGTCCACGGAAATGATCGAGGTCGGTACCCTGCAGCTTGCCTTCCGCGTCGATGTAGGTACACAGAAATTCCGAGCAGTAGGGCTCCAGTTCCGGAAGGACATCGGCGGGCGACAAGGGAAGCGTCTCCTTCCAGCCGTGGATG
>Ga0079221_10000331_pt1 | contig 12517 bp, 7 predicted proteins | sample GAAS200_FD_75069 | JGI IMG/M metagenome (GOLD analysis project Ga0079221, IMG submission 75069) | Agricultural soil microbial communities from Georgia to study Nitrogen management - GA AS200 | ecosystem: Environmental > Terrestrial > Soil > Agricultural land | place: USA: Georgia | collected... | reverse complement strand
GCCTCATGCCGAATCCAGCGCCCATGTGCGCGGCGCGGTTCGTGCAATCGTCTTTGCTTTCACTTATAGTTTGCGGGTGCGGGGCCCGTAGCTCAGCGGTCAGAGCAGCGGACTCATAATCCGTTGGTCCTAGGTTCAAATCCTAGCGGGCCCACCAGATTTACTCTCGCAGAGAACGGCGAAAACCACAGAAGAGGAAGTCGTTCGAAGCCGCCTTTGTCGATTGGCTATGCGAATAGCCCGACGAATAGCCCGAGTGTTCCGGTCAGAAGATCCCAAACCGCCGCGTCAACTGTGCCCGCATACGACTCCAGGCCAGGGTTGGATATTCCCTCCACGGGACCTGCTGGAGCGAAGCGAGATAGGAGTAGGCGACCGGCACGACGAGCAGCGTTAGAGCCAGGCAAAGTGTCTGTCCACCGATGATGGTAACGGCAATAGCGGCGCGTTGCTCCGATCCCGCGCCAATTCCAAGCGCCACGGGAATCAAACCGGCCACGATCGAGAAAGTCGTCATCAGAATCGGACGCAGTCGCACGCGATTGGCTTCCAGCAGCGCTTCGCGCAAAGGAACTCCCTGGCTGCGCAGGCGATTGGTGTAATCCACCTGCAAAATACCGTTTTTCTTCACGATGCCGAGAAGAAGGAAAACACCCAGTATGCTCCACAAGTTCAGCGAGCGATGCGTAATCCATAACGAGAAGAGCGCGAACGGGATGCTCAGCGGCAGCGTGATCATGATGATAAACGGGTAGCTGAAGCTTTCAAATTGAGCCGCGAGCACCATGTACATAAAAATTGAGGCCAGCGAGATCGCCACGATCATGTTCACCGTGGTTTCGTCAAGGATGCGTACCGGGCCGGAAAAGCCAAATGAATAGCCAGGCGGCAAATGCAGAGAGAGGATGGCGCGCCGCGTCGCGTCCGCCGCGGCATCGAGCGGATATCCCACCGCCACATTCGCCAGGATGCTCACCTGGAATTGGCGGTTGTAGCGCGAAATCGTGATGGGGCCGTTGCCTCGCCCGATCGTGGCGAGGCTTTCCAGCCGGACTTGGCCTTCTTTCGCCGAGGGTACCATCAGTTGAGCGAGCACATCCGGGTCGTCCCGTTGCCCCGGGAGCAGTTGCATCGTGACGGGATACTGTTCGGAACCTTCTTTGAACGTAGAAATTTGATCCTGCCCGGAATACATCAATCGCACGGCTGATGCCACGTCCGCCATTCGCACACCGAGGTCGGCTGCTCTCTGGCGGTCCACCTTGACCTGCAGTTCAGGCTTATTGAGCTTGAGATCGGGAGCGGCATCCAGCATGCCCGGCCATTCGCTCATCTTCAGCGCTGCGCGCTGCCCATACACCGCGAGTTGGTCAATGTCCGGTCCGCGAATAACCGCCCGGATCGGTGCGTAGGTCTCTCCTCCCAGCACGGAAGGCAAGCGGACGGAAATGGCCGCGTTTGAAAATGGTGCCAGCACCTTGCGCACGTCCAGACCGATCTCCGCGCTGGACCGGCTTCGCTGCGAGCGGTCTTTCAGACTGATGTAGAGGTGCCCGTGGTACGTGAGCCCCTGTGTGTAGGCTTCCACAAAGACGACCTCAGGAATCGTCGAGATCCGCTTGGCCATCTCTGTGAAGGCGGCGATCGTGCGATCGAGGGATTGTCCTTCCGGAAAATCGACGCCGGTGTTCAGTTCGTTCTGGTCATCGAAGGGAACCCAATCGCGCCCTACCAGATTGTGCAGAGGGATGGACGAGAGAAATACCAGAAGACATGTGCACGACAAAACGAGACGGTGATCGAGCGACCAATTGAGCGCGCGCAGATACCGCGCTTCGAGCCACTGCACGAACTTTAGCTCGCGGGAACGCGCGTGCTCGCTGCCGGCGTTAACCTTCAGTAAGCGCGAGCTCATCATCGGCGTCAGCGTAAAACTCACCAGCATGGAGACCAGGATCGAAAGCGCCATGGTCCACCCGAAGGGATTGACGTAGCGCCGCGCATAGCCGGTCATGAAGGCGATCGGCAGGAAGATGATCACCAGAGACAGCGTCGTGGCCATTACTGCCAGGCCAATCTCCTTGGTCCCCTCGATGGCCGCTTCCATCGGCGGCACGCCCTTCTCCTCCATGTAGCGAAAAATGTTCTCGAGAACGATGATGGCGTCATCGATGACGATGCCCACGGCAAGCGTCAGCGCCAGCAGGGTCATGTTATTCAGCGTGAAATTCATGTACTTCATCAACGTGAACGTCGATATAACCGAGGCCGGGATGGCCACTGAGGCGATCACCACCGCGCGCAGGTTGCGGATGAAGAGCAGCACGACGATGCTGGCCATCACGCTGCCGAGAATCAGGTGCTCGAGCAGCGAATGGACCGACGCCCTGATGAACGTGGAAATATCGCCGATAACCTGCAGTTGTACCCCCGGGGGCACCTGGCTTTTCAAAAGTTCGACGCGCCGCCTGACCTCATCCGCGATTTCCACCGAGTTTGTGCCCGCCTGGCGGGTCACCTGGACACTGACGACGTCTTTGCCATCCAGCATCGCCCAAATGCGGAGTTCCTCGGCGCCATCTTCCACCTGGGCCACGTCTCGCACTCTCACTGGGGCGCCGCCGCGATAGGCAATGATGACGTCCGCGAATTGTTGGGCGCTGGTAATCCGCCCCAGGGTTCGCAAGTCCACCTGTTCCGGGCCCCGAATCATGTGACCGCCCGGTTCCTCGATGTTTTCATTGACCAGCGCGTCGCGCACTTGGGTGACGCTCAGGTTATGCGCGGTAAGCCGCTGCGCATCGATCAGCACGCGAATCTCGCGGTTCTGCCCGCCCGCCAGTTCCACAGCTCCGACGCCGTCCACGGTCTGAATTCCACGCCGTACGATCTTGTCGGCCACTTCCGTGAGCTCCCGGCGGTTCATGGGTCCCGACACCACCACCGTCAGAATCGGATCCGAATCGGGATCGACCTGCGTAATGATGGGCGGAAGAATATTCGGGGGGAGATTTTTTGTGGCGGCAGAGACTTTCTCTCTGACGTCCTGGGTGGCGGTTTCGATGTCGCGTTCCAGCTTGAATGTCGTCGTAATGCTGGCATTGCCTTCGCTGGCCCGGACCATCATTTCATCGATACCCGAAACGGACGAGATGGCATCCTCGAGGGGCAGCACCACTGAGGAGACCATTTCGTCAGGGCTTGATCCCGGCAGGCTGACGGTGACATTTACCGTTGCGGGATCTACTTTGGGAAACAAATCAACGCCGAGAGAACGAAACGAGAAAACGCCCAACGTCACCAGAAACGCGACCAGCATCACCGCGAAGACGGGCCGCTTGACGCAAATCTCCGCGATCTTCAAGAGAAGACCTCGCCGGCCGTCTGCACGGAATAGCCGAGTCCTATTTCATGGTCTGCCATCGTCATTCCTGTATCGGCGCCCCGTCGTAAAGAACTGTGCCCGCGGGGGCGACCGCAACTTGCTCTCCGGCGCGCAGTCCTTCCAACACTTCTACACGCGTGCCCTGCGCTGTTTGATTCTGCGCGCCGATTTTAATCGTGCGCTCCGCCAGGCGCCCCCCGTTGACTACAAAGACGGAGTACGTGCCAAATTCGTACTTGATGGCCTCCTGGGGGAGGGTCACGATCTTTTCTTCCACTTCGCTCGGCAAGGCCCCTTGCACAAAGAACCCCGGCTTGAGTTTGCTTTGCGGATTCGGAATCAGGGCCTCCACCTCGAAAGTCCGTGAATCCGGATTCACGGCCGGATTGATGCGCGTAACTCTCCCTTGAAATGCCTCATTGGGAAAGGCGCTCACGTGAATCTCCACGCTCCCGCCGGTGTGCACGGCGCCCGCCCATTTCTCCGGCACTTGTAAGCGGGCACGCAGTTGGTCGATGCGCACCAAGACCATTACCGGGCTCTGCACTTTGAGATATTCACCCGGATTGACCTTCCGTTCCTTGACCGCTCCATTAAACGGGGCGCGAATCGAGGCATCGCCGAGTTTCTTTTCCGCCAGACGCCGCATCGCTTCACTCGATTGAAGCTGGCCTATCAGCTGATCCACTTGTTGAATGGCCAGATCGTGCGATGCGCGGGCGTTGTCGTACCGCGCGGAGGCGGAGTCGCGATCCTCGGGCGAAATGAGCTGATCCTTGAAGAGAGCTTGCGCGCGGTCGAATTTTTGCTTGGCATCGAATAGGTCGGCGGCAGCGCGTTGCACCAACGCAACTTTCGCCGGGTCGCTCGGTGGAGGGTCATCGGGTCCGATGCCGAGTTGCGCGCGCACCTGGCGAACCGCCGCTCGCTGGGTCTCCACGGCATATTGAAGTTCGGTCGGGTCGATAGACACCATCACCTGTCCCTCCCTCACCAGGTCGCCCACATCCACGGCTATTTGTGTAATCGCACCTTCCACTTGAGAACTGATTGTGCTTTCGTCGAGAGCGAGTAATGACCCGACTGCTTCGATCCGCTGCGGGATTGTCTCTTCTTGTGCGGTAATGCTCTGAATCCGAATCGTCGCGCCGGCGTTCACCCGCCTGCCGGAAGAATTGCCTTTCGCGCAGCCGGCCAGGGTAATGCTCGAGCCAAGCATAAAAAGCAAGATGTAACCCGCAGGTTGCGATCGCTTTGTTGACATTTCGTTCGTGCGTGAGGGGGTTATTCGGGGCGAACAGCTACACCTAATTTGGTACGCCCGTCTGATGGGATTATCTTTATATTATCTTTCGCCCCACCGTCTCCGGCCACAGCCTATGCGCCACTCAGCTTCAAGTCAATGCCATTCAAGCTGATCCGGCGTCCTAAGGCCGATCTTGTGTCTGCCTCCTTGAGCGAGAAGTGGAACACGCCCTCATTCGCGATCAGCCTGGATAGACGTGCCTTCGAAATCGACGGCCATCCAGCGCGCCAACCATCTTCGCTACTCTTGCCCGGCGGCAGACAGGTGAAGTTTCCGGAATTACTGGCAAAGGGACCCCCAAAGGTTGCGCTCAGTTAGGACCAGCAGAACAAAAAGGGAAGCAGCCCCGAGACCCCGGCTCGTGCCACTTCCCCAAGTCGTCGGTTGAGTTGTGCCGAGTCTACCACTCCGTGGCCCCCAAAGAAAAAACCTCTTCGTTTGCGGCCGAACTCGGGGCTTTTGCCCAGAAGGTGCAAAACGCTGCACTCTGCGAATCGCTGCGGGCAAACAAACCCTTTGTTTCCAAATTAGCCACACTGGTTAGCGAATTGCACCCGTTTCATCAGGGTTTTCCTGGCACGAGGCTGTTAGCGTTTCGCAAGTACCTTGCATTCGTGTTTCCCTTAGCCTGGCTGGCCGCCAAAATCATGGATCGGAGGTTGCCATGACTTCACCTAGCGAGAATCGGAGGTCCTTCGTCGGGTTGGCTGCGTTGAGTATCCTCGCGATGTTTTTCTTTGTCGCGCAGCCCGCCAGCGCCGACACCGTTACATTCGTAGACACCGGCGATACGATCACCGTCACTCACGTTGGCTCCCAACACGATGTCGCCCTCTTCAACACGCAGACGAGCACGTTCGGTAGCTGCAGCGACACCGAAACCTTCCAGTGCGATATCTTCATCAGTTCGCCCACCGGCGCCGCGCCGACGAGTCCCGCCATGGCCCTCAATATTGCCGAGCCTGGCACTGATCCGATCCAGGCCGTCAGCGATAATGTGCTGGCCAACCCGGGCAGTAACTCCTATCTTGTCATCTTCGCTTCCGACCCGCCCGGCGACCCCGCTGCCGTGCTCGGCCTGACGCCGCTCCCCGGGGCGCCTTCGATCATCGAAACCGGAGGCGTGCAGACGGCCTTCACGCTGTCTTGGTCCGACCAAACCTCGGACCTAATCCAATTTCAATCCGACTTGGATACACCAGAGCCCGGAACGCTGCTCCTGCTCGGCACGGGCCTTCTCGGCCTCGGACCAGCGCTCCGCCGCCGCATCCGTTTGATGTAACCCTAAGCTGTGTTGACCGGTGGGATTAACGCTCTAGTTCCCATCAGCGCGCTAACATCCTGCTGTGCGCCTCACGGGCAGTGCCCCGCAGTGCAGTGGCGCGCGCGCAGATCATGGATCTCCTCGATGCGTTGCGGAATGAACCCGTCGCGGTTCGGCATCTTCACCTTGGGCAGGCTCGTCGCGTCCATCGCCTGGCTCTCGGGAATAATTTCGTTCTTGTAGAGGATGAAAGCGGTCAGCGCGTAAACGTCGCTCGCGCTCAGCGAACCTTCCTGCTTGGGCGGCATCGCGCGATTGATGTAATCGTAAATCGTTGTGGCAAACGGCCAGTAATTCGCCAGCGTCCGCGAAGGCATGGGGACCGTAAGCGGTCCTCGGCCCCCGATCAGCCGCGGAGCAAGCTGGCTGCCTTCGCCGGTGGGACCGTGGCACGCCGCGCATTTATTCGCAAAAATCTCCGCGCCTTGTTTGGCCGTGCCGCTTCCCGGCGGAAGTTCCTTCCCTTCGGGCCCGATCGTGTCGTTCCAAGCCTGGACTTGGTCCTTGCTTGGCGTCTGCCCGACGCCGCTGTAAGCGGGGGCCTGCGCAAACGAGGCACCGCATGCCGCGAAGCCAAGAATCGCCGCCAACAGGCAAACTTTAAACCAGCAGCGCATTGGTCACGCTCCCGTCCCGGCTCACCTTCCACGGCTGAATCGCGTTGAAATTCCCCATGTCCGCGGTTGTCGGCGGCAGCCGGTAATAATCCGTACCGATGCCCCAGATTTTCGAAAGCTCCGCCAGCGTCGGCTGCACGTGTCCCTGATCGTCGGTGCAGCGCGATTCCAGCACGGTCTCTTCTCCATTCCACGTCCAGGGCAAACCGAATCGCGTATGCGCCTTGGGCTCGATGGGTTGCTGGAGCTGCGCGTCCTTCCACGTCCGCCCGCCATCCACGGAAACCTCCACGCGCCGCACGGCTCCGCCTCCCGACCACGCCAGACCGGTGATTTCGTAGAATCCCCGCGCATTCAACTGCTGCCCGCCCGAGGGCCGCGTGATCACCGATTTCGGCCCCATCTCCGATTCGAACCAGCGCGATTTCCCGTCCAGCCGCACGCTGGGATACTTCGTGCTCTCCATCATGCCCATGTACGGCTCGTCCACCACGTAAATGCGCCGCAGCCACTTTACGTTGTTGATGCCCTGCCAGCCGGGCACCAACAACCGCAGCGGATACCCCTGTTCTGGTCGCAGCGCCTCACCATTCTGGCCGTAAACGATCAGGCAATCCTCCATCGCCTTCTCGATCGGAATGCTCTTGGTGTGCTTCCCGGTCTCGGAGCCTTCCGCAACCATCCAGCTCGCACCCTTTTGCACGCCCACCTGCCCCAGCAAAAGCGAGAGCGGCACGCCGGTCCACACGCTGCAGCTCGTCAACCCGTGCGTGTCCTGAACCGTCCCCGAGACGGCCTTCCGCGGCTCGCCCGTGGGCCCGGCCGCGGCGCTATTGCCGTGGCACTCCAGAAAATGCAGCCGCGAAACCGAAGGCAGTCGCTTGATCTCCTCCAGGCTGAAAATCAGCGGCCGGTCCACCATCCCGTGAATCATCAGCCGATGCTCCCGCGGATCAATATCCGGCGGCTCGTGGCCATGCGAGATGATGAAGTGCAGCGACGCCGGCGTAATGATGCCGATGGAATCCTGAAGCGGCGTCCGGAACCCATAATCGCGTCGCGCCCCCGGCACGATCGGCCACATCGCCAAATTGCCGATGCGCGCGTCGTTCTCGAAACGCGAGCGCTGCCCGTACGCATGCAAGTCGGCCGCCGGGGCGTCGGCTGCGAATAGTTTCCCGCTCGACGCCGAAATCGCGCCCGCCGCGAAGCCTGCCAGCGCCGCGCTATTCTTCAAAAATTGTCTGCGAGGAGATCGCTTGGAATTCATTTCCGCCTCCTGAGTGGGCGTTCCGAATCCGGGCGAAAGAGATCGAAGGATGCGACTAAAATTCCGCCTCCAGACCCAAAATGTCAAGAGGATTAAGCCGCAGTGGCCGGCGCATAGCGCCGGTTCGATCGGTTTCACACGCTTGCGGCGCCGCGAGTTAATAAGGGAGATTCTGGCCGCTCAGAAAATCGTCAACTTTGCGGAAGAGGCTCTTGTCGTGCTTGCGCGAGCTAGCCTCCAGGATTTTCTCGGTTTCCGGCCGAGACCAGCATTCGAATTGTCCCCGCACGGGTCCCAACAGGCAGGAGGTTGTGCCCTGGTCGTTATTGTAGTAGCGGCCCGAGACCAGCAGCAGTTGGCGCGAATCCGCATCAATCTGGATTCGCTGCGGCGCCTCGAGGAAATATTCGTCGGAGCTCCCTGCGTTGCTCAGCGTGATTCCCGCGCCTCCCGTCTTGCTTCGGGGCGGCTGGATGAGCACGTAGCTGATCGGGAAGCGCCCCTTTTTTCGGTTTGGGTTCGACGAACCGCATCGCCACCACTGCGCTTGGTAGGGATCGCCGTTTCCGTCGAAATCCACGGCGACGCTCACCAGCTTGTGACAGCCTTTCAACATTACTTTCGCGGGCACACCATGCCGCGGCGTCAGCTCGTAGTCGTTGACTCCCGAACGCAGGTCCGCACTGCAGGCAAACACGAAAATCGCGATGAAAACGGTCCCGAGACCCCGCCGCATAGCGGCGGCAGAATATTCAACTGACCATCTCTAGTCAACCCTATATTCATTTCCCCGCAAGAATTACTCCGTTTCGGCTCACCTTTGCCTCGAGGCGCCTCTTCGATCCCCCGTGTGCTCTGTGCCTGCCGCGCCAAAAAATTCTCCGGCAAACCGGCCCGATTCTGATACTTTGGCTCTGCGCTTGGAACGACGGCGGTTTGTCGAGCGGTGCCATGTAGAACGCCCGCACCTTGGGGAGTGAACTGGAATCAACGTGGGGAATTCGAGAAACAAGACGGGACTGTTTGCGTGGTCGGAACCCGAACTCGCACCCACCGAACTGCGCCTCGGTTCTTCTCCCGCCGAACCGTTGGTTGTCCAGGATATTGCCACAACCCGGCGGCTGATCAGTGTTACAGCGCTTATTTGCAGTGTTGCCGGCGCGCTCTTCCTCATCCATCTGCTCACCGCCGGCCGTTACGGCTACTTTCGTGACGAGCTCTACTACGCCGCCTGCGGACAACATTTGGCCTGGGGCTATGTGGATCACGCGCCCCTGATCGCCGTCGTCTGCTGGTTCGCGCGCCGCCTCCTGGGAGATTCCCTTTACTCGTTACGTTTTTTCCCTGCCCTGTCCGCCGCCGGCAAAATATTCCTCGCCTCGTGGATGGTGCGCGAACTGGGCGGCCGCCGCTTCGCCCAATTGCTCGCCGCGGTCGTCGTCTTCTTCTGTCCGATCTACCTGACCATGGATAGCTTTCTCTCCATGAACTCCTTCGAGCCGCTCTTTTGGATGGGCTGTGTGGCCGTGGCCATGCGCATCGCCAATGGCGGCTCGCCTCGTCTCTGGCTGCTCTTCGGCGCCATTGCCGGCGTGGGAATTCTGAATAAGCATTCGACCCTGTTCTTTGGCCTGGCCTTTTTCCTTTCCCTGCTGATCTCTGGCAGACGCTACCTGCGGAGTCCATGGATCTGGCTCGGGGCGCTCATTTCATTTCTTATTTTTCTGCCCAACCTGCTCTGGGAGAGCGCGCACCGCTTCCCCACCATCGAAGTCCTGCAAAATGCAGCGCGATTCAAAAATGCTCCGGTCTCCTGGTACGCCTTCCTCGCCGAACAGGCCTTGCTCGTCCACCCCTTGGCGTTTCCCGTTGTTGTGGCCGGCCTGTGGTTCTTTTTCTCAGCCCAGCAAGGCCGTCGCTATCGCTTCCTCGGGTGGACTTATATTTTCATCCTCGCGCAGATGCTCATCCTGAAGGGCCGCATCTATTACGTGGCGCCGATCTATCCCATGCTCTTCGCCGCGGGTGCGGTGTGGATCGAAACCCGCATCGAGCAACGCGGCTGGGATTGGGCGCGCCGCGCGATTCTCGTGCCGCTCACCATTGGTGGAATCGTCGCCGCGCCGCTCGCCATGCCCATCCTTCCTGTGAGCGCCGCCGCTGCGTACTCGGACTTCTGGGACATCCACAAAGTGCGCGTGGAAAATTACGACTCGGGCCCCCTACCCCAATTTTTTGCCGACATGTTTGGCTGGCCCAACCAGGCGAAAGTTGTGGCTTCGGTCTATCGCAGCCTGCCTCTGGAAGATCGCGCTCACTGCGTCATCCTCGCCGCCAATTACGGCGAAGCCGGCGCCATCGATTACTTCGGTGCGTCTTACGGTCTGCCGCGCGCCATCAGCCCTCATAACAACTACTATTTGTGGGGCCCCGGCGATTCCTCGGAGCAGGTGGTAATCGCTGTAGGGATGGACGAGCACAAATTGCAAAGGCTCTTCGCCGATGTTCAGCAGGTTGCGACCATCACCGATTCCTATGCCGTCCCCGACGAAAACAATCTCCCCGTTTACCTCTGCCGCAACCCGCGCATGCCGCTTTCGCGGGCCTGGCTTTCGCTCAAATTCTTCGGATAGAGCCGGCCGCCGCGCTTCTCTCTACTTCAATGAAGGTGCCGCCAGCAGCCCTTTGTCGTACATCGCGCCGTATTTCAGATACTGCCGCACAGGATCGCGCGGATAGCTGATCTCCGTTTTCTCGATCTGCCCGTTTTTGCCGAAGCTGGCGTTCACTTCCGCGTTGATCCCGGCCCAATACGTAGGCAAATTCAGTTTCCGGTAACGCGCCAGCACCTGGTCGCGCAGCGCCGGCTCAAAGTGCAGCCCGTAGCGGTCCACCAGCGCCTTGATGGCCGCGTAGTCTCCTTCCGCCTTGATGCGCATCAGTTCCGCCAGCAACATGCCCACGCCCTGGCGCATCTTGGGATAATCTTTAACGCGCAGATAAGTCTTGCCGCCGCGCTCCAAGCGCTCGATGCCGCCGGTCTTATCCATAATGTAAAAGGCGATCAATTGGCGGTCGCGCTCGTGGTCCTCCTCGATCGTGTCGCCCGCGGAGATGCGCCGCAATTGCGTCAGCGCCACCAGAGCCGCCGAGTCGTACATCGCCTTGGCCACCTCCTGCTGATCCGTGATCAAGCCCAATTCCTTCAGCTTGGGGTCCCATACATTCCACAGCGCCATCAGGTCCGCCCGCGCCTCTTCCAGCGTGGAAAAATATTCCTTCAGATAAGGCTCGGCCCCGCCCGAAAGCTTCTCGCTCAGCTTGCCCGAGCCGTGACCGATCACTTCGTGCAACGCCGTCATCAGCTCTTCCGCCTCGGTCCCGTACTTCTTGTCGCGGGCGATCTGCTCGGGCGACGCGGCAAACTCCTCGATCGAACTTGTTCCCGCCGCCTTGTCCAGCGTGCGGCTGCTTCCCGTGAAGAGAAAGTTCTTCGTCCCGTACTTTTCGTGAATCTCATTTTCGTTGGGCAAATTGTCGCCAATCGTAGTCACGCTGAAATCGCCGGTCTCGATGAGCGTCTCCACCGCCTTCACCACCGGCGGCTGAAAGGTTTGTCTCTTGTATTTGCCCTCCCACGGGGCTTTCTGCTCGAAATAGCTGGCGTTGGCCGCAAGCTTGACCATGGCCGCGGTGATCTTCTGATCGGTCACGGTAACGAAGCTCTGCGAACTGCCCTTCGCTCCGCGCGCGTCACGATAAATTTCGATAAAGCCGTTGGCGAAATCCACCGGCGCGTCGTCCCGTACCCAGTCCCCGCCGAACTTCAGCCAGTCGCTGAAGTCTCCACTTTGATAGAACTGGATCAAATCGCCGATCACCTGCGCCTGTTGCGCCTCCGCGAATTTCTGCGCGTTCTGCAGGCACTCGATCGCTTTCTTCAAGTAAACAGCATAAAGACCCGCCGCGACCTTGCCGTCCGGAGTCCCCGCGCGGTACACCAGTTCCCGCAATTTGCCGTCGCGATCCTTTACCACCCGCGAATTCAGCCGGTGCTGCTCGCGAAAATTCAGCAGATCGGTGAGCGTCAGTCCTTCATAGAAGGTGTTGGAGCTCGCTTTCAGGATGTCCTCGCCCGGCTTGGGATTTTTTGCCGTGCTCATCGGCTCGAATGCAGGATCAAAAAGCGATGCGCGGAGATCCTCGAGTTCCTTGGTGAGCTGCGCAGGCGTAACCGGGGGCAGATCGGCATAGGCTGTCTTCATCGCGCCGTTCTTCTGTGCCGTGAGCGCCGCTTGCTTGAGTTCGTCGAACGTAAACGTGGGCACAAATTTTTGCGCCGTGATGTCGTTGTGGTTCCCGCGGTTGCCCCAGAAAAGCTCGGCAAATTCCGTGATGCGCGCGAGACTCTGGGGATCAATGCCCGCCGGATGCGCCAGGATCTCCTCGAGGAGCCGCTTCTCGCGCAGGCCGAAACGCGATAGCTGATCGTATATGATCGGATCGATGGCGATGGACGCTTGCGTCAGCCAGTAGGCCAGCGCCTTTTGCTGCGGGCTCAGCGCATTGAAGCTATCCGCCCGCACCTGCACGAACCCGGTGTCTCCCACCCGCG
>Ga0079221_10000330_pt1 | contig 12520 bp, 11 predicted proteins | sample GAAS200_FD_75069 | JGI IMG/M metagenome (GOLD analysis project Ga0079221, IMG submission 75069) | Agricultural soil microbial communities from Georgia to study Nitrogen management - GA AS200 | ecosystem: Environmental > Terrestrial > Soil > Agricultural land | place: USA: Georgia | collected... | reverse complement strand
GAGCCGCACGCCGCTGACGGGCGTCCCCGGGCGCACCTCACGGGCTCCCAGAGCTCCGGCGTATTGTCCTCCATGGCCAAGGCGGACGCGCTGCTCATCATCCCGGAAGACCGGCGAGAGGTGCCCGCCGGTGCGTCCCTGCAGGCGCTCGTCCTCGACGATCCCGTGCACGTGGCGGAGCCGGCATTTTGAGCGCCACCATGGCCTCGGCCAGCCACCTGATCCAGGACCTGCTGCTGGTCCTGACCTCGGTACTCTTCATCGTCGATCCCTTCGCGACGGTGCCGAGCTTCCTGGCCATGACCGAGCGGGACACACCCGAGTTCCGGAAGGTGCTGGCCCGGCGGGGGGCGTGGACGGCGGCGATTACCTTGACGGCCTTCGGCCTCGGTGGCGCGCTCATCTTCAAGCTCTTCGGCATCACGATCGGGGCGTTCAAGATCGCGGGTGGCGTGCTCATCGGGCTCAACGCGCTCGACATGGTGCAGGCGCGCCGCAGCTCCCAGCGGGAGACGGCCGTCGAAAAGGCCGAGGGGATACAGAAGGAAGACATCGGCATCATGCCGCTGGGCGTGCCGATGCTCGCCGGCCCCGGCGCCATTTCGACGGTGATGGTGCTGTCGCTCGGCTCCCGGAGCCTGGTCACGACCGTCGCGCTGTACGTATCGATCGCCATCACGGCCTACATCTCGTACCTCACACTCGCCGCCGCGAGCCTGGTGGAACGGCGGCTGGGACAGACGGGTATGCGCATCCTGACCCGTCTCATGGGGCTCATCCTCTGCGCCATCGCGATTCAGTTCGTCCTCGACGGCATCAGGCTCGCCTTCCCATCCGCCGGCTGATCGCGGCCCTTCCATGCCTGCTGGGCGCGGGTCCCCTGGTGGCTCAGGGTCCGTCCCTCCAGGTCGGCGCACAGGCCATCCCCGTCGCCACGGAATCCAACGCCATCCCCCATGGCCGGTCATACGGGGAGACCCGCCTGGTCCAGCCGATGGTGATGATCCGCGCCGCGACGGGGAGTGAGCGCCTGGTGCTGCAGGGCGCGGCGGACTTCGAGGGGCTCACCATCAAGCACGCCGAGCTCACACCCGGGGCGTGGGGCGAGGGGTTCGCGGACCGGCGGCACCCGCACACTTACGTACACGAGCTGATGCTCCTGGCCCCCGATCTCCTTCGGGACCTGCATCTCCCCGCGCACCTGTCACTTGGCCTCGGTAAAGGATTCGTGCCCTTCGGCACCGATGATCCGATGTCCCGGCCCGTCGAGCGCTTCCCCGTGAATCATCACTTGAGCCAGATCCTCGAACGGGCGGTGGCTCTGGCAGGCGTGCAGGCAGGTCCCGCCGAGCTCGAAGCCTCGCTCTTCAACGGCGACGAACCGCAGCATCCCGACCAGTGGCCCAATGTTTCGCGCGTCGGCGACTCATGGTCTCTGCGTTTCACGCTGCGTCCTGTGCGTGGATTCGAGTGGGAGGTGTCACGGGCGTTCGTGCGCTCTCCAGAAACCCGTGACGCGCAAGGACTTGACGCCTCCAAGTGGAGTTCGGCGGTGCGGTGGGATGGGCCGGTGCTGGGAAAACCGGTATATGCCATGCTGGAGTGGTCACAGAGCACAGCCCCGGGCGCGTATACCCTTCGCAGCGTGCTGTTCGAGGCCCAGGCGAGCGCCGGAGCCCACCAGCCGTATTTCCGGCTGGAGCGCACCGACCGGCCGGAAGAGGAGCGAACGCTCGATCCCTTCGTGGTCCTCCGGCCGATCGTCGACAACTCGATCCTGGGCGTCACCCGCTGGACCATCGGGACCCTTGGGTACGCCGTCCAAGCAGGCCGGATCTGGAAGGTATCCTGGCGGCCTTTTGTGGAAGGTTCGTTGATCAGCGTTACACAGGTCGGAGGCGGGATCTTCAACCCGAAGGTGTTCTACGGTAAGGAGCAGCACTGGTCACTGACGGGCGGGGTCAGGCTGGCCTGGGGGATGGGCGCGCACCGTATGGGACGGTACGAACAAATGCCCGATGCATCGATGGCCATGCCCATGGCGAGGCCGTGATGCGCCGCGCCGGTGCCATGCTGCTGCTCGTCGCCGCCGCGTGCCACTCGAACGACCTCATCGGGCCTCCCGTGGTTCCCGGGAAGGTCATTCTCGCCGCGACGGTGCCGGTCGTGCCGAACTATGGGATCCACGACACCTACATCCGCGACGGCATCGCCATGGTGTGCGTGTGGAATTCCGGACTCCTCATTTACGATGTGGGGAACGGAATCAAGGGTGGCACACCCTATAAGCCCGTGCTCGTGGGTTCGGTGGTGCCGAGCGCCGATGGCATCGGTGCCGGCCCGGAGATTCACAACGCCTGGTGGTTCTGGAATCCCACCAACGGACAGAAGAAATACCTGTTCCTGGGTCAGGAGGGGCCGGGGAAAATCGGCTCCCAGAGCTCCGGGGACATCCACGTCATCGACGTGTCGGACCTGACCAAGCCCACCGAGGTCGGATTCTTCCATCTCGCCGGCGCCGGGACCCACAATTTCTGGATGGACGAGGCGCACCAGATTCTCTACGCGGCCTACTACGACGCCGGTGTCGTCTCCATCGACGTTTCGGGCACCCTGTCGGGGGACATTTCGTCCCGCCTGATCGACCAGGTCGCACCCGGCACCGACACCGACACGACCTACACCTGGGGCGTGCAGCTGTACCACGGCTCGCTCTACGCCATCGATATGCTGTCCGGACTCACCCAGCTCTCCACGGATTCGACGGGTGCGCTGGCCCGCGTCGCGGGCAGTGACAACGTGGAGACCCGATTCAGCTCGGATCTCTCGATCGACACCCTCGCCGGGTATGTGTACACGGGCACGTGGGATCACCAGCAACGGACGGGGCTGGCCGGCAGCGCGGTATACGTCTGGAGCCTCTCCGCCTCCGGCGCACCGACCCGGGTGAACAGCATCACGACGACGCAGGTCGGGGCGGTGAGCGACGTGAAAGTCAGCCCCGACGGCAAGTTGCTCATGTTCACCACCGAGAACGGCCCCAATTCGGGATTCTACTTCTACAGCCTGGCTGATCCCGCGGCGCCGTCATTCCTCGCGTACTACCAGACCGGCAGCGAGGGCATCCACACCGGGAAGTGGGCGGAGATCGGTGGGCACCTGTACGCGTTCGGAGCCAAGAATCCCACCAACCCCGCTCTCATCATCCTGGATGTCACGGGCCTGGATAACTAGGGCAGTCGCGGCCGCTCTGGTCGTCGCCTGCAAACCGGGCGAGGGCACGGGTCCGGGGGGTGGCCACCCACCCCCGCCGCCCGGTGTCGTTTTCCAAGACCCCGAGCTCTTCATCGACGGTGTCGCCGCCTTCGAAGACGCCTGGGAGTTCCCGGCCCTGCGGTCGGCGACGGGTTTGGGCGGGGTGGTCGGAGTGACCGGGGTGGCGCCGGCGCTCGCTCCCCAATGCGTCTCAAGCAGGGCCGCTCCGGCCGCGCCTTTCGACGTCTTCCCGGACACCGCACTGGGCCGGATCTACGCGTATGACAGCGTTTCGGCGCGCTTCCGGGCCGGACCCGGCGTCGGCCCGGCGGGCGGGGTCGAGTTCACCCTTCCCGAAGTCGACTCCGCGAGTCATGTCGTCTTCCCCTTGCAACCGGCGGGCACGCTCGATCTGTTCGACGTCACCCCGGTGGGCGGCGTCCTTACGCTTCATGGCGTCGTTACAGGTGCAACGGGAGGGAGCGCCGACTACCAGTTCGCCGTCACCGGCAGGGCCGACTCGAATTCGGGGATTCTGTCGGGCCGCGTCGCGGCCCCGGGACGGGTCTTCATCTTCCGGGATTCGACGACGGGATACCTGGCCCAGACCACCGCGGGCGTGGTGGTGACGGACTCGGGGTACGGTTCGCAGATGACGCTGATCGCAACGCAGACGCGGGCTGACGCGTTCGACACGTTCTACGATCTGGATTTTACCTATCAGTCACCGGGGCAGCGCGTCCGGCTGCTCGGCCACAACACCGTCTACTGCCTCCAGCCGCTGATCGGACTATCCGTGACGGTGAACGATTCGGATTTCGCCACCGTCACCACGGGTGCGACCGGTGCCGTGATCACGTCACTCACCGACTCGGCACTGACCCCCGCGCAGGACTCGGCCATTCGCGCCCTGATGCGCGGCCAGGGGGAGCTCTTCAACTGGCTCACGTCACTGGCGCTCCCCGCCAAGCAATTCCTGCCCTAGCTACATCCGCTTGTACTTCGGCCCGCTCCCTCCCTCGCGGGGGGTCCAGCGGGGTCCCAGCACGTCGGTCGCCTTGCAGTCCACGCAATTGGGTGGATTCACCCGGAGCTGGCCATCCACCTGCTCGTAGACGCCGGCCGGGCAGACATGGCTGTAGAAATCAGCCACTTCCTTGGTGATGTCCTTCCCCACGATGAGATGCGACGGGATGGTATCTCTCGTCGAGTTTCCCGACTTGAACACAGCATCCACCTTGCTGATTCCAGGATTCCCCGGGCTGACGCCCGGGGTCAGCCGTTCGGCCTCAGCATCAGAGTGCATGGCAATCTTCCCGCCGAACAGCTTGCCGCCCGTCAGCGTCATGAGCCCGGCCTTCACCCCGCCGACGTAGAAGCCGTCCTTGAAGGCCAGCCGCATGTTCCGGGTCTTTTTCATGTCCTGGATGATGTACGACTCGTTCACCAGGCGGTCGTAGTCACGGAGCTTGTCACCGGTGGCTGCACCGGACTTGAGCGCCTGGAAGATCGTCCGCGCCGCGAAGAGGCCCGACTGCATGGCGTAATGAATGCCCTTTAAAGACGGCACGTCTACAAAGCCCGCCGCATCGCCCAGGATCACGACGCCATCACCGGAGCGCCGGGCCGGGAGCGCGTAGTAGCCGCCTTCGGGAATGGTTTTGGCGCCCCACTCCACCAGCTCGCCCCCCTCGAGGTATTCCCGGAACAGGGGATGGAGCTTGAGCCGCTGCAGGAGCACGTGAATGTCGAGCGCGGAGTCGGGGTAGTCGAGACCGACCACGATGCCCAGGGCGACCAGGTTCGGTTCGAGGGGATAACAGAACGATCCGCCGAATGCGTCGGTGGGCAGGGGCCAGCCGAGAGTGTGGATGATCCGGTCGAGGGGCTTCTTGGTCTCCCAGATTTCTTTCACGCCGAGCGCGAAGATCTGCGGATTCTCGGACCCGACGTTCTGCCACTGGCACCAGGCTTGTGAGAGCGTGCCCCGAGTGCCCTCCGCCAGCGCCGTGACCCTGGCCGTGAGGTCGTTCGGGGCCGAATAGGACGAGGTCGGCTTGCCCTCGCGGTCGAGACCGGCAGCCTGGGTGCGGACTCCCGCCACGCGATCGCCTTCGACGAGGAGGCTGGCCGCCGGGAACCCCGTGAACACGTTGACGCCCAGCTCCTCGGCCTTGCCGCCCAGCCAGCGCACGAGCTCACAGATGGAGGCGATGTAGTTCCCGTGGTTCTGCATGGTCGGGGGGGTGGGAATCCGGACCTGCGACCCCCCGGTCAGCATGTAGACCGCTTCCTTGTCGACGGCGCGGCGGAACGGAAAATCCGCATCCTTCAAGTCGGGAAAGAGCTCGCGGAGAGCGCGCGGATTCACCACGGCGCCCGAGAGATTGTGTTCCCCCAGGGCCTCGGCCTTTTCGAGCACGCCGATGTTCAGCTCCGTGCCGTCCTTCTTGCCCAGGCGGGCCAGCTCGATGGCGCAGGCGAGGCCGGCGGGCCCGCCGCCCACGATGCAGACATCGAGCTCCATCGTATCTCCGGCACCTTCGGAGCCCGCCTTGAGAATGAGGCGATCGAGCGGGAGGGGAGCCTGATATTGAGAGGGCTTCACTACGCGTGGCTCTTCACGGCCGCCGTCAGGGCCGGCACGATCTCGAAGAGATCGCCGACCACTCCGTAGTCCGCGACCTTGAAGATCGGCGCGTCCTTGTCCTTGTTGATCGCGACGATCACCTTGGACGTCCGCATGCCGGCGAGGTGCTGGATGGCGCCGGAAATGCCGACCGCGACGTAGAGCGTGGGACTGACGGTCTTCCCGGTCTGGCCGACCTGGTCGGCGTGCGGCCGCCAGCCGGCATCCACCACCGCGCGCGACGCACCCACCGCCGCGCGCCCGCCGAACGCATGGGCCAGGTCCTCGAGGATCTTGAAGTTCGCGGGCTCCTTGAGCCCGCGTCCGCCGGAAATCACGATCGGCGCTTCCGCGACATCCAGCGCGCCCGCCTCGGCCGCCTTGATCTCCTTCACCGTGACGCGACCCGCGGGGGCGTTCGCCGCGACGGTCGACGCCGTGCCCGCCTTGGGCCGCTGGACCGGCGTGAAGACGTTGGGACGGAGTGACAGCACCGCAGGCTTGCCGGTGAGCTTCACCTTCAGGAGCGCCTTCCCGGCGTACACGGGCCGGATCGCTATCAACGCGCCACCCTCGACCGTCACGTCGGTGACGTCGGCGGCGAGGCCGGTGCCGAGCCTGGCGGCGATGCGGGGCGCCAGGTCCCTGCCCTGCGCACTGGCCGCACAGACGACCGCCGCCGCGACGGCCTGGCCGCCCTTCGCGCGATCGGCCACCGCCTTGGCATAGCCTTCCGGTGCGTACGTGCCGAAGCCGTCACCGGTCAAGGTGACGACGCGGTCGGCACCGAAGCCGCCGAGCTGATCGGCGCCCGTCGCCGGACCCGAACCCAGGACCAGCGCTTCGACCTCGGCACCGAGGGCGTCGGCGATCCGGCGCGCGCCGGTGACCACTTCCGACGAAACCTTCCGCAGCGCGCCGTCGCGCTGCTCGCAGACCGCGAGGACGGTGGTCACAGGACTTTCGCCTCCTCGCGGAGCAGTTTCACCAGCTCCGGGACGGCCGCGGCTCCTTCGCCCACGATCCTGCCTTCCTTCCGGGCCGCGGGCGGCACCATACCCAGGACTTCGATGGCGCCGCCTCCGAGGGACACGGGTTTCACCTCGAGGGGTTTCTTCTTTGCCGCCATGATGCCCTTGAGCGCCGGGTAGCGGGGCTCGTTGATCCCCTTGTCGGTGGTGATCACGGCGGGCACCTGGCACTGCACCACCTCCACGGCGCCTTCGATTTCCCGCTCGGCCGTGGCCGTGCCCCCCTCGATCGTCAGATGCGACACCGCCGTCACACAGGGGAGGTCGAGGAGCTCCGCCACCATGGGGCCGACCTGACTGTTGTAGTCGTCGATGGCCATCTTGCCGAAGAGCACGAGGTCCCAGGGCCCGCCGGCTTTGAGCTCGGCGGTAATCGCCTGCGCGGTGACGAAGCCGTCGGCCGGGATGGCGTCCGTCTGGAGGAGTACCCCGCGGTCAGCGCCCATCGCGAGGGCCGTACGGATGGTCTCCTGCGACGTGGCTCCGCCCAGGGCCAGCACCACGACCTCGCCCGAGCCCGCCTTTTCCTTCCGCTGGAGGGCTTCTTCGACGGCGAACTCGTCGTAGGGGTTGAGGATGAATTTCACGCCGGCGTCGTCGAGCGACTTGCCATCGGCCGCCACTTTGACGCGGGTCTCCGAATCGGCGACGCGCTTGATGCAGACCGCAATTTTCATCCCTTAGCCTCTTAGCGCCTTGGCGACTTGGTTATTCGAAGGCGGAGATCCCGGTGATCTCCTGGCCGAGCACGAGGGTGTGCACGTCGTGCGTGCCTTCGTAGGTGTAGACCGACTCGAGGTTGGCAAGGTGCCGCATCGCCTGATACTCCACCAGGATCCCGTTGGCGCCCAGGAGGCGGCGCGTTTCCCGCGCGATATCGGTGGCCATGTCGACGTTGTTGCGCTTCGCGAGTGAGACCTGCTGCGGGGTCATCGTGCCCAGGTCCTTCAGGCGGCCGAGCTGCAGCACCAGGAGCTGGGCTTTCGTGATCTCCGTGAGCATCTCGGCCAGGCGGGCCTGCTGGAGCTGGAAGCCGCCGATCGGCTTGCCGAACATCACCCGGTTTTTCGAGTAGCTCACCGCTTCGTCGTAACAGGCCATCGCGGCACCCAGGGCACCCCAGGAGATCCCATACCGTGCCTGGGTCAGGCACATCAACGGCGACTTGAGCCCGCCCGACTTCGGCAGGATCGCGTCCTTGGGCAGATGAACGTCCTGCAGGACCAGCTCGCTCGTGTCCGACGCGCGGAGCGAGAGCTTGCCCTTCTGGTCCTTGGCGGAGAAGCCCTTGGTGTCCGTGGGGACGATAAAGCCGCGGATGGAGTTCGCGTCGGCGAGGGCGCCGGTCTTGGCCCAGATGACGGCGGCGTGCGCGGTCGAGCCGTTGGTGATCCACATCTTGGCGCCGTTCAGGACCCAGCCGTCTTTCGTTTCCTTGGCGGTCGTGATCATGCCGGAGGGGTTCGAGCCGTAGTCGGGCTCGGTGAGCCCGAAGCACCCGATCACGGACCCCTTCGCCATCTCCGGCAGCCACTTCTTTTTCTGCTGGTCCGAGCCGAATGCGTAGATCGGGTACATCACCAGGGCGCCCTGCACCGACGCGAAGGACCGCACGCCCGAGTCGCCGCGCTCGAGCTCCTGCATGATCAGCCCATACGCGACGTTGTTCAATCCGGCGCACCCGTACTCCTCAGGCAGGTTCGCACCGAACAACCCCAGCTCGGCCATGCCCGGGATCAGCTGCTTGGGGAACTTGCCCTCGATGTAGGCGTCGCCGATGACGGGAATGAGCTGCTCATCCACCCAGGTCCGGACGGTGTCCCGGACGGCGCGCTCTTCTTCGTTGAGGAGGGTGTCGATCGCGTAGAAGTCGACGCCGTGGTATTTGGGGGCCAAGGAAGCCTCAGTGGGTCTCGGTAACAACTGGAACGGCTGACCCCGGGCCGGCGGCCCGGGGACCCAAGAAACTAACCCCTGTGTGAAGGTTTACATGACCCCGGGCGCAAGCCCGGGGATGAGGAAATGCCAGGGTTTGCGGGGGCTTTCTAAGGGCCTACGGACTGCCCACGCCCACCGAATCCCGCCGGGCTTCGGAGTGCGCCCCGCCGCGGGCAAACGCGAACGTGTCCGAGGCCCGCCACCGGCCGCGGTCCCGGTCCCAGCGGAAGAAGGTGACCTGCACGGCGGCGGGCTCGATGGTCACGAAGTTGAAGCAGGAGGGGCGGCCGCCGCGGGAGCGTGTGGAGAGTGTCCCCGAGGTCGACACGACCACCCGGCCTCCCAGGACGTCCGCGCCCTCCTGGTGATCGTGCCCGCAGAGCACCACGTCGGCGCCGGAGTCCAGAATCCGCCGCTGGGCCTGGCGCCACCGGGCGAGGCCCATGCGCTGGGAGATGTCCCCGCGGAGCACGTTGTGATGGAGCACCAGTACCCGCGCGTCGGCGGGGTCGGCGCCCGCGAAGATCTGCTTCACGCGCAGGAATTCGGACTTGGGAAGGTGCCCCTTCACCGCGATGTCCCGCGGGCGCAGGGTGAGCGAGCCCCACGCGATCCCGTGTGAGGTGTTCGCCCCCGCGATCACGGCTCCCGGCACATTGAGTGTGGGCGTGAGGTCGTCGCCGAAATAGCGGCGGTATTTCTCGAACTTGGCGGCGGCGCCGAAGGGGATGAAGGGCCGCCACCACCACTGCACGTCGTGGTTCCCCGGGGTGACGTGCACCGGCGAGGTCTCCTTCGCCGTGTTCACGAACGCGCGGGCGCGCTGGAACTCGCCGTGCCGGGCCCGCTGGGAGAGGTCCCCCGAAATGACGACCGCGTCGGGACGCAGGTCGGGCAGGATCGCCTCGAGCGCCTCGATCTGGCGGATGTCGGCCAGCCCTCCGAAATGCAGATCGGCGAGGTGAAGAATCTGAACCGTCACGAATCCACCTGCACGGTGTAGGTCAGCGTCGCGGTGCCGTTCGCGGGAACGGAAACCCGGAAGCGCTGCTCCGTGGAGGACAACTTCTCCGCCGGCACGCTCGACTCGGTGATCACCCAATTCCCCCAGTGACTCTCGCGCACGTCCACCGTCACCGCCTGGTTCTTCGCGTTGGTCAGCGTGACCTTGTAGCTGGCCGTCACCCGATTGTGGCTCCCTTTCACCGGGGGAGCATTCGGGATAGCCACCTGTCGATAGTCAGTCTGGATGCGTTCCGCCGTCACGTCAAATGCGTCCCCCGACTGGACCCGGAGATCCTTGCCCGCAGGCGTGTGGGGGAATGACGCTTCTCCCACCAACTGCACCCGGCCGCTCGAATCGCGCTGGAACAGCTCCATCGTTCCGCCCGGCAGGGGCCGGTCGCCGAAGGGCGACCCATGAGCCCTCTTGAACGTGTACCAGACCTGAACCGGAACCGTATTGGGATCCTGGCCGATCGGTCCGAAATACCCCCGCCACGGGAGGACGCCGGGTACTACGAACTCTTCGGTGTAGTCCGCCCGAGCCCGCGGAAAGAGCGCGGTGGTCAGCGGAGAGCCGATCCCGAATGAGATGAGCCCGGGGAGCTCGTACACGTGCGTCTCCCCGACTGTCTCCTCCGCTGCATATGGCGCGTTCACGGTGATGGCGCTTACCGACAGGCGGCCTGCGCTCGCGGCAAAGTCCGCGGCTTTCTCCTGGCGCGCCCGGTTGATCGAACCCGCCACCAGTTGCACCGCTACGCTGTCAGCCTTCAGGGACGACGAGCTGATCGTCGCCGCTCCCGTCACCAGCGCGGAGCCAGATCCCCCCAGGACCGCCTGATACACGGCCTCCCACGTGACGCCCTGGCTCACGTAGGCCAGATCGATGGCATCACGCGCCCTGCTCGCGTCGAGGGTCACCACCGCCTCAGGCTTGCTCCGGATCAAGCTCGCCTCAGCCGGGAACAGCGGAATGCCCCCCGGCAACGAGAACATGACCAGGCCATTGGCGAGCTTCGACTGCGGTGGGTTCACACTCAGAATCGTCGCCTGAATCGTGTCGCCCTTCCCCTGCACGAACGTGAGCGTCCGTCCGATCGATGCCCGGAGCGCCGCTTCCATGTCCGTCGCCGGCCGCAGCACCGCGCTCGTCACCGCGACATTCGAGTCGGGTGAAAAGAGCGTCGCGGGATCGAGGCCCGGCAGATCGAGCGAGAAAATGTTCGTCCCCCGCTGGAGCTTCTGCGGGAGGGTCTTCCGGACGACGACGCGCCCGTCCGAGTAGATGGAGAGAGACGTTTGTCCGGCTGCCGGAGCAGCCGCGAGGACGAGCAACGAAAAAGCCAGAGCCTTCATTTGAGCCACTCCCAGGCGGTTCGCTTGACTATGAGAAACGTCAGAGCGTACCAGGCAAGCACAACCCCAACGTAGGTCATCCGCGGCGTGAGCTGGGGCGGCAAAGTAAGGGTGACGTAAATCGCGAGGGGCGTTGTGGTTAGAATGGCCACCCACCGGGCGATCCGGCCCGCCCGGCGACGCACCCGCACGGTGCAGTCCCGGCAGAGCTCGCCCACGGCCAGACCGGCGATCATCCGGTCGCAGCCCTTACAGAGGTGGCTATACCCGCCTGGCGACAGCCCGGGCGAAGTCGGATGTAGAAGCACTGCCCCCCAGATCCTTGGTGCGGATGTTGTCCTTCACGATCGCCGTCTCGATGGCCTGACGGAGTCTGGTCGCGGCGCCCTGTTCTCCGATGTGGTCGAGCAGCATGCCCGCCGCGAGCATCTGCGCCGACGGATTCGCAATGCCCTTCCCGGCGATATCGGGCGCCGAACCGTGCACCGCTTCGAAGATCGACGCGGTGGCGCCGATGTTCGCGCCGGGCGCGAGCCCCAGCCCTCCCACCAGGCCCGACGCTTCGTCCGACAGAATGTCCCCGAACAGATTCGTGGTCACGATGACGTCGAACTGCTCCGGATTGATCACCAGCTGCATGGCGGTGTTGTCCACGATCTTGTCGTCGGACGCGATCACGCCTTCGTATTCCTTTGCTACCCGCCGGCCGCTCTCGAGGAACAGGGCCGAGGTGGCCTTGAGGATGTTCGCCTTGTGGACGATGGTGACCTTCTTCCGGCCGTTCTTCTTCGCGTACTCGAACGCGTAGCGGCAGATCCGCATACACCCATCGCGCGTCATGACGGACATGGCCTGCGCCACGGCCTTGGGGTCGTCGGCCACCCGGAAGACGTGGTCCAGGCCGACGTACATCCCCTCGGTGTTCTCCCGGATGATCACCAGGTCGACGTGCGGGTAGCGGCCCCCCGGGACGATCGTCTTGGTCGGCCGCACGTTCGCGTAAAGATCGAATTCCTGCCGCAGCGCCACGTTGACCGAGCGGTACCCGCCTCCCACCGGCGTGGTGAGCGGACCCTTCAGCGCGAGCCGGGTGCGGCGGATGGAATCGAGCGTGGCGTTGGGGAGGGGCGTGCCGGCCTTCTCGACGGCGGTCATGCCGCCGTACTGCTCGTCCCAGTCGAACTTGAGTCCCAGGGCGCCGAGGACGTCGAGGGTGGCGGCGGTGATCTCGGGGCCGATGCCGTCGCCGGCGATCAAGGTGGCCTCGCGGGTCACGGCAACCCCGGCGTCAGGGTCTTGAGCGCGG
>Ga0079221_10000328_pt1 | contig 12542 bp, 10 predicted proteins | sample GAAS200_FD_75069 | JGI IMG/M metagenome (GOLD analysis project Ga0079221, IMG submission 75069) | Agricultural soil microbial communities from Georgia to study Nitrogen management - GA AS200 | ecosystem: Environmental > Terrestrial > Soil > Agricultural land | place: USA: Georgia | collected... | reverse complement strand
TTCGGGCCTGGCGCTACATGTAAAATTTTAAGAAGAAATCCGCGCTTCGGATAGAATGTCGCGCGGTCGTGGTGTGCCGCGAAGTCGAGCGCCGCGCGTGCGTGCGAAACGCCGTGCCAGGAGTGTGATGGGGCCGCTGCAGGATATTTTCGAGACTTGGGCGCGATTTTTGTACGAAGAAAACGCGACGCTGGCATTTTTGCGCCGCTGGCGCTGGGTAGTTCTTGCGGTGAGTGCCGCGGTGTTGATCCCGTGCTTTTGGCATTCGAGGATTGAGGCAGGCGACCTGGCGAGCCACACTTACAATGCATGGCTGGCGCAGCTCATTCAAAAAGGGCAGGCGCCGGGGCTCTACATCTCCAAGCAGTGGAACAATATTTTGTTCGACGTGACGTTATTGTGGCTCGCCAAAATTGCAGGTTTCGCGGCGGCGCAAAAAATTGCGGTTTCCGTTTGCGTGCTAACGTTTTTCTGGGGAGTGTTTGCGTTTGTCAATGCAGTGACAGAACGGCCTCCGTGGCTGCTCACGCCGTGCATCGCCATGCTGGCGTATGGATACTCGTTCAGCATGGGCTTCATGAACTATTGCTGGTCGCTGGGGCTGGCTTGCTTCGCGTTGGCGACGGTGTGGCGCGCGCGACGAGTGGATTGGATTGGCGCGGCGATTTTTGCCTTGCTGGCATACGTGGCGCATCCGATTGGATTTTTGTGGCTGGTGGGCACGCTTGCTTACGTGAGAGCCAGGGAGAAATTGCCGGGATGGTGGAAGGTGACGTTGCCGCTGGCCGCAGCGGCGGGATTTTATGCGATTTATTGGTATGCGTTGCACCGGCCCGCGCTTTCGGCGGATTGGGACCGCGGACCTTTTTATCTTTATAACGGCGCGGATCAACTGGCGTTGTACGGGAAGCGCTACGTTTGGCTGGGGGTGGTGGCGTTTTGTTTTGGCGTTGTCTGCGTAGGGGCGGACTTGTTTGCAGGGAAGGGAGAACGCGGCTCCTGGAAGGGGTTCGCCTTGCCGTTCGAATGGTACGCGGTGGCTTTTTGCGCGACGGCGCTAGTGCCGGAGAATTTGCGGCCTTCGCCGGAAGCCGGGTGGATCGGATTGCTCGGTTCGCGGCTGACAACGGTCTCAGCGATTTTTGGCCTTTGTTTTCTTGGATGGCTCAAGCCGCGCAAATGGCAGCTGGCCGGATTTGGCGCATGCGCGTTGGTTTTCTTTGCGTTTCTTTACCAGGACACGGGATGGTTGAACCAGTTGGAGGTGAACGGGGAAAAACTAGTTAGCGGTCTAAAGCCGGGGGCGCGAGTGATCGTCACGCTTGATGCGCCAAAAGATTCGAGGATTCAATTCGTTCATCATGCAGTGGAGCGCGCATGCATTGGGCACTGCTTTAGTTATGCGAACTATGAGCCCGCATCGAAGGAGTTTCGCGTGCGCGTGCAGGAAGATAGCCCCGTGGTGACGTCCTCCACGGACACGGCGGAAGACATGGCGTCAGGAGAATACCAAGTGGATGAGACGGATCTTCCGATGAAACAGATTTATCAGTGTGATGCGAGCGATTTGACGAAATTGTGCATCCGCGATTTGGCGGCTGGCGATGACTTGAACACAGACATTGGGCGCAAGCCGGGGTATCGATGAGCGGAAGGCGCGCCTTGCAGGAAATTAGGTCCCAATCGAGACATGCATGCGGAAATTCCATAACGCGCGTGTGATGCGAGGCGGTGGGTGGAACGCCATTCCAGCCTGGATGCGGGCTGCTTCACGGGACGTGGAGGTTCCATCGCAACGCTCCGACACCTTTGGATTTCGTGTTGCCAGAGCCGATTAGTCTTGTTGGAGCGGCATCGTGACGATTGTCAGGCGCGGCTGTCATGTTGATCCAGACGCTTAGTGGGTGGCGCTGGGGTCGCCCGTGGGAGCAGGCGCGTGGTCTTCTTTCGCGGGTGGGCCGAGGAGTTCGGTGAAGATGGGCTTCAGGGCGTCGGCCCAGACTTGGTAGCCCTTGAGCGCGGGATGAAGCTGGTCGGGATTCATCATGCCGTCGAACAGCTTGCCGTCACGATCGGCTAGTTTATCGTTGATGTTGAGGAAGCGAATTTTTTTGCCATCGGCCAACTTGGACAGGTTCTCATTAATTCTGTCGATGATGGGCATCGCCACGGGATTGTCGTTCCGGGGGAAAATGGCCATCAGGATGATGGTGGCTTCGGGAGCTTTGGCTTGGAGAACCTTTAAGATTCCCTGGATGCCGTTGGTGACACTGGCAACTTTGGCGTCCTCGCTTCCGGGAGGCACAGCGTGGCCGACGTTGTTGGTTCCGGCGAGGAGGACAAGCACTTTCGGATTTACTCCTTCGAGTTCGCCGTTCTCGAGCCGCCACAAGATATTTTCTGTTTTGTCGCCGCCCCAGCCAAAATCCGCCGCGTTCCAGCCGAAGAAGTTGTCTTTCCAGTTGGCAAGGAAATCCGGATAATCGGTGGCTCCCCAGCGGCGGGTGATGGAGTCGCCTTCAAAATAGATGTTGATGTGGTCTTTTTTCGCTTTGTCCAGTAGCTGTTCGTGAGCGAGGAGGGAATTGGGATCGGTGCGAGGAGCGGACTGATCGGCAGGAGGCGGCGCGACTTGCAGCGCGGCAGTTGGCGAAAAAGCGGCTTTGTGATGGAGAAATTTGTCGGCCCAGGTGATGAAATACTTCCAGTTCGGGCCGTCGGTGTGGCCGCCATCGTGCTGACGCCAGGCAAGTTCGCCATCGAGCAAGCCTGCTTTGACCGGCGGCATTCTCGCGGTGCGGTAGTCTGCGGAGACGCCCAAATCCTTCGCACCGAGCAGGCGGAATACCGGTTGAGCGGCCACGGTCGCCATGTAGCTGCCTTGTTGGTCGAGCCACTTCGCGTCGCCCTTTTCAGGGACACCATAGCTGATGAAGGTGAGGCGCGGCGCGCACAAGGCTATGAGTTCGTGCGCGTCCACGGGCAAGTCGTTGGCGTTTTTGCTGCCAAACGTGGCTTCGGAAGCGCCATATTTGAGAAAGTTGCCGGCCATCCAGTGGTATTCCCCGGAGCCTGTGAGATTTTCGACGGCTTCGCCAAAATTGCGGCGGTGGAGTTTGGCGCCGCCTTCGCCGGAAGAGCCGACGAGCACCATGGTGAAGCGCGTGTCGAAAGCCATCGTGATCAGAGCGGCTTTGCCGTAGCGCGAGACGCCTTCGATGCCGACTTGCTTTGCATTTACCGATTTGTCGGTCTCAAGATAATCGAGGCCGCGCGATGCGCCCCAGCCCCAGGCACGCAGCGCGCCCCAATCGTCAGGCTTGCGAGGCTGACCTTGGTTGACCAGCCCGATGATTCCTTTGGGGAGACCCGCGCCATTGTCCGCCTGAATGCTTGCCGGATTGATGTAGGCGTAGCCCCAACCATCGGTAATGAGTTGTTCACTTGCGGGAGGGTCGGCTCCGGGAGAGCCGGGCGCACCAGGAATGACAAAGGGAAACGGAGCTGGGCCGCCTCTCGCAAAATCGCCACGTCCGAACATCATCATTACAGGAACCGGAGCGGCGGCATCCGTGGGCTTGACCAGGAGCATCTGGATGTCCACGTTGATGAGCGGATAGGACGAATTATCAACGTGGCCGACGAGCTGTTGCTTGAGGACGGGATGAGACGCGACTACGGCGGTCTCTGAGTTTGCAATGCTCCAGGTAACAGTGGGCACGTTCTTGGGGACGCGGCCAACCACTTCGCGCTCGAAGTCTTCGATAATTTCCGGACGGCGCTGTTTCCACCACGCTTCCGCGGTGCTGACCTTCTTACCGCTTTTCAAGGTGAGAGCATCGGGCAGATCGGGGAAGGGATTGGCTTTGGATTCGTCGTAGTTGGCGTGATTGGGGTCCTTCTCGTTTCCGCTGGGGCCGCGGCGGAGCGCTTTGATGCCGAGCTGGTCCATCATGTTCTGGTGATCTTGTTCGGCGGTCCAATTTTTGGACTCGGGCAAATCGCTGTGGCTGGTGCTGGAAGCCGGGGCATGGGAGGGTGCGTCGGATTGCTGAGCGAAGAGATCGGAATGCAGGGCGATGGTTAGAGAAGCAATCATTAAAAGTGCTGGCGAATCAACGAGAAATCGTTCCATCCATTTCATATTCATAGCGCACCGAGAATAATGGCGTTCGGTCGCCACGGCAAGACGGCAGTTTGGGCAATCGAAGAGTGCCAGGAAAATCGCGTGTGTCGTGGGCTAAGAGGAGGTGGAAGTGCGGTTTCGACGGCTTCGGCGTGCGGCAAACCAAACGGCAGCAATGACGACAAGCGCCAACAAAACGGAGAGCGCGATGTGCGAGGCTGCCCAACGTGCAGGCACGAGCCAAAGCTGCGCAGCGACGTCCTTGGGGCTTCGGGATGGCAGACGCGGCTCGGCGTCAAAGAGGATTGCCTGAATGTTTTGATCGAAGCCTTCCGTGGAGCCGTAAACATTGCGCAGAGTGATGATGACGGCGTCGCGTTCGGGGCAGCGAAGAATCCAGGCAAAGAAATTTTCGGGCATGTCGCCGCGCATTTCGGCCATGGTGTTGCCGGCGCCCGGCTGACCCGTGGGAATCTTGGTGATGAACCAGCCGTAGCCCCAGTCGTGAAGTGATGGAGTGAAAATCTGCTCGCGCAAATCTTTTGAAATGAACTCACCGGAAGATAGGGCCTGGTTCCATTTGTAGAGATCTTCCACGGTGGAATACATGGACCCAGAGGAAAAACCGTGAATGCGGTCAATAAAGGCACCCCGCGTGTAGCGCGGACCGGCGAGGCGAAGGTAGCCGGTGGCGCCGCCCCATTGCGCGAAGTCGTTCTGGTCCAGGCCCGAGTCCTTCATGCCCAGAGGATCGAGAATGCGTTGCTGGAGAAGTGCGTCGAAGGGCATGCCGCTGATGCGTTCCAAAATCAGGCCGAGCAAGTTGTAGCCGCAGTTGCTGTACTTCCATTTTGTGCCCGGCTCATAAGCGAGGGCTGGTTGGCAGAACTTTTCGGCAAATTCCTGATGCTCGTAGCGGCGGGTGGCTTCGCGTGTGGCGTTAAATTCCGGCGAATCGAAGTCGGGAGGAAGGCCGGAAGTGTGGTGAAGCAGTTGCTCGATGGTCATGCGGCCGCCCGTGTCCCTGCGATACCAGGGGAGGTAGTCCGAGACCTTGCCTTGAAGAAGAATTTTGCCCTCAGCGGCCTGCTGAAGGATGAGTAGGGCAGTGAACTGCTTGGTGATGGAGGCGATGCCGAATTTAGTTTGCGGAGCGTTCGGCGTATGGGAAGTCATGTCCGCTTCGCCAACGCCTTTTGCGTAGATGACTCTGCCGCGGTCCGCCACGAGGATCGCGCCATTGAAGTAGCCAAGCTTCTGATACCGGGAAACGACCTGGTCAATGCGCTGGGCCGTGTCGAGCCGCGGCGTTTGACTCGCCAGTTGAGTTGGCGCGAGAAGGGAGAGCAGTGTTATCAGAAAAGGGAACTTGCCGGGCATGCCGGAGAGGATACGAGTCCCGCAGGGGAGAATCAATGCGGTGAAAGCACTCGTTCAAGCGTGGCTAGGTCTACTTCCAACAAGGCCCATCGCATGTTACCCATTTATCGGAGCGGACAATGGTGTCGATCTCGGCTGAGCTTTTGACGAACTGGGCCTGCGGCCCGGACTTCCCACCGGTGCACCCGTCATCGCTCACGACACGCTTGGTCTCACCATCGATAGAAACGGATACCGAGACGCTGCCTGAGTCGAAACACCATGCGAAAGCTCTGTCCTCGAGGCTCCAAAATTTGGCACGGTCTAGGCTGGCTAAGATATCGACAATCTGCTCTTTGCTGACAACGCCGGTCTGCGATCCCTGGACTTTCACGTGCTTGCCCCCGGCGTACTCAACCAAACCGTCGCCGTGAATTGTAATGGTATAACTCGGACAAGACCCAAAGCAGGGGCCTCGGGACATTTGGATTGTGAGCGAGTTCATATTCTTGGGGTGCCTGAAGTCGTAGCCTTTTTCCGGGAGCCAAACGTAAAGGAGGGCTGCAATCGCTGTGATTGCCGTTGCAAGGGTCCACTTGCCAGCGCTTCGGACAGGACGGGTCTCCACACGATGGAACTCGCTTCTGAGATAACGCAGCCAAAGAATTCCCGATAGGGGAAACGCCAAGACAAGCAAATAGGGGGCATACAGTCGGTACAAGGAGACCCTGTCCTCCGGCCATAAAACGAAAACCCAGAACGCATAGTGAACGCAGAGCAGTCCGCGGCTGGTCCAATCGGAAATAGACCGCTTTCGGTACATAGCAAAGAGGAAGCCGAGGCAGAGAATCTCTGCCGCAAGAAAGATCGGCGGCGCACTTAACCAGAACGTGTAAGGCCTCATTGAGAGCTGTCTGGACGCTCTCTTCCAAATCAAGTTTGCAAAGTACAAGTAGCACACGGGAGGCGCAAAGAGAGCAGTTAGACCAGCGACGCGGCCCAATATGAACTGATAAGCGGACGTTCCAGCAACGAGCCGCAGGAGAAATAAAAGGAGGGCGGCAACACCGAATACAGTGGCGAGTATTAGAAACTCCTCCCCAACCTGACTCCATTGCGACGGGAATTCGCGGGCGACCGCGTCCGTTGATACAGGCGTGGTCGAAGGCAGATGCAGGAGGTCGTTAATCCGGAAAGCGCTACGAAGGAAGTAATAGGTTAGGTCACTTGCAGGCATCGTTGAGGCTTGGTTCGTGGAAATGTAGTCGAGCAATGCAAAGCCGAGGGCAGAGGAAATGTTGAGGGAGAACACGAATTCGTGCAGTGCGCGGATGCTATCCGCCCTGTGCCGCAAGGGCAGAGGTTCTTTCGAGTAGCTGCTTTTGTGTTCAGGAGCGTTCATGGACTAAGGTTACTCCAAACCTCAAGGATGCCTGTTGTCTGCGGTGGGGCAGGGCAAATCCGGTTACCTAGTCTTTAGACACCGATCCCCAGCGCTGGTTTCCTCAAAAACCCCTGCGAAAATGCCGTCAAAACGAACCAGAGTCCAATATATTGCGGCGCCGGCTCCCGGGGAGCGGGCCGATGGGGCCGTATGCCGCCGGCAAACGCGGGCCAAAATGGCGGAAGACAAATTGGCTCTTGTAGCAGGCCAATTTCTGCTAAAATTGGCACAAGGTGAGAGACAATGCTGCCACTTCATCTCCAGCCACAAAGCCATGTCCCTCTGTATGTTCAGCTTCGCGATCAACTGCGCGCCTTGGTGCATGCGGGTGATTTGCGTCCGGGCGACCGCATCCCGGCGAGCCGCGAACTGGCGACCATGCTGGGCGTGCACCGCACTACGGTGGCGAACGCCTACGCTGAATTGGAATCGGAAGGGTTGATTCAAGGGCACGTGGGCCGCGGCACGTTCATTAAGGGAAATGGCAACGGCTTGAAAATCACGCCGCCGGCGCCGCCGGTATTGAACGGCAACGGAAGCATTCGCTGGGAATTACTGTTTGCGGATGAGCGTGGCGAGGAGGTTCTAAGCCGGTTGACGGCGGGCGTGCCGGAAAGCGCTTTGTCGTTCGTGATGGCGTGTCCCGCGCCAGAGTTTTTCCCGATTGACGAGCTACAGATTTGCGTGAACGCCGTGCTGCGCCGAGAGGCCACGGAAGTCTTGACGCTTGGTCCCTCCGACGGTTATCCGCCGTTGAAGGCGGCATTGCTGGAATTGCTGCGTCAGGACGGGATCGCGGCGAAAGACGAAAACCTGCTCATCACCGATGGGTGCCAGCAATCGTTTGATTTGATCAGCAAAGCGTTTGTACGGCCGGGAGACTCGGTCATCATGGAAAACCCGACGTATCCTGGCGCGGTGACGATTTTTCATGGAGCGCGAGCGCGCTGCCTGGCGGTGCCGCTGCGCACGCACGCGGAGCCGGGAACGACACTAGGGTTGGACCTGGAAGCGCTCGAAGCCACGCTTGCAGCGAATCGCGTGAAGCTGATCTTGCTGACGCCGGATTTTCATAACCCGACAGGGATCTCGATGCCTTTAGCTTCACGCCGCAAATTGCTGGAACTGGCGGGACGTTACCAGGTGCCGGTAGTGGAAGACCATATTTATGCGCGGCTGAACGCGCGGGAAGAACGCGTTCCCTCGTTGAAGCAACTGGACCGGTCCAATCTGGTGATTCACATTGATAGTTTTGCGAAGGTGGCATTTCCCGGATTGCGCGTGGGTTGGATCGTTGCGCCTCCGCAGGCGATCGAGAGGCTGCGCGTAGTGAAGCAGGCCACAGACTTGCACACGGACCAATTGGCGCAAGCAACGTTGGCAGAGTTTTTGAAACGCGGGCTTTTCAGCAAGCACTTGGCCAAAATGCGAAAGGTGTACGCTTCGCGACTGGCGGCGGTGGACGAAGCTTTGCGAAAACATATGCCGGAAGGCACGCGCTGGATGCGGCCGGAAGGCGGGATGTGTCTGTGGCTGGAATTGCCGCTGGGATTCGACGCGAGCGAACTCTTGATTCACGTGAAAGAGCGCGGCGTGCTGTTCGCTCCGGGACGCTACTTTTATGTGCAAAGCCCGCTGCCGAACACGCTGCGATTGGCATTTTCCAGCCTCGATGAAAAGCAGATTGCGCGCGCCGTGGCTACTCTGGCAGAGATGCTAAAGATCGAAATGCGCAAGCGGCAACGCGGCGTGCGGAGGGCGGAACGGAGCCGGGTGGCGCTGGTGTGAGATGAGAGTTCTTAGTTGTTAGTTCTAAGTTTTAAGCAAGGAAGGGGAGCCCTTCAGATAAATGGCTTTTCAAAATATCCGGACTCTCCAACTAAGAGCTTACGACTTAGGACTGAAAACTTTTCAACGAGGTGTGAGGATGAAAAAAGTTGGCTGATACGATCAGGCTGGAGCCGAATCCCACGAATAAATGCTTTGGCTGCGGCGGAGACAACTCCGGCGGGATGAAGTTGACGTTCGAACAGGACAATGCGAACCGGAAAATTGTTGGGCGTTTCGTGCTAGGCGAGCGGTACCAAGGTGGAGCAGGATTTGCGCATGGCGGGATCATCGCGCTGCTGCTGGATGAGGCCATGGGGAAAGTTTGCCGGTTCCGGGAAGTTCGCGCGGTGACCGCGGAGTTGAGTGTGGAATATTTGAAGCCCGTCGCCGTAGACAAAACGATTGTGGTGGAAGGGCGCGAAACGGAGATGAAGGGAAGAAACCTTTTCATTACGGGCGAGATTCGGAATGAGGGTGGGGACGTGCTTGCGCGAGGCAAAGGGCGGTTCGTTGTGCTCAAGCCGCGATAAACGGATTCTCGGATTGCGAAATTCGAAAGTTTTAAGAAGGAGAGGAGAAGCAAGATGGAAGTGAAAAAGCCAAATGGCAGCGGCAACGGGAATAAAGGGTCGAACGAATGGCGCGTGAAAGTTGGGCTGGCGGAAATGCTCAAAGGTGGCGTGATTATGGACGTCACCAACGCGGAGCAAGCCAAAATTGCCGAGAACGCCGGAGCCTGCGCGGTGATGGCGCTGGAGCGCGTGCCGTCTGACATCCGCAAAGAGGGCGGCGTGGCGCGCATGGCGTCCATCAAAGTGATTCGCGAAATCATGAAAACGGTGACGATTCCCGTGATGGCCAAAGTGCGCATCGGGCATTTCGCGGAGGCGGAAGTTCTTCAGGCGCTGGAGGTGGACTTCATTGATGAAAGCGAAGTGCTGACGCCGGCCGACGAAGAGAACCACATTTGGAAACACGATTACCGCGTGCCGTTTGTTTGCGGCGCGCGCAACCTGGGCGAAGCGTTGCGGCGCATTGCCGAAGGCGCGGCGATGATTCGAACCAAGGGCGAAGCCGGCTCGGGCAACGTGGTGGAAGCCGTGCGGCACATGCGCGCGATCGTGAGCCAGATGAAAAAACTCACGACCATGCGCGACGACGAATTGATGCACGAAGCAAAAGAATTGGGCGCGCCGTTGGAGCTGATCCGGCAAATCGCGAAAACCGGGAAGCTGCCGGTGCCGAATTTTTCAGCGGGCGGAATCGCCACGCCGGCGGACGCTGCGCTGGTGCGACGGCTTGGCGCGGAGGCGGTGTTCGTTGGGTCAGGAATTTTCAAGTCAAGCGATCCAGAAACACGAGCAAAAGCCGTCGTGAAAGCGGCGACGCATTTTGAAGATGCGAAGGCAGTGCTCGAAGCGCATGAGGAACTGGGCGAAGCCATGCGCGGGCTCGACGTGCGGCAACTGGAAGAAAAAGACCTGCTTTCGACGCGCGGCTGGTGAGGCCGAAAATAGTATTCAGTTTTAAGTTGTAAGTTGTAAGTGGTAAGTGGTAAGTCCGAAGACACCAGCTCTTCGTTTCTGATGGTTTTTACTTAGGGCTTAAAACTTATGACTTAAAACTCCGCGGTACAGCATGCGGCGCCGGGAGAGGTAAATCGCAAATCATTTGAGGCAAGCGAAGTGAAGATTGGAATCCTTGCAGTCCAGGGAGATTTTGAGGCGCACGCGGCGATGCTGGAGCAGCTCGGCGCGAAGACGGCCGAAGTTCGCACTCCCGCCGACTTGGAAGACTGCGATGGATTGATTCTCCCCGGCGGCGAAAGCACCACTCAGCTCAAATTCTTGCAGGAAGAAGGCTTGGCCGAGGAAATCGTTAAGTTCGCCGAGCGCGGCGGAGCGGTTTTCGGGACCTGCGCGGGTGCGATTCTGCTTGCCAAAGTTGTGAAGCATCCGCAGCAGGATTCGCTGAATCTCATGGACATGACCGTGGTTCGCAACGCGTACGGGCGGCAGATCGCCAGCGACGTGGTGAGCGGTCCCACCGTGCTCAAGAAAGAGCCGCTCGAAATGGTGTTTATTCGCGGGCCGGTGATTGAGCGCGCCGGGCCGGGCGTGAGAGTCCTCGCCGAATACGCTGGAAAACCTGCATTGGTCCAGCGCGAAAACATCATGGCCGCGACGTTCCATCCGGAGCTGACCGACGACACCACGGTGCACGAATATTTTCTGCGCCTCGCCAATGCAAGAGCCAAGCAACCTGCAAACGGCGTAAAATCCTCTTCGTGAGAAAAGTGAAAAGTCAGACACCCGGAGCTTCCCGCTCCACTCGCAGACGTGTTTTATTTGTGTGCGTCGGGAATGCGTGCCGGAGCCCCATGGCGGAAGCTATCGCGCGCTACGATGCGGCGGATGTGATGGAAGCCTCGAGCGCAGGGTTGTATCCTCTCGGATACGTTGCGGAACTCACTGTACAGACGTTGATGAAGAATGGCTATTCGGCGAGCGGGCTTACCTCCGACCCAATTACCCGGGAGAAGATGGATGCGGCAGACCTGATTATCAATATGACTGGAACGACGAGCGAGCATGTTTTCGGCGGCAGGGAAAACGTGGAAGATTGGCTCGTGGAAGATCCTTATGGTGATGATCCGGAAACGTATCAGCGCGTTTTTGAGGGGATCCGGCGAAGGGTGAACCAACTCGCTCTCGGCTTGCGCGAGAAACGGTTGAGCCAGAGAGCAGGAAGATAGGAGCCTCGTTGCGCCGAGAAAAAACCAGCGTATCGCAAGAAGACTATCTGAAGGCGATTTGGGAGATGCTGGAGGAAAACCAAACGCCGATCAGCGCCCGGCTGGCGGAGGAATTGCAAGTCACGCCTCCCGCGGTGACGGCGGCATTGAAGCGCATGACGCGCGACGGACACGTGAGCGTTGACCGTAAGGGACAAATTGCACTCACGCAGAAGGGAAGAAGGTTTGCCGAGCACCTGGCGCTGCGGCATCAACTTGCGGAAATGCTGCTGACGGACGTGATCGGGCTTTCGTGGGCAAAAGCGCATGACGAGGCGGAGCGATTGGAGCATGCAATCTCACCGGAAGTGGAAGCGCTGTTGATCAAGCGCTTCGGCGACAAGAAGAGCTGCCCGCATGGCGTGCCGATGCGCGGAGGAATCACGACGCTGCGAAAGCAAGGAGCGGTACTGCTGTCGGATTTGCGCGCAAGGGATTCGGGGGAGATTCTCTGCGTCTACGAAAAGGACGCCCAATTTTTGGAATTTCTGGAAGGACTGCACTTACGGCCGTCCACAACCGTCGATGTGCTGAAGCGCGAGTACGATGAAACGATGACCCTGCGCGTGGATGGGAAAACGGTACATCTTGGCAAGCCTGCCACCAGCCGCATTTGGGTTAAAAAACTGACTTAGGCTGTCACTCGCCGAAAATAGAGTTAACTTCCCGAGGACTGTGTGGTCATCCGGCGATTACTCCGCTCCAGTGAGCCTTGAGGGGATGCCAAAAGTTCCACCCACTACCTCGACGAAATTTCTCTCCTCGCGAAGGATGAAGCGCTTGGCCTGTGCCATCTCAAAATTCTCCAGCGCCTCTTTGTCAGACTTCAAACGCGCCTTATACCGTTCATAAGAAGTGAGGCTATCGAAGGCAATCAGTCCCCAGGCAACGTCATTTGTGCCTTCGTGAGGAAGAAAATAGCCGATGAGATGTCCCCCACAGCGGGGGATGATGCGGCCCCAGTTTTCGGCGTACTTCTGAAATCCGTC
>Ga0079221_10000326_pt1 | contig 12562 bp, 8 predicted proteins | sample GAAS200_FD_75069 | JGI IMG/M metagenome (GOLD analysis project Ga0079221, IMG submission 75069) | Agricultural soil microbial communities from Georgia to study Nitrogen management - GA AS200 | ecosystem: Environmental > Terrestrial > Soil > Agricultural land | place: USA: Georgia | collected... | reverse complement strand
TCGGCCTCGTGGTCAGGGAGAGCGCGAGCGGCGTCCTGGCGATGCTCCGCGCGCTGCTGCGCCTGACGGGGCGCGCGGTGCCGGCGGAGGCGGCCGCCGCGGTCCGGGAAGCGGGGGCCGTGGCCGGCATAGACGGGCGGAGCGCCGCCGCGCTGATCGAGGAGGCGGGGTCGGGGAAGGTGAACGCCTCGAGGCACGACGGACGGGTGGCGGCTTATCTCGAGTTCGTGGGACGGATCGCGGAATACGTGAACGGGATGCAGTAGACCCGCCGCCGGCGAACCGCGCGCGCGGGCAACGCGGAGCACGCACTACTACCAAAGGATGGACATGAGCGCCCTGAAGAGACTGCTGGTGGCCGGCCTCGCGATGGTCGTCCTGGGCTGCGGCTACAACACGATTCAGACCTACGACGAGCAGGTGAACGCGGCGGAAGCGCAGATCAAGGTCCAGCTCCAGCGGCGCGCCGACCTGATCCCGAATCTGGTGGAGACGGTGAAGGGGTACGCCAGGCAGGAGCAGACCATCTTCACCGCCGTGGCGGACGCCCGGGCCCGGCTCGCGGGAGCGGTCCAGGGCGGCGACCTCTCCCAGATGGCGCAGGCCAACACGGCGCTCACCGCGCCCCTGGGCCGGCTGCTCGCCATCGCCGAGAATTATCCCCAGCTCAAGTCCAACGAGAACTTCCGGGCCTTGCAGGACGAGCTCGCGGGCACCGAGAATCGCATCGCGGTGGCGCGGCAGGACTACAACGACGCCGTCAACCGCTACAACGCGTACATCCGGCGTTTCCCCCAGGTGCTCACCGCGAAGATGACGGGCAAGAAGGCGCGGGACTACTTCGACCTGCAGTCGCCGGAGGCGGCGGCGGCGCCCAAAGTCGATTTCTCGAAATGACGAGGCGGCGGTAGCGGCCGGGGCGGCCGGGCGGAGGGGAGCGACGGGAAATCAAAAGGGGGATGCGGAGCTGAGCCCGGCATCCCCCTTCCGTCTGTTTCGGTCGGCTTCAGTCTACGATCGCGTCCGGCATCACGTACTTGAGCGGATTCACCGGCTTGCCGTTCACCCACACTTCGTAGTGCAGGTGCGGGCCGGTGGCGAGGCCGGTGGCGCCGACCAGGGCGATCTTCTGGCCCCGCTTCACCCGCGTGCCGCGCGCCACCAGGATCTTGGAGCAGTGCGCGTAGCGCGTCACCACGCCGTAGCCGTGGTCGATGGTGAGGAAGTTGCCGTAGCCGTCCTCCCACTTCACGTCGGTGACGATCCCGGCGGCGGGGGCCTCGATCTCCGCGCCCATCGGCGCGGCGACGTCGATGCCCTCGTGGGGCCGGGCAAAGTGCAGAATCGGGTGCACCCGCTCCATCGCGAAGGCGCTGGTGAGCCACCCGGTGGTCGGCATGATGGACGGCGTGGACGCGAAGCGCGAGCGGTGGCTCGCGAGCGAATCGTAGGCCTCGTTCACCGAGCGGATCAGGATGTTGGCGCGCCGGATCAGCGCGTCCACGTCCATCCGCGCGGCGAGGGCGGCCTGGCCGTTGGCGCCCGCGGCGGGCAGGCTGTCGCGCTCGCTCCAGGTGCCGGCGGGACCGCCGATGCCGCCCTGCTGGACGGTGGAGTCGAGCATCGGGAGCCCGGCCATCAGCCGCAGCTCCTGCTCCCGGCGGCCGTAGGTGCCGATGGTGTCGGCGAGGTCGGCGAGGCGCACCCGCATCCGCTGAATCTCGTCGGCCAGGACGCGGTTCTCGCGCTCGAGCGCGCGGCTGCGGGTGAAGTTCACGCCGCGCGCGATGGCGGCGCCGCCCAGCACCAGAACCAGCACGCCGAGCACCGCGCCGATGCCGAGGACGGCCTTGAGGACGGTCTGCGACAACTCCACGGCGCGGGACGCACCCGCTCCGTGGGGAACCAAGAGTACCGTCCAGCGCCGCTCCGGCGGTCGAGCCATGCCAATCCTCTTCAAAGGTACGGACAGCGGAGTGCAAAAATGGCCCTGTGTACCGAAGCTGTCAACACTCGGTCGGGGTCCCTAACTATCGATGTTCCAAGGGGTCACGGGGTCACGGCGGCGGGCTTCGGAAACAGGATCGGCGGCGTCTGGACGGTGAGCCCGGTCACCTGGGGATCGGTCAGGTCACCGAGCCGCACCGCGGCGAGCGCGCGGCCGGTGCCGAGGAGATCCCAGCAGGCCGCCGCCTTGGCCGGGATGAACGGCGCGGCGAGCACGGTGAGCCGGAGGACGGCGCGGACCAGGTTCGCGAGCACGCCATCCAGCTCGGCCTCTTTCCCCGCCGTCTTGGCGAGGACCCAGGGCGTGGTCTCCTGCACGTAGCGGTTGGCGCGGGCGGCGTACTCCATCACCGCCGCCGCGCCCTCGGAGAGCGCGAGCGCGTCCATCGCCGAGGCGTACGCCGCGAGCGCCGCCTTCCCCGCGTCTTCGAGCGGCGTGCGGAATCCCGCGGCGTCCTTCGGCACCACGCCCTTCCGGTAGCTCAAAACCATCTTCAGCACCCGGGACACCAGGTTGCCGAAGGTGTCCGCGAGCTCGGAGGTGTAGCGCGCGTCGAAGCGCTCCCAGGTGAAGTCGCCGTCGTTCTCGAAACCCACTTCGCGCAGGAGGAAGTAACGCAGGGCGTCGGGCCCGTGGCGCTCGGCCGCTTCCTCCACCGAGAGATTCCCGCCCGACGACTTCGAAACTTTCGCTCCGCCCCACTGCACGTACCCGTGCGCCCAGACCATCCGCGGCAGGGGCAGGTCCGCGGCGAGGAGCATCGCGGGCCACAGACAGCAATGCAGGCGCGTGATCCCCTTGCCGATGACGTGGAGGTCGGCGGGCCAGCGTCGCTCGTAACCGGCCTTCGGAAATCCCGCGGCGGTGATGTAGTTGATGAGCGCGTCGAACCAGACGTACACGGTGTGGTCGGGCTCGCCGGGGAAGGGAATGCCCCAGGGGAACCGCGCCCGCGAGACCGACACGTCCTGCAGGCCGTCCGCGAGGAGCCGGAGGATCTCGTTGCGGCGGATGGCGGGCTCGACCCGGAACTCCCCGGACCTGATGCGCCGCTCGATCTCTCCGGTGTAGCGGGAGAGCCGGAAGAAGACGTTCCGCTCCTTGGTCCAGGTGAGGGCCAGGGTGGGATGCTCGATGCAGTGGCCGTTCTCGATCTGCGCGTCCTGCTTGAACTCCTCGCACCCCACGCAGTACCAGCCCTCATACTCGCCGTCGAAGAGATCGTCCGGGTGGCGGGAGCGGATGCGCTGGAGGAATTCGGTGACCGATGCGGCGTGGCGGGGCTCGGTGGTGCGGATCCAGTCGTCGGGGACGCAGCCGAGTCGGGTCCAGGTGTCGCGGAACTGGGCCGAGATCCGGTCCACCCAGGCCTGCGGCGGGAGCCCCTGTTTCTCGGCGGCGAGCGCGACCTTCTGGCCGTGCTCGTCCATCCCCATCACGAAATGGACGTCGTCGCCCCGGTGGCGGCGGTACCGAGCGATGCAGTCGGCGCCGATTTTCTCGAGGGCGTGGCCCAGGTGGGGCTCGCCGTTCGAGTAGTCGATCGCCGTCGTGAGGTAGTACTTAGCCACGCCGGCCGCGGCGGTGCGGATGGGGCGGCGCCGGCGGGGGCGGCGGGGGCGCGGGAGGCGGGGCCGGCGGCGCCGCCTCCACCTCGGCCTTCAGGTCGGCGAGGGCCACGACGCGGGTCCCGCCGTCTTCCGCGCGGAGGGTGACCCGCTCCCGGAAGATGTCGATCGCCAGCACCCGCTCCGCGCCCATCTGGGTCTTCAGGACCTTGCCCTCCTTCGGGAACCGCTTGCGGCTCTCCACGTAGAAATCGTGCTCGTAGCGGAGACAGCACAGGAGGCGCCCGCATCCGCCCGAAATCTGCACCGGGTTGAGGGAGAGGCCCTGATCCTTGGCGAGGGACAGGGAGACGGGCCGGGCTTCGGGGAGCCAACTCGCGATGCAGAGCTGGCGCCCGCAGCGCCCGATGCCGTCGAGGCGGCGGGCCTCGTCCCGGGCGCCGATCTGCCGCAGCTCGATCCGGGTGCGGAAGATGGACGCGAGGTCCCGCACCAGGGCGCGGAAGTCCACCCGCTGCTCGGCGGTGAAGTAGATGGTGAGCTTCTTCTTGTCCCACTGCCATTCCGCGTCGGAGACCTTCATGGGGAGGGCGTGCTTCTGGACCCGGTCCCGCACCGCGCGGCGGACGTCGTCTTCTTCGCGGCGGAGCTGGTCGGCCTGGCGGAGCTCTTCGGGACTGGCGCGGCGCAGAATCCGGCGCTCCACCACCGGCTGGGCGTCGGGGAGCGCCTTTCCCTGGGCGTCGGTACAGCCGGGGCAGTGGAGCGCACACTTCCGGTTGGCCACGTCCCCCACGGCCGAGACCCGGCCGTAGTCCTGGCCGCGCTCGACTTCCACGATGACGTGATCGTGGAGGGCGGGGGGCTCGGCCTCCGGCCAGAGGAAGTAGTCCTTCCGGTTCCCCTTGAACCGGACCTCGACGACCGCGCTCAACTCACTTCTCGCTGAGCACGCCCATCGAGAGGTATTTCTCCTCGCGGCGCTTGAGCAGCTTCTCGGTCTTGGTCTTGCGCAGCTGGCGCAGGTGGCGGCGCAGCCCGTCGCCCAGGGTGTGGGCCGCGGCTTCGGGGTCGGCGTGGGCGCCGCCCGGCGGCTCGGGGAGAATCTCGTCGATCACGCTCATGGTGAGCAGGTCGTGGGCGGTGAGCTTGAGCGCCTCGGCGGCGCGCTCCCGCTGGCTCGCGTCCTTCCACAGGATGGCGGCGCAGCCTTCGGGAGAGATCACGGAGTAGACCGAGTTCTCGAACATCAGCACCCGGTCGGCGAGGCCCAGCGCCAGGGCGCCGCCGGACCCGCCTTCGCCGATCACGGCGGTGATGATGGGGGTGCGGAGCGCCGCCATCTGGATCAGGTTGGACGCGATCGCCTCCGCCTGGCCCCGCTCTTCGGCGCCGAGCCCGGGATGCGCGCCGGGCGTGTCCACCAGGGTGATGACCGGGGCCTCGAACTTCTCGGCCAGGTGCATCAGCCGCAGCGCCTTGCGGTACCCCTCGGGGTGCGCCATCCCGAAGTCCCGGCGCAGGTTCTCCTTGGTGTCCCGGCCCTTCTGGGTGCCGATGACCATCACCGTCTGCTCGTCCAGGCGGGCCCAGCCGCCGATCACCGCGGGATCGTCGCGGAAGAGGCGGTCGCCGTGGAGCTCGACGAAGTCGGTGAAGACGAGCTGCAGGTAGTCGGCGGTGTAGGGACGCTTGGGATGCCGCGCCACCTGCACCCGCTGCATCGGGGTCAGGTTCTTGTAGATCTCGGCCCGGAGCTCGGCGAGCTTCCGCTCCAGGGGTCCCGAGTCCCCGTCCTCGTCGCCGTTCGAGCGCTTGAGCTCCTCGATCTGTTTTTCCAGCTCGAGGAGGGGCCGCTCGAAGTCCAGGGTATAGGTCGCCATCCGCTAGCTCGCTTTCACGTTGACCAGCGTCACCCGCTCGGGGCCCAGCAAGCCGCGCAGCGCGGCGAGGAGATCGTCCGCCGCGTCCACCGAGTAGGCGCGGCTCTTGAGGCGCACGTGCCCGTTCCCGCCTCCGTTCGAGCCCTCGCCGTCGCCCCACTCGATGAGGAGCGGCGCCGGGCCGGGATGCGCGGCGCAGAGCGCGGCCACCGCGCGGGCGGTGTCGGGGTCGGGCCGGTTGTTCGCCGTCCACGAGAGCGCCACCCCGATCGCCCCCGACGGCTTCAGCTCCTCCAGGCGCCGCGCGCCTTCGACGATGAAAGGCGCCTCTTCTTCGCCGCGGTCCCGGGCGCTGTAGCCGCCGGCGAGGAGCATCGCGGCGTCGGCCGAGATCACGTTGGACAGCCTGGCCCACGCCTCCGGGAACACCAGCGCCTCGGCGGTGCCGTGGAAGTCCTCGAGAATGAGCCGCGCGTACTCGGCGCCGGTCTTCTTCGAGGTCTGCCGCTTCACCAGCGTCACCACCGCCGCCACCTGCACCTTCTGATCGGTCCACTGCCCCAGGGTGGCGGTGGTCCGGTTACCGAAAAGCTCCACCTCCACGCGGTACTTGGCGAGGGGGTGCCCGGAAATGAAGAATCCGAGCACCGCCTTCTCGCGGGTGAGGCGCTCGTGCTCGCTCCAGGGCGGCACCTCGGGGAGCGCCGCGGCGGGCCGGGGGACGGGGGCGGCGTCGCCGAACAGCGCGTGCTGGCCCGAGGTCCGCTCCTGCTGTCGCACCTGCGCCTCGCCGAAGGCGTGCTCCAGCGCGGAAACGAGCTGGGCGCGATGCCCGCCCAGGGAGTCGCAGGCGCCCGCGTCCACCAGCGCCTCGATGACGCGCTTGTTGCACAGCCGGAGATCGATCCGCTCGCAGAGATCCACCAGCGAGCGGTAGGTCCCCCCCGCCTCGCGCCCCGCGATGATCGACGCGATCGCGCCCTCGCCCACGTTGCGGATGGCGCCGAGGCCGAAGCGGATGCGCTGGTCTCCGACCACGGTGAACTTGAAACCCGACTCGTTCACGTCCGGCGGCAGCACCACGAGCCCCAGCTCCCGCGCCTCGGCGATGTACTGCACCACCTTGTCGGTGTTGCCGATTTCCGACGAGAGCAGCGCGGCCATGAACTCGGCCGGGTAATAGGTCTTGAACCACGCCGTCTGGTAGGACAGCACCGAGTAGGCGACGGCGTGCGACTTGTTGAACCCGTAGCGGCCGAACGTCTCGATCTGCGCCGCGATGTCTTCGATGACGCGTTTCTGGTAGCCCTTCGCCACGGCGCGCTCCACGAAGCGCGACAGCTCCGCCTGAATCAGCTCCTTGTCCTTCTTGCCCACCGCCTTGCGGAGCACGTCGGCTTCGGCGAGCGAAAAGCCGGCGAGCACGTGGGCGATCCGCATCACCTGCTCCTGATAGGTGATGACGCCGTAGGTGGGCGCGAGGATCTCCTCCAGATCGGGATGGGGGAAGCGGACCTTTTCCCGGCCCAGCTTGCGGTTGATGAACACCAGGTGCATGCCGGTGTCCAGGGGACCGGGGCGGAGCAGGGCGTTGGTGGCGACCAGATCGTCGAAGCGGTCGCATTTCATGTTGCGGAGACAGTCGTTGGCCAGCGCCGATTCGAACTGGAAGATCCCCGCGGTGCGGCCGGAACGCAGGGTGGCGTAGACCCGGGGATCGTCGAGGGGCAGCGAATCGAGGTCGATCGTCACCTGGTGCCGGGCCTTCACCATTTCCACCGCGTCGTGGAGCACGGTGAGGGTCTTGAGGCCGAGGAGGTCGATCTTCAGCATCCCGACCTTTTCCAGGCCCACCATGTCGTACTGGGTGATGATGCCTTCGTTGCCCTGGGGCGCGAGGCAGACCGGCACGTAATCGGAGAGGGGGCCCGGCGCGATCACCACCCCGGCGGCGTGCACCGAGGCGTGGCGGGCGAGGCCCTCGATCCGGGCGCCCAGCTCCAGCACCTTCTTGATCCGCTCGTCCTGGGCCGCGGCGGCCTTCACCTCCGGAACCTTGGCGGCGGCCTCGGTGAGGGTCATCGAGAACGCCGGGCCGGAGGGGATCAGCTTGGTGATCCGGTCCACGTCGCCCATCTCGACCCGGAGGGTGCGGGCCACGTCGCGGAAGGCGGCGCGGGCCTTCAGGGTCCCGAAGGTGATGATCTGTCCCACCGACTCCCGGCCGTAGCGGGCGCGCACGTATTCCATCACTTCGCCCCGGCGCTCGAAGCAGAAATCGAGGTCGATGTCCGGCATGGAAATCCGCTCGGGATTGAGGAAGCGCTCGAACAGCAGGTCGAAGCGGAGCGGGTCCACGCTGGTGATGCGGAGCGCGTAGGCGACGAGCGATCCCGCGGCGGACCCGCGGCCCGGGCCCACCGGAATGCCGCGGTCCCGCGCGGCCTTGATCAGGTCGTAGACGATGAGGAAGTAGCCGGCGTAGCCGGTGCGCTGGATGACGTCCAGCTCGTAGGCGAGGCGCTGGGCGGCGGCTTCCGGAAGCGGGTCCCCGTAGCGCTCCCGGGCGCCGGCCTCGGCCAGGTGCACCAGGAGATCGTTGTCCGACGCGAACTCCGCGGGCCGGGGGTACTGCGGCAGGAAGTACTTCTTCTCGAAATCGAATTCGCAGAGCGCGGCCACCCGCGCCGTCTCGGACAGCACCTCGGGCCGGCCCTTGAAGAGCGCGGCCATTTCCTTCTCCGACTTGACGTAGCTCTCCTGGCCGAAGAAGCGGAAGCGCTTGGGGTCGTCCAGATCCTTCCCGGTGCCGATGGCGAGCAGGACATCGTGGGCCTCGGCGTCGTCCTTCTTGAGGTAGTGTGCGTCGTTGGTGGCGACCACCGGGAGCCCCAGCTCCTGGGCCAGCCGGAACATCCCGTCGGAGACGACCTTTTCCTCGCCGATCCCGTGGTCCTGCACCTCCAGCCAGAAGCCGTCCTTGCCGAAGAGTCCCGCGAAGTAGCTCGCCGAGGCCTTGGCTTTCTCGAAGTTGCCCTGGCGCAGGTACAGCGAGATCTCGCCCGAGAGGCAGGCGGCGAGGCAGATCAGCCCTTCCTGGTGGCGCTCCAGAACCTCGCGGTCGATCCGGGGCCGGCGGTAGTAGCCCTCGAGCCAGCCGATGGAGGAGAGCTTGATGAGGTTCTTGTAGCCGGTGCGGTTCCGGGCGAGGAGGACCAGGTGGGAGTACGCCGCCGGGGCGTCGGCCTGCTTCTCGCGGGCGTGCCGGCTCCCGAACGCGAGGTAGGCCTCGAACCCCAGGATGGGGCGGATCTTCCTGGCCTTGGCTTCCTGATAGAACGACCAGGCGCCGTGGAGGTTGCCGTGGTCGGTGATGGCGAGCGAATCCATGCCGAGCGACTGGACGTGATCCAGCAGGTCGGGGATCCGGTTGGCACCGTCGAGAAGCGAGTACTCGCTATGGGTATGGAGGTGAACGAAGGCCATCGTGGCTTCCGGACTGAAGATACCGGCGCCGCGGCGCATTGTCAAAAGCTCCCCGCGGGTCGAAATTTGCGTGGCATGCGTTGGCTCACGAGTCTCGCGGCGCTCGGCGCCGTCATGATCGTTCTGCATCGCCTCACCGCCACGGGTCCCGTCGAAGCGCGCGCCACGCTCGCGCTCGGGTTCCTCGCGCTCGCCGCGTTTCTCACCGGCGAGATGGTGCACGAGGCGGGACTGCCGCGCGCGACCGGGTACCTCGTGATCGGCTACATCGTGGGCCCCGGGTGGACCAACCTGGTGCGCCCCGACGAGCTCTCGCTCCTCGAGATGGTGGAGCAGGCGGTGGTGGCGTGCGTCGCCTTCGGGGTGGGCGGGATGCTCACCCGGGAGGCGATGCGGCGCCACGGGCGGGCCACCCTGCGCGCGGCCCTCGGCGCCTTCGTCTTCCCGTTCATCGTCGTCACCGTCGTGGTGCTCTCGGTGGCCCCGTGGTTCCCCCTTACCGAGCACGAGCCGCCGGGGGACATGCTCGCCGTCGCGCTCGCCCTGGGGGTGCTGGCGGGGGGCGCGTGTCCGGTGATCACCCTCGCGGTGGCGAAGGACGACGGCGCCGACGGGCCGGTGACGCGCGGGACCCTCCTCATCGCCGCGGCGCTCGACGTCATTCTGCTGCTCGCCTTCCCGCTGGTGCTCCTCGTGGCGCGGCCGCTCGCGAGTCCGGGAACGGTGGACCTGCGGGTGGCGCTCCACAGTCTGGCGTTCACGGCCGCCGGCATCGCGGTCGGCGGGGCGCTGGGCTTCGTGCTGGCGCGCTTCGAGCGGCGGGTGCCCCAGCAGGCGGGATTTCTGTTCATCGCGTTCGCCGCGATCGTGGCCGTCCTCGCGGCCACCACAGGGCTCGAGCCGATGCTGGTGGCGGCGGCGGCGGGGGCGTGGGTCGCGAACCTCGAGCCCGACTCCTACCAGCGCCTGAGCGGCGCGCTCGGCCGGTGGAACCTCCCGGTGAGCGTGCTGCTGTTCGTGCTCCTCGGGGCGGCGTTCCGGCTGGAGGCCCTCGCCGATCTCTGGCCCTGGGCCCTGCTCCTGGCCGGGCTCCGGATCGTGAGCACGCGGTACGGTCTGTTGTGGGCGGGGCGCGACACTCTGGTCCCCCCGACCATCGCCAGGGTGGGCTGGCTCACACTGGTGCCGCAGGGCATGGTGGCGGCGGTGGTGGCGCTGGAAGCCCGGCGCGCGTTTCCGGAGTGGGGAGTATCGTTCGCGGCGCTCGCCGTGGCGCTGATCGCGGGGTATCAGGTGGCGGGGCCGATCTGCCTCAAGCGGGCGCTCGCCCGGGTCGGCGAAGTCTCGGAGGGAGACCATGTTGCGGAAGCTGATGTCGCCCGCGGCGCTGGCGCTGCTCTGGGCGGCGGCCTGTAGCGGCGACAACGGGGCGACCCCGCTGCCGGCGTGCACGCCGGCGGCCGGTGGCGCGGTGGCGCTCGCGGCGGGCCAATACACGGCGATAGACCCCGCCGCCGATCACGGCTGCGCGGTGTTTCCGGCCAACGCGTCCGCCACCGACACCGTGGAGTACCTGGTGGTGGCGCAGTCGGCGAGCGGGGTGCCGGGGACCACCAGTCCCTTCATTCTCAACGCCGGCGGCTCGCTCACCGTCGCGGGGAGCCCGGCGCGGCCGGCGCGCTCCGCGGCCCAGCGGTTCCACGACCATCTCCGCGAGATCGAGGAGACCGGGGACTACGCGTCGATCCTGCCGGCGGGGTTCCGTCCCCGCCCCGCGCCGCCCGTGGTCGCCGGCGCGCCCCCGGACTCGGGGACCCTGCGCACCTTCAAGGTGTGCGCCAACCTGAACTGCAACCCGCTCAAGAACGTGACCGCCCGCGCGCTCATCGTGCGGCCGCCGCTGGCGTTGTACGTGGACACCCTCGCTCCGTCGAGCGGGCTCACGGCCGGCGACCTGGACAGCCTGGCGACGGTCTTCACCACCCGGCTCTTCGCGATCGACACCACCCGCTTCGGCCGTGAATCGGACATCGACCAGAACTCGGTGGTGATCGTCTTGATGACGCCCCAGGTGAACGCGCTGGTGACCAGCAGCCAGTGCCACACCGGCGGCTTCGTGGCCGGCTACTTCTTCGGCGCCGACATCGATCCCACCTTCGCGGGCTCCTTCAACGACGGCGAGATCTTCTACTCCATCGTGGCCGATCCGGACAGCGTGTACAGCTGTCCCCACCCGGCGACCGAGGTGAAGCACCTGGTGCCGGTGACGTTCATCCACGAGTTCCAGCACATGATCAGCTACAACCAGCACGTGCTGGTCCGGCACGGGCAGTCCGAGGTGCTGTGGCTGAACGAAGGGATGTCCCACTTCGCCGAGGAGCTGGGCGGGCGGAGCTATCTCGCGGAAGGCGACTCGACCAGCTTCGAGCGCTTCATCGTGGGCGACTTCTACAACGCGTCCCAGTTCTTCGACTCGACCGAGCACCACTTCCTGCTCCCCGGCTCCGGGATCTCGACTCTGGCCGAGCGGGGAGGGGCGTGGGCGTTCGTGCGTTACCTGGTGGGGCGCTACGGCGATTCCCTCACCAACAAGCTGGAGCAGACCTCCGCCACCGGCGCGGCCAACGTGCAGCTCCAGACCGGCGCGCCCTTCGCGCAGTCGGTGACGCGCTGGGCGCTCGCCAACTGGGTGTCGGACCTGCCGGGGTTCACGCCGCCGCCGGAGCTGACCTACGCGTCGTCCCAGCTCCGGGCCACCTACGCCTGGCTCCACACCATCGTGCCGTCGGCGTTCCCGCCGGGATTTCCGCTGGCGCCGCCGGTGGGCCTCCCCTCTTCGGTGACGCTCGCGGACACCCTGCACGCGGGGTCGGGCTCGTATCAGCGGATCGTCCAGCCGCCCGGATCGCCGACCTTCACGCTGCAGTTCGGGGTGACGCCGAAGGTCGCGTTCGCCTCCAACGTGGTGGCGAGACTGGACGTGATACGGATACGATGAGGCCTCGAGCCACAGGGCGTCTGCTGCCGGCGCACTGGGTGGCGCTGCTCTCGGTCGCCGGCGCGCCGGCGATGGCGCAGTCGGGAGGGGAAGTGGTGGGCCTGCTGCCGGGATCCGCGCGCTCGGCGGCGCTGGGCGGAGCGGGCGCCGCGCTGGTGGGCGACGCGGGGGACATCTTCGCCAATCCCGCCGCCATCGCCGCGGTGCGGCACCTCTCGGTCGAGGGCACGTATGCCCGTTACCTCGGCGGCACCACCCTCTCCTCGGGCGCCGTCGCGTTGCGGCTCGGCCGCCTGGAATGGGGCGCCGGGATCCAGGCGCTCGACTTCGGCTCCGAGCCCGAGATGGTGGGCGGGACGCCGACCGGCAACACCTTCACCGCGATCGACGCCGTCGGCGTGACCGGCCTCGCCTACCGCCGCGGCATGATGGCGATCGGCGTCACCGGGAAGTACGCGCGCCAGCAGTTCGGGAGTTACTCCGCGGGCGGCTGGGGCGCCGACGCCGGATTCGCGCTCGCGGTCTTCGACATCTTCGCGCTGGGCGCCTCGGTGCAGAACATCGGCGGGAGCGGGGGGTCGGGGATCGACCTCCCCCGGCGGGTGCGCGCCGGCTTCAC
>Ga0079221_10000324_pt1 | contig 12580 bp, 13 predicted proteins | sample GAAS200_FD_75069 | JGI IMG/M metagenome (GOLD analysis project Ga0079221, IMG submission 75069) | Agricultural soil microbial communities from Georgia to study Nitrogen management - GA AS200 | ecosystem: Environmental > Terrestrial > Soil > Agricultural land | place: USA: Georgia | collected... | reverse complement strand
GCGCGGCTACAACCAGAGCGAGCGGCTGGGGCGCGCCCTGGCCCGGGCGTGGGAGCGCCCCCTCGCGGCGGACTTCCTCACCCGCGTGCGCGAGACCGCGACCCAGACGGCGTTGACACCGGCGGCGCGTCTGGCGAACGTGGCGGGGGCGTTCCGGGCGCGCCGTTCGCTCCCCGAGCGCTTCACCGCGGTCCTGGTGGACGACGTCTTCACCACCGGGGCCACTCTCGCCGCGGCGGCCGAAGCCCTCGCCGCCGCCGGCGCGCGTCGGATCGCCGCCGTTACCTTCGGTCGCGCGGCGGTCCCCGATTTCACCTAGGAGCGAGCATGCCGGTGCGGGTGGGGATCAACGGATTCGGACGAATCGGGCGCAACGTCCTGCGGGCGGCGGTGATGAAGAAGGCCGACCTGGACATCGTCGCGGTGAACGACATCACCGATACCAGAACCCTCGCGCACCTCCTGAAGTACGATTCCGTGCACGGCCGTTTTCCAGGAACGGTCGAGGCCCGGGGCGACGCCCTGGTGGTAAACGGCAAGGAGATCAAGGTCTCCGCGGTCAAGGAGCCGGAGCAGCTCCCCTGGAAGGCCGCGGGCGTGGAGCTGGTGCTCGAGAGCACCGGCCGCTTCACCGACCGCGACGCCGCGGCCAAGCACCTCGCCGCCGGAGCGACAAAGGTGGTCATCTCCGCGCCGGCCAAGGGTGAGGACATCACCATCGTGATGGGCGTGAATCAGGACCGCTACGACCCCGCCAGGCACCACGTCATCTCCAACGCGTCCTGCACCACCAACTGCCTGGTGCCGGTGGTGAAAGTGGTGCTCGACCACTGGGGCTTCGTGCACGGATTCATGACCACCGTGCACAGTTACACCAACGACCAGCAGATTCTCGATCTCCCCCACAAGGATCTGCGGCGCGCCCGCGCGGCGGCGCTCTCGATCATTCCCACCACCACCGGCGCCGCCAAGGCCACCAGCCTCGTCCTGCCGGAAGTGAAGGGGAAAATCGACGGGATCTCTCTCCGCGTTCCCACGCCCGACGTCTCCATCGTGGACCTGACCGTGGAAGTGCAGAAAAAGACCACGGTGGACGAAGTGAACACCGCGTTCCGGAAGGTCGCCCAGGGCGCGATGAAGGGGATTCTGGACACCTGCGACGAGCCGCTGGTCTCGAGCGACTACATCGGGAGTCTCTTCTCGAGCGTGGTGGACACGGCGTCCACCAACGTGATCGACGGCACCTTGGTGCACGTGTCGTCGTGGTACGACAACGAGATGGGATACTCCGCCCGCTGCGTTGACCTGCTCGCGCTCATCGCCGCCAAGCGGTGAGCAAGCGCTCCCTCGCCGGGCTGCCCGCCGCGGCGCTCGACGGCAAGCGGGCGCTGGTGCGCGTGGATTTCAACGTGCCGATGAAGGACGGCGCCGTCGCGGACGACGCGCGGATCCGCGCCGCCCTCCCCACCATCCGATACCTGCGAGAAAAGGGCGCCCGCGTCGTTCTGCTCTCGCACTTCGGCCGGCCCAAGGGCGGGCCCGATCCCAAGTACTCGCTGGCGCCGGTCGCCCGGGTCCTCGAAGCGCTGCTCGGCGCGCCGGTCGAGATGCTCCCCGAACCCCAAGCCGCGGTGGCCGCGACGCGACGCCTGCCCCGGGGCGGGGTCGCGCTGGCCGAGAACACCCGCTTCTGGCCGGGTGAGGAGACCAACGATCCCGGGCTGGCCCGCGCCTTCGCCGCCCTGGGCGACCTCTACGTGAACGACGCGTTCGGGTCGGCGCATCGCGCGCACGCCTCCACCGAGGGCGTGGCGCGGCTCCTGAAGCCCGCCGTCGCCGGGTTCCTGATGGAAAAGGAGCTCAAGTACCTCGGCGACGCGCTGAGCGATCCCCGCCGGCCCTTCGTGGCGGTGATGGGCGGCGCCAAGATCTCGGGCAAGATCGACGTGATCGACGCGCTGCTGCCGCGGGTGGACGAGATCCTGATCGGCGGGGCCATGGCCTGCACCTTCTTCGCGAGCCTGGGGCTCGCGGTCGGCACCTCGCTGGTGGAGCCGGAGCGCACCGACCTGGCGCGCGAGCTCTTGAAGAAGAGCGGCAAGAAGCTCATTCTCCCGCGCGGGGCCGTCATCGCGCCGTCGCTCGAGCGTGCCGCCGAGCGGCGCGAGGTGCCGGGCGACCGCATCCCCGACGGCTGGGCCGTCTTCGACATCGATCAGGCGACGCGAGCCGATTTCCGGGCCCGCCTGCTTCGCGCCAGGACCATCTTGTGGAACGGCCCGATGGGGGTTTTCGAAACGCCGCCCTTCGACGCCGGCACCCGCGCCATCGCCGATGCGCTGGTCGAGGCGGGCGCGAAGGGCGCCGTCACGGTCGTCGGCGGCGGAGACTCCGCGGCGGCGGTCCGCGGGCTCGAAAACAAGCTCACCCACGTGTCCACCGGCGGCGGCGCGGCGCTCGAGTTCCTGGAGGGAAAACCCCTTCCCGGCGTCGCCGCCCTGGAAGACGCATGAGGCCGCTGCTCTTCGCCGCCAACTGGAAGATGCACCTCGGTCCCCGCGCCGCGCGCGAGTTCTTCGAGGCTTTTCTCCCGCGCACGCCGGCCCGTCCCGGGCGTGAGATCTGGTTCTTCCCGCCCGCCGTGTCCCTGGAACCGGTGGCCAGGGCCATTGCCCCCCGCGCCGACCTCGCCGCTGGCGCGCAGGACGTGTACTGGGAGGAGAAGGGAGCCTTCACCGGCGCGGTGTCGGCCCCGCTCGCGGCGGAAGCCGGGGCGCGGGCCGCGCTGGTGGGCCACTCCGAGCGCCGGCATGTGTTCGGCGAGACGGACGCCGAGACCGGAAAGAAGCTCCGCGCCGTCCTCGCCGCCGGGCTGGAAGGGGTTCTCTGCGTGGGAGAGCTCCTGGCGGAGCGGGAGGCGGGGCGGACGGTGGATGTGGTCAAGCGACAGCTCGGCGCGGGACTTGACGGGCTCGATGCCCGAGCTCTGGCGCGGGTCAGTGTCGCTTACGAGCCGGTCTGGGCGATCGGCACCGGGAAGAACGCCACCCCGGCGGACGCCGCGGCCGTACACCGCGAGATCCGGACCTTCCTCGCGGACCGGGGAAGGGCCCAGGCCAGGGTCCTGTATGGGGGGAGCGTCAACCTGAAGAACATCGCGGCGCTCCTCGCCGAGCCGGAGCTCGACGGCGTGCTGGTGGGCGGCGCGTCGCTGGACCCCGCCGCCTGGTCGGAGCTTGTGCAGACCGCCGCCGCCTAGCTACTTTCCGCGCCGACATGTACGTCCTTCTCATCGCGCTTCTCGTTCTCGACTCGGTCATTCTCACGACCGCGATTCTGTTCCAGGCGGGGCAGGGCGGCGGTCTTGCGTCCCTGGGTGGCGGGGCCGGCACCGAGACGTTCATGGGCGGCCGTCAGGCCACCACGCTGCTCACCAAGACCACCTGGACCTGCGCGGCGATCTTCCTGTTCCTGTCGCTGGTCCTCGAGGTGATGGCCAAGCACCGCGCCAACCCGTCGTCGATTCTCCAGGGCGGCGCGCCCGTGCCGGCTCAGACCCAGCAGCCGGCGCTCCCCCTGCAGCCCGCTCCGCAGCAGACCCCGCCCGCCACACCGAGGCAGACGCCCAATCACTGACCGCACCCCGGCGTACGTGTTGCTGGAGGACGGGGCCTGGTTCCCGGGAAGCGCGCCCCTTTCCTTCGAGCCCGCGTTCGCCGAGGTGGTGTTCACGACGAACCTCTCCGGGTACCAGGAGGTCTTCACCGACCCCTCCTATCTCGGTCAGCTGGTGGTGATGACCGCGCCGATGATCGGCAATTACGGCATCAATCTCGAGGACGTGGAGTCCGACCGGCCCCGCGTCGCGGGCGTCGTGGTGCGCGAGCTCTCCGAACGTCCCTCCAACTGGCGCTCGACGGGCGGGCTCCTCGAGTGGCTCTCCGAGGCGAAGGTCCCGGTGGTGACCGACGTGGACACCCGGCAGCTGACGCGACACATCCGCTCCAAGGGCGCCATGCGCGGTGTTCTGGCGCTGGGCGAGGCGCCCACCGCCGACGCCCGGTCTCGGCTCCTCGCCTCGCCCAGCATGGATGGATTGGACCTGGCGAGCGCCGCGACCATCGCCCAGGCGTACACCGAGGGTCCGGCGAACGCGAAGCACCACGTCGTCGCCTATGATTACGGGATGAAGCGGAACATCCTGCGGCTCTTCCTGAAAAACGGGTGCCGCGTGACCGTGGTTCCGGCCGAGACGCCCGCCGCGAAGATCCGCGAGCTCGAACCCGATGGCCTATTTCTCTCCAACGGTCCCGGCGATCCCGCCGCGGTGGATTACGCGATCCGGAATCTCCGCGACCTGGCCGATGGGAGGACCCCGATCTTCGGCATCTGCCTCGGCCACCAGCTGCTCGGGCTCGCGCTGGGCGGGGAAACCGAGAAATTGCCGTACGGCCATCGCGGGGGAAACCATCCGGTGCGCGATCTCAAAACCGGACAGGTGCTTATCACCTCCCAGAACCACGGCTTCGCGGTTCGGGGGGACACCGGCGGCGTGCCCGGCGCGGCGGCGCTCGAGGTGACCCACCTTAACCTCAATGACGGCACCGTCGAAGGCATCCGGCACCGGGAATACCCGATTTTCGCGGTCCAATACCACCCTGAGGCCTCGCCGGGCCCGCACGACGCCCAAGGCCACTTCGCCCAGTTCCTCCAAGCTCTTGACAGTCAATAGGTAAGCTCGTATACTGGCCCCCGTTCCGAACCTTGGTAGCGCTCCCGGGGGGACGGATGACGAAGGCCGATCTGGTCGAAAAAGTCACCGCACAAATCGCTCGCACCGCCGGTCCCCTGATTTCCAAGAAGGACTGCGCCCGGGTCGTGGACTCATTTCTGGACGCCGTGAAGGCCGCCCTATCCGAGCAGCACAACATAGAGATACGGGGTTTCGGGACCTTCAAGATCCGCCAGCGCAAGACGCGGATGGCGCGGAATCCGAGGACCGGCGATCCGGTGGAAGTCGCGGCGCGTCCGGTGCCTGTCTTCAAGCCCAGCAAGGAGTTGCGGGCGATGGTGGCGGACGCGAGCCAGAACGTCGCGCCCTGACGCCCGGCTGACACGAAACCCGCGCGGCCCGGACTAAGCGTCTGGGCCGCTTTGCTTTGCGACCGGGTATAACTTTCCGTCCCTGACCAGTGAAGGAAGAGCCAGTGCGTCACGTTCTGTCACTCCTCGCCGCCGTCGCCGTCGTCGCCGTTCCGCTCGCGGGGCAGACCGTTCGCTACGAGGTGTCCGTGCCGGACCCGTCGAGCCAGCTCTTTCACGTGAAGGCCGAGTTCCCCGCGGCGGGGAAGGACACGCTGCTGCTCTCCCTGCCCGCTTGGAGCCCGGGGAATTACGAGATCCAGAACTACGCGCGGTACGTGCGACACTTCACCGCGCGGGACGCCGCCGGCAAATCGCTCTTCTGGGACCGGGCCGACAAGGACACCTGGCGGGTGGCGGCCGGGAAGAGCGCGCGGGTCACTGCCGAGTTCGACTTCCTGGCGGACACGATCGATTTCTCCATCGCGCGGATTCGCGGCGACTTCGGGCAGTTCCTCGGCACCAATTTGTTTCTCTTCGAAGAAGGACAGCTCGCGCGCCCCGCGGAGGTCCGGTTCGCGCTCCCCACCGGGTGGCGGGTGACGACGGCGCTCAAGCCGGGGTCCGGCGGGGTCTACGTGGCATCCGACTATCACGAGCTCGCGGACGCGGAAACCTTCGTGGGCAAGTTCGCGCTGGACTCGGTGCCGGTGGATGGACACTGGATCCGCCTCGCGCTCTGGCCGGGGGAGGACTACACGCCGGCGGTGGCCCAGAGCCTGCGCACCAGCATCGCGAAGATCGGCGCGGAAGAGAACGCGATCATGGGCGGTCCGTCCTACGACGTGTACACGATCTTCTTCAACGTGGAGCACGACCCGGTGAGCTTCGGCGGGGGTCTCGAGCACAGCTACGGCCAGTACGACATCATGCCTGCGGGCCCGGACTTCGCGACGCCCGACGGTCACCTGGGCAGTTTCATGCATCCGCTCCTCGCGCACGAGCTCTTCCATTCCTGGAACGTGAAGCGGATCCGCCCGGCCGCGATGTGGCCGTACGACTATCACGCCGAGCAGTACACGCCGCTGCTCTGGTGGTCGGAGGGCGTGACCGACTACTACGCGGACCTGACCAACCTGCGCTCCGGCCTCTGGACCGCCGCGGATTTCCTGGGTAACGCGGAGCAGAACGTCGAGCAGATCGAATCCGCGCCGGAGCCGTGGAGCGAGGAGGACGGCAGCGAGGCGACCTGGATCAGCGAGGTCTTCGTCAACAGCTCGCAGCTGTATTATCCCAAGGGGTCGGTGACGGGCCTGCTCCTCGACATCTCGATGCGGGACGCGACCGGCAACCGGCACGGTCTGGACGACGTGATGCGCGCGCTTTTCACGCGGTACTACCGCGAGAACCAGGGATTCACCACGGCCGATCTGCTCTCCTTGCTGAAGGAATTCGGCGTGCCGGACGCGGCGGGCTTCTACGCCCGCTACATCCGGGGGCGGGAGCCGCTCCCCTACGACTCGGTGCTGGCGAAGGCGGGAATCGCGGTGCATCACGACAGCGTGTCCAGCCCCTTCCTCGGCGTCGGCACCGCGGCGTCACCCGACGGCAAGGTGATGGTGCAGCACGTCAACCCCGGGACCGCCGCCGAAGCCGCCGACGTCCGGCCCGGCGATATTCTGATTCAGGTCGGCGACGTGAACGTCGCGCCTGATTCCGATTGGGCTTCCGAATTCCGGGCTCATTACCGGGGCAAGGCCGGCGCACCGCTTCCGATTACCGTCCAGCGGGACGGCCGGCGGCTCACCCTCCAGGCCAAGGTGCAGGAGCACGTGAGCACCACGTTGTCGCTTTCCCTCGTGCCTGCGCCGACCGCGAGCCAGGCGAGGGTGTGGCACGGCCTCTCCACCGGAGCCCTCGACCGGTGACCGGGACCGTCCGGGTCAGGTTCTTCGCGCGTTACGCGGAGCTCGTGGGGCGGACGGAGTCGGACCTCGCGCTCGCGCTGCCGGCGACGGTGGGGGACGTGGTGCGCGCGGTGCGGACCACCGTGCCCGGCGGGGGCGAGATCCCGGAGCGGCCGCTCGCGGCGGTGAACCTCCGGCACGCGCGGTTCGACGCCCCGGTCCGGGCGGGCGACGAGGTCGCGTTGTTGCCGCCGGTGGCCGGCGGGTGAACGGAGTCCGATGAGCTATCTCACGAAAGACCCGATTCTGGTCGGACCGCTCCTCGCCGCCGTCAGCGCGCCGGAGCGGGGAGGCACGGCGCTCTTCCTCGGTTCGGTGCGGAGCGGCGCGGGCGAGGACGTGACCGGCATCGAGTATTCGGGCTACGAGGACATGGTCGAGGCTGAGTTCGGGCGGATCGTGGCGGAGGCCGGGGAACGCTGGCGCGGGGCCCGGGTCGAGGTCCGGCACCGGCTGGGCCTGGTGCCGGTGGGCGAGGCGAGTATCGCGGTGGCGGCCGCGGCGCCGCACCGCGCGGCCGCGTTCGACGCCTGCCGCTACGTCATCGAAGAGGTGAAGAAGCGCCTCCCCATCTGGAAGAAGGAGTTTCACGCCGACGGGACCACGGTGTGGGTGGACCCGAGCGGCAAGCCGCAGGCGGCGCCCAGGTGAGCACCGTGCTCGACGCCCTCGGCCGGCCCCTCGGCAGTCTCCGGATTTCGGTCACCGATCGCTGCAACATGCGGTGCCGGTACTGCATGCCGGAGGAGGAGTACGTCTGGCTTCCCCGGGCCTCGATACTGTCGTTCGAAGAGATCACCCGTCTCGCCGGCCGGTTCGCGCGGCTCGGCGCATCCAAGGTGCGGCTCACGGGGGGCGAGCCCTTGTTGCGCCATGAATTGCCGACCTTGGTGCGGATGCTCGCCGGAACCGCGGGCGTCGCCGATCTCGCGCTCACCACCAACGGCATTCTCCTCGAGCGGAGCGCCGCCGATCTCAAGGCCGCGGGGCTGGGCCGCGTCACGGTGAGCCTCGACACCCTGCGCCCCGAGCGGATGGTCGCGTTCGCGCGCAGCGCGCGGCACGCCGAGGTGCTGGCGGGAATCCGGGCGGCCCGGGCGGCCGGATTCGCCGGAACCAAGATCAACAGCGTGGTGATCCGCGGATTCAACGACGACGAAGTTCTCGATCTGCTCGAATTCTCGCGGCAGCAGGACGTCGAGTCCCGGTTCATCGAGTACATGGACGTGGGCGGCGCCACCCGCTGGTCGCCGGAGCAGGTGGTCTCGCGGCGGGAGATCCTCGACCTCGTCGCCGCGCGCTACGGCGCCGTCAGCCCGGTCACGGAGCCCGGCTCGACCGCGCCCGCGGAGCGATTCCGGCTCGCCGACGGCACTACCTTCGGCATCATCGCGTCCACCACAGCGCCGTTTTGCCGCTCCTGCGACCGCAGCCGGCTCACCGCGGACGGGACCTGGTTCACCTGCCTCTATCAGGCCCTGGGGGTGGACCTTCGCGAACCGCTCCGCGCGGGCGCGAGCGACGCCGACCTGGAAGCGCTGCTCCGCTCCGCGTGGAGGGGGCGGCGCGATCGCGGCGCCGAAGAACGGCTCGCGGTGTCCGGCCGCTCGGCGCTCTACCCCCGCGAGGCGCTGCGCCGCGACCCGCGACGAGAGATGCACACCCGGGGCGGGTGAGTCGCCAATCGCCGGCGCCTCCGTTAGTTTTCGGTCTCACCCCACAACCGTCGGATTCATGTTCAATAAAATCACCGTGGTCGGCGCGGGAAACGTGGGCGCCACGACCGCGCAGCGTCTCGCCGAGAAGAATCTCGCGCGCACCGTCGTCCTGGTGGACGTGGTCGAAGGCGTGCCGCAGGGCAAGGGACTCGATCAGTGGGAATCGGCGCCGATCGAGGGCTTCGACACCCGCGTGGTCGGCGCCAACGACTACGGCCCCGCGCAGGGGAGCGAGCTGTTCGTGGTGACGGCCGGCATCGCCCGGAAGCCGGGGATGAGCCGCGACGACCTGGTGCGCACCAACGCCGACATCGTGAAGCAGGTCTCCGAGCAGATCAAGCGCGCGTCGCCCGGCGCCATCGTGGTCGTGATCTCGAATCCCCTGGACGTGATGTGCTGGGTGACGAAGCAGGTGACCGGCTTCCCGCGGGAGCGGGTGTTCGGGATGGCGGGAGTGCTCGATACCGCGCGCTACCGCGCGTTTCTGGCGGAGGCGCTCGACGTGTCGGTGGCGGACATCCAGGCGATGGTGCTGGGCGGCCACGGCGATACGATGGTGCCCCTCGTCTCCTGCACCACGGTCTCGGGAATTCCGGTCACCCAGCTGCTCGACAAGAAGAAGCTGGACGAGATCGTGGCCCGCACCCGGAACGGCGGCGCCGAGATCGTCGCGTTCCTGAAGACCGGCTCGGCGTACTACGCGCCCTCGGCCGCGGCGACGCAGATGGTCGAGTCCATCGTGCTCGACCGCAAGCGGATTCTCCCCTGCGCCTGCTGGCTCGAAGGCGAGTACGGGCTCTCGGGGATGTACGTCGGGGTGCCGGCAAAGCTGGGCAGGAAAGGCGTGGAGCAGATCCTCGAGGTCCAGCTTTCCGGCGGCGAGAAGGCCGAGCTGCAGAAGTCGGCCAACGCGGTGAAGGAGACGATGGGGGCGGTGAAGCTCTAGCCGTCAGCCGAAGCCCCGCTCCACCTTGCTGACGGCTGACGGCTGAGGGCCGACGGCTGCCTTCAGATAGTCCCGATTCAGCCGCGCGATGAAGTCGATCGAAATCTCCTTGGGGCAGGCGCGCATGCATTCGCCGTGGTTGGTGCAGGCCCCGAATCCTTCCTGATCCATCCGGTCCACCATTTTCACCACCCGGTCGTAGCGCTCGGGCTGGCCCTGGGGCAGGAGCCCCAGGTGCGAGACCTTGGCCGCGACGAAGAGCATCGCGCTGGCGTTGGGACAGGCGGCGACGCAGGCCCCGCAGCCGATGCAGGCCGCGGCGTCCATCGCCAGGTCGGCGTCGCGCTTGGGAACCGGGATCGCGTTGGCGTCGGGGGCGCTCCCGGTGCGCGCGGTGATGAAGCCGCCCGCCTGAATGATCCGGTCGAAGGCGCCCCGGTCCACCGCCAGATCCTTGATCACGGGGAAGGCGCGAGCCCGCCAGGGCTCGACCCAGATCTCGTCTCCGTCCTGGAAATGGCGCAGGTGCAGCTGGCAGGCGGTGGTGGCCCGCTGCGGCCCGTGGGGCCGGCCGTTGATCACCATCCCGCAGGCGCCGCAGATCCCCTCCCGGCAGTCGTGATCGAAGGCAATGGGCTCCTCTTTTTTCGCGATCAGCCCCTCGTTCACCACGTCGAGCAGCTCGAGGAACGACATGTCGGGGGACACGTCGTTGGCGTCGTAGCGGACGAACCGCCCTTCCGCCGCCGCGCCCGGCTGCCGCCACACGTGCAGGACCAGGTTCACTTGTAGCTCCGTTGCGCGAGGTGCACGTGCTCGAAGGCGAGCGGCTCCCGGTGGAGCACCGGGGCGTTGCCCGCGCCGGTGAACTCCCAGGCCGCGACGTAGGAGAACTTCGCGTCGTCGCGCCTGGCCTCGCCGTCCGGGGTCTGGTACTCCTCCCGGAAATGCGCGCCGCAGGACTCTTCCCGGTGCAAGGCGTCGTGGCACATCAGCTCCGCGAATTCGAAGAAGTCGGCGACGCGGCCCGCTTTCTCGAGCGACTGGTTGAAGTCCTCGCCCTTGCCGGCGACGTAGACGTCCTTCCAGAAGCGCTCCCGGAGGGCGCGGACCTTCTCCATCGCCTCCTTCAATCCCGCCGCGTTGCGGGACATCCCGCACTTGTCCCAGAGCAGGCGGCCCAGCTCGCGGTGGAAGGAATCCACGCTGCGCGATCCGCCCACGGCGAGGAGCTTTTTCACCCGTCCCGCCACGTCCTCCTCCACCTGCCGGAACGCGGCGTGGCCCGGGTCCACCGCGGCGAGCTTCGCCTGGGCGAGGTAGTCGCCGATGGTGTAGGGAAGGATGAAGTACCCGTCCGCGAGGCCCTGCATCAGCGCGCTCGCGCCCAGCCGGTTGGCGCCGTGGTCGGAGAAGTTCGCCTCGCCGATCACGTGGAGGCCGGGGATGGTGCTCATCAGGTTGTAGTCCACCCACAGCCCGCCCATGGTGTAATGCGGCGCCGGGTAGATGCGCATCGGCACCTGGTACGGGTTCTCGCCGGTGATCCGTTCGTACATCTCGAACAGATTGCCGTAGCGCTCCTCGACCACGTGCCGGCCCAGGCGGCCGATCGCGTCCCGGAAGTCCAGGTAGACGCCTGCTCCGCCTTCGCCCACGCCGAAGCCGTCGTCGCACATGTCCTTGGCGCGCCGGGACGCGACGTCCCGCGGCACCAGGTTGCCGAAGCTCGGATACATCCGCTCCAGGTAGTAATCCCGCTCCGCGTCGGCGATCTCGTTGGGACGGCGGCGGTCCCCCTTTTGCCTGGGCACCCAGATCCGCCCGTCGTTGCGAAGCGACTCGCTCATCAGCGTCAGCTTGGATTGATGCTCGCCGTGAGCGGGGATGCAGGTGGGATGGATCTGGGTGAAGCAGGGGTTGGCGAACGCGGCGCCGCGCCGGTGCGCGCGCCAGGTGGCGGTGACGTTACAGCCCTTGGCGTTGGTCGAGAGGAAGTACGCGTTCGAGTAGCCGCCGGTGGCGAGGACCACCGCGTCACCCGCGTGGGAGGAGACTTTCCCGGTCACGAGGTCCCGCACCACGATGCCGCGGGCCCGGCCGTCCACGAGGACCAGGTCGAGCATCTCGGCGCGCGGATACATCGCCACCTGGCCCAGCCCGATCTGTTTTTCGAGCGCCTGATAGGCGCCGAGGAGCAGCTGCTGGCCGGTCTGGCCCCGGGCGTAGAAGGTGCGGGAGACCTGCGCGCCGCCGAAGGAGCGGTTGGCGAGGAGGCCGCCGTACTCCCGCGCGAAGGGGATGCCCTGGGCCGCGCACTGGTCGATGATGTTGACGCTGATCTGCGCCAGGCGGTAGACGTTCGATTCGCGGGAGCGGAAGTCGCCGCCCTTCACCGTGTCGTAGAAGAGCCGCCACACCGAGTCGCCGTCGTTCTGATAATTCTTGGCGGCGTTGATGCCGCCCTGGGCGGCGATGGAGTGCGCGCGGCGGGGGCTGTCCTGGAAGCAGAAGCAGGAGACGCGGTAGCCGAGCTCCGCGAGCGACGCCGCGGCGGAAGCCCCGGCGAGCCCGGAGCCCACCACGATGATGTGGTGTTTCCGCTTGTTGGACGGGTTCACCAGCTTCATCTCGAAGCGGTGGGCGTCCCAGCTCTTCTCGATCGGACCGCCGGGGACCCTGGAAACGAGCTCCATCGCCTCTCCTAACGCACCACGCCGGCCAGCACCGCGACCGGCACGGAGATGAATCCCAGGAACACGAGGACCGCGATCGCCGCCGCGAGGCTCCGGCGCCAGCGATCGGTGGGCCGGCGGTGCAGGCCCAGGGTCTGCAGCCCGCTCCACCGCCCGTGGTAGAGATGAAGG
>Ga0079221_10000323_pt1 | contig 12581 bp, 12 predicted proteins | sample GAAS200_FD_75069 | JGI IMG/M metagenome (GOLD analysis project Ga0079221, IMG submission 75069) | Agricultural soil microbial communities from Georgia to study Nitrogen management - GA AS200 | ecosystem: Environmental > Terrestrial > Soil > Agricultural land | place: USA: Georgia | collected... | reverse complement strand
GCAGCTTCGCCATGAATGTCTACAGGAATCGACTGGCACAAGAATATTTTATGAGAGTTTGCTTAAAGAGTTCGAGAGGAACCGTGCGGCAGTGAAGCAGGAAATCTCATTTTCTGTCGAGCAGGGAGTTGCCGCCCAGTTCGGCAGTTTTCGGCAAGAAGTGAGGGACGCGCTAGAAAGCGAATGGGCAGAGAAGTTTAGACACGCGCAATTGGATGTGCAAGCTCTGCGGAAAGAAGTGCGAGCGGATATTGAAGCGAATCTTGTCCGCAACGATGAGCGGCTCAGCAAAAAGCTGGAAGTCATTCGGCGAGAGCTGGAATCCGCCAGTGCGAAGGCCGCGGAACAGATCGCCGTGAAAGGCGACAAAGAGCAAGCGAATTTCGCAGCGGCCAATGTTGTAGAACTCGATTCAGCCCGCGAACAGTGGAATGAGCTGGTGGAAAATTCAATCGAGAACGCCACGCGAAGGTTTGCTGAGCGCATCACCAGCAGCTCCCGTGAAGTGCTGCGGAATAGCGAACAGATGCTGGCCTGCCAAGCAGCAGATATCCAAAAAGAAGCGGGAATCACAGCAGAAGCGACTCGGTCCGCGCTGGACGAGATGAAAAACACTCTGGAGCGCGATATCTCCGCTGCAAGGAGTGCACTAAAGCAGATTGAGCAATCCGCGTCCACTTATACCGAGTATTCGCGACAGCTCGAAGCGGCAAGCCATGATGCATTGGACGATTTGCGAAGCAAGCTTGCTTCCGTGGTTGCGCAGAAACTTGAAGAAATGGGACAGCGGTCAGCGGAACTGGAGGTGAAGTTCGCGGAACATGCGGACTTGATCCTAAGCCAACAGATCCGGGATGTAGTGAGCCGCAATCGCCAGGAGATTGAAGCGAACGCAGCGGCGGGACTGGAACGAATAAACGCAGCGATGGAAAATTTCGCGGTGCGCGAGGAAGCTGCCGAAAACATGCTTCAGATTCATCGCGAAAGACTGCGACAGTTCGCGGAGCAGACGCAGCGCGAAGGAACGGCCCGGTTCAGTTTCAATCTAGCGCTATTCGAGAAGAATCTCGATGAAGACGGGACCAAGAAACTAGAGCAATGGAACGAAGAGTTGCAAGCAGAGTCAGCGCGCGAGAAAGAAGCGGCTTTCCATGCTCTGGCACGGCAAATTGAGCTGCAGCTTGGTGCGACTGGATCGCGCCTGGCGGAAACAGCGCAACAGAGCATCGAATGGGCGCGAGAACGCATGCATACCGAGTCGCAACTCGGCGCAGAGAATTTCCAGGCGGAAATTGACAAAAGGCAGGCAAGCCAGCTGGAAAGAGCGAGCGAACAATTTACTGCGGCAGCGCAAGGACAGATTGAATCCGCCACGAGTGCATTCAGAAAGGCAGCCGAGGCAGCGGCCTCTGCTCTAGGCGGAATGATCGTCGAAGCAGACGCGCAGGCTTTCGCCAAATTCTCGTCAGAAGTCGAAGAGCACGCCGAGCGAGGGCGCGCCACGCTCATCTCTGAGGGCGAGCGTGTACTGCATGAGATTCAAATGCACGCGCAAACGTCATTCGAGCACTTTCAAGAGCAGCTTTCCATCAAGGCAGATCTAAGTGTTCAGAAGGCCGCCGATGCGCTGAGTCGAGAACTCGGCGTGAAGATGGATGGTTTCCGTGGCGAAAGGGAAAGAATGTTTGCCGAATGGAGAGACAAGCAGGTGTCGTCTTTCGAGCAGGCTTTTGAAAAAAGTCAGCAGCGTATGGAAGGAGCCGCAAATTCCATCATAGACGCGGCTCTCGGTCATCTTCAGGAAGACAGCCGGAAACACGTGAGCGTTGCATCGGAAGCGGCGGAGCAAGCGGTTCGTCAGGCGTGTGCGGACGCCTTCGCAAGCATGGCGCAAAAGATGAGGGAGCATGTCACAGGACCGGAGGAGAATTCGAGTTCACAAGCCGCTCATATGGAGCAGCACCAACCGTCAGCCCAGTAGCTATCGTTGCCTTAACTGTAGCCGCCCAAAATCAATTAGTCGTGGAGCGCAGAAGCGCCGCCTGCAAAGATTCGCAAACATAATCCACGTTGTCGTCAGTCAGTTCGGGGAAAAGAGGCAAAGCCAGAACTTCACGGCAAGCCTTTTCCGCATGTGGGAAGTCGCCCTGCTTATAGCCCAGGCCAGCCAGCGCTTTTTGCAAGTGAAGAGGCAAAGGATAATGCACGGCAGTGCCGATACCCCGGTTCTTGAGTTCTGCCTGCACAGCATCACGATTTTCGACATAAATCACAAACAGGTGGTAGGCACATTCATCGCGCGAGTCATCTTGCGGGAGACGCAAAGGAAGTCTGGACAAGTTTTTTCGATATCGCGCGGCAATCTCCTTGCGGCGCGCGGACCATTTATCCAAATGGCGTAATTTAACGCGTAGCACAGCTCCTTGAAACCCTTCCATGCGGTAGTTATAGCCAATAAAGTCATGAAAGTAGCGTCGGACCTCGCCATGGCTGCGAGCTGCGCGGCAGTATTCGGCGACACGGTCATCATTCGTGGTGATGGCGCCTGCTTCGCCATAGGCGGCGAGATTCTTTGATGGGTAGAAGCTGAATGCGCCAGAGGCTCCGATGCCGCCAACGCTGCGGCCGCGATAACGCGCGCCATGTGCTTGGCAAGCATCTTCGATGAGCATCAAATTGTTCGTGCGAGCGAGGTCTTGAAGCGATTGCAAGTCGGCTGGGCGTCCGTAGAGATGCACCGGGAGAATGGCTTTTGTCCGTGTCGTGATCACCTTCGCTACGCATCGCGGATCAATGTTCGCCGTGTCGGGATCGATATCCGCGAAGACAGTTTTTGCGCCGGTGTATGCGATGGTTTCGACGCTGGCTATGAAGCTATTCGGAGTCGTTATGACTTCATCGCTGGGTCCTACCCCAGCCGCAAGAAGCGCAAGGTGCAGTGCGCTCGTGCCGGAATTTACGGCGATGCAGTGTTTGGACTCGCAGTAGCCGGCAAATTCCTTTTCAAAGGAAACAACGTCCTCGCCCAAACTAAAGGAGGCATTCCTGCAGGAGCGGTCAAGAGCTTCTAATATTTCTGTACGTATAGATTCGTACTGCTGCTTCAAATCGTAGTAAGGCACACTGGTTATGGTTTTCACGTCCTCCAATTTACTGTTTTGGGGTAGCGAGCGCAATTCGCAGATGCTGCCGCGCTTTCGGATGTGACCTTCCTGCTCCCGTGATAATCTCTTGAAGGAGTCCTATGTCGCTGCCGATTACTGCGGAATCACAATTCCCTGCTCCACGATCTGCTGTATCACCGCTGCAAGCAGTCTTGGCCAAGCCTCGTCTTTCGGTGATTATCGCCGCTTACAATGAGCGCCCGTTTATCGAAGAAATCCTCAGGCGCGTGCAAGCGGAGAAATCGGTGGCCGAAATCATCGTGATAGATGACGGTTCGAAAGATGGCACGCGCCAATGGCTCGAAGAGATGCACCGGCAGCAGCAAGCAGGCGAGCACGAAGCGGATATATTAGATGGAAAAGCGAGGCTGAAGCTTGACGGAATGCAATTTCTTTTTCAGAAGAGGAATTGCGGAAAAGGTGCGGCATTGCGCAGGGGATTCGCCGAGGCCACCGGGGACATATTGCTGGTTCAGGATGCGGACCTCGAATACGATCCCCGCGAATATTCGCGAATCATCGAGCCAATTCTCGATGGCCGTGCGGATGTGGTCTACGGCTCGAGATTTTTAGGGGGCCCGACGCGCGTCCACTTTTTCTGGCACTACGTCGGAAACAAATTTCTGACTCTGCTATCCGACATGCTCACGAATTTGAAAATTACAGATATGGAGACGTGTTACAAGGCGTTCCGGCGCGAGGTGATTCAGCGCATGAAGCTGAAGTCCAACCGTTTCGGATTTGAGCCGGAAGTCACCGCGCGCGTTGCAAAAGGCCGCTGGCGCGTATACGAAGTACCCATTTCTTACGCCGGCCGCTCTTACGAAGAAGGAAAAAAAATCACCTGGCGGGATGGTTTCATCACGCTATGCGCCATTCTTCGCTACCGCTTTTTCGATTAGTTTGAACTCGCCTATCTATCCGTTCATCTCAGATGTGAGTTAGTGTTCCTGTAACTCTGGTGCGTTGCAGCGCCCAGGAAAAGACAAAAAAAGACAGTGGTATGAGAATGGCTGCGAAGGTCAAGAGGGCCATTATTTCGGATCGAAGCGCTAACAGGCCCGCTCCGCCGAGCAGTGCTGCTCGCATGCCGTCAAGCGAGTAAGTGATGGGCAATAGTCGTGCAGTGAATTGCAAGTAGCCCGGTAGCACCGACACTGGGTACATCATCCCGCTGGCGAGAGCCGATATTCCCAGCAAAATCCACTTCGCTGGATTTCCGCGCTTGTACAGTAACAGATAACTTGCTGACAGTATTCCCAAACCGGAAAAGGCTAGCACCGAAACGAGCAAGACGATAATGGCTCCGAGCCAATTTGCACCGCTCAAGGAGAACCCGAATAGAACAACTCCCCACGCGAGGTAAATGAGTGTGCGAAGCACGGCGGTTAAGAACGGATAAAGCAATGAACCGGAAAGGATCGTGAGTAAAGATGTTCGCGTAACCAGCAACGCTTCAAGGACGCGATTCTGCAGAGCGTCTTCCAGCATTTTGTCAAAAGAATCGAGCGCCACGCCAAGGTAATCGAAAAGCGCGAAGCCAATGAGAACGAATGCAAAATAATTTCTGCCCTGCGGAAGCACCCGTGATAGCTGCGGGCTTTCAATGAATCGGGAGAGATAATAAAAGGTAGCGACAGCGAAAAGCGCTTCAAAAATCTCGAGCACGAAAGCGCTTCGGTAGCCGCGCGCAATGGCGAGATCGCGGTAGAAGAGCGTAAGGAGCTTTCGCAGAGCACGTTTCATTTTGGATCATCCGGCGCCGGTCAGCGCTCGAATAGCTGCTTCCAGACCGTTGTTCTGCGCCGCGGCGCAAAGGGCACGGGGCGAACCGAACATCCTGAGCTGGCCTTGATGAAGCAGGATTATGCGATCGGCGAGCTCTTCCACTTCGCTGATGTCGTGAGAAGCAAAAAGAAGTGTGGCGCGCTGGCGACCGATGATTTCGTTTTTCAAATAACGTCGAAATGCGACTGCAGATGCGGAATCAAGGCTTCGTGTTGGTTCGTCAAGGAGCAGCACCTCAGGTGAGTGCAGGAGCGCGCGCGCTAAACTGAGGCGCCGCAGCATGCCGGTTGAGCAGGTACGCGTCTGCTGATCGAGAAAGGGCGAGAGCTCAAGCAATTCAGAAAGACGCTCGATTCTGTCCGCGAATTCTTGGCGGGAAAGTCCATTGAGGGTAGCGAAAAGGCGGAGATTCTGTCGGCCAGTCAGGCGACCATAGAAACTCTGTTCGACTCCTGCGTCGTAGCCTATTTTGGTACGCACGAGGGCGGCTTTCGTAGCAACGTCAACGCCACAAACTTGTGCATGGCCGCTGGTCGGGTGCAGAAGTGTCGCAAGGAGGCGGAGAAGAGTTGACTTACCTGCGCCGTTAACGCCCACGAGGGCGATAGCTTCGCCGCACTCGACGGAAAAGCTAATTCCCGCCAGTGCGCGAATCCTTTGCTTGGCAAACGGCTGTGCCAAAGCCCGCCAGCCTGATTTTGCTGGGGGAAAGTACTTTGCAAGGTTCTCGGCGAGAATGGCGGGACAACCCACAGAAGCTGTTTATATCCGAAATGGAAGCGTAAATTCCAGCAGGCATTTGCGCATCGACTTGCCGCGCTTGTAAAATATGAGCTGTACGTGACGCTCAAGCCCCCCCGCGGGTGGTCTGATTATGACGGAAGTGAATCTCAAGCTTTCCAACCAAACCGTTGTCGTGGCCACAAGGGATGAAGTTTCCTGCAAGTTAGGCGACGAGGCCGCAATTCTTGGACTCAAGAACAGCGTTTATTACGGACTGAATGCCGTGGGCGCGCGCATTTGGGAGTTACTACGAGAACCTAAGAGCTTGGAAGAAGTCCAGACCGCGATTGTGGAAGAATATGATGTTAGCGCTGAGCAGGCTCAGAGAGACCTGCGGCAGTTTTTGCGCGGGATGATGGCTGAAGGCCTGATCGAACTCAGTGGATCGGACAATTCGGCGCAACCAAGACGCAAAATCTCCTCGTGATTCATCTTATCAATTGGCCGAACGAAAGTGGAGCTCAACTGACGCAAATGACGACCCGCACCATTCTACGATTTGTAGCGCTTCCGTTGGCGGAGAAGCGCCTCTTCCTTAGGGCGATATGGTGGCTTCCGGTGATGGCGTGCGCGACACAACTTCTCGGATTGCGAAGGGTGCAATCTTGGATCGAGCGATCAACTTCGCGTCGCAATAACAAGAATCACACGACCGAATTAGGCGCAAGCTCGGTTGGGCGAATGGCATTTTGCGCAGCACGCTACGGAGTTGTTCACGGAAATTGTCTTTCACGTTCGCTGACGCTTTGCTACCTGCTGAGGCGCCACGGGTTCGATGCTTGTCTGCGGCTGGGCGCTCGGCGACGAGGCAAATCACTCGAAGCGCATGCCTGGGTTGAGCTAAATGGCAGCATCTATGACAGTGCCGACGATGTGCGCGGGTTTTTCGCACCCTTCTCCATCCATCCCGCCAGCGAATTAATACCTCAAAAATGAGCGGTGTGCTCGGAATAGCGTATTCCGACGGCAGACCCGTCCGGCGCGAGCTATTGGAGCAAATGACGCGAGCGATGAGCTTTCGCGGGCCGGACTCACAGCACATTTGGACGGAAGGCAGCATCGGACTCGGGCATGTGATGCAGCAAGTCGCCGGCGATGAAACGCGCAGCGGCGGACCCGAAAACTCGCGTGATGGCAATTGGATTTCTGCCGATGTTCGTCTGGACGCACGCGAAGAACTGATTGCTAAGCTCCAGGGGCGCGGGCAAGATGCGCATTCGAGTTCCAGCGACTCACAACTCCTGCTAGCCGCATATGCGGTTTGGGCTGAAGGCTGCCTTGAGCATGTGTTCGGCGACTTTGCTTTTGTTATTTGGGATTCCTCGCAGAAGCGGCTTTTTTGCGCGTGCGATCAATTCGGCGTCAGGCGATTGTATTTCGCGCATCTAGGCCCCCTATTTCTCTGTAGCAACACTCTCGACTGTTTGCGCCTTCATCCAGAGGTCTCCGCGCGACTGAACGACACGGCCGTTGCTGACTTTCTGCTTTTTGGCATAAATCAGAATTCAGCGACGACTATTTTTCAGGACATTCAGCGCCTGCCGGGAGGCCATTTCCTGAAATGGTCAGCCCATTCACTGGGGGCTGTGAAGTATTGGCGGCCTCCTGTGGATGGTCTCATTCGCTACAAAGGCGATATCGAGTACATCGAGCATTTCGACGAGCTGCTCCGTAAAGCGATAGCGGATCGAACGCGGTGCAAGAAAGCGGGAATCCTCCTGAGCGGCGGGCTCGACTCTTCGTCAATCGCGGCTTTTTGCAGCGAAGAGCGAGAGAGGCATGGTTCACCTGAACTGCACGCGTTTACCGTGACCACGGAGAATTTAGCTGACGAGGATGGCTCCGCTGCCGAGACTGTTGCGAGAACTCTAAAGATTCCGCTGTATCGGACGTTTGCCGATCGCATACGTCTTTTTCAAGGCTGGGATTCGATACATTGGTCCGAACCCGGTGATGACCCGCTCGCCGTCGGCATGGTCAGGCAGTTTGCCCAAATTGCGGAGCACGTTCCGGTAATCCTGTCTGGGGAAGGCAGCGATAATCTGATGGAGTTCGAGCCGTGGCCTTATCTTCGAGGTTTATGGCAAGAGGGACATGCGATTCGAGCGGGGCGTGAGTTGGCGGAGCATTTCATTGCGAGGTTCCGAGCGCCAGATGGTCTTCGAGGTCCCTTCAGAAGGATAACTCGACGGATCTACAGCCACGATGAGGGTCAACCTCGTTTTCCTGAGTGGCTGAATCCGGAATTCGCAGCGACGCTCAACCTGAGGGAGCGATGGCCACAGCCAAAGAATGACATTCCCAGGAATGTCCATCCTCGTCATCCACTGGCCTATGCCTCACTTTTTTTTCCGGGGTGGTCCTATATGTTCGAACGAGAGGACCCGGCGTTCACCAAGACTCCAGTCGAAGTTCGGTATCCGTTCTTAGACCTCAGGATCATCAATTACTTACTGGCGATTCCTGCGATGCCATGGTTTTTCAGGAAATTCCTTCTCCGAGAAGTAGTGCGCGGGCGAATTCCGGAAAGCATTCGCAGGCGCCCGAAGAGGGGAAGTCCGCGTGACCCGTTGGTTGACGCGGTTGAGAGTAGCGCAGCTAACTTGCGAGAAAATCAGTTTTGTCGCAAATCGAAACAATACGTGGACGAAAAAGTGCTAGCTAAATTTGATTTGACAGCCGATACCGAACGCATGGACGCAAAGCTACGACCGTGGTGTTTGGATCTCTGGCTGAAGGAAATGGCATCGTCCGGATGATTTTATGTTCGAAACGCTCAGCTTTGCTACCGAAGGAAGCCCGCATTTTGAAAAAAGTCGATGATTTACCTGATAAAGTGGCAGCATTTGTACAGCTAAATACGCAGTACTGTGGCAACTTTCTGTTGAAGGTTTCGTACCGAATCGGTATAAACTTATCGAGTTGCAAAGGCGCCAATGGATAGAGAATCCCGAGAGCATGGCCGGAAAAAAGCCTACGAGCCGCCCGTCTTGGTGACTTATGGAACAGTCTGGAAGCTCACACAAAAGGTTGGGCGAAATGGTCAATTGGACCGGCCCAAGCCTGTAGGCCTTCGCCAGCGCACGCACGCGTAGGAAACTCTACAATCCGTCTCTTAACGACCGTGGCTGCTCATGCCAAGCTCAGCAGAGTTCTTCTGGATCCCGCTGCAACTCAATACCTAGCTTACGGCCTACGGATTTCTTGCGACCGCCCGATTACCGGGCTCATGCCGGTCGATGAGCCAGAAACAGACATTCACTTTCGTTTTGTCTCCGACCAGTCACCGAATCCGGCCAGCAATGGCCCTGGTGAAGCAATATGGTACGAAAGCTATTTGCGAGACGAGAATGATCGGCCTTTGCTGAAAATATGGAGAAAAGATCTGGAAAATAGCTTTCGTATTGAATATAGCCACGGTTTGGCATTCGAGGTGGATTCTACAATTTCCGTCGTCAACGTTAGTGGTGCGGAGCGGATCAGCAACACAGAATTTTCTTCATTTCTACTCGGGCCTGTCCTTGGGATTCTCCTTAGGATGAAAGGACTGACATGCCTGCATGCGAGTGCGGTCACTTTTTGCGATAAAAGCTTGGTCTTCGCAGGCGTCGAAGGGTCGGGTAAGTCCACAGCGGCTGCCATATTTGCGAAAAACGGCCATTCTGTTCTGGCCGACGACATTGCCGTTCTCGACCAGTCGGATGGAGCATTTTCAGTTCGTCCTGGTTGTCCGATCCTGAATCTGCTCTCTGACTCCGCAACTTGGCTGCGCGGTTCCGAGACGGCGTCAGCGCTCAAAGTTGAAGTTGAGAAGCAGCGCATTGTATTGGACGGAAGCGAGCTCCGGTTTCAAAAAGAGGGACTGCCTCTTGGAGCAGTGTTCATCCTCGATAGGACAGAACCATCACGGCTCATCGAGCGGCTGAGCCCCCGCGAGGCCTTGGTTGGTCTTGCTACGGAAACCTATGCTAATCGGATGCTGGACACGGAAATGCGCGCAGCCGAATTCCTTGCATTAGGTGTACTGGTCAAGTCCGTTCCCGTGCTCAGGATGAACCCGCGCGCAGCGGAGTGTAGATTTGAGGCTTTTTACGAGACGGTTTGCCGGTCAGCAAGCAATCTTGGGTTCTGACGCGCGACCCCCACGGGAACGGACCAAAACCGGCCGGGAGTATCGCCGATTTTCGGCTTAAAAGCGCATGTTTCAGGAGTGCTCTTGGGAGATAAGTTCAAAAGAGGAGCCGCGCTTCTCGTTGCGCTAACCATTGCGGTTTTCACCATATATGAAGCCACGAGGCTCTTCATCGCGTGGCACATGGGCCGTTCGCCAGAACTCACAGTGCAAGTTCGCGGAGCCAAACTCGAGGGAAACGCGGAAGCGTGGGACCGTCTAGGCAACGTGTTCGCGGGCAATTTCGAGAGCGCGGACCCTGCCCGTGCAGAGGAATTCTACAAAGAGGCCGTAAAACTCGATCCCCGCTCGGCGCGTTACTGGATGGATCTCGCTGCCAACTATGAAGATCAGGGAGATATTTCCTCCGCAAAATCCGCCTACGGAAACGCACAAGCGGTATACCCCATCTCTGCAGACGTGGCGTGGAGGTTCGGCAATTTTCTCATGAGAAACGGTGATGAAGGTGAGGGTCTGGAGCAGATTCGCCGCGCGATCAGCGCTGATTCAAAATTAGCGCCTTTGGCGATTGGCTTGGTTTGGAGCTTCGAGCCGAAGGTTCCGTTGCTATTGCACCTTCTTCCCCACGAAGAGGGTCTTTACCTGGAAGCTTTGGATTTCCTGGCATCGAAACACCAGGATGATGCAGCTTTGCAAGTCTGGAACGAAATCATTCTCTTCAGACAAGCTGAGCCGCCAAAGATATCAATCGCCTTTCCATTGGTAGATGAGCTTATCGCTTCCGGAAAAGCAGAGGACACGCAGCGGGTCTGGAAGGAGGTGCTTGCCTTGACGCACTGGCGCATAGCATCACCTTTGGGCCAAGGATCAGCGGTTTGGAACGGAGGCTTCGAAGAACCCCTTGCGAATGGCGGGCTTGATTGGCATTTCGAATCGGTGCCCGGAGACTACATCAGCATCGATTCAGCGGTGCAACATTCCGGGAATCATTCTTTGCGCGTCGATTTCACGGGCGGTACGAATCTGGATTTCGCTGGCGTGTGGCAATTCGTACCGGTGGATCCCAGCACAACATACGATTTTCGATATTTTATGATGACGCACGCGATTACCACGGAAAGCGGCATGAGATTTGAAATTCTTGATCCAGGCGGACCGAGCGTCAATCTCCAAACATCCGAAATGACCGGCTCGAATCCGTGGACACCGGTAAGCGTTCAGGTCTCTACTGGAGCGAGCACTCATTTTCTTCAGGTTCGGCTTCGCCGTTTCCCTAGTCGCCTATTTGATAACAAGTTGAGTGGAACAGTTTGGGTGGACGATGTGACTCTGACCAAAGCGGCACAGCCGAATCCGATTCCATGAAAATCTTGCCAGTGGGAATTTGCGTACTCACGGCTTTTGCGGTCCTGGCGTTCGGAACGGTTGAAGTCTGGTCCGAGACAATCCTTGAAATTGGCGCAGCGATCCTGTTGCTCTGGTGGGTGGCGCTGCTTGTGGTGCGTCGCGAGTACCAAATCCAATGGGCCCGTGCCGCCTGGCTAGTGATGGGATTTATTGCGATCTCTGCCCTGCAGCTGATGTTTGGAGCCACGGCATACTCGTTCTTAACTCGCGTGGCGCTGATGAAGTTCCTAGCGTGCGGCATAATCTTCTTTCTTGCGTTGCAGTCGTTTCGGAATCGACGAGGCGCGCGAATGCTGGCATGGTTCTTGATGAGCTTTGGTTTTGTTGTCGCTGTATTCGGGATCATCCAAAATTACACGTCGCAAAATGTCCTGTATTGGTATCGCGCGCTTACGGATGGAGGAACTCCGTTTGGTCCTTACGTCAATCGAAATGACTTTGCCGGTTTTATCGAACTGATTGCCCCTGTTGGCATGTGTCTGTCGGTCTTTCGGGGCATCCGCAGGGAACAGCAGATCTTTGTCGGCGTGCTGACCTTAGTTCCTATCGCAGCGCTGGCTTTGACGGGCTCGCGGGGCGGCATCGTGAGTTTCTTCTGCGAAATTCTTCTGATTATCCTTATTGCCCGCATGCACAAGACGAAATTCCAGGCGCTCGCCGCCTCGATGCTGCTGATCATCGCTCTCGGCGCTGGAGCGTGGCTGGGAGCAGGCAAAATACTCGGTCGTTTCCGCTCTGCAGCCGCGCATGAAATCTCAAGCGATCGCCGTGTGACCATGCTTGAGGGAGCATGGCACCTGTTTAGCGCCCATCCGCTCACTGGAACAGGGCTGGGGACGCTTGTTTCGGTATATCCCCAATACGAAACCTACTACGACGGGCTCGTCGTCGATCACGTCCACAACGATTATATCGAGCTTCTTGCGGAAACAGGAATTGCCGGAGGTATATGCGGGCTGGTGTTCTTGATCATGCTGTTTTACGCGGCGCAGTCGCGCCTTAAGGAGGAGCAGAGCCCATTTTCTCAGGCGATTCACGCTGCGGGGATTGTTGCCTGTTTCGGGCTGTTGGTGCACGGTCTGGTCGACTTTAACTTCCATATCCCCGCAAACGGACTGTTGTTCTTACTACAAGTGTCTGTTGTACTCTCGCCGACGTTTCGTCGCCGCAGTCCGCCCCTAAGGAGTCCGGGTTTGTACACGACTTCCACCATTGACATTCAACATGTCGCTAAGCCATAGTTTTTCGGGGTTATTTCTATCCATGGCTTCTACAGTCCGGAAGGCACTGGACTGCGTTCGGGTTTG
>Ga0079221_10000321_pt1 | contig 12628 bp, 3 predicted proteins | sample GAAS200_FD_75069 | JGI IMG/M metagenome (GOLD analysis project Ga0079221, IMG submission 75069) | Agricultural soil microbial communities from Georgia to study Nitrogen management - GA AS200 | ecosystem: Environmental > Terrestrial > Soil > Agricultural land | place: USA: Georgia | collected... | reverse complement strand
TGAGCGGGAAACCGCCCTGAGCGGTGACGATGCCATTCCACTGCCAGCCGCCGATCAATTGGTTCAACAAGCCACGCGAGCCGCTGGCAAAGTGCTGACCGCTTCCAAACGGCAATTGGTAGCTGAAGTTGCCGTTGAACTGATGCAGGATGCTGTAGGATGCGGGCCCGCGGTTCAAGCCCAGGTTATAGGGGCTGAATACGTCGGCCGGCTCGTTTTCCCCGGCGGGGGCGAGGACGGCGGAATTCAAGTCCATAACCTTGGAATAAGTGTAGTTCAGCTTAAAGCTGAGTCCGCGAGCGGCGCGCTTTTGCAAGGAGACATCCAACGCGTTGTAGTTGGCGGTGCCCAGATTCCACCAGGAAGTAGCGTTGGCGACAAAGGGGTTCGGGCGCGTCCCGGGCGCCATGTAGGTGGTTCCCATCGGCACAATCGGGCAGGCCGGAGTTCCCGAACGTCCACAGACCGCCAGCCCGGCCGCGTTGGTTGCACTGCCACCGCTAGCGCACCCCAGAGAGTTCTGGCACACCTGAGGCGCGGCCGTATTGCTATCCATGGTGATATTGGTGTGATAGGACTCGCTGCCAACGTAACCAACCGAAAGCATGAGGTTACGGCTGAGCTGGCGCTCGATGGTGAGACTCCATTCCTGGATGGTGGGGGTGAAGATATTGGGATCAAAGCCGCCGGGTTGATAAACGGAGCAGGGCTGGGGTACGCCCGGGCTGCACGTCGGCGGCAGAGCGACGTTCTTCTGGAATGGAAGGAGAGGAAGAAACCCGGTTGTGACCGTGAGCGCTTCGCGGGCGTCAAACGGCGGATTGGGATAGGCGCGTATGCCGAGGTTATCCACGAGATCATTGTGGATTCCGGCGCCGGCTCGGATCGACCAGGTTCCTTTCCCGGTCGGGTCCCAGGCCAGGCCGATGCGCGGCTGGAGCAAGTGCGTGGCGTTGTTTTTTGCCACGCATGAATTGGCAAAGCCCTGGCCCTTGTTGTCGAAGCCGTGCGGGTTGGTCTGGATGACGAAACCGGGATCATAGAAATAATTGGTACACCGGCCAAACGCTTCGTTCCAGCCGTCGGTCATCTCGTCTCGCAAACCAATACGGAAGTTAAGATTGCGCCGCAAGGTGATTTCGTCCTGGACATACACGGCTCCTTCCCAGGAACGATAGCCAACCGGGACGGGATTGCGGACCAGGATAGCCGTTGTGGGCCTGTCCTGAAGGAAGGTCGTCACCGTGCTATAGGCGACGTTTCCCGCGGAACCCTGAGCCGCGCCGGCCAGGTTTTCCTGAACGCGGTGCGCCCAAACCCCTACACTCAAAGCGTGCGCGCCTCTGGTGATGTGCAGGTCATCGGCGTAGGTAAAGTGATTTCGTGCACCGAAGTAGGGGTTGTTGCCGGAGGCCGCCGCAACGGCCGAGGGCTGAGCAGTAATTACGCTACCGCCGATGATGATCGAGCCCGGGTTACCGCCGGGCAGGAATGCCAGATTGGAGGGAATCGACGGCGAGCTGTTTACCTGCGCGGCGTAGGCGCGGGTGAAACCAAACGTGGCAACATTGGCCAGGCGCGCAGAAAAGATGTGGGTTTCCTGCAAGCTGAGGGTTTGGGCATGTATGTCAGAAAGCTGGATAAAAACAGGGTCGACTTGCGGGACGCTGCGGAAACCATTGTCGATGGTGTAGTTTGCGGAAAAAGAATCGACCTTGGAGATGTTGTAGTCAAGGCGCATCAAACCAAAATCTTCTCGAACCGCCTGCGGAGGATTCGTCAGGGAGTGAGCCGTGCCATCGGGCAAGTCCAGGCCGGTGGGTGTCGGCCAGAAGGCGTTGGCATAAGCGAGCATGGCCGGCTTCAGATTGGGAACAGGCGCGCCGTTTGGCAAAAGACCGAGGCGGGCGTTGGTGCCGGGCACAATCGAGTCACTGCTTACCGCCAGACGCTGCCGAAAGCCTTCGTAGTTTCCAAACAAGAACAGCTTGTCTTTCTTCAGCGGGCCACCCAGGGAAGCTCCGAATTGATTGCGCTTGAAGGGCGGCGTGGTGGATGTTGCATCGTAGAAGTTGCGGGCGTCGAAGGCGCTGTTGCGCAGATATTCGAAGAGATCTCCATGCAATTGATTCGTGCCCGAGGAGGTCACGATGTTGATCTGCCCCCCGGCGCGTTTTCCATACTCGGCGCCGTAGCTATTGGGGAGGACGTTGTATTCGCGCACCGCGTCTACGCCAAGCAACATGCCGCTGGCCCCTGAGGGCGTTATGAACAGGCCGGAGGCATTGGCGCCGATATAATCGACTCCGTTGATCAGAAATCGATTGGTTTCCGGGCGTTTGCCCGAGACGGAAAACGAGGTCCAGGCGCTGTTGTTGAGCATGTTCGAGGTGTTATTGGCCATGCCCACGTTCAGCGTGAGAAGCTGATCGAAGCTGCGGCCGTTCAGTGGGAGCTCCTTGATCTGCTGCTCGCTGATCAATCCGGAGGTGGAGACGGTGGTGGTGTTCACGAGCGGCGCGGCCTCGGTGACCGTGACCTGCTGCACGACACTGCCTACCTGCAACGTCAAATTCACGACGGCTTCCTGGCCCACCACCAGGTTGATTCCGCGCCGGACCTCCCGCTGGAAGCCCATCTGCTCGGCGCTGATTTCATATTCGCCAACCGGGAGCGGCGCGACCCGGTAGTTACCGGTGGCATCGACCTCCACCGTGCGCGTCAGCCCCGTTTCCAGATGTTTGGCGGTAACGGTTGCGCCGGGTACCGTGGCCCCCGAGCTGTCCTTAACCGTGCCGGTGATTGCTCCTGCGAAACCTTGGGCAAGAAGTGAACTACTGGCCAAGGCGATCAGGGCAAACAGAATGAGAGACACTGCCAACTTTGGCAGCGCAAGCGCCCTTCTTCCCATTGCTCCTCCTTGTAAAAACGTCCACTGTAAGCCGGTATCACGGTCGCAACCGGATTCCGGCTAGCCCAAAGACTCACTCTGCCAACAACCCAACCACTGGTAAAAGTTTTGCGCTCCCGCCGGCTGGTCCGGCCCAGCCCCGGCGATCGAGATCAGAACATGAGCTTCAGCGCGAACTGAATTTGGCGCGAGGGGTTGGCCGTTTGCGTGATCACCCCGGCGGAGGAGCTAAAGTTGCTGCCCGAAAAAGTTTGAGGATTGGGCGCGGCGAAGTTGGTGCGATTCAACACGTTGAAAGCCTCCACACGAAATTGCAACCTGTATTGTTCAGTGAAGCTGAAGTTTTTGAACAACGACGTGTCGAAATCGTTGAACGACGGCCCGTTAAACGATCCGCGCGCCACGTTTCCGAAGGTCCCGGCGAGCGGCAGCGAGAAAGCATTGGGATCGAAATAACGGCCCGTCGTCCGGAAGCCGTCAGTACCCAAAACGGGGTTACCGGTAAATGCCGGATTGCGGTTGGGTACGTCAGGATTCTGGGTGTCGCCGGTGCCGGATATGTTGGAGCCAACTGTAGGCGTAAAGGGGAATCCGCTCTGGACGGTGACGGTACCGTTCCATTGCCAGCCGCCAATCAGTTGCTCTGCCACGCCGCTAGCTCCGCCGCCGAAGTGCTGGCCGCGGCCAAACGGCAACTGGTAAGTAAAGTTGGCGTTGAACTGGTGCCTGAGGTTGTAGGACGCTATGCCCCTATTCATATTTATTTCGAAAGGGTTCAAGACGGTCGGGGGCTCATTGGCGCCGGAGGTGGCCAGGAAAGCGGACTCAATATCCAGAAGTTTCGAAAAGGTGTAATTGGCTTTGAAGGTGAGTCCGCGGGTGGCGCGCTTGGTCAATGAGACCGCTCCGGAATGGTAGCTGCTGTTCGTGTTATAGAACCAGCTCTGCAAGGGACCGACAAACGGATTCGGACGCATGGTGAGCGTCTTAGTGCCGGTCGTGACGAAGGCAATCGGGGGTGTAGAGGGCAGGTACGTTGTGCCTTGTGGGACAATCGCGGTTGCCGACCCAACTCCTCCGCTGAGGCAGCCAGCCGCATTGGAACAAACCAGAGGCCGGGGCGCATTCAGGTCCTCCGCGGCCACCACGTGGTAGGCCTCGCTGCCCACATAGCTCGCCTCCACCATCAGGTTTTGCGAGATGGACCGTTGTACGGTAAGCGACCACTGCTGGAGGGTGGGCGTGTGCATATAGGGATCCAGCCCTCCGGGAGAAAAGATCGAGCAGTTCGTACCTTTATCGGCGAGCGAATGGCAACTGGGCGGAGGCTGCGTTCCGTACGGGATCGTACCGACAATAGAAAGCAGCGGTCTTCCCGTGATTGTGAGCCGGCCGTTGAAAGGCGGATCCGCGTTGAGGCGGTGGGCAAGGTTATCCTGCAGGTCGTTGTAGATCCCGAAGCCCGCTCGGACGGACCACTTTCCCGCGCCGCCCGGGTTCCAGGCCAGACCGATGCGCGGCTCCCAAAGCATTCTGGCGTTATTTTTAAGGAAAGTCGCAGAACCGACTTGTGGATCGGTCAAAACGATCCCATTCGCATCGTAAACGTAATTGGCAGCGTGATCGTGCGCTTCATTCCATCCGCTGGTCATCTCCTCGCGCACGCCCAGACGCAAGGTGAAATTCGGTTTGAGCTTGATCTCATCCTGGACGTACAAGCCCGTCTCGGTGGAGCGGAAGTAAAGTGGCTGCGGGTTTGAGGCTGCAAGAAACTGGGTTGGATTATCCTGGAAAAACGTCAGCAGCGTGTTGTAGTTGGCCGTTCCCGCCGTAAACTGAGCGTTCCCGATCTGATTCTGCTGGATTCGTTGAATCCATACGCCCGCACTCCAAGAGTGATTGCCCCTGGTAAGGTGCAGGTCATCGGAAACAGTGGCGTGATTCCTCGTATCGCGACCGAGGCTGTTGCCGGTCGGCTGGGCCAAGGATCCAGCAACGACGGTAGCCGTGCCGCCTCCAATGGTGATCGAGCCGGGATTGGCTCCGGGAAGGAAAATCAAGTTTGCCGGGATCGTATAGCCGGGAGCGGGTACGTTGACCTGAGTTCCCCAAGCTCGAGAGAAGCCGAGAGTAGCCACGTTGACGACGTTATTGGAGAAAATATGTGTCTCTTGAAGACTGGCCAAATAGGCGCGTTGAGTCGTGAGCGTGGTGAAAACCGGATCGCCCGGGGGCTGGCCTCTGCGTCCATCATCACCGTTGAAATTTGCCGAGAAGGTGTCCTTCCCGGAGAGAGTAGCGTCGAAACGCAGGAGGCCAAAATCTTCCCGGACGCTTTTCGGGGGATTGCCGATGGACTGCGCGGTTCCGGTTGGCAGATTAGTCGTAGGATCGAGCAACTCCGGACCATTGGGCGCGGGCCAGAAGAAGTTGGCGTAGGGGAGCATGCCGGACGCCAGCTTGGGAATGGGAACGTAAGCGCCAGGATTGGAAGCACAGGCACCGCCGGTGGTTCCGTTGGCAACGTAGCAAGGTAGCAAGCCCAGGCGAGCCTGCGCGTCCGGGACGTTGGCGACATTGGGAACGTTCCAGCGCTCCCGGAAGCCCTCGTAGTTTCCGAAGAGGAAGGCCTTGTCTTTCTTCAGGGGGCCTCCCAGTTCTCCACCGAATTGATTCCGCTTGAAAGGCCCCTTGGCGGTCTCGAAGTAGTTGCGCGCGTCCAGAGCGCCGTTGCGCAGATACTCGAAGACGGCTCCATGCAACCGATTGGTTCCCGAAGAGGAGACCACCACGACCTGCGCACCGGCCCGCTTGCCGTACTCCGCGCCATAGGTGTGCTGGATGACGTTGTATTCCCGCACCGCGTCCACACCGAGCAATTGCCCGCTGGAGCCCGACGGGGTGATGAATTGCCCGGTGGAGTTGGCGCCGATGTAGTCGACCCCATTCAATATGAATCGGTTCGTTTCCGGCCGCTTGCCCGCCACAGAAAAAGAGGTCCAGGCAGCGTTATTGATGTTGGAGCGGTTGTCGACGGTGCCCACGTTGAGGGTCAGGAGTTGGTCAAAGCTGCGCCCGTTCAGCGGTAATTCCTTGATCTGATGTTCGCTGATGACTCCGGATGTGGAAGTCGTCGTTGTATTCACCAGAGGAGCCGCTTCGGTGACGGTGACCTGCTGCACGATGCTGCCGACCTGCAAGCTCACATTCACCTGGGCTTCCTGAGCCACGACGAGAGTGATTCCGCGGCGCACCTCGCGCTGGAATCCCGTTTTTTCAGCGGTGAGCTCATATTCGCCGACCGGGAGTGAGGCGATCGTATAATTGCCGCCTGCATCTGTTTCCGCCGCGCGCGTCAGGCCGGTCTCCAGGTGCCGGAGCGTGACCATTGTTCCAGGCAGCACAGCGCCCGAGGAATCTGTAACTGTGCCGGTGACGGTCGCGGTAAAGCCCTGTGCGAGCGCCGCGCAACTCCCCCATACCACCAACCCAATGAACGTAACGACAAACGCCGCCAAGTTTGGCAGCGCGAAAGGACTTCTTCTTCCTGTTCTTTCCGACCTGTTTACCATGGCTCCTCCCAGAAGTGGCTGCTTAGGCCAGAACCACGGCCGCAGCCGAGGTTCGGCCGGTTCCCCAAGAATTAAGAAAACAAGCGCATGGCCCCTGTGAATCTTTCCGACAACATGAGACCCGTATCGTATTTCGGCTTCGCTTGGTCTGGTTTTATTTGCGGCAAGAAACGGAGAGATACAAATTGCTTACGACTGTCGCAGATCAGCGGGCCGGACGCAATTTTCATCGCTCACCCCGGTAAGTGATGAGGTTGAAAATTCGGAGCGAACGTGGCCCCAGCTTCTTGTGTTTGTTCGTCTCCGACGGTTGAGCGGATATCTACGCTGGTTTCACCAGGTTGTCAAGCATTCATAATGTAAAAAAATACCCGAGAAGTGCCAGTACGCATGGCCGGGTCTTTTCAGCCGAAGCGGCGGATTGCCAAAGCCAGTTCACTGAGGCGGGTCGGCGGGTGTATAAGGACGGGAACCGAGGTTCAGGCGTCATGCGAATTTTGCGAAATCGAGAAGCAGCGCGCGGCAGAATTTGGATTTTGGCGGCGGTGTGTCTGTTTGCGGCGGGAAGGGCGGGGGCGCAACTGCCACAGGCGCTGGCGGGGCAGCCGCTGGTGGATGACAAGACGCTCACCCGCGTGTCCGATCACGTCTACGCGCTGGTCGGATGGCCGAACATCGGCATCGTGGTGGGAAATCGCGGGACGCTGGTGATCGATACGGGCCTCGGCGAGCGCAACGGCGCGACGATCATGCGCGCGGTGCAAATGCTGGAGAAAGGCCCGGTCCTTTACCTCACAACGACTCACTACCATTCGGAACACGTGACCGGAGAGCAGGCCTTTCCAGCGAATACGGTGCTGATCCGGCCGGTCGCGCAGCAGGAAGAGCTGAATCGGCTTCTGCCGGGACACATGGCGCGCTTCCGAGAGATGTCTCAGCAGAACAAAGAACTGCTGGCCGACGTGAAGATGCGTACGCCGGACATTCTGTTTAACGGCGAGATGAAACTCGATCTGGGCGGCGTGACGGCGCGGCTTTTTCGCCTCGGGCGGGCGCACACGGAAGGAGACTTGCTGATCCTTGTGGAAGAAGACAGCGTGCTGATTCCCGGAGATATCGTGGAGAGCAAGCTATTTCCGATCATGCCGGAAGAATCCAGCATGAAGGGATGGATTACAGTACTGGATAAGCTTGAACCGTTGAAGCCGCGGCTTGTGGTTCCCGATCACGGTGAGCTCGGAGATGGTTCGCTGATCGGGAAAGAAAAGTCGATGTTGCAGGAGCTCCAGGGGCGCGCTCTCGACCTGAAGCGCGAGGGTAAGTCCGCGGACGAAGCCGGGAAGCTGCTGACGGACGAGCTTCACGCGAAACATCCGGATTACGGGCAAGCCGAGCGCATTGCCGCCGACGTGAAGCTGGTGTACGCCGAAGGTCAATAGTTATAGCAAGCCACTTACTTCAGCAAAAATCCTGGGAGACCAATAACGAAACAACACGGCTAGGCGCGTTCAGATTTCACTGACGCCGCCAGAGCCAAAGGCAACCGGGCTGATTCCCAACCGGCGAGGCCGCCGGCGATTTCGCTGACGCGAGGGAATCCGCGGCACTGCAGAAGACTGGCGGCGATCGAAGAACGATAGCCGCCGGCACAGTAAACGAGTAAAGCGCGATTCTTCGGCAGTTCGTCCACACGTTCCGCCAGGTGATTTAGCGGGATACCCAAGCTGCCGTCGATCGACTTCTGCTCGCGCTCGCGCGGTGAGCGAACGTCGAGAGCAAGCGGCGGCTCCAGAGATGCCAACAGTTCGGCGGCGAAAGGAGCGCTTACTCGTTCTGTGGAGCGCGTCAGCTCCGGCCGCGATTCCAGGCTGCGCAGGCCATCCCCCAGATAACCCAGCACGTGATCGAAGCCGATGCGCCCAAGCCTGATGGCCGACTCAATTTCGTGGCCGGGATTGGCGATGATCACGATGGGCTCTTCGGGGCTCAGCACGGTGCCGGCCCAGGTGGCGTACTGGCCGCTCAGTCCAATATTGACGCTGCCGGCGAGATGGGCTGAGGCGAATTCCTCCGGCTCGCGCGTATCGAGGACTTGCGCGCCTCCCGCCTGCAACTCCAAGAGGCGGTCGATGGCCAATGGGTTCATCTCCCGGGCGAGCGCCTGATCGAGAGTGGGGCGCTCCTGGCTATTCAGTACGGCGTTGTAAGTGAAATAAGAAGGAGCATCGGGCTGGTCCGTGGTTACGAGTTTGATGAACGCTTCCTTGCTCATGGGCTGCAAGGCGTAATTCAGGCGCCGCTGTTCGCCCATGGTGGAAACCGTCTCTTTGCTGATGGCCCTGCCACAGAGTGACCCGGCCCCGTGAGCCGGATAAACGAGGCTTGCGTCCGGCAGTGGCAGCAACTTGAATCGCAAAGAATCGAAAAGCAATCCGCCCAGATCGCTTGCCGACCAGCCGAGCGCCACGCGCAGGTCCGGACGGCCAACATCACCGACGAACAAGGTGTCTCCGGTGAGGACGGCGTAGGGTGAGTTGGGGTCGCGCTCGAGGTCGTAGACGAGGATGGAGACGGACTCGGCCGTGTGGCCGGGTGTTTCGAGCGCCTTCAGGCGCACCCTGCCGAATTCAACAACGGTGCCGTCTCGCAGCGGCGAGAACTCGTAGGCCGTCTTCGCCGCGGCGCCGAGATAGATGGTGGCGCCCACGCGATCGCGCAACTCCAGGTGACCGGCGACAAAGTCGGCATGGAGATGGGTCAAGAAAACATGCTTGATGCGCAAATCGTTTTCGCCGGCGAAGGCGAGATAGCGATCTACGTCGCGTTGCGGATCGACAACGGCTGCTGTGCCGGTTTGGCGATCGCCAATCAGGTAGGAAGCATGGGCGAGGCAATTGAGATAAAACTGTTTGAGGATCACATTGCCTCGCTGGTGGTGGCCGCTTTGACCGCCGATGAACTCAGCTTAGCAAACTTACCCTGTGCAGACACGAAATTGCGAAATGGCTTGCGAATGTAGCTCGGCGAACGTCCGTTGTCTTCAAGAGATATTAGAAGACGTACTTCAGCGCAAACTGAATCAGCCGGGGCGCAACGGAGGTTTGCGTGACGACGCCGAAGCTGGCAGTGCCGAAGTTGGTGCCGGGGTTGGCGAACTGCGGATGATTCAGCGCGTTGTAGAACTCGGCGCGAAACGCGAGTTGCGCGTTTTCGCGGAAGCCGCCGACGGTGGTGGTTTTGCCGATGGAAACATCCGTGTTGAACTGATCCGGTCCTCTGACGATGCCCACCCCTGTATTGCCGTAGCCTGTGGAGCCGTCGGAGCCGATGGCGGGAACAGGGCAGATAGCTGACTTATCGAACCAATTGCGCAAGCGGGAGCTCGTTGAGCCCGGGGTGACCAGGCTGTCAAACGAGGCGCCAGGGCAAAGAGTGATCGTAGCGGTTCCCGCAAAGCCGTACACCCCGCCGCCGTTCTTATCGGTGAGGGTCATGGGCGTTCCGCTCTGCACGATAACGATGCCGGAAACCGACCAGCCTCGAGAAGCGACACCCAGAACACCCGATCGCATGAAGCTGGGGAGATCGTAGTTGAAGTTGGTGATGAGGCGGTGCCGGCGATCGAAATTTGTAGGGCCCCAGTCCAGATCGAGGTTGTTCTGGTCGTTAAAGACCGTGGTGTTGGCCAAGGCCTTGGAAAACGTGTAAGCGATTTGAAAGCTGAGGCGACGGGTGGCTTGTTGCCTGAGTGTAGCCTGGGCGCTCTGGTACCAGGAGCCTCCGAGAAATTGATGCGCGAGCAAACCAGTGGGCGTATCGCCGACGAAGGGAACGCGCCACTGAGCATTGACGGAAGTATTCGTGGTCACGCAGCCCGCCGCATCCACGCCGAGCGTGGCGAAAATAGCAGGAGTCACACCGAGGCCGGCCGCCGTATTGGGGAGACCGCAGTTCAGGGAACGGCCCGGTGTTGCCAGCAAGGGTTGGTTTGAGCCATGAAGCAGGAAGAGTTCGTTGCCGTGCGAACCCACGTAACCGAGGTCCAGGGTCAGGTTACTGGAGAAGGCATACTGCACGTTGAGATTCCATTGCTGCAGTTTAGGGTTTTTGAAGTCCGGTCCGATGATGCGGTCATCGAGGTGTGAAGTGGGGGTGCGCAGCGTGAAGCCAAGGGTGGTCGGGGGAAAAGGATCCTGCAGCGTGGAGACGCCGTTACTGGCGCCCCCACTACCGATCAGTTGGGCGAAAGGCTCGATATTTTCGGACGGAGTGCCGGTGGCATTTCCCCTATCGCTAAGAGGTTGGTAGAACCAGCCGAAGCCGCCACGCACAGCCACATGGGTTTGTTTGCTGCCGGGCTGCCAGGCAAAGCTGAAGCGCGGCGCAAAGGCGTCGCGAGGCGCGGCATTCTGGTAGAAACCGTCGTTGGGGCGAGTGGGAACGCCGGGCGGAGGCGGTCCGAAGGGCTGGCCCGTATAGGGATTGATCCGGTTGGGATCGTAGCCCGGCGGCACGGTGACGCCTGCGTAGGTCCCGGAAGCAGGCGGAACGGGCACTGTTTCCAGCAGCGAGGTCCAGACATTGCCCAAGTCACCGGTTTGGCTAAACGAAGCCGGGAGGTATTCCCAGCGCAGGCCGAAATTCAGGGTAAGGCGCCCGTTTATTTTTATGTCGTTCTCCACGAAGGCGGCGACATTATCTGCCCGCAGCAAGAGTACAACGTTGCCCCTTGGACCGGTGCCTTCGTTGGCTTCAATGGACTGAACATTGCTAAGCCCCTCGGGGCTGCCGTTTTGAGCCGCACTCATGCCCAGCAGGAAGTCCGTGAAGTTCTGAAACGCAAGCCTCCCTCGGGCCAGGCTTGTGTTGGACGATTCCAAGGGCTGAACGAAGGCAAAGACGCCGGCGCGCGTGGTATGACGGCCGTGGGTCCAGGAAAGAGTATCGGCCCAGGAAAAGGTCTTGCTGTAGTTCAGAAAATCACTAAGGGCGTTCCCTGCCTGAAAATCTCCCAGCGGTCCGCGCATGATGATATCCGGCAAGAACGGATACAAGGCGTTCGCCGGCGTCATGCCCACCGAGCTGCCGAACGGCAGGCCCGGAAGCGTGGGGTCGGCACGATTAACCGTGAATGTCACGCGCGCTTCATTGGCGATATTTGGCGTCAAAACCGAGCTGAGCTGCGCGCTGCTGATAACGTTGATGTCGTCCTGTATTACTGGAAAGCCGGGTGTAGGCGGAGTGTCCGGAGCGCGCAGAAAAGGTGAGCCGAAGGCCCGGTCGGTGTGGGCGGTAGCGTAATAGAGGCGGGCGGTAAGCGTGTGCTTTTTCGAAATGATGTAGGAGAGATCGGCGAGGGATTGGTTTTCGTCATAGGTGGACTTCAGGCTGAAGGCGGAGATGCCGAGACCTGCATTAGCGCCGCTCGAAACAATGCGTTGCGGCGTGGGGATCAGGTAAGTGCCGTCCGGCACTTTCAATTGCAAGATTTTCAAGGCCACGGGATTGATATTGGAGCCGTCGCAGGCCACCTGCACGCCACCCGCAAACGTCATGTAACTCTGCCGCACAGTTGCGGGCTTATTCGCGGGACAAAACTGCGAACCGATGGTTGCCGCCGAGCGATCGTCGGTCAACGGGGGGAGAATGACAGTGTCCAGCGAAGCGGTGTTATCGAGTCCGTTCACCTGTCGGGTGCCCTGATAGGAAGCAAAAAAGAACAGCTTGTCTTTCTTGATGGGCCCGCCGAGCGTGCCGCCGAACTGGTTCTGCTTGAGCGTTGCTTTAGGCCTTCCATTGGCATTCTGGAAAAATGAATTGGCGTTGAAAATATCGTTGCGCACGAATTCCCAAACGTCACCGTGGAAGTCGTTTTCGCCGGAGCGGGTGACAAGATTCGTATTGGGAACTTTGGTGCCGTAGCCCGCGTCGTACTGCGAAGTCTGAATCTTGAATTCGGAAATCGTGTCGGGGTTGGGGACGGTGCTGACGGAAGCGGCGCCGTCCACGGTGTAGAGTCCCACGGCGGTGCTGCCATTCACATTGACGTCCTGCGAACCCGCGCCGAGCAGGCCGGCATTGTTGACGCTGGCCGCGGAACCGGAAGACATCGAAAGGACCTGCGTCAGGTTGCGGGTGGTCAGCG
>Ga0079221_10000320_pt1 | contig 12694 bp, 9 predicted proteins | sample GAAS200_FD_75069 | JGI IMG/M metagenome (GOLD analysis project Ga0079221, IMG submission 75069) | Agricultural soil microbial communities from Georgia to study Nitrogen management - GA AS200 | ecosystem: Environmental > Terrestrial > Soil > Agricultural land | place: USA: Georgia | collected... | reverse complement strand
GCGGCAGCAAAGTGGGCCCCGGCCTGCGCCGGGGCGACGCGCCGATGAAATTCTCGGAAGCCTGGCTGCGCACGCTGGTCGATCCGCCGATCGGCAGCGCCGAGCTCGCCGAGCGGCTGACGATGGCCGGGCTCGAAGTCGAGGAGCGAACGACCGCGGCGCCGCCTTTCACCGGCGTGGTCGTCGGCCGCGTGCTCGCGGTCGCGCGTCATCCGAACGCCGACCGTCTCACCGTGTGCGAAGTCGATGTCGGCAAAGGCAAGCCGCTGTCGATCGTGTGCGGCGCGCCCAACGCCGCGCCCGGGATCACCGTGCCGTGCGCGCTGCCCGGCGCGACGCTTCCGGGTGGGATGGCGATCCGCAAGACCGCGATGCGCGGCGTCGATTCCGAGGGCATGCTCTGCTCGGCCGCCGAGCTTGGGCTCTCGGATGACGCGTCGGGTCTCGCCATCCTCGATCCCAAGCTGGAAGCGGGGAGCGACGTGCGCCGGGCGCTCGATCTCGACGACGCGATCCTCACCCTCAAGCTCACGCCGAACCGCGCCGATTGCCTCTCGCTCGTGGGCATCGCCCGCGAGGCGGCGGCGATCACCGGCGCCCCGCTGAAGCCCCCGCCGTCGGAGCCCGTCGCGATCGAAACGAAGGCGATCCGCAGCGTGCGGGTCGAGGACTCGGCCGCCTGCCCGCGCTTCTGCGGACGCCTGATCCAGGGCATCGATCCGAACGCGCCGACGCCGGAATGGATGCGCCGTCGTCTCGAACGCTCCGGCATCCGGTCGATCTCCGCCGTCGTCGATGTGACCAACTACGTGATGCTCGAGCTTGGCCAGCCGCTGCATGCCTACGACGATGCCGAGCTCGAAGGCGCCATCGTCGTGCGCTTTCCGCGGAGGGACGAGAAGCTCACGCTGCTGAACGGCCAGACGCTCGCGCTCGACCCCGACGTGCTGCTGGTCGCCGACGAAAAGAAGCCGCTCGGGCTCGCGGGCATCATGGGCGGCGAGCACAGCGGCATCGGCGAGGCCACGCGCAACGTCTTCCTCGAGGGCGCGTTCTGGAACCCGGAGCTGATCCAGGGCAAGGCTCGCCGGCTGGGCTTCGCCACCGACGCTGGCTTCCGCTTCGAGCGCGGCGTCGACTTCGCCAACGCGCCCGCGGCGGTCGACCGCGCGACCCGGCTGATCATCGAGCTCTGCGGCGGCGCCGCGGGCCCGCTGGTCGACATCCGGGGCGAGCTGCCGCGGCGCGATCCCGTTCGCGTACGCACCGCGCGCGTCGCCCGGCTGCTCGGCATCGCGATTCCCGCCCAGGCCATCGCCGCCATTTTCGACCGGCTGGGCTTCCGGCCCGTTGCCGACGGCGACGACCTCATCTGCGTGCCGCCTTCCTTCCGCTTCGATCTCGCGATCGAGGAGGATTTCGTCGAGGAGGTCGCGCGGCTGCACGGCTACGACAAGATTCCGGCCGCACCGCCATGCCAGCCGCAGGCGATGCTGTCGGAGCCGGAAGGCCTGCGCCCTGCGATCGCGCTGGCGCGACGGCTCGTCGATCGCGACTACCAGGAGGTGATCACCTTCAGCTTCGTGAGCTCGGAGTGGGAGCGCGCGCTCGGCGTCGAGCCGAATCCGATCCGCGTTCTCAACCCGATCGCGAGCAATCTCGACGCAATGCGCAGCACGCTGCTCGGCGGGCTGATCGACGTGCTGCGCACCAACGCGAACCGCAGGCAGGAACGGGTGCGCATCTTCGAGCTCGGGCGGTGTTTCTTCCGCGACGGCGAGAGCTATGGCCAGCCGGCGCGCATCGCGGCGCTGGCCTTCGGGCCCGCGCTGCCCGAGCAATGGGGGACGCCCAGTCGGGCGGTGGACTTCTACGATCTCAAGGGCGATGTCGAAGCCCTTGCAGCGCCGCTTTCGGTGTCCACCGAAGCGGCGGAGCACCCTGCCCTGCATCCGGGCCGGTCGGCGCGAGTGCATATCGCCGGCGAGCCCGCCGGCTGGCTCGGAGAGCTCCACCCGCGGCTCGCGCGCCTCTTCGAGCTGCCGTCGGCGCCGATGGTGTTCGAACTGGACGTCGATGCCCTCGCTCGACAGCCGAAGCCGGTCGCCCGGTCGGTGTCGAGGCTACCGGTGGTGCGCCGGGACCTGGCGATCGTCGTCGACGAGGCGCTTCCGGCCCAGGCGGTCCTCGACGCGCTGGTCGCCCTGAAGCATCCGTCGGTCGATCGATTGGCCCTTTTTGACGTCTATCGGGGCCCTGGCGTAGATCACGGTAAAAAAAGCCTTGCAATTCTGGTGCTTATACAAGATACTGCACGTACTTTAACGGACGCCGAAATCGACGCTACCGTGGCCGCTCTGCTGCGGGAACTTCAAAGTCGATTCAAGGCTGTACTGCGCCGCTAGGGATGCCGGGGACGCCGATGACGCTGACGAAAGCTGAACTCGCCGATTTGCTGTTCGAGCAGCTGGGACTGAACAAGCGCGAAGCCAAGGACATGGTCGAGCGATTCTTCGAGGAGATCCGCATCGCGCTGGAGGCGGGGGACAGCGTCAAGCTTTCGGGCTTCGGCAACTTCCAGCTCCGCGAAAAGCCGCAGCGGCCCGGACGGAACCCGAAGACCGGCGAAGAGATTCCAATCACGGCACGCAGGGTAGTCACCTTCCACGCAAGCCAGAAACTGAAGGCAATGGTCGAAGCTGCGAACCATGTCGGAGCCCCGGCAGATTAAGGCCAACCTACCGCCCATCCCCGCCAAGCGCTACTTCACCATCGGCGAGGTGAGCGACCTGTGTGCCGTCAAGCCACACGTGCTCCGCTATTGGGAGCAGGAATTCACGCAGCTCAAGCCCGTCAAGCGCCGTGGCAACCGCCGCTACTACCAGCATCACGAAGTCCTGCTCATACGGCGCATCCGGAACCTGCTCTACGAGCAGGGGTTCACGATCAACGGCGCCCGCCATCGGCTGGAGATCGATGTGCTGACCGACACGCCTGCCGTCGCGGCCGCCCATGCGGGCAATGGCACTAACGGTGGCAGGGACGAAGGACTCTCTCCCGCCCAGATCCGGCAGAAGATCGAGGAGATACGTCATATCCTGAGGGACGGGTCATGACGGCGCGAGTACAATACGTGACGAGTCGGGGCGTGGCGCAGCCTGGTAGCGCACCTGCATGGGGTGCAGGGGGTCGTGTGTTCGAATCACATCGCCCCGACCATTCTTCTTCGGACGAGCGGCTGGATCGCCGCTCGGCGTCGATCGCGCCGCCGCCAACCACCTCGCGGCGAGCGTCATTATCGATCGACTCTATGCCGGCCGTTCACGAGCCCCGGACCGCCGGGCTCCTGACCGAAAACAAGAACTGTCAGCCCATAGACGGCACGAGCGCTGCGTTCGCGGCTAACCCGCGAATCAGCACGGAAAGGTTTGCATGAGCGTCGTCCATCGCCACGCGGAGAAGTCCGGAGTCGTCGCCGAGCTGGCTCTCGCCCGCGCGCAACGCAACACCGTCGTGATCGTCGACGATCTCTTCAGCAGCCGCCTGCTGCTCGCCGAGATCGTCCGCCAGATCGACGGCAAGCTCAACCTCGAGCTGTTCGACACGCCAAGTCGCGCGCTGGAGTATTCGCGCACCAACCGCGTCGACATGATCCTCACCGATTACAAGCTGCCGGAGTTCGACGGCATCCAGCTCGTCCGGCAATTGCGCGCGCTGCCGCACTGCATCGACGTGCCGATCGTCGTCATCACCGTGGTCGACGACCGGCGCGTGCGCTACGAGGCGCTGGAGGCCGGCGCGACCGACTTCCTGATCAAGCCGCTCGACGAGCACGAGACGCGAGCCCGCTGCGCCAACCTGCTGGAGCTGCGCCGGCACAAGATCGTGCTCTCCGACCAGGCGCGCGTGCTCCAGTATCAGGTCGACAAGTCGGTGGCAGAGATCCACGAGCGCGAGCTCGAGACGCTCTCCAAGCTCGCCAAGGCCGGCGAATTCCGCGACCGCACCACCGGCAACCACCTCGCGCGTATGGCCAAGTACTCGGCGCTGATCGGCACCAATCTCGGCCTCGCCCAAGAGACGGTCCACGTGCTCGAGTTCGCCGCGCCGATGCACGACATCGGCAAGATCGGCATCCCCGACTCGATCCTGCTCAAGGGCGGACCGCTCTCGAGCGAAGAAGAAACGGTGATGAAGGGTCACCCGCGGATCGGCTACGACATCCTCAAGGGCAGCCCCTCGAAGTATCTGTCCATGGGCGCGATCATCGCCCTCGGACACCACGAGAAGTACGACGGCTCGGGCTATCCGACGGGACTCCACGGCGAGGACATTCCGATCGTCGCGCGCATCGTCGCCGTGGCTGATGTCTTCGATGCGCTGGTCACGACCCGTCCGTACAAGCAACCATGGACGATCGAGGATGGATTCGCCTACCTGCAATCACAAAAGGCGAAGCATTTCGACGCCAATTGCGTCGATGCGTTTACGGCAGGGGTCGACAGGGTGAGGGAGATCCATGGGGCGTATTCGGATCAATAGCTTAAGTGCCAAATCGGAGACGGCCTGGATCATCTTGCATTAGCGTAGCGATCACAGGCTACCTGTCGCTAACTTAGTATCTGTCTGGCCCACCTTTGACGAAGGGGTTCGTGCATGCGTCGCAATGCCCGCCCTACTCGAGCGGTTGACGCAAACGACTCAGCGCGCGTTGCGCCGGTCTCGGCTCACGCGCCAAAGATTCTTTCTCGCAACCTCGCGCCTCCATCTAGTCAAGAACGCGACTCAAAGTTAGCACGACAGGCGCAAGAGCGGCTCCGCAGCCTTCTGCTGATCCGCGCTGGAGACGTTCGCGAGGAGCGTCTCCTGCGACAAGGCATCGGCTGGTTCCACATTCCTTGTTTGGGGCACGAAGCCCTCGCTGCGATAGCATGGTCCCTCGAACCCGAAGACCTCCTCTTTCTGTATTACCGGGATCGTGCTTTGATGCAATCCCGCGGTGTCACCCCGCTTGAGATCGCCCGCGATCAGTTTGCAACCGGCAGTTCTTCATCCGCCGGGCGAATGATGCCGCTACACGGGTCTTATCGCCGCCTCGGAATCTTCCCACCCGTTGGTCCAACCGGGTCCCAATGTCTCCCGGCGGTGGGAGCCGCGTGGGGCGTCAAGCTTTCGAACGCGCATAACGTGGTCTTGTGCACTATCGGTGATGCCTCCACCAGGCAGGGAGAATTCTACGAGGCAGTTTCTCTCGCGGTACAAAATCAGCTCCCGATTGTATTTGTGGTTGAGGATAATGGATTCGGAATTAGCACTCGGACGGCGGATCAACTTCCGTTTCGTCTCGGGATCTTCTCCCCTTCCTTGCATTGGCATGTGGATGGGAGACATGTCGGCATCGTCGAGCAAGCGAGTCGTTCAGCAATAGCCAAAGCGCGTCGCGGCGACGGCCCAACCATTCTATGGATTGAACTGGACCGGATTGGCTCACACACTCATTCGGACGACCAGAGGGTATATCGGTCTCCGGAAGAGATCGCGCAGTCTAAAACGCGTGATCCCGTAGAGTTGTACGTAAAAGCGCTTATAGACAATTCTTGCCTAACGGCTTCGTCTTTGACCGAATTGCGCAACGAGGCGGCACGGACAGTTGAAGAAGCCTATCGCGTTGCGGAAACGGAACCTGGACCTCACCCCGCGTCTGCGACATTGGAATTACTTGGGCCCTCGAACCCAGTCGGGCATGACGTACCTTTCCATGTTGAAGGCCCGCAAGTGACCATGGTCGCCGCGATGAACCATTGCCTAGGTCAAGCGCTTGAGCGTTTCCCTAACACAATTCTATTCGGTGAAGACATTGAAGACCCCAAAGGGGGGGTATTTGGTTTCACTAAGGGGTTATCCGCTCGGTATCCTGGGCGCGTAGTAAATTCTCCCTTGGCCGAAGCGACAATTATCGGAACGGCTGTCGGGCTTGCCGCGACTGGATACCGCCCTATCTTCGAACTTCAATTTATCGATTATCTTGCTCCCGGCTTCAACCAGCTGCTAAACCAAGCAGCAACACTAAGGTGGCGATCGAACGGCGACTGGACTTGCCCGGCAATCTTTTACGCCGCCTATGGCGCATATCTTCCGGCGGGAGGAACTTGGCACAGCCAATCGAACGAAGGTTTCTGGACGCACATCCCCGGCCTCCGAGTCGCTGTGCCGAGTACGCCTGAGGACTTAGTTGGGTTGCTCTGGACGGCGTTGCACGAGGAAGATCCAACCCTCCTGCTAATCCCCAAACATATGATGCGAGTTCGGCACGATTCGGTTACCGCGAAAGCGATTGGCTACGGCCAAGCTCGAATCGTAAGGACAGGGAGCGATGTAACGGTGGTCGCCTGGGGCAACTGCGTCGAAGTTGCTTCTCAAGCCGCGAACGATTTGGCTGCTCGATGCTCGCCCGAAATCCTTGACCTCATCAGTCTCGCTCCATGTGATTGGGAGGCAATAGAAAAGTCCGTGTCGAAGACCGGACGATTGGTCGTAGTTAATGAGGATGCACGTACAGGGTGCTTTGGCCAGACCATCATTTCTGAGCTAGTGGGCTCTCAGGATCGTTTCAATAGCCTACTCTCACCGCCGCTGCTAGTAGCAAGAGCTGACGCGCATATTGGCTTCAACCCCGCCTTGGAATACGCGGTGTTGCCAGATGTCGCCAAGGTTAAGGCTGCGATCTTGGAAGTCCTCAGGTAGACTCGCGCCCGATGATCGAGATCCATGTCCCTCAACTAGGAGAGGGGTTGCGCGAAGTTAGAGTTGTAGAACTCCTTAGACGCAGTGGGGATGCGATTCAGCGCGGGGACGCCATTTACGTTATTGAGACGGATAAGACTACCGTCGAAATGGAATCACCTCACGACGGTAGGATAATGAGTTGGCGCGTTGCCCCTGGAGACGTAATACCTATTGGCGCCGCCGTCGCGGTAATCGGAGAAGACAATTCCGAGCGGCGAGTAGAGGGCAAAGTCGATGATGGATCCCGCCTAATCCCTCCTAGAACACGGGCGTATGCGAAGTCCAAAGGTGTCAGCGACGACATTCTGAGGAAGATCCCTTCGGCTACTGAGAAGTTGTTGCCCTCCGATATTGATGCGTACCTAGTAACGCCGGTCCTGCCCTCGGCACAGGGCGCCTTTCGGGAATACAAGATCACGGGGGTACACCGCACGCTTATCTATCGCCTAAGGCGAAGCGCCTCCCTTGTAATCCCCGGCACGGTAAGCGTTGATTTTCCGTGGTCTCGGCTAGTGGCTCGAGCAGATGTTACGGCTAACGACGTCCGCGCTACTCCTTTCCAAGTGCTGTGCCACACCATAAGCCTGACAGCGCGCGACCATCCTCGCTTACGATCCGTAATTGTCGGCGATGAAACAATTAGAGAGCACGATCAAATCAATATAGGCATCGCATTAGCTAGGCCTAATGACGAACTAATTACGGCAGTAGTTCGTGCCGCTGACCGAATGAGCCTTACTGACTTCGTCCGGGCCTGCGGTAGTCAGATGCGCGCCGCGCTTCGTGATGGGGATCAGATTACCGATGACACCCAGATACTCATGAGCCATATTGGGGAGTACGGCGTCGTCGATGCTGTTCCAACCCTTGTGGCACCAGCTTCATCGGTGATCTTTCTCGCTGCCCCGAGACCTGCTTCGGATCTCGTCCGAATTTGCATGACGTTCGATCACCGTGTGATGAATGGCCGTTCAGCTGGGGCATTCCTAGAGGCAGTAGCGCGAACCCTTGCACGATAGGGATACGCCTGAACTCGATGCCGGCCGGCTGAACGCGTATGTGTCGCAGAGCGTCAGTTGAAGGCATACTAAGGCAGTGGTCTTGAACCCTCGAGTGGGCTTCTACGGCAGCGGATCCAGAATATGTGTATGGCACAATCCTTGCTTGTCGAAACGGGCTCAGAGCGTTATGCAGATCACAACTAAAGATCTTCCCTCGGAAGCGCCTTGATCAAATTGGCTACTTCGCGCTTTAGCCGTTGGGCCACCCTGAAAGGCTTGGGTGAGATGGTTGCGTCTGCACCAAAGCTCGAACTCGGTCAAGCGGTCCTGCGAGTTGCGATCGGCAGCTTAGTGGTCCTCGGCCTCGCCATATACATGGCCGTCAAGGGCAATCCAAGCACGACTATCGTCCATAGCTTCGGGTTCGTCTCAGGGTTCGTTGTTTTCGGGCTTGGAATCGTAGTTTGGGTCCTAGCGAAGCCTGACGTGTCACCGATAAGGCGTGTCTTGGGGATGATTGCAGACAACGCCGGCACAACATACTTCATGCTGTGTACGGATGAACTTGGAGCCATCGTCCTCTTCATTTACATCTTCGTAGCGTTCGGCAACGGTCTCCGGTTTGGTCGATGGTACCTGCATGCCTCGCAGGTTATGGCACTGGCTGGTTTCACATTGGTAATGTTCGTTTCTGGTTTCTGGGCCCAGCATGTACCGATGGGCCTCGGAATCATTCTTGCTCTTGGCACTCTTCCCTTTTATGTCGCGCACCTCGGCGGTAAATTGGAAACAGCAAAGATTCGCGCAGAGGAGGCGAACCAAGCAAAGGACCGATTCCTCGCAAACGTAAGTCACGAGATGCGCACGCCGCTTAATGGCGTAATCGCCATGGCGGACCTACTGCGCGAGACGAGCCTACAGGGGACGCAACGCGAGCTAGTACAGACACTCTCAACATCAGCTCAGCTTGCCTTGGCACAGATCGAAGATGTTCTCGACATGGCCAAATTGCAAGCTGGACGGGTCAACATTGAAACGCGCCCCTTCGACCTCAGTAAGTTGCTCACGGATATCGTCAAGGTAATTGTCCCTCAAGCTCGCTACAAACGCTTGGCGGTCAACACAGACGTGGCGCCGGAGGCGGGGCGTTGGTTCCATGGCGATGCGCATCACTTGCGCCAAGTCGTACTCAACTTGCTGTCGAATGCCGTCAAGTTCACCGAGCACGGCGAAATCACTCTCAGTGCCTCGGTCTTACATACGGTCGACAATGTTTCGATGTTGCGTGTTGCCGTTAAAGATACTGGGATCGGAATCTCCGCCGAAAAGAAGGCGGCGATCTTTGAGCCGTTCACACAAGCCGACGAGTCAATCAGCAGACTCTACGGCGGTACCGGCTTAGGGACAACGATTGCGAAGCAGCTGATCACCCTCATGGGCGGGCAAATCGGCGTTGAAAGTACGGTGGGTACTGGTTCGATCTTCTGGTTTGAGCTTCCCCTACAGCAGGCCGAACCGGAAGGTGTCGATCTTGTGCAAGAACTGGCTTCAGTTGCGCGTCTCTCCGCGTCAGCAGCTGAAGTACGAGCTGGCGTTGCGGCGACGGTTCATAAAATGCGTGGCGCGCGCATTCTTGTCGCCGAAGATAATCCAACCAACCAGCGCGTCACCGAGCTCATCTTGGAGAGTGGTGGACACGTTCCAACTATCGTTAATAGCGGCGAGGCCGCGCTTGATGCCCTTGAGCAAGGTGGATTCCATCTTGCACTCTTCGACATGTCGATGCCTGGCGTCAGCGGCCTGGAGGCACTTAAACTCTACAAGTTCTCAACGCAGAAGCCCATTCCGGTCATAGTCCTGTCAGCGAACGTTACGACCGAAGCCATTGCGCAGTGCCAAGCCGCTGGCGCCGCTGAGTTCGTAGCGAAGCCGGTTCGTCCATCGGTCCTACTGGACGCGATTGAGCGCCACTTATCGGGCGAGCCGATGGTCGCTGCGGTGGCACCACCGCCTCGTTCGGACGAACGACCATCCCTCGCGGTTGTCGACACGCCTCTGCTCGATCGAATGATTTTGGCCGACCTATCGAAACTATCAAACGATCAGACCTTTGTAGATCGGCTGGTCGAAGGCTTCAAGTCCGACTGCGAGCGGCTAGTTGGCGAGATTTGCACCGCACTTGCTACGCGACGCTATGAAGCGGCTAAGGACGCCGCGCATGCCCTGAAGGGCGGCGCCGGTGGTGTCGGCGCGTCCCAACTATTTCAGTTTGCGACCCGAGTCGAGAAAGCGACTCATGAGACGCTGCGGATGAAGGCCGCCCAATGGACCGATGAGCTACAACGCATTAGCTCTCGCACGCGTCTCGCCCTAGACGAGCACGTAACCGAGCGGCAGAAAAACCGCCCTCGAACACTGCAATAAAAGATCGTTCCAGCCTGGGGCGCCTTCCCTGCTAAAAAGGTTAGTCGCCAGCCCCCACGGCCTCTAGCCTCGGAGCTTCGTTAGCTTCTAGCCGCGTGGACAACTGGTTCTCGGCCACGTTGCGAGCTTGTGCGCGCACCAGCCGTTCCATCATTTTGAGGTCTCTTTCGTCGATCTTCATAGCTGTATCGACCCATACCTCAACGATTCGCAACAGTTCCTCGCGCGTTATCGGATTAAAGTCTCGCCGCACCTGCTCGAAGCCGCGCCTGCCATTCCCATTTCTGGCGTGCTTGCGGATATAGCTGTATACAGCGGCCTCACCAGTCCCCTCCGGCGTTATCACATCTACAACCCCCATCTCAAACAGTTGTCTCGCGGTATAGGTGTTGCCGCTTGTGATCAATTCGTCGGTGATCCGGCTTCCAACTTTGCGGGCAAGGAAACTGTAGGCTCCCATCCCTGGGAAGAGGTTGAACAGAATCTCTGGGAATCCCATCCTCGCCGATTCTTCAGCAATAAGGACAGAACTTGCAAGCGCGCCCTCAAATCCGCCACCCAAAGCATCGCCTTGCACCAACGATATGGTTGTTATGGGCAAATCGAAATTGCGATGCCATGGCAGGAGATCGTCCACGCAGAGACGCCCATAGTTAAGCAATTGATCCCGATCCTTGTGTAGGATCGCATTGCGGAATAGCGCTAGGTCTCCTCCCAAGCTGAAGATCCCCGGCACCTTCGAAGAAAGAATAACGTAGTTGATATCGTGTAACTGTCCTGCTTTTGCAAATTTCCCTTGAGAATTCACTATGCCATCAATAAATTGACGTACTTCGATGAGGAGTTTCGGATTGAAGGAAGGATTGGGGCGCATGTTCAACTGCGCCCAATACGAACCATATTCCGGGTCGAACCGTGGTTCGATCTGTTCGTATTCTGTCTGCGTGAGATACCGGACGTCGGCTACGGCGTTCATGGCTTCCCCCAAGTTGGATCAAAAAAAGACGGCCCCTAATCTCATTGTGGCAAACAATTTGGAGGGGTGACAATAGGTTTCCGCGTTTTTTTGCCGAGGGAATGCGAAGCGCTAACGATGAACCACTGGATCTGTGTACAACAAATGCCCGCGCGCTAATTTAGGCTAAAGTTAGATATTCTCTTATTACTCAAGTACTTAAGGTAGGTAAACTGTGGCGGCGTCGGCGCGGGCAACATTAACTGGATTGGCGGGGTTTACAAGCACCCTAGTCAAGGGCGTTGCCTGGAGCAGGCTATTAATTGTGTTTTTGCTTCAATGAGGAATCCTTATGAATCCGGCAGCTATCCCCTTTGCGACCGCCTCTTGGCGATTAGCCGCGCCTAGCTTGCCGCGGATCCCATCGAAATGAAACTGAACTGTGCGTTCGCTTATACCAAGCTTTGTAGCAATGTCCTCCGTCGTCTGGCCTCGGGCCGCAAGATCAAGGCACTGCACCTCGCGTGCGCTGAGCGCCATGCCGAACGACATCGGAGCGATGCCGCGTTCGACAATCGTTCGCATAAAGATCTCGTGGAAGTAAGTGCCCAGTAAAAGAATATCACCCAAATGTTCTTCGATTTGCGTGCGCAGTAGATGCTCAATCCGCGGAGACGCATGGCTCAGGGCGAATATGACTCGCGTATGGCGAGGGCAGTTGATGCTCCAAACAAGCCCACTACCTACGCCGTGCGCAAGAGAATCCTCGAGAAAGGCGTCGGTTTCCGGAGAATGCCCGCATTCGGAAGCGTAATCCCAAAACAGCGGTAATGCGCTATCTAGCGCTCTCATTATCCGCGTGTCTACCTCGATGTAAGCTCGTTCATCGTAACGTTGCACCCAGTTCCGCGAGAGTGTTGTGAAAACATAGCTCTGGCTCTCGTGGTCCAGACGTGCATTCGCGCTCGCTCCGTACATAAAGTTTTCGAACCCGAGTGCTCGAACAATCGTCGACATGCTCTCGACGACTTTTTCACCTTTTTCGATCGCGGCGACAAGCGGTTTGAAGAAGTCCGGAATGAATTGCCCTTGTGCAAGCAGCATCTTGCTCGGGCTGACAATAGTGAGCATGAGTGCACACCCCCCTTGAGCGCACATACGCGTAATCAGATGAAAGTTAGCCTACAACCTCCTCCACACCCCCTCTACCAAACCCTCGATCGGCCTGAATGTGGCCTTGTAGGCCATCTTGCGGCTCTGCGCGATCCAGTAGCCGAGGTACAGGTAGGGAAGTCCCAGCTCCAGGCAGCGTTGAATCTGCCACAGGACGTTGTAGGTGCCGTAGCTTGCGCCCTCCACCGCTGGATCGTAGAACGTGTACACCGACGAGAGCCCGTCGTGCAGCCGGTCCACGAGGCTCACCATGCGCAAGCGCCCCTCCTCGCGGAACTCGAACAGGTCGGTGGTGACGTTGCTGTGGAGCAGGAAGTGCTGGTACTGCTCGCGGCTGTCCTGGTCCATGCCGCCG
>Ga0079221_10000319_pt1 | contig 12696 bp, 11 predicted proteins | sample GAAS200_FD_75069 | JGI IMG/M metagenome (GOLD analysis project Ga0079221, IMG submission 75069) | Agricultural soil microbial communities from Georgia to study Nitrogen management - GA AS200 | ecosystem: Environmental > Terrestrial > Soil > Agricultural land | place: USA: Georgia | collected... | reverse complement strand
CGGCTTACGAAAGCTACTTGCGTTCAAAGGCCCGACACGCCGGCTCCTGCCGCACCCTGAGTCAGGCCGAATTCTACGTCGACCAGCTCAACCGCCGCTACTCCCGCCCCAACCGCTGCTGCTGAGTACTGATTCGACGACTCAGCGGACTAGACTTCTGCCTTCGCTCAAACGCCTTCGTGAGGCTCTACGAAAAATTGCCAGCGCTTGCCTAGAATTCCTCGTCTTCTTCGGCGCTGCTTTTCAAGACACTGGTTTTGTGTGTGATGCGAATGCTGTTGTTGCGAATCCCGGAGAGGATGTCGCGTCTCGTTTCGGCCGGGAGCATCTCGGGAGCAAACACTCCCGCCATCTCTCTAGGGAAAACCTTGATGAACAGCGCCGCGACATGAGCCGTGGCATAGGCTACTGGGGTAATAAACCGTCCCTGCTGGCGGATTTGATAAAGCGTAGGAAACATGCAGTCACTTCGTATCAATAAGTGTTCGTCTGTTGTCTTGCCATGATTCACTCCCTTGACCAAGATGGAAGCAGCAAACCGGGCGTTCTGTAAAATTCCTTGCCGAATTAGTTTGGCAATCCTCTTTGGGGAAAAGGTTTGCGGAAAATGGCGCCGAATCAACCCGCGTGATTTCGTCAACTTACCGAGTCGGTGCCAGCGGCGCAGCCTGTCAATCTCATTGCCTCCGATTTTCACATCCAGATCGCGCATTCGAATGAAGTGCGGCAAGGTAGCCACTTCATCCTGCGCCGCCAGAACCACTCGCACCGTGCCAATCGGATCAGGAAACCGGAATTTCTCAATCTCCGAAAATCTCTTCCCCAATTCGAATTTCCCGCTGCGGTAAATGCGTGGATGCGAAACCGCTTCGTCGAAAGACACCTCCGGCGACCACTGTGAAATCGGGTCTTCGCTTTCGCTGCTTTCGTAGAGCCGGATGTGTACGAACTCCACTTCGTCGAGCATATCGGCCGCGCGTTTCGCCAGCAGGTTGGTCAAACCCGGCGCTACGCCGGCATTAATCACAGCGGTGCGGTTCTTTTCTTCGAACTTCTTGGCGTAACGAAACTGCTCAGGTCTGAACGGGTTTCTCGTTAGGTGAGAACTAAGATCCAGGTAGTGTGCGCGAAGCCGCAGCGCCGCCCGCAACACAATTTCATTAAAAACCGAAGCGGAAGCATTGACGATAAGCTGGCAGCCTTTCGCCACTTTCACGATGCCCCGGAGATTCCGCGCATTCACTTCCGTGACCGGGATTGTGCTTCTTTTGCCCAGAAATCGACGCGCCCGCTCGGGATCGCGGTCCCCGCACCAGACCGTATGTCCTTGGCGCTCCAGCAATTGTGCGAGAAGCGAGCCGGTCGCCCCGGCCCCTAAGACGAAGATCCGCATGGCGTGCGCAAAACTCTATCACAGAGTCCATGCACCCATTGATGAGATGAACGGTTTATGCTTTGGCAGGATCGCGTGGGGCAGGCGCTCCGCGCAACAGGCCCTCGGTGCTTAGATCCTCATCCAGTTCAGGCCAATGAATGCCATAGCCCCCGCCCGCGATCTTCCAATTCCGTAGTTGCTGTGGTGACGCATGAAGGAGCTTCGGATACCAAGCCAGAGGAACCGTAATGGTTCGTCCGTCTTTCAAGGAAACGCTGAGCGCGTCAGCAGAAAAGCCTACCGCTGCAACCCGTTCGTCAGCCTTCAATGCCAAAATGCCCATTCCATGCCTCTACAAACCTGCCCTGGTTCTCTTCTACCAAGGATTGTACTGCACCAAGCTCCTTAGCACTAAATCCGAAGTTTCGTGCAAGTGCCACCGGCTCAAGCCAGAACTTCGCCGACAGATCATCTCGGTCAACGTGGATATGGCGAGCCTCATTCGGTTCGTGGCTATAGAAATAAAACCTGTACGGGCCACTTCTCAGGACAGTTGGCACGGCAGGATTCTACAGAATTGCGCTTATTTTCGCACAGGCGTACACTCTGTTTGTAACTCCGACCCCTTCGACCTACAGGAGAACCAACCCAAGGCCGCAGGGGCGACGTCCGATGCAATTCTTGGGACTCAGGGTTCGGGTGGAAACGCCCGCGCCTCCCGCGTTTGGAAAGGAGCGATTTCGCTGGAAATGTGTAGATTTCCGGCTGACGCCCGATTCCAACGCTGGATTCGGGCGGTTTTGTTTTCCAGGGCTTGTGAGTCAGTTTTCTGAGCAGAGGCATCCAATTAAGCTCAGGCGATAGGCAAGATGACCCTTCACGACAGTTTCGGCCGCCAGATCACCGACCTTCGCATTTCGGTCACCGACCGCTGCAATTTCCGCTGCGTCTATTGCCGGTCCGCCGACCCGGAAAACTACCGCGACCACGACGAAATTCTCTCCTGGCCCGAACTCGACCGTTTGGCCACAGTCTTCCTCGAGCTTGGCATCCGCAAAATCCGCGTTACTGGCGGCGAGCCTCTCGTTCGCGACGGCGTCGAAAACTACATTTCCCGCCCCACGCGCTGGGCTTCCCCGACCTCTCCATGACCACCAACGGCCACCTTCTCGCCGAGCGCTGCGACCGCCTCCTCGCGGCTGGCCTTCGCCGGATCAACATCAGCCTGGATTCGCTCGATCCCACCAAGTTCGAACGCATCACCCGCACGCAGTCTTTCAGCAAAGTCATGGATGGCATCGACGCGGCACAAAAATCGCGACTCGCTCCTGCCAAAGTGAACGCAGTTCTTGTTCGCGGCATCAATGATGACGAAATTGAGGCCTTTGCTCAGTTTGCCCGCGACCGCGGCGTCATCATGCGCTTCATCGAATTCATGCCGCTAGACGCCGACCGCCACTGGTCCCGCGAACTCGTAGTTCCTGCCGCCGAAGTTTGCGAGCGCATCCACGCCCGCTGGCCGCTGGTCCAGATTCCCCACGAACGCAGCGAAACCGCCCGCAAATACCGCTTCGCCGACGGCGCTCCCGGCGAAATCGGCCTCATCGCCTCGGTGACTCAGCCTTTCTGCGGCTTCTGCTCGCGCATCCGCGTTACCCCCGACGGCAAGCTCCGCACCTGCCTTTTCAGCAAGGAAGACCACGACCTTCGCTCGCTCTTGCGCGAGGGCGCGAGCGACGACGACTTGGCCACCTACATCCGCTCCGTGGTCAACGAAAAAGAGGAAGGCCATCGCATCAACGAGCCCGGTTTTGTGCCTCCTTCCCGCACCATGGTCTTTATCGGGGGCTAGCTGGACAATCTCGGCCTATATGAGAAAATAGAGTTTCACAGTGGTTTCAGGGACCGCAGGCAAAACCACCTCTTAAGGTAAAAATTACACCAGTCATGGGCCATCTAGTTTCCATCTCAGGAAGCAGCACCATCATCGGCACAGAGGCTCCGGCGACAGTTCGGGCGCCGGAAATCGAGCCGGGCGTAGGCTGCAACTTTGATTCCTACCTGCTCGTTCCGGATAACACTCTGGATGACCGCATCGCCGCCGCCAAAGACCGCCTGGGCGAAGACGTCGTTATCCTCGGCCACCATTACCAGCGCGACGAAGTCATCAAATTCGCCGATTTTCGCGGCGATTCCCTCAAACTCTCTTTCCAGGCGTCCGAAGCCTATGCCCGCTACATCGTTTTCTGCGGCGTTCACTTCATGGCCGAAAGCGCAGACATTCTCCGCCGCCAACACCAGATTGTGGTTCTCCCGGATTTGAACGCCGGCTGCTCCATGGCGGACATGGCCGACATTGGCCAAGTCGAGGCGTGCTGGAACGAACTCGCCTCAGTTGTGAACGCCAACAGAATTGTTCCCGTCAGCTACATGAATTCCACCGCCGCCATCAAGGCATTCACCGGCGAGCATCGCGGCTCAATCTGCACCAGTTCCAACGCCACAGCCGTCATGAAATGGGCCTTCGAAAGTGGCGAAAAAGTTCTGTTCCTTCCCGACGAGCATCTCGGCCGTAACACCGGCTATCGCATGGGCATTCCGCTCGACCAAATGATTTTCTGGGACCCATACGAGGAGCTTGGCGGGAATTCCCCCGAGACCATTCGCAATGCGCGCATCATCCTGTGGAAAGGCTATTGCTCCGTCCACCAGCGCTTCACGCCGGAGCAGGTAGCGCGCGTACGCCACGAGCATCCTGGTATTCGCGTCATCGTCCATCCCGAATGCCGTTTCGAGGTCGCCCAAGCCGCTGACGAGATCGGTTCTACTGAGGGCATCATCAAAGCCATCGAGTCTGCCCCCGCAGGCTCGGAATGGGCCGTCGGTACTGAAATCCACCTCGTCAACCGGCTCGGCAAGGTTTTCCGAGATCGAAAAATCATTTCGCTCGACCCCAACGTTTGTGTTTGCACCACCATGTTCCGCATCACTCCGCAGCATCTCCTCTGGGCCCTAGAGAACCTCGGCTCCGGCAACGTCGTAAACCGCATCTCCGTGGACGAACGCACGCGTTACTACGCTCGGCTAGCTCTCGACCGCATGCTGGCATTGAGATAGACCGAAGCGGCAGAAAATTTCGGTCGGTTTCTTCTTGCAAAGCGTCTAGCTCTAGAACAGACTCTGATTTGAGCTGCTTTTCAGCGCTACAAACTGCGTCGAAACGACAAAATGGCTGACGAAGATCCAGAGCAGGATGAGACTCCAGAGCCGCCCCAGCGACTCTTCACGCTTCCCGAGGCTGAACGTGTGCGCAAAGACCTGGAACCCTTTTTGATCGAAGCCATTGATTGCCGCAAGAAACTCTCTGGCCTGGAAAACGACCTGTCCGCCGTTTCCGCCCGCATCATGATGATGGGCGGGGTCATCGTTCCTTATGAAAAACTGTCCAAGGTCCGCGCCGAGCACACCCAGCTCGCACAATCACTGAAGTCTGCGCTCAGCCGCATTCTCGAAACCGGCTGCATCGTCAAGGACTTGGACGTGGGTTTGCTCGATTTTCCTGCGATTATCGACAATCAGGATGTCTACCTCTGCTGGAAGCTCGGCGAGGACCGCATCCGTTTTTACCATCGCCAGGACGAAGGCTTCGCCGGACGCAAGCCCCTCGACCCCAGCGACCTCGGCCCCGGCGACAAAGTCCAGTAGAATGTTTCTGGCTTTTGTAGAGGCCGGGCTTGCTTGCCGCAGGCAGGCTTCAGCCCGGCCGAACCGATCCGGCAGCGGGCTTTAAGCCTGGTAAATTCTTGTCATCCTGAGCGAAACGCGCTTTTCGCGCTCCGGACGGGTTCGCGGAGCGAAGGATCTCAACTGCCGATTGATCGCACACCAAAACTGTGAGCCACCTTGACTGACCATCCAACCAACCGCCTAAAAGATTCCGCCAGTCCGTATCTTCGCTCTGCCGCCCATCAACCCATCGACTGGCATGAATGGGGTGATGCCGCCTTCGCGCGCGCCAAAGCCGAAGACAAGCCTATCCTCCTCGACATCGGCGCCGTGTGGTGCCACTGGTGCCATGTCATCGACCGCGAGAGCTACGAAAACGTCGAAATCGCCAAAATCATCAACGAGCACTTCGTGCCAGTCAAAGTGGACCGCGACGAGCGCCCCGACGTCGACTCGCGCTACCAGTCCGCCATCAGCGCCATTTCCGGGCAAGGCGGCTGGCCGCTCACGGGTTTTCTGCTTCCCGATGGCAAACCATTCTTCGGTGGAACGTACTTCCCGCCCGAAGACCAGATGGGCCGGCCCGGCTTCCGCCGCGTGCTTCTTGCCGTCGCGGATTCCTATCGCAACCGACGAGACGAGCTTGCGCGTGCCGCCAATTCCCTTTCCGAAGCCGTTGCGCAGGCTGAAGCTTTCACTGGCGCTCGAGCTGAGTTCGATCTCGTCGTGGTAGACGCGCAAGTCCAATCCATCACCCAACTTTTTGACTTTAAGAACGGTGGCTTCGGCCACGCACCGAAATTTCCTCACGCTTCAGCGATTGATCTTCTGCTCGAGCGCTATCAACAAACCAAAGAAAAACATTTGCTCGCCATGGTCGAAACCACCCTCGAGAAAATGGCCCGCGGCGGCGTCTACGACCAGCTCGCCGGCGGCTTCCACCGCTATTCGGTCGACGAACGCTGGCTCGTCCCCCACTTCGAGAAAATGTCCTACGACAATTCAGAGCTTCTGAAGAACTACCTTCATGCTTCACGACTCAGCGCGAAGCGCAACTGGGAAGCTTCGTTTTCGGACACGGCCAAAAGCATCGTGCTTTGGGTGAACAAGGTTTTGTCGGACCAGGAAAACGGCGGATTTTATGCCAGCCAAGACGCCGATTACTCGCTTGATGACGACGGTGATTATTTCACCTGGACCCTGGAGGAAGTTCGTGCTGTTCTGACTCCCGAAGAATCCCGCGTTATCGAGCTGTATTACGATGTCGAGCCTTCTGGCGAAATGCATCACAATCCAGCCAAGAATGTCCTTTGGATCACCCGCGGTTTCGACGAGATTGCCCAAATCTTGGGTCGCGATGCGTGGGACATTTTCAGGATAAAGTGCAACGCGCAAGCAAAGCTGTTGGACGCTCGACGCAAACGCCAGACTCCGTTTGTCGACAAAACCATGTACGTCGCGTGGAACGCCATGTTTGTTTCGGCGTATCTTGAAGCGGGTCGCGTTTTGGATGAGCTATGCGCAAACAACTGCCGCATGTTTGCACTGAAAACGCTCGATCGCATGCTGAAGAAGGCGTGGAGCAAGGAGAAAGGCTTCGGTCACCGCATTGGTGGGCCAGTGCTCGAAGGCTCGCTCGACGATCAAGTTTTCAGCGTTCTCGCATTGCTCGACGCCTACGAAGCGACGCTAGACTCCCGCTATTTCGCCGCCGCGCAAAAGACGATGGATCTCGCCATCGCCCGCTACGCCGACGCAGAAAATGGCGGCTTCTTCGATCGCCCCGCCGACGCCGGTCCGATGGGTGGCCTCGAGGTTCGCCGTAAGCCGTTTCAAGATTCCCCTACGCCGGGCGCCAATTCCGTCGCTGCTATCGCGCTGATTCGAATGCACGCCTTCACGGACGAACAGCGTTACCGCGATTTCGCACAAAAAACCCTCGAAGCCTTTGCCGGCGTCGCTCCCCAATACGGTCTTTTCGCGGCCACTTATGGCCTAGCCACCACACTCTTTGCCAATCACCCCATTCAAGTCGTCATCACTGGCAATTCGAATGACCCCGATGCGCAAGCCCTCGAAGAAGCAGCTAATGGCGTCTTCCGCTTCGGCAAGTCCGTCTTGCGCGTCACTCCCGGCACGCAACTCGCCGCTCTTACCGGAGCCCTTAAGGAAACCCTTCCCCATCTCCCACCCGACAGACCCCTAGCTGTCGTTTGCTCAGGCCAAACCTGCCTTCCCCCGACCAGCGACCCTGCCCAACTGACCGCGTACCTTGAAAACGGCGCTGTCGGCGCGGCCTCCTCTTAGATCAGACCCACGTTCCCGCAAACAAAATGGGCACGACGCCTGCGCGTCGTGCCCGGAGGACAACCCGGTCCTTTGTTTGAAAGGCTAGGTTCTTGGTTTCACCACACACCAATCACAAATCACGCCTACTTCTTCGGCCTCGACTCCGGCGGCACCATGCCATTCGCCCGGTAATACACCACCAAATTCCCGTAGTGTTCCCCCGAGTGCTCAATCAATCCGTAGGCCAGGTCATACAGCCGGTCCAGATGCGGCCCGCCGTCGTTGACCGCTTCATTCAACCCCTTGTCGCCCTTCGACTTGATCGCATCCGCGCCGTCCTGCACGCATTTCTTCACGAACGCCACCAAGTCCGCCTTGTTGTTGATCTTAAGGTCCGCCGGCTTGGGATCATCCGCATAACGCGGCTTTTGCCCGAGCGCGAAGTCCGTGAAGTAATACATGGACGCGGATACGTGCAGCAGCACTGCGCGAAACGTCCTCGAATCCGGATTCGGCTTGTAATCGTATTTGTCTTCCGGCAAATCCTCGGCAATAGCCACCAGTTTCCGCCCGATTTCATTCCACTGCTCCAGCACCGCCTGCGACGGGCTAGGCGCCGGCTTCGGTGGCTCTTTCTTCGCTTCCTGAGCCACCACCGGGAGCGCCGTCATCCCCACGGCCAACACCACACCGCACAACCTCGTCCACTTCGTCATCGCTTTTCCTCCGTTTTGTCCCCACTTGGACAGGGCACTTCCTCTCAGACGCACGCCCCTGAGAACTGTTTCCCCTTGGGGCAGCAGGAACCCTGTCCTTTAGCCGGGTTTATCTTACGCAGTATTCCAGTGTTTCGTCATTCGAATTCCATTAAGCCCGCGTGCTAAAATTGAGCTTTGCGGCTGGGGAACCCTTATTGTGAACTGGTACTTCCTATTTCTTCGCGTCGGGATTGGGCTGGGGGTAGCCGCCCTGCTCTACCTCTCGCAGCGCTTCTGGTACCGCTCGTTGTGGCGTGTAACGTCGCACTGGGGTCGCCTGTGGCTCCGTCGCGGACCCCGCTTTGTCTACGTGGTTCTCCTCTTGTTGATGCTCGTGACCTTGATTCGAGTCGTGATTATGGGCCGCTCGGGCGTCACCCATCGGACTTCCTGGCTCGCTGTGCTTACAGGACTCTGGTTCTTTAGCGCGCTTTTCGCCTACTTGTCTGTGAAAGCCGTTCACGGATTGGAACGTGTTTGGCGCTGGTTTCATGCGGTCGCTCTTAAGCGAGCCCCCGCTCTTGCGCAAAATGAAGGGCAGCCTGGCACTTTTTCAGAGGCGCTGGAAAGAGTCCCCGACCCCGGGCGCCGCTACTTCTTCCGCACCGCCACTGCGGCGGCAGGCGCAGCTCCTTTTCTGACCGCGATGTACGGTTTTGCCGCCGAGCGCCTGAACTACCAAGTCAGGCGTGTCGAAATCCCCATTCCCAACCTGCCATCCGGTCTCGATGGCATGAAAATCGTGCAATTGAGCGACATCCACTTGAGCAGCTATATGTCGCGCACGCAAGTTCGCCGTGCGGTCAACATGGCCAACGATTTAGGCGCGGATATGGCCGTTGTAACGGGAGACCTCGTCACGGGCGCAGGCGACCCGATTGCCGACTGTGTGGAGGAGATTCGCCAGTTGGATACGCCTCTCGGCACCTGGGGCTGTAACGGTAACCATGAGATTTACGCCCGCGCCGAAGACACCGCAGCCTATCTCTATGCCCAAGCGGGAATGAAGCTGCTCCGTCAGTCGAACGCGCAAGTGACCTTCAAGGGGGCAAAGTTCAATCTGATAGGCGTTGATTACCAGCGCGAATACAACGGCCGCGGACAGCGGCAGCAGATGCTCAGCGGGATTGAGCGGCTGGTTCGTCGGGACATGCCGAACATTCTCCTCTCTCACAACCCGAATTCTTTCAATCGCGCCGCTGAACTTGGCATTGAGCTTTCTCTCGCCGGGCACACCCACGGCGGCCAGATTCAGGTGGAAATCCTGGATCACCGCCTCAGTCCCGCAAAATTCATAAGCGATTACATCGCCGGCCTCTACAAGCGTCCCATGTTCGCGCCTGCCCCGAATGGGCGGGCAGGTTCGGTGGTTTCCACGTCCCGCAAATTCACGCCGGAATCCTCGCCAATGGCCAGCATCTACGTAAACCGCGGTCTCGGCACGGTCGGCGCTCCAGTACGTCTGGGAGTTCCCCCCGAAATCAGCCTGATCATCCTCCGCAGAGCCTAGCTCATAATCACATCCGCATTTCCCGGCAGGGAAGGAAAACCTTGCTTCCCATCCCGATTTTCGTATTCTTCGTCTGCGAATTCCGTTTTCTGGAACCACCCCTCCTTACTCCGCTTGATATCAGCTTCTAAGTCGTTTGCTCTCATGCGAGAAAAACTTGACTCTCTCATTAACAGTCGTTGGCCGACGGGCTGCATATAATGTTACTGAGTCCAGCCGGTGGTGGATTTTCGTTTGAACCATTTCCGACGTGTTTCTCTGCGAAATCTCGCTCTGGAAATTTAAGGAGGAATTAATATGCAGTTTCACAGGATCGCAATCGGCGCTTGTCTCGGCCTCGTTCTTCTCACGGTTTCGGCCCCGGCCAAAGCCCAATATCGCCTTACCAACTTAGTTTCGAACCAAGTCCATGAGCACGCCGCGAACACCGATCCATTACTGGTCAATGCTTGGGGATTAGCCCGCAGCGCCGGATCACCGTGGTGGGTCAGCGATAACCTCTCGGGATGGGCGACTCTCTATAACGGAACCGGAACGCCACAAGGGCTCCGGGTTTTGATTCCTACCGCCGGAAACGGACCGACATCGCCGACTGGCCTAAACGGCCCTGGCACACCGACGGGAATCGTTTTCAACGGGTCGCAGGCCGATTTCCAGGTTCAGGGCAAGCACGCGGCTTTCATTTTTGCGGCTCTGGACGGCACTATCAGCGCCTGGGCACCGGGCGTGAACGCCAACCTGGCGATGATCGCGTTCGACAACTCGGCCAACAAGGCGATGTATACGGGCTTGGCCATAACCAGTAAGGCCTCGGGGAACTTCCTTTACGCTGCGGACAACACCAACAATCACATCGACATGTTCGACGGCACCTTCACACTCTTGAAGTCGTTTGGTGATCCCTCGATCCCATCCACCTTCTCTGTGTTTGGCATCCAGGACATCAATGGCTTGGTGTACGCCACGTATGCTATGACGGACGGAACTGCGGGCGGGTTCGTCGATGTCTTCCAGGAGGATGGTACCTTCATGAAGACACTGGCCCAGGGACTGCCGCTAAATCAGCCCTGGGGCGTTGCTCTCGCTCCCAGCAATTTTGGGCCGCTGAGCAATACTCTGCTTGTTTCCAACAATGCTATCGAAGGCACCATCAACGGGTTCAATCCTAAGACCGGCGCCTTTGTGGGTACGATAAGGAACCAGGAGGGGAGCAAGATTATCTTCAATCAAACCTGGGCAATTGCCTTCGGCGGCGGAACTCCAAACAACGGGGCAACAAACCAACTGTTCGTCACCGTAGGCCCGGGCATGCCAGGACAACCCGAAAACGTCGGTACCTTTGCGTCAATCGTCTTCGCTCCAACGCAGGACAACCAGGGCGACGACGAGTGAATTAGGCGGCAAACCTCGCAAGAAACGGGGTTTCGAACAGAGAAACACATAGAAAAAAGGTGGGGTTGCCCCGAGACGGCAGAGTGCAACGCGCTCTGCCGTTTTCTTTTTTGAGTGCGGCAGCTGTTTACACAACTTGCCCCGAGCTTCGAGGGAGCTACGAAGGGCTGCCGCTTTTCCTTCAACCACGTGCCCTAATACTTCCAAAGCTCGCTAATTCGCCTGGCAAGCGATGATAGAATCACTTCACGCCAGACCTCCCATGCCGATTCTCGAGAAAAACTATTGGCTCGAAACGCTAACCACGCCACCAGTGCAATCCGTCGGCGATCTTCCTGAAAACATCGACGTCGACATTGTCGGCGGCGGCTTCTGCGGACTCTCCGCGGCACTGGCGCTCGCAAAACACGGCGTCCAGGTCGCTGTCCTCGAAGCCGAGACCTTAGGCTGGGGTGCCAGCTCTCGCAACGGCGGCATGGTCCTCACCGGAATAAAGCTGCCGGTACCGACCCTCATCAATCGCTACGGTCGTGAGGCCACGCGCAAAATGTACGCTGCGTCTCTCGAAACCATCGATTGCGTCGAGCAAATCATCCGCGACGAAAAAATCGACTGCAATTTCTCGCGCTGCGGCCATCTTGAAGTTGCCTGCAAGCAATCGCATTTCGATGGCTACGAAGAATCCGCTGCCCTTATCCGCAAAGAATTTCAGCACCACCTGCACATCGTTGCCAAAAGTGAGTTGCGCGCCGAAATCGGCTCCGACATTTACTTCGGCGGCATGGTAGAAGAAACCAGCGCCGGTTTGAATCCCGCGCGCTACGTCGCGGGTCTCGCCCAAGCCGCGCAGCGCGCCGGAGCTTGCCTCTACGACCACACTCGCGTCGAAAAAATCCAGGCCGAATCGCACAACGGCCCCCGCAAATTCCTTCTGAGCACCTCGCGAGGGCCCATCGTCGCCCGCGAAGTCATCCTTGCCAGCGGTGCCTACACCACCAACGCCACTCCCGCCCTCCGAAAAAAAATCATCCCCATCGGCTCCTACATCATCGCCACGGAAGCCCTGCCGCCCGACCTTGCCCGCGAACTCAGCCCCCGCAACCGCATGATCTACGACTCCAAACACTTCCTCTACTATTACCGCCTCACGCCCGACAATCGCATGCTCTTCGGCGGCCGCGCCGCGTTTTTCCCCGAGGCCGAAAACACCGTGCGCCAAAGCGCGGAAATCCTTCGCCGCGGCATGATCCACGTGTATCCACAGCTACGCGACGCCAAAGTTGAATACGTCTGGGGCGGCACGCTAGACTTCACTCTCGACGTCATGCCCCACGCCGGAAAGATCGACAACATGTATTTCGCCGCCGGCTTTGCAGGTCACGGCGTCGCGGCTGCCACCTGGTTTGGAACAAAGCTCGCCGGCCTGATCTGCGGCGAAACGGACGCCACTCCGTTCTCTGCAATCCCCTTCCCCGCAGCGCCGCTCGGCTTGCGCAGCGGGCACACCTGGGCGCTCCCGCTCGCAGGCCTGTGGTACCGAATTCTCGATTTGCTTACGTGAGGACTTTCAAACAGGAGCAAAGCACGCGATGGCATTTTCAAAGCTTCTGCAAAATCCTTCCTTAGAACTTAAAAGTTAGAACTTT
>Ga0079221_10000318_pt1 | contig 12709 bp, 13 predicted proteins | sample GAAS200_FD_75069 | JGI IMG/M metagenome (GOLD analysis project Ga0079221, IMG submission 75069) | Agricultural soil microbial communities from Georgia to study Nitrogen management - GA AS200 | ecosystem: Environmental > Terrestrial > Soil > Agricultural land | place: USA: Georgia | collected... | reverse complement strand
TCGATCATCCCGGAATTCGAGCGCGACTGGCTTCCATGCTGGCAAATCCGGTTGTACTTCTTCACCGCGCGCACCAGTTGCCGTCCTTCAAACGAGTTATGCGAACACGGTTTCTCGACATATACGTCTTTCCCGGCCTGGCACGCCCAGATGGCCATCAGCGAGTGCCAATGATTGGGCGTAGCGATGGAAATCGCATCGATGTTTTTGTCTTCCAGCAGCTTGCGCACATCAACGAACGATTTTGGTCTGGGCAATCCCATCTTCTCGACGTCGCCGAGGCGCTGGTTCAATACGTTTTCGTCCACGTCGCAGAGCGCCGCAAGCTCGGCGTTTGGAACACGCGCAAAGCCGCGTATGTGATCGTGGCCGCGGCCTCGCACTCCGCAAACGGCCACTCGAACGCGATCGCTCGCGCCTGGAATTCGAGAATAGCCAAAAGCGGTTGAAGCCAACGCGGTCCCCGCCACGCCGGCGCCCGTGGTCTTGAGAAAATCTCGGCGGGAAGTTATGGATGTGCTCATAAAGCCTCCAAGGAAACCAATCCTAACCCTATTTGAACTCTCGGTCGTCAAGTTTTTACCTGATTTTTTGGCCTCGCGCATTTTCAGGTGGCGGTTTCGCTCTGGCATCACGATAATCTCTTATCCTAGGATGGATTGCTCGACGACAAGAACCTAGGCACCTGTTCTGGCGAGCGAGCACTAATACTACTATGGGAACGACTTCGGTCAAGACATCCGAGCGCAAGAGCTCGTCCGCCGTTCGCCGCTTAAGTCATAGTCAGATTCCGGCGGAAGTGGAAGATGTGCTCGCATCGACGCAGTTCATCGACATTCACACGCACCTGTTCTCCCCGGCGTTTGGCAAAATCGGTTTGTGGGGAATCGATGAGCTTCTGACGTATCACTACCTCGAAGCGGAGTTCTTCCGCTCATCCGACACCGCGCCGGAGGAGTATTGGAAACTCTCTAAAGCCGGCCGGGCCGAAGCCATCTGGCAAGCATTGTTTGTCGAAAACAGTCCCATCTCCGAATCCACGCGCGGCATTGTTGCGGTCTTGAACGCTTTTGGCCTTCCCACAGACGCCTCCGGCTTGCGCGAGGCGCGGCGCTTCTTCGCGTCCCAATCCGTCCACTCCCACATTCGAAAAGTGTTTCAAATTGCCGGTGTCAGCTCTGTCGTGATGACCAACGATCCGCTGGACCCCGAGGAGCGCGCCGTTTGGATGAGCGGCGGACAAAATCATCCTCAGTTTCACCCGGTTCTCCGCCTGGATCGCATCTTGTGCGGATGGCCGGATCATTGGCCGCGACTGGCGAGCGAAGGTTACGCCGTGGACGAGCGCGCCTCAGGAAAATCCGTCGCGGAAGTTCGGCGCTTCTTGGCCTACTGGCACAAGCGTATGGCGCCCCTGTACATGGCCGTATCTCTGGCGGACACCTTTCAATTCCCCGACGAGAGGAGCATCACGAGCAAGTTGTTGCGCGAAGCCGTGCTGCCCACATGCCGCGAATTCGGGCTGCCGATGTCGCTCATGATCGGCGTGCGGCGCCAGGTCAATCCCAGGCTGCGTCTTGCGGGCGATGCCGTGGGGAAAGCCGATTTGCGCTCCATCGAAAATCTGTGCCGCGAGTTTCCCGGCAATCGGTTTCTGGTGAGTGTCCTCAGCCGCGAAAATCAGCACGAACTCGCCGTCTATGCTCGCAAGTTCAATAACCTGATGCCTTTCGGATGCTGGTGGTTCCTCAACAATCCTTCCATCGTCGAGGAAATCACCAGAGAACGCATCGAGTTGCTGGGAACCAGCTTCATCCCTCAACATTCCGACGCCCGCGTCCTCGAGCAGGTCATCTACAAATGGCACAACACGCGCCGCACGCTTGCGCCTATCCTCGCGCATGCCTATCAATTGCTGCTTGCTGACGGCGCGGAGCTCACCCGCCAAAAGATTCAGCGCGATGTGAACCGTCTCTTCCGCACGAACTTTGAGAAATGGACGGGACTGGGCGCGGCTTGAGTTCTGTCTGCTCAGCAAGGAGAAGGCAAGACGCAGATGTTAGGCAACGCAACAAAGCAAAGCCGGGTTTTGCAGCTCGATCCTCGGGATAACGTCCTTGTGGCTCTGGAGGACTTGCGCAAAGGCGAACGCATCAGCTTTGTCCAAAAAGACTCCGTTCTCCTGTCCGACGTGCCCGCCAAGCACAAGTTCGTCACCCAGGACGTGGCCCTAGGCGGCGACATCATCATGTATGGCGTCCTCGTCGGCAAAACGACAGCGCCTCTTCGCTCCGGGGATTTGCTCTCCACTCGAAATATCCGCCACGCCGCCGCCGAATTCCACGAAACGGAGAGAACCGCTCCTCGTTGGACTCCGCCCGATGTCTCCTCCTGGAGTAATAAAACTTTCTCCGGCTACCACCGAACCAATGGCCAGGTAGGCACGCGCAATTACTGGCTCGTTCTTCCCCTCGTCTTTTGCGAAAACCGCAATCTCGCCGTCCTGAAACAGGCCTTCGAAGAAGAGCTCGGATTCGCCGCTCCGCAGGTTTATCGCCGGCAGGTTGCCGAATTGGTTCGTCTCTATCGCGAAGGCAAGTCCGCCGAACTAAAGAATTTTGCCTTCAACGCAACACAACCGGGAACGCCGTCGCCCAAAGTGTTCCGAAACGTCGACGGCATCAAATTTCTGATGCACGAAGGCGGCTGCGGCGGCACGCGCGAGGACTCCAACAATCTCTGCGGCCTGCTCGCCGGCTACATTCACCATCCCAACGTGGTGGGCGCCACCGTTCTCAGCCTCGGCTGCCAGCACGCGCAAGTGCCCATTCTTGTCGAGCAAATCAAGCGCCGCGACCCCAATTTCAACAAGCCTCTGCTCATCTTCGAGCAGCAGAAGAGCGCTTCCGAAGCCTCGATGATCTCCCAAGCCATCCGCGAAACTTTTCTCGGCCTGATCGAAGCGGATAGGGCCGAGCGCAAGCCCGCCCCTCTCTCGCAACTCACCCTCGGTCTGAAGTGCGGCGGCTCCGACGGCTTTTCCGGCCTCTCCGCGAATCCTGCCATTGGTCACGCGGCGGATTTGCTGGCCGCGCTTGGCGGACGTGGAATTCTCTCCGAATTTCCAGAACTCTGTGGCGTCGAACAAGGCCTGATCGATCGTTGCGTTCGCAAGGAAGTGGCCGATCATTTCGCCCAACTCATGCGCGACTACGCCGCCCGCGCCAAAGCCGTTCTTTCCAGCTTTGAAATGAATCCTTCGCCCGGCAACATCCGCGACGGCTTGCTCACCGACGCGATGAAATCCGCCGGCGCCGCGAAAAAAGGCGGCACCTCTCCCGTCACCGGCGTTCTCGATTATCCGGAATATTCGCGCGAGCCTGGCCTGAATCTCCAGTGCACTCCGGGAAACGACGTCGAGTGCGTTACCGCTCAAGTCGGCGCAGGAGCAAACGTCGTCTTATTTACCACGGGCCTCGGCACGCCGACAGGGAATCCCATCGCGCCGGTCCTGAAAATCTCTACCAACTCGAATCTCGCCCAGCGTATGCCGGACATCATTGACATCGACGCCGGCGGCATCATCTCCGGCGAAACCACCATCGAGCAAATGGGCGAAACGATTCTCGACCGCGTCATTCAAGTCGCCAGCGGCCAGGCACGCACCAAAGCTGAACTCCTGGCCCAGGACGATTTTATTCCCTGGAAGCGAGGTGTCTCGCTCTAGTGTTGCTAGGCTCGTGGGGGCGGGCTTGCCCCGCCCAAAGGTCTCACGCTTTTGCACGACTCTGGTTGAAAACCTGAGTAAGGCCCTTCGATTTGAGTTCGACTGAGTTTCGAGAGCGCGGAACGCGTTTCATAACCATGTGGAAAATGAGAATCGATTCGCACCAGCACTTCTGGCAATACAACGCCGTCCGCCATTCGTGGATCACCGAGGAAATGTCCCTGCTCAAACGCGATTTCATGCCCGAAAATCTGGACGACGAGCGAAAAGCGAACAACATTGACTCCACCATCGCCGTGCAAGCCGACCAATCGGAAGAGGAAACGCTCTTTCTGCTCCAACTCGCCCAGCGCTACTCCAGTATCGCCGGCGTCGTCGGCTGGGTGGACCTCTGCTCACCGCACGCCGCCAAGCGCCTGAAGCACTTCTCGCAGTTCGACAAGCTTCGCGGCTTCCGCCACATTGCCCAGGACGAACCCGACGAGCGCTTTCTCGTCCGCGCCGATTTCCTCCGCGGCATCGCCTGTCTCCGCGAATTCGGCTTCACTTACGACATTCTGATCTATCACGAACAGTTGCCTGCCGCCCTCGAACTTGTCGCCCATTTTCCAGAACAGAAATTCGTCATCGACCACATCGCCAAGCCCGAAATCAAAACGCGCAGCAGGTCCGGCTGGGCCGTCCTTATGCAAAACATCGCCGCGAAGCCCAACGTTTATTGCAAGCTTTCGGGCTTGGTCACTGAAGCCGACTGGAAAAATTGGAAGAAAGAAGATTTTCACCCCTATTTGGATATAGTCTTTGGTGCCTTCGGCCCAAAGCGGCTGATGTTCGGCTCGGATTGGCCGGTGTGCCTGCTGGCCGCGAGCTATCAGCAAGTTGTCGAAATCGTTGAAGACTACGTGCAGGACTGCGCGGCGGACATCAAGGACAGAATCTTCGGCGGCAACGCGGTGGACTTCTATCAGTTGAAGGCGGCGAAACGTGGACTTGCAGCTTAAAGACAAGGTCGTCCTCGTCACCGGAGGGGGGAAGGGAATTGGCGCGGCCATCGTTCGCGGCTGCACACGTGAAGGCGCCGTTCCCGTGTTTGTGGATAAAGACGTGGAAGCCGCCAACCAGCTCAAAAAAGAGCTCTCCGACTCCGGCGCGAAATGCGGCCTCATCATCGCCGACGTGATCGCTCCCGAAACCTGCGCCGCCATCGTTGAGCAAACGCTGCGCGATTTCGGCCGCCTCGATGTCCTGGTCAACAATGTGGGAGTCAACGATAACGTCGGCCTCGAAAGCGGCTCGCCGGAAAAATACGTCAAGTCGCTGCAACTCAATTTGCTCCATTACTACAACGTGGCGCATTACGCCCTCCCTGCGCTGAAAAAGACGCAAGGCTGCATTGTCAACGTCGCCTCGAAGGTCGCCATGACTGGCCAGGGCAAAACTTCGGGTTACACTTCCGCCAAAGGCGCGATCCTCTCGCTCACGCGAGACTGGGCTTGCGAATTGCTCCCGTACGGCATGCGCGTCAACGCCATTGTCCCCGCCGAAGTCATGACGCCACTTTACAAGTGGTGGCTCAGCACGTTTCCCAATCCTGAGGAAAAACTGCAGCATATCGTCTCCAAAATTCCACTCGGCAAGCGCATGACGCAGCCCGAAGAAATCGCCGCCATGGTTCTGTTTCTCATTTCGCCGCAGGCCAGCCACATTACTGGCCAGCATGTTCTCGTTGACGGCGGCTACGTCCATCTCGATCGCGCTTTGACGTAGCGGCGACTTTACGTCGCCATCTTTGGGTTTCAAAAGGCCGTACGGAGGAAACTTGGCCCCCCAATCCGCCCCACTGACCGAACGAAAATACGTTCTCCCCTTCATTCTGATCACGAGTCTCTTTTTCCTCTGGGCCTTCGGCGTCAACCTCAACGACGTTCTCATTCCCCACTTCAAATCCGCGTTTAGCCTGAGCGACTTTCAGTCCTCCTTCATTCAAGTTGCCTTCTTCGGCGGCTACTTTCTTGCGGCCATCGTCGCCGGCCGCCTGATGGAACGCATTGGCTACAAGCGCGGAATTCTCAGCGGCCTTTTTCTCTGCGCCACGGGCGCCCTCCTCTTTGTCCCCGCCGGCTCGCTCGGCGTTTACGGACTGTTCCTGCTTTCTTCGTTCGTGCTGGCTTGCGGCCAGAGTTTCCTGGAGGTTGCCGCCAATCCCTACGCGGCGATTCTCGGCGCGCCGGAAAGCAGCGAGCGGCGCCTGAATTTCGCGCAATCCTTTAATGGCGTCGGGTACGTCGTGGCGCTGTACGTTGTTGGGCCTCGCATCCTTTCAGCGACAGTGCCGACCGCCGAGGAACTCGCGCGGCTCAGCCCGGCGGCCCTGCAGGCTTATCGTGCGGCGCAAACGGCTACGGTTCGCATTCCGTACCTGGTCATCGGCGGAATTTTCCTCGCCGTTGCCGCCATCATTTATTTCGCTCACTTGCCGGAAGTCCGCGAGGCTGCATCGCGCGACGAAGCCGACGCATCCGCAAGCTGGCGCGGAGCCCTCAGTCACAAACATCTTGACCATGCCGTCATCGCGCAATTCCTGTACGTCGGAGCCCAGGTTGGCGTTGGCAGCTTCGTCATTCGCTTTGTGATGCACGCGCAGCCGCTTCTGGGGCCGCGCGACGCGTCAAAATACCTGGTGCTTCACGCGGTGGGCTTCATGATCGGCCGTTTCGCCGGCTCCGCGCTGATGAAATCCATTCAAGCCGCGCGCCTGCTGGCGGTTTTCGCTTTGGGCGCCCTCCTTTGCGCCGTGGTGGCCACGACGACCACCGGCGCCATTCCGATTTACGCCGTTGTGCTCATTGGATTTTTTCACTCCATCATGTTTCCGACGATTTTTGCCTTGGGCATTAAAAATCTTGGTCCCTTCACCAAGCGTGGCTCGTCGCTGCTGGTGATGGCCATTATCGGAGCCGCGGTCGTGCCGCCCATCATGGGCAAAATCTCCGATCTCTCGAATATCCAGCGCGCCTTCTGGGTTCCGCTGCTCTGCTACGCCTACGTCTTGTACTTCGCCGTAGCTGGGTACAAACCAAAGCCGGCGCTCGCCGCGAACAAAGTTGCTGCCGAGGCCGAGATTTAAACGACGACCACCGAGGTCCACTAACAAAATGACCAAACGCTGCTGCCTCACGCTGGACTTGAAAGACGATCCGCAACTCATCGCCGAATACCGGCGCTATCATCAAAAAATCTGGCCCGAAATCAGCAAGAGCATCCGCGACGCGGGCATCGAGGACATGGAGATTTATCTGCTCGGCACGCGCATGTTCATGGTCATGGAAGTGAACGACAAATTCTCGTTTGCAGCGAAAGCCAAAGCCGACGCCGCGAATCCCAAAGTTCGCGAGTGGGAGGAGCTGATGTGGAAGTTCCAGAAGCCGCTGCCTGACGCCAAGCCCGGCGAAAAGTGGAAGCTCCTGGAGCGCATCTTCAAGCTCGAGCGATAGGGAAGTGGCGAGTGACCCCTCCCTGACACTTTGGGCAAGCTGGTGATTCCGTGATTCGTGTTCCAGGGTGGCGATTGGCCGTTGACCGTTTACCGTTGGCCGTTTGCAGTTCAAGAAGAGCCAGCGGAAGTGAGTTGTGATTTGTGTCCACTCGAAGCACCGGAGCGACGGTCGGTTGGTTGAGAAGCGAGGAATCCCCCACGCCCCGACCGGGTCGGGGGATGCGGGGCACAAGGGTACGGGACTTAAAGTAGAACTTGAAGTGAACGACAGGGGGGACCCACCCACCCCCGGGCAACGATGCAAAAAGTTGAAAGCAAAAGAGTTGCGGGAGGAGCATCCTGGAAGTGGTTGAAAATAAAGGTGCAAATTTGCAATGGTCGTTGCAGCAAAGAGGAAGGGGGTACGTACACCACGGGCAATTTGTATCGTTATCAAAGAAAAAGAGTTACAGAATGTGATACGTGTAACGTGTTGGAAAGAAAGAGAGGGCAAAGTGCCAGACAGTTCGGCGGGAACTGGGTGAGACGACGAGGCCCTTCGAGGCTCAGGGTAAATGGGAAGGTAACCCCCTCCCCGTTGTTTTTGGTAAGGATGTGATTCTATGGGAGTTAGCGAGCGGGGGTCTGCTAACGATGTGATTTGCAAGGAGTTACAAGAATTACGCAGCCTGTCTAGAAGTGCCCCGCGAAGGTTTTGTGATGTCCCGTGGTGGCCGTTCATGATCATAGTCCGGGCACGTTCGCCCCAACGGCCAGAACATAGTGTATCACAAAGTAAGAATAAGTCAAGCGTAAATCGAAAATAATTTAAGTGGCTTGTTTCGTGGGGGATGCGGAAGGGGAGTAAAACCCGCACCCTGAAAAGCGCAGGGCTGCGGCACCCGCTTTCCCAAAATCGGTCTTGCGGCCGATCGATGTTTTGAAGAGGATAAAACCATGAGTAGAGCTACTTATCCATTGAAGCTTCCGAACTCCGTCAAGAAGGCCGCCCAGCGCCTCGCGAAAGAGGACGGCGTGTCCCTGAACCAGTGGATTGCTGCGGCCGTGGCGGAGAAAGTTGGTGTCATTGAAACGGCTGCTGACTTTTTCAAGAAGCGCGCGGGAAAAGCCAAAGGCGACGGCCTTATGAAATTCCTTCGCAACGCCCCTCGTGTCGCCCCGGAACCTGAAGACCAGCTTCGTTAGTGGTGCAGCTCGCGTGATTGATTGTTCCTGCTCCACCCGCCGGCCCATGCTTGCCAGGTGTCGCAAGCTTGCGCTACGCTTCAGCACTCATTCCCGACATGGCGCGAGCGAACAAACTTCTCGACCAAATTCTAAGAGGCGGCGCTGATGCAAATATCCCGTTTTCGGGCATGGTGCAGCTTCTGAAGCGGCTTGGATTTCAGGAGCGCATCAAAGGCAGCCACCACATCTTTTACCGTGACGGAGTCGCCGAAATCCTCAACTTGCAACCGCAATCCGGGAAGTGCAAACCGTACCAGGTGAAACAGGTCCGGAATGTTATAATTAACTACCGCTTGGCGGGAGAAGCCGATGACTAGATACGAGATCATCATCTATTGGAGTCAGGCCGACGAAGCGTTTATCGCCGAAGTCCCCGAACTTCCTGGGTGCGCCGCCGACGGAAAGACTTACAAGGAAGCTCTCGGCAACGTGGAAATCATCATTCAGGAATGGATCGAAACTGCTAAAGAGCTCGGCCGCCCCATCCCCGCCCCGCGCGGCCGCCTCGCCTTCGCTTAAGAGTCAAAGACCGCACCCTTTGGAAAACCAAATGCCAAAGGGATGCGCCACCCAAGATCGTGCCATTGCGTCAGAGTGCTCCACCCGTGCCGAGTGCGGTTACGGGGTTTCTGGGGAGGCTCTGCTTCCAGGAGGACTCCTTGCGAAGCTTGGTGAGGAGGTCCAGCGCCTGGCCGTAGGCCAATACCGCTCCCGTTAATTTGTGGAACGCCGAGGAGTTCTCCGCGGCCTGGCGTCTCTTGGTGTGGGCCTCGGCGGAAAGCTCAAGAATTCGGTCTATGGCATCGTCTGGACTCATGGTTGATTCCGTGCGTCGAGCTGCTGGCAGGTAGTGCGCCTGGCAGCGATTGCGTTTCAATTTGAGAGCGGTATAGGAGAGGAAAGCAGGGTCAGAACCCCGCACCCTTTGGTAAAGCGAACCCCAAAGGGATGCGCCACCCAAGATCGTGTCATCGCGTCAGAGGGCTCTACCGGCCGTCCAGGGCGCGCCTTGGTCGGCGTGCTATTGTGAGGTTGCGAGGAAGCCGTGCAGAACCCCGCTTATTACGCAGGAACCAACAATGGCGACTTTGGCTGTGGTCTGAGAGTTCAGGATGAAATCGCTGAGCCCGGGAGCAGGATTTGTAGCGGATCCGCCTGGGCATGCGAGAGTGATGGAGCTGCCCTCGTGCTCAAATACAACGTTTTGTCCTATGTCGCCCGTAACTTGGTCGTTGTTGTTAACCCACGCTATGCCCTCAACAGGAGGGAAGCTGAAAGTTCCCTGATAGTATAGAAAGGAGGGGCAGTCACCGTTGGGGCATCCCCCCGCAATTTGTGCGTCGCCATTGATTCCATGCATGTCTGTTCCGGTTGCGCCGGGGTAGTCTATATTAGTGAAATTGCCGGCCTGATCTAGGAAACCGTGGTAGGTACCCAGAGAGTCGGTGTAGTAGCCCGAGATCTGGTTGTCATCGTTGATTCCGGTCGCAGTTGTGATGGTTGCGCCAGGATAATCGAAACTTGTGTAAGTGCCCAAAGCACCGCCCTGGTTCAAGAACGCGTGGACATGGCTGGCTAGATCGCCATAAAATCCTACGATGCTGCCGGCATTGTTGACGCCATAGGCTACCGTCCCTGTAGCACCTGGGAAGTCAATGGTCGTGAAAGTTATGCCATCGTACGAGAAACCGTGGTAGACCCCCATGGAATCAGCATAAAAACCTACGGTTTGGCCCATGTTGTTGATGCCGTACGGGTAGGTGCTACCAACGATACCTGGGTAGTCTATCAGCGTGTAGCTGAAGCTATAAGACTTGGCGCCGTTGCCGCCGACAACGTCGGCGTCGTCGATGTCGTTGTCGATGACAGTAAGCGAAACTCCTCCCCATGTGGGAGACGGAGCCTGATTGCCGAGGTATTGGTGCATTCTTTGGTCTGTTGGCCAAGCCCCGTCGTCGAGACCCGTCAACCCCCAAATGGTGAGGCGATTGTCATACTTGGCGATCCACACATCGGTAGGCGATGGAGAAACTGCGCTATATCCGGCACCTCCGATGTACCAACTCTGGGCGGGACTCGGATTTCCGTATACTGCCGCAATATATCCGTTGCTTTGGACTTCTCCAACCCACCCTGAAAGGAAGGAGTTCACGTAACTACCGGTGGGATTCCCGTTGCATGTAGCGGAAGGGGAATAGTTCTCAATGTCGTAGTAAATGGGCGAGCCTGCCCCAAGGCCGAGCTTCGCCATCGCGCTTTTGGATCCCTTTGTGGCCGTGTCTGCCTCGGCCTTCCCCTGAGCATAAGCTCCGCCGGTTGTGCTAATGGCGTTGCTAAAATTTCCGCAGGAGGCCTGCGGCCCAACCCAAATTGGAATTAATCCCCAACCCTGGCCCGTAACGGTTCTTACCCAGGAAGACGTTATGCTAGCGCAGTGCGTGTTAGCGCCTCCAACGTAGACCCCGACGTCAAAGTAGGGGCTACTAGTCCACCAAGTTCCTGTTTGCGTTGTGTTTGGAAGTGTGCACGCATCAAACCCTATATGCCGACTCTTGTAGCTTGCAATGGTTGAGCTGGCGGCGATTGGCCCCGAAGCAGGCGAAGCTGGCGCGCCGCTTTGCGAAAGCATTCCGCTTGAGCTGCCGCTGGTTGTGCTACTGGAGGGTGTGAGGATGTTGGTCTTTTTTTCGGACTGGGGTTACGTCCTTCCAGGTGATCCCTCCGTTGGGTGTGGATAGCAGGCGACCGTCGCTTAAGGAGGCCCACCCATGCGAGGTATCACTGAAGTGCAGACCCGAGACCGCCGCGGTGTTTGGAACTTCCGCTGGCCCGCTTGCTGCAGTTTCCGTGGCTTTGCCGGCCAAGCCCAATCTCATGAGAGTAAGGCCGGAAGGGCCGGAGAGCTTCGGGGCGATGGCTTGAGAATCGACGGCCGTAAATGCAAGAACGCCGCGATCTTGTCCAAGGTTGACCGAACTCTCCGAGTGCCACGTAAGTCCTCCGTCATTCGTGGAGAACAGGGTAACGGTGCGGAAGTCCTCACCCGCCTCCGCACCCGGCTCGAAATACGTCACGCATAGGACCCCACGCTTCGTGTCCTTAAATGCTGGTGGGGCGTACTGAGCTGCCACAGGACCCCATTCTTGAAGAGGTTTGAGACTTCGCGCGGTGTCGGGACTTGGGTTTCTGCCCAGTGCCGCCCACCGTCGTGGGTAGCGTAAAGGTATTTATCGTCCGTGCCGCCTGCGATCCAGCCGTTTAGCGGATCGGTGAAGCGAATGGGGCCATACCCGCCACCACCGTTGACTTCAACGATTGGTTTCCACGTGCTGCCTCCGTCAATGGTCGCAAGCAAGACCCCCTCGCCGCCCCAGTGCGGGACGGGCGATGAAATGTTCATCCAGCCGTGAGCAGGATCCAGGAAGAAAATTTTGCCCGACGCCATCCACCCGACGCCTTCAGCCAAGGCGTCGAGGTGCTTGATTGTCCAGGTCGCGCCTCCGTCCGTGGTGGATGCTAGGTCGAAGCCGCGAATGTCAGTTATGAAACTATCTGGCTCCTGGTTATTTTTTGGAGGTTCGCGCTTGACGGCCAGCAACACCCAACCGCGGGAGGCGTCGAAGAAAAACACGCCGGCAATCTCCTTCGACGCAGGATCCTGCGGGGTGATGTCATTCCAAGCGCCGCCATCATTGCTTGTCCAAAACAGATGGTCGTTCGGGCCATATGCCGTGCCTTGGCCCAGCAACGCCCAGCCGACACCAGGGCCAACTAAGCCCATCCGCGTTTGAGCCGCGGCGATTCCGGAGAGGCACGCGAGCGCAAAGCAGGCGGAGGTACAACGAGCGATCAGCAAGCGATTGAAAGTCATGGGGACACCTTCCTTAGAGGATATGGGAATGCTATGGAAAAAGTTAAAAGTTAAAGCGTTTGACAGGTAGCGCATGGTCATTCAGTGCGGGCTAAAACGAAGGACTTGTATCACAATTTCTAAACTATCGTCAATAGTACCTTGTGATTCGAATCGTATATTCATAGGACATTAACAGAGAGGCGAAGTTCTTTGCCGCTTAGTTCTTTGGAATGGCGCGATGGCGCAGAGATCTCGCTGCGCTCGAAATGACGGAGTCAAAACAGGGGGAAAGAACTGAAGTAGGCTACAGGTTCGCACCGAAAGCGAGCAGGCGGCCATCGCAATCCTTGACCACGAACTCGCGGCAGCGCCAGGGCATGTTGCCAAGTCCGCGAACGAATTCCAC
>Ga0079221_10000317_pt1 | contig 12714 bp, 7 predicted proteins | sample GAAS200_FD_75069 | JGI IMG/M metagenome (GOLD analysis project Ga0079221, IMG submission 75069) | Agricultural soil microbial communities from Georgia to study Nitrogen management - GA AS200 | ecosystem: Environmental > Terrestrial > Soil > Agricultural land | place: USA: Georgia | collected... | reverse complement strand
ATGTCGGAAGAAAACAAAGAGTGGGAGATCGTTCAAACGCTGGACACGATTACGCCGGGCAATGATCACTTCAACGTGAAATCGCTGCGCGCGAAGCTGATGGGCAAGGACGGTACCGTCGCTGCGCAAACTCCTGATGGCGATGCGGTGCTAGCTCACTCCAACGACAAGATGACCTGCTACTCCTGCCACACTTCGTGGACGCCCACATGCTTCGGCTGCCATTTGCAAATGACCGCCAATGCGCGGCGTCCGATGCTACATAACGAAGGATTGCTGACGAAAAATTACACCACCTACAACTTTCAGGTTCTGCGCGACGACATTTACATGCTGGGCGTGGATGGAACAGTAACAGGTCATCGCATCGCGCCCGCACGTTCGTCGTGTGCCGTGCTGGTCAGTTCGCAAAACGCGAATCGCGAATGGCTCTATTACACCCAGCAGACCATCTCTTCACCGGGCTTTTCCGGTCAGGCATTCAGCACGTTTGTGCCGCATACGGTTCGCGCGAGAGAAACGAAGCAATGCAGCGATTGCCATATTTCCGCCGAAAACGACAACAACGCCTGGATGGCGCAGCTTCTGTTGCAAGGCACCAATTTCATGAACTTCATGGGCCGCTATGTTTATGTAGCCACTGGCAACAAGGGGCTGGAAGCCATCGCGGTGGCAGAGCACGACGAGCCTGAAGCCATTTACGGCAGCGACCTTCAGCGCATCGCGTACCCCGGCAATTTCGAAAGCTTCGTTCAGGACGGTAGGAAGCTGCATACAGCCGCGGAGCACTCCGGCAACGTTCTTGATATTCAAGCGCGCGGCGAGTATGCCTACGCGGCGGATGGTCCGGGTGGTCTGCGCATCTATGACATAGCGAATATCGATAATAAGGGATTCTCGGAGAAAATCACGACGGCCCCAGTTTCCCCCCTTGGCCAGCGGTTTTTCGTTCCCACCAAGAACGCAATGGCGATTGCTTCGCCCACGACACTCGGCGTCGATCCCCTTCGCCAACAATTGCCGGAAAACGAAGAACAACCGATTCATCTCCTCTATGGGTTTCTCTACGTAGCCGATAAAGAAGAAGGCCTAATTGTCATTGGCAACTCGGACTTGAAGTCGAAGAGCCCCGGTGTGGGAACGCTGCTCAATGGCAATCCCGCAGACAATTTCTTGAAACGCGCACTCGCTTTTAATCCCGGGGGAGTACTCACCGGAGCTAGCCGCATCACGATTGCCGGGACATTTGCGTACGTGCTGACGGACAAAGCTCTGGTCGTTGTGGATCTCAATAATCCGCTCGCTCCGCGCGTGACGGCGACGATCGGCGCGCCTGCATTGAACGACCCGCGCGGAATTACCGTACAATTTCGCTACGCATTCGTGGTGGACCGCGACGGCCTGAAAATTTTGGACGTTACGGATCTCGCTCAACCCAAGCCGGTTGCAAACGCGCTCGTTCCATTCGAAGACGCACGCAATGTCTACGTCGCGCGCACTTACGCTTATGTTTCCGCGGGAAAACAAGGCTTAGCCATCGTCGACGTGGAAAAACCGGACGCCCCAAAGCTCGACCAAATCTTCAACGCAGAAGGCCAGCTGAACGACGTGAACGATGTAAAGATTGGTATGGTTGCCGCTAGCGCCTTTGCTTTTGTCGCGGATGGCAAAAACGGTCTGCGGGTCCTGCAAATCATTTCTCCGTGGAACGATCCGGGGCATTTTTCCGGCTTCAGCCCGCGGCCGACTCCAAAATTGCTTGCGACGGCCCGAACCCGCGGTCCCGCCCTAGCTATTTCGAAGGGCATTGACCGCGACCGCGCTGTGGATGAATCCGGGAATCAGCTTGCAGTCTTCGGTCGCCGCGGAGCTCGTCCGCTGAATCGCGCCGAAGCCGAGGCGCTTTACCTCCGCAACGGGCAACTGTACACGGTCACCGACGAACCCCTCAGGAATCCTCAACCCGAGCAGCCCGCAAGCTCATCCCTGCTCTGGCTTGACCGCCTGAAGTTTTGGTTATTGCCCATAGGCTCCCCTACAGCACGTTCCGGCCGCTAACCAACGCGAGGCTTTGGCCTTCCCTTTTTCTTCACCTCTCCTATCTGCTTCTCTAAGCGGAACTTGCCTGATTGTGTGTCCTTTTTATACACGCATCTCCTTTCTTTCTAACCTCTTATGCCCACCGAGCATCTAAGTCAACGTATAACAAAGCGTTCACATTTTTATCGCATCGCACCCATCAAAATAATTCGTGAGGAGTTCGGGAAGTGACGCGGTTAAGGTGTTGTTAGAGGGTGCAGGCTTCCCAGAGTCATCCCCTAAAGGAAGGAAAACAAGGAGTACCAGGACATGGCGAAACAATACTTGCTGGCCAGCGATTTCGACCAGACACTCAGCTTCAACGACTCCGGAGTCGTTCTGAGCGAGCTCATCGGTTTTCACGGGTTTCACGACAAGGTCAAAGGCCTTGCGGAGATCAATCTCGTCCAACAAGGCGCAGAGTTAAGCTATCTCATACTGCATGACCCGGATTTCCGCCGCGTCAGGCGCGAGCACCTCGTCGAGACCGGCAAACGCATCCGCCTGAAGCACGACGTAGCGCTTTTCGCGCGCGCTCTCGACAGTTTCAGTGAAGGGTATAAATTTCATTTCAACGTGATTTCCGCCGCGCCGCAGGAAATTATTCAATCAGCGCTCGACGGAATCGTTCCGCCGGATCATATCTTCGGCACGCGCTTCCGCTACAAGGAATCAGGCGAAGTAGATTCGATCATTCGCGCCTCCGCGGGCTGGGGCAAAATCACTGTGCTCGAAGAGCTTCGCGCGAGCCTCGGCATCAGCCACGACCAGATCATTTACATGGGTGACGGCAGTTCGGATTTGCCGGTGATGATGCACGTAAATCAGTACGACGGATTGACCATCGCGGTCAGCGAAGCCAAGTTCATCAGCCGCGTGGCCAAGCGCACCGTGCTGAGCGACAACGCCATGAGCGTGCTCGTCCCCGTGATGGAAAAAGTCATGAATTGGGATTCCGCCAAAATCCGAAAGTTCTTTGCGTCGCAGGGGCTCACACTGCTCGAGTGGGAAAAAGTCCGCACGGACATGCTGACAATTCAAGACTCCGCGGAACAGATGGCAGCAACGCCAACGTCGTAAAACTTCCGATTAGCTTGGGCCAGGAAAGGGCGGACTCCAATCCGCCTTTTCTTTTTCAAATGTATTCGTGCAGAAAAATGAATCGTTCTTCGGGCCCTTTCTAAATTGACCGGCAAAGGGGATAATTCTCTATTCCACATCCCACGAAAAAGCGAGCAATCGATCCATGGCAAACGTCAAGACCAAGAAAGGGGTCATCGGCATTCTCACCGGGGGCGGCGACGTTCCCGGCCTTAATCCTGCAATCCGCGCTGTCACTCTGCGCGCCCTACGCGAAGGCTATCAGATCATCGGCATTCGTCACGGCTGGGCCGGACTCGTGGACATGGTCCGCGAGAAAGATTACGACAACTCTGACAACTTCTTTCTGCTCGACGAAGAAACCGTGGACCGCGCGGGCCGCACCGGCGGCACCTTCCTTCATTCCTCGCGCACTAATCCGGGGCGTGTCAGCAAGGCGAACGTCCCCGAGCATCTGCGCAGCAAATTCACTGCGGAAAAAAACGATTTAACGCCGGAAGTGCTCCAGAATCTCGCGTGGCTGGGCATTGACACGCTCGTTCCCATCGGCGGCGACGACACGTTGAGCTACGGCGTGCGTCTGCACAGAGAAGGCTTCAAGGTCATCGGCATTCCCAAAACGATGGACAACGATGTTCCGGGCACGGACTACTGCATCGGGTTCAGCACTTGCGTTACACGCACGATTCAGATGGTCAATAGCCTGCGCACCTCCGCCGGTTCCCACGAACGGTTCATGGTGCTGGAAGTTTTTGGCCGCTACGCCGGGTTCACCGCGATGCTTCCCACCATGGCAGGAGCCGCCAATCGCTGCGTCATTCCGGAATTCAAGTTCAACATCGAACGCCTCACCGAGCTGCTGGTTTCCGACCGCCGCAAGAATCCCAGCAAGTACTCGATTGTTCTCGTCTCGGAAGGCGCCATGTTCGAAGGCGGCGAGATGGTCTTTGAAGGCGTAGAAGCTGACGCCTTCGGCCACAAAAAACTAGGCGGCATCGGCGATATCGTCGCTGAAAAAGTGCGCGAACTCTCCGCAAAATTCAACAAGGGCAAGAGAATCGACGTCATCAACCAGAAGCTTGGCTACCTGGTTCGTTGCGGAGATCCGGACGCCATTGACTCGATCGCGCCCATGGCCTATGGCAACCTCGCGTTGGACCTGTTGCTCAAAAATATCAGCGGGCGCCTGGTGGTCCTCAAGAACGGCCACTATGACAACATTCCGCTGGAGACCGTCACCGCCACCAAGAAACTTGTCAACATCAAGGAACAATACAATACGGAGCGGTTGCGTCCTCAATATGCAAGCTTCGAGATGCGGCCTCTCTTCCTTATGACCAACCAAGTGGGCTGATTTCGGGATCGGTTTCCCTTATCCCCTTCAAGTCTCTGTTGCAATTCTTAAAAGAGGCTTGCTCGCGCTTGGCCCTCTCTTGTCATCTTTGGCTGACTGTATATGATGTTCCCCACAAAGTTGGTTTGCAGCGGTCGGGGAGGCCTTATCCACGTACTGGGGATTGACGTCGGCACTAGCGGCACACGCGCCATCATCATGGATCAAGGCGGTCGGCTTGTTTCTTCCGCTACGGCAGATCATCAGCCCTTCGCGACTCCGCAAATAGGCTGGGCAGAGCAGCAGCCCGAAGACTGGTGGCACGCCACTTGCGCTGCAGTTCGCAAAGCTCTTGCCAGTGCGAATCTCACCGGCAAAGACATCGTTTGCGTCGGTTTCTCCGGCCAAATGCATGGAGCGGTCTTACTCGACGAAAAAGGAGGTGTTGTTCGGCCCGCGCTGATTTGGTGCGATGTTCGTACCGAAAAGCAATGCCGCGATCTTTCGCGCGCACTCGGTCTCCAGCGCCTGATTCAGCTCACCTGCAACCCTGCACTGCCGAACTTCACGCTCACGAAGATTCTCTGGGTTCGCGAAAACGAGCCAGACAACTGGAGTCGTGTCCACCACGTTCTGCTTCCCAAAGACTACGTGCGCTTCCGGCTGACCGGCGAGCGCGCCACGGACATGGCCGACGCCTCGGGCACCTTGCTTCTGGACGTTGCGCATCGCCGCTGGTCCAAGGAAATGTTGGACGCCGCGGCGCTCGAGGAGAGTCTTCTGCCATCCGTCCACGAATCCCCTGACATTTGCGCCAAAGTTTCCGCCGGTGGAGCCGCAGAATGCGGCCTCGCCGCCGGCACTCCTGTTGTAGCGGGCGCGGGCGATCAAGCCGCTGGCGCCGTTGGCATGGGCATCGTTTCTCCCGGAACCGTCAGCGCCACCATTGGTACTTCGGGCGTGGTTTTCGCGGCCACGGATCGTTCCGCGCTCGATTCCCGTGGCCGCGTCCACACGTTTTGTCACGCCATTCCCGGACGCTGGCACGTCATGGGCGTGACGCAAGCGGCGGGGCTTTCTTTGCGCTGGTTCCGCGACACGCTCACTGTGAATTCCACTGGCGCCGCGGAATCCTACGACCATCTCACCGAGGAGGCTGCAAAGGTTCCTCCCGGCTCCGATGGTCTGCTTTGGACTCCTTATCTCATGGGCGAGCGCACGCCTCACCTTGACGGCAGCGCCCGCGGCGCGTTGGTCGGCCTCACCGCGTCGCATACTCGCGGCCACATCGTTCGCGCTATTCTCGAGGGCGTCGCGTTCAGCCTGCGTGACACGTTCACCTTGTTCCAGGAAATGAATGTTCCGGTGAGCAGCATCCGTCTTGGCGGAGGCGGTGCGCGCTCGCCGCTTTGGCGGCAAATTCAAGCCGATGTTTACGGCCATTCCGTCGAGATTGTAGAAGCCGAAGAAGGCGCAGCTTATGGCGCAGCGCTTCTTGCCGCCGTCGGCGCGGGCGTTTGGCCTACGGTGGACGCGGCGTGCGCCGCCGCTGTGCGCGTCGCTTCGCGAGTCGATCCCCAACCTTCGGCCGTCGCAACCCTTAATTCCAGCTATGCCGCCTTCAGGCGGGTCTATTCCGCCACGCGGCAGATTCTGACGCCATCGTAGGGTCGCGCCTTTACATTTTTGCCAATCAATAGACACTTCGCATCATTGCAGACAACGCTGGGCCCCCTCTTTTCATCTCCTAAATGTGCCCATTTGTATTGGTGGGTCAGCGAATGATTGGTATGCTTGGCGTGCCTTAAGGTTTCTCATGACGCTTATCCGCATTATGGTTCTTCTGCCCCTCGTAACCCTTCCTGTAGCCGCTCAGTCCGCTCCGCAGCAATCGGCCGAATTGAATTCTCCCCGGCCTCCGGTCGCTCTCGCTTCACCCACCGCACCTGCGGGAGCACCGGTCGTTTACGTCAGTGATTTCGATTTGGACGTCGTCCAGCGCAAGCCATCCTCGAAGCCTCGCGCAACGCGGACTTCCGCGCCCTCCAAGCCAGCGAGCGCCTCACGCTCCCCCTCCGGTGTCCCGAGAACTGGGCCATCTCCGCCTCCCGAACCGGCAACTTCGCGGAGCACGGAATCCGCGGAGGCTGCAGACGAAGAGACTCCCGCCGATCAGGCCAATACGCTTGTAAAGGCAGTCTCGGAGAATCTAATTCGCGCACTGACGCAGGCTGGCTTCGACGCGCGCCGTCTTTCCGGTGGTGCACCACTTCCTCAGCAAGGAATAAGCGTTACCGGGGTCTTCGCCGAGGCCGATGAGCAAAATCGTGCGCGGCGTCTGCTAGTCGGCGGCGAACCGGCGGGTGGGAACCTGATTCTTTATGTTGGTGTCAACAACCTCAAGAACCCGCAGCAGCGGCTCTACGAACTTGCCGATCCTCCGGCTCCTGACCCTCGCCACGGGCCAGTCATCACTGTCACCTCGTATGCTCCCGCGGCTCGCTACGAGCTTTCCCGCGATCCCTCCGGCGAAGAACTTCAGAAAATCTCCAGGCAAATCGCCGCCGACCTGGGCGCCCTCGTCACCGCTAACAACTTGTCCCTTGTGCAATAGCACCGGGTCACAACAGCAGCTTTCACACCGCGCATCCTTACTTCTCGACTGCAATATTCATTGTAACTAACCAAAGGCGGGCCGCAGTTCGTTTCCGTGTCATGAAGGCATTCGCATCAGACCACAAATCCGTTCCCAAAGCTCGTGGTCGTCCGCCACGCGCGCTCCTCATACTGTTATTCGTCGAAATCGCACGAAAAGTTCAGCAGGAAAAGGAATTTCAGCAGAAAAGGGCTTCTAAAGCGAGGCTTCGCAATTAGGAAGTTGCAGTGAGAAGTTCGATGACGGAAAACCCAGCAGACCCGGCCGCCTGTGCTAGCCGATGGTCCGCACAAATAAAGCTCCTCTTTGACGGGTGCTCCCCACACCAAACCAGGGAGGCAGCAAGTTGCAAGCCATCGGCAGCACGCAGAGTATATTTGTCCAAGCATACTACGGCCATTTCTCGCACTTGATCACCAGGAAGGACTTCCCGCCAGGCTCGGCTTAGCCACTGCAGGCGCTCCGATGCCCCTTGCTTCGCCCGGTCCGAAATCTGCTTTTCACGATGCAGACGGCATAAAGCGCTGTGTACTTCCACAAAGCTTCCCCACCACACGACAAGGGCAGATTTCTTGTACTGCGCTCGAGCCTGAGGGCTCGTTCCCTGATTGACGCAGAGCGGGAGAAGCGCACTGGCATCCCAAAAAGCAGGAACACTCCTCACGATTTCTCTTCTCTGTCGGCTAGGAGAGCTTCGACGGCCCTGTTATTCTCCACCGTGCCCGTGCGGATCTTCAGCAGTTGCTTTAGCTCAAGTCGTATTTCCGGGAGGCGTAATTTGCCCTGAGCCACTAATAAAAGCTCTTGGTCGCTGGCGCTCTCGGCAGAGAAGGGCACCAGCTTGGCCACCGGAAGATTGCGGTCGCGAATTACGATTTCCTCGCCGTCTTTAGCAAAGGAAAGGTACTTGCTGAGCTCGTTCTTTAGTTTGGCCACATTCACGCTGCGCATGGTCCCGTCCTTTCATGGCTATTATAGCCATAAGAGGCAAAGATGGAAAGCCCGGGCACCCTGTCCTCCGGGGCAGGTGCAGTTTTCGGCCTCTTTCTCCGCTAATTCCTCGCCCACCTTCTGCCAAGTTCTAAAATCAAATCATGGCCCAGCCGTCAAAAGTCGGCCCTGTCTTTCTGACCATTTTCGCCCTGCCTTTCTTGGGCGGAGGGCTCTTCTTTCTCTACGGCCTGCTCGTTTCGAACCCCAATGTTCACGCAAGCAATCTAACCACTGGTCTATTCGTAGCGTCCTTTTTTGTCCTCGTCGGCGCCGGACTCATCTTCGCCAGTTTCAAGGGTTATGGTCTCCTCAAGAAACAAGCGGCCCTCCAGGAAACCAATCCCCTTTCTCCTTGGCTCTGGCGTACCGACTGGGCTTCGCGCCGCGTGGAAGGCGCGAACAAAAAGGGCTACATCGGCGCGTGGATCGCCGCGGCTTTTTGCACTTTGATCACTGCTCCGTTTATGTTGGGCTTGATTCCGGATTTGCTGCGCAAAAGCGACCCTCGCGTCTTTATCCTCCTGGGGTTCAATCTCTTCAGCGCCATTCTAATCATCAACGCCATCCGCGCCACGATCCGCCATGAGCGCTTTGGCAACGATTATTGCGAATTTGATCCGCTGCCCATTTCTCCCGGCCGGCGCATGACCGGCAGGATTCAATTGCGCTTCGAAACGCAAGCCGCCCACGGCATCGACCTGCGCCTCACTTGCGTCCGCCGCATCGTTACGGGCTCCGGCAAGAATCAAACCACAAGCAAGGTCACACTCTGGCAGGCGGATAAGAACGTCCCTTCAGGCGCTCTCGAACCTGGCCCTCTTGGGCGCGCCATCCCTGTGGAATTTGACGTTCCCGCGGATGCCCTTATCACCGATCAGAGCAATCCCAGCGATCAGATTCTATGGCTGCTTCACGCGCAAGCCGATGTCCCGGGAGTGGATTACTCGGACGATTTCGAATTGCCCGTCTTCCGAACAGCAGATTCACCACAACCCGCCACGGACTCTTCCTCCTCGTCCGCGCAGGAAAGCTTCGGCAGGTCCACAAGCAACTTCGGTTTTGCAACGGAGCGAAGCGTCGACGCCGATTCCGGAGCGGTTTCGCAGCCCGCGCGCACCAAAGTCGTCGTCTCGATGCACGATGGCGGCACGGAATTCTATTTTCCTCCGCTTCGAACGCCCGCCCGCGCGCTGATGCTTTTTGTCGTCGCACTGGTTTTCTCCGGCGCAGTGTACGCCCTGATTCACAATCATGTCCCTTTGCCTTTCACCGCGCTCTTCGCCCTCGGCGATCTCCTCGTGATTTTTGGATTTTTCCACGTGACTTTTGGCAGCGCGCGTATTGGCGTGGGTAACGGCGAAATTCTCACGCGCCGCGGCATTCTGGGAATGGGCACGACACGACGGTTTCCTTTTTCCGAAGTGGCTGCCATCATCCCGGTCGGGAGCGTCCAGCAAGGCGGCAACCTCGACGTTAATTCCATCTACTCCATTCAGCTTCAAACCAAGAGCGGGCAGAAAGTCACACTAGCCGACGAAATCAGCACCCGCCAGGAAGCGCGCTGGGTCGTTTCGCAGCTCGAAACGCTCGCCGGGCTGAAGCTCGACACCCACGTCGAAGTCAGCTTGCCTCTCGGCGTACAAACGCAGCCTGCTCAATTACGCGTTGGCCGGCCAAACATTCGCGTGCAAACGAGCGGCTCCTCCTGGGTGGCCTTCGCCGTTTTTGGCGCAATGGTGCTCGCAATGTTTGCCTGGCAGATAAAATGGAACATCGGAGCGCGCAGCGTGCGCGCGAACGCTTCTCGCATCACCTCTCGCGGCGCCGCGGCCTCAAGACCAAAACCTGTTCCGCCGCGCGTGTTCTCTGGTCCGCTGACCGATGCCGACCTCACGCGCGTTCTGGCTCTCCCGCCGCAAGCGCAAGCCGAAGAGGTCTTCGAGCGCCTCATCGGGCATGATGAGCGTGCGCTCGAGGTTTTCAGCCAACAGTTCGACGGCTGGATCGGCCGCATTAATCAAAGCGATCGCATGTCGCAGCTTCTGCAACGCTCGCAATTTTCCAAGGACTTGCGCGTGCGCCTCGCCCATGTGGATATGAGCCTCGCCCTCCAGGGCTTTCACGAAAATCAGCAGGCCGCCGACTCGCTAATGAATCGGGCCAGCACGGATCCTCAATATCGCTCCTGGGCTGTCTTTTACCTAGGAATGCTTGCCGCGCGCGGCGTGGACTACGACCGCATTCACCAGGCTCTCCTCAACTACGCGCGCAACGACAAAGATCCGAACGTGCGCCAGTGGGCCGTCGAGGGCCTGCGGTTTCTCGCCAAAGACGAAGTTCTCGACGAACTGTTTACTTCCTTCACCGAAGATCCTTCGCTGAAAGTGCGCGACCGCGCCGGTTGCAACATTGCTGATTGCGGAATTTTCACACGCAAACAGCGCATGCGCATGGTGCCGAAGCTCATCGATCTTGCTGCCGACTCAAAGACCAACGCGCAAACGCGCTCGTGGTCCTTCCTGGCGCTTCGGGAAATCACCGACGCCAATGTCCCAGCCGACGCGCTCGCCTGGAATCGCTGGTACGCCGATCACGGTACAGAAAAAATGGCTGAATTCGAGCGCCTCGAATGGTGGCATGTCCGCGGTGACGAATAGCTTTGGAGTGCGGTTTACCCTGAGCCTCAAGGGCAGCCCTGCTGCCCCTTTCTTGACAGCCTCGTTCATTCAGTTGTTGGCCAGCTCAATAACAAGTCCTTGAATCTTCCATGACAAGGTAGAATGCTCCCCGTTTGAAAGGGGCGCACGATGGTTCTTCCGGGAAACAACCACGTTCGCATCGGTGTGGACCTCGGCGGCACAAAAATTGAATTTGTCGCACTCGAGCGCGATGGAGCCGAACTCCACCGCCATCGCATCGCCACACCACGCTTCGACTACGAAGGCACCGTGCGCGCTATCACCGACGGCGTGAAAGAAATGGAAAAACAGCTTGGCCGCACCACCACCGTTGGCGTTGGAATCCCAGGAACAGTTTCCACGCGAACTGGTCTCGTGAAAAATGCCAACTCGACCTGGCTGAATGGAAGACCCTTCGACAAAGACCTGAGCCGCGCTCTCGAACGCGAAGTTCGCTGCGCCAACGATGCGAACTGCCTGGCCGTTTCCGAAGCCACGGATGGCGCCGGCGCAGGCAAACACGTGGTGTTTGCTGTCATTCTAGGCACCGGCTGCGGAGGAGGCATTGCCGTGGATGGACGCGTCCACAGCGGCTCGAATGGCGTCGCCGGCGAATGGGGCCACAACACCTTGCCCTGGATGCGGGCCGACGAATTTCCCGGCTCCCCGTGCTACTGCGGAAAAAACGGCTGCATCGAAACCTGGATTTCCGGCACGGGCCTCGAAAAGGACTACGAGCGCGCCACGAAAACCTCTCTTCGCGGCCCGGAAATCATCGCGCGCAGCGAAGCAGGCGAACCCGCGGCTCTTGCAGCTCTGGACCGTTTTGAAGATCGCCTCACTCGTGGCCTGGCTGGCGTGATTAATCTTCTCGACCCCGACATCATCGTGATGGGCGGAGGCGCCTCGCAAATCTCCCGCATTTACAAGAATGTTCCCGCGCTGTTCAACGAATACGTCTTCGGCAAGGAAGCCGACACGCCGCTCGTGCCGGCGAAGCACGGCGATTCCAGCGGCGTCCGCGGGGCCGCCTGGCTCTGGCCGCTGGAGTGAGTCTGGCGCACTTCTTGAAAAATTTCTCCTACGCAACATCGCGCGTTGCGTCAGACTAACGGCCACGGGAAGAACCGCAACTCGTCATTTCCCGAAGGACAAGACTTATGGCAGAAACACAAACGGCGCAAGCTCAAGAAGCGCGCAACATTTCAGACACGGCGCGCTGGGCGGCATACTTCCGCGCCGAGGAAACGAAGCGCCCCGACGCCATTTTCCGCGACCCGTACGCCGAGCGCCTGTGCGGCCAGCACGGCGTGGACATTGCCAACACGCTGCCTGATGGAAACAAGCACGCCTGGGCGTGGGTGACGCGCACCTATCTCTTCGACCATTTCATCACGCAAGAGCTGCAACAAGGTGTGGACCTGGTGCTCAATCTTGCAGCAGGCTTGGATGCGCGTCCTTATCGCATGAAGCTGCCGCCCTCGTTGCAATGGATCGAAGTCGATCTGCCTGGAATCCTCGCCTACAAAGAAGAAATCCTTGCAGGCGAAAAGCCTACCTGCGCCCTCGAACGCATCCGCTTGGATTTGGCCGACGTCAATGCACGGCGAACGCTATTCGCCAGTCTGAATCAACGCGCAAGGAAAATCCTCGCGCTCACGGAAGGGCTGCTCATCTACTTGAGCCCCGAAGAAGTCGCGGCTCTCGCGCGCGATCTCGCAACCGGCGGAAGCTTCCAGCGTTGGATCATGGATTTGTCTTCTCCCGGACTTTTGAAAATGATGCAGAAGACCACCGGCAAGCGCTTGAGCGAAATCGGTGCTCCCTTCAAATTCGCTCCCGCCGAAGGGCCTGAGTTTTTCTCGCAGCACGCT
>Ga0079221_10000316_pt1 | contig 12735 bp, 17 predicted proteins | sample GAAS200_FD_75069 | JGI IMG/M metagenome (GOLD analysis project Ga0079221, IMG submission 75069) | Agricultural soil microbial communities from Georgia to study Nitrogen management - GA AS200 | ecosystem: Environmental > Terrestrial > Soil > Agricultural land | place: USA: Georgia | collected... | reverse complement strand
GCCGCCGGGGTCGGAGCCCGCGATGCTCAGAGCGACTTTCACGGCGTCGCGCCTCCGCGCTTGGCGGAACGGTCCCGCCAGGCGAACTTACAGTCCTTCGGACTTCCGGCCCTCACACAGGCGAGGTATCCCATAGCCAGTAATCTGGTCACGACCATCCGCGATCTCCAACGCCGCAAAGCCCGCGGCCGCAGGGGGCTCGCGGTGCTCGAAGGCGTCCGGCTGGTGGAAGACGCGCTCGCCACCGGTCTCGTGTTCCAGGGCGCCCTCATCGCGCCCGACCTGGACCGCACCGCCCGCGGCACCGCACTCCGCGCCGAACTCGGCCGCCACGCCGTCAAGGTGGAGGATGTGTCGGCGCGCGTCTTCGCCGAGCTCGCGGACACCGACACCCCGCAGGGGATCGTCGCGGTGGTCGAGCCCCGCAAATGGACGGTGAACGACATCGCGCTCGGGGCCGGTGCCGTCGCGCTGGTGATCGACGGCGTGCAGGATCCCGGCAACGTGGGTACGCTCCTGCGCACCGCGCACGCGCTCGGCGCCGCGGGTACGATCGTCCTCCGCGGGACCGCGGACGTCCTGTCGCCCAAGACGCTGCGCGCCGCGATGGGCGCCACTTTCCGGCATCCCGTCGTCTCGCTGGACGACAACGGGATGATCGCCTGGGCGCGCAAGCACGACGTCACCCTCTGGGCGGCGGCCGCCGACGGCACGGCGCTCGCGCGCGCCACCGGAGGGAAGGCCAAGGAGAACGGGCCCGTCGCGGTCATCGTGGGCAACGAAGGCGCCGGGATCCGTCCCGCGCTCAACGCCATCTCCGCCAAGCGGGTCGCCATTCCGCTGGCGCAGGGCGCCGAGTCGCTCAACGTCGCCGTCGCGGCGGGAATCCTGCTGTACGAGGTCCTGCGTGGGCGTTGAGACGGTCGAGCTGATCGTCGTCGCGCTGTTCGGGCTGGTGCTCGGCAGCTTCCTGAACGTCTGCATTCTGCGACTGCCCGCCGACCAGTCGCTGCTCGCGCCCCCGTCCACCTGTCCCAAGTGCGGCAAGCGGATCGCCTGGTACGACAACATTCCCGTGTTCTCCTGGCTCGCCCTCCGCGGCCGTTGCCGCAACTGCGGCGCGCCGATCTCGATCCAGTATCCGGTCATCGAGGCCCTGATCGGCGCCATCTGGCTCGGCGCGGCGCTCGCGTACGGCATCACCGTGCACGCCGCGCAGGCGGGGTTCCTCGGCACCATTCTCGTGGGCATTACGGTCACCGACGCCCGGCACTACCTCATCCCCGACGAGTTCACCTGGGGCGGCTTGATCATCGGTCTCGCGCTCTCGGCCGGCGGGGGGTTCGAGGGACTCGAAACCGCGGTGCTGGGCGCGGCCGTGGGGTTCGTGCTGCTCTACGCCGTGGCGCGCGTCGGCACCTGGCTGTTCAAGGAAGAGGCGATGGGCGGCGGGGACATCAAGATGATGGCGATGGTCGGCGCGTTCGTGGGTTGGCGGGGCGTCCTCCTCACCATCTTCGCGGGCGCGGCCCTGGGTACGATGATCTTCGTGCCGCCGCTGCTCTTCACCAAGAAGAAGAAACTGGTGCCGTTCGGGGTATTCCTGGCTGTGGGCGCGGCGGTCACCTTCGTCCTGGGCGACGCCATCATCGGGTGGTATGTGCACTTCCTCCAGGGGAATTGAATGGACGATCCGCTCTCCGGCATGTTCGAGTCCGGCGACGTGCTGGAGCACGTCGGGATCGACCTGACGGCGCTGGCGCGCCGCGGCGATCTCGAGCCGGTGCGCTGCCGGGACGCGGAGATCGCGCGGGTGACGGACATCCTCCTGCGCCAGAGCAAGAACAACCCCGCGCTGGTGGGGAAGGCCGGCGTCGGCAAGACCGCGATCGCCGAGGGACTGGCGCAGCGCATCGCCGCCGGCGACGTCCCGCCCGCGATGAAAGACGCGCGCATCATCGCTCTCGATCACGTGGCGCTGCTCGCGGGGACCGCATTCCGCGGGCAGTATGAGGACCGGGTCCGCCGCCTGGTGCGGGCGCTGGCCGCCGATCCCGATCTCATTCTCTTCGTGGACGAGCTGCACAACCTGATCGGCCAGGGAACCGCGATGGGGGTCGCGATGGACGCGGCCAACATGCTGAAGCCCGCGCTGGTGCGCGGCGACATTCGCGTCATCGGCGCCACCACCGGCGCCGAGTACGACCGCTGGGTCCGCGGCGACCCGGCGCTCGAGCGCCGCTTCCAGCCGGTGCCGGTGGAGGAGCTCGACCAGGTGCAAACCTGGGAGGTGCTGGTCGCGCGGCGGCCGCGGCTCGAGCGCCACCACGCCGTCGCCATCTCCGACGACGCCCTGAAGGCGGCGATCGTGCTCACCGACAAGTTCATCACCGACCGGGCTCTGCCCGACAAGGCCATCGACGTGATCGACGAGGCCTGCGCCCACGCCCAGGCCACCGCCAAGGTCTCTCCCGATCTCGAGCGCCTGATCCGCGAGCGGCGCAAGCTGGACGCGACGCTGCGCCGGGCCGGTTCCGGCGCGGCCGAGCCCGCGCCGGATTTCGCGGAGGTGCTGGATCAGGTGGTCGAGGATTTCCGGGAAATGCTGGGCGGGGGCACCCGGGCGCGGAGCGGCGCCGGCGCCGCGCCCGCCGCTCCCCCCGCCGATGCTCCGCGCGCGCCGACGCCCGGGGAGCGGCGCACCGAGCTCGACCGGCTCCTGCGGGTCGAGCTCGAGTCGCAGGGCCTTTCCGTGGCGGGAGGCGACGTGGCGCGCGTGGTGGGCGCGGCGGTCGGCAAGCGGATCGAATGGACGCCCTGAAGTGGGGCGGGGGCACGTTGCTCGTCGCCCTCGGCACCGCGCTCGCGCTTCAGAAGTCGTGCCGCGCCCGGGCCGAAACGGTCCGCACCCGCGCGGCCCTCGCGCAGGAAGTGAAGGAGATCGCGCCTTCGGTGGAGCGCCTCACCGGTCTCCGGTTCAAGCGGCCACCGGTGGTGGTACGGCGTGACCGGGATCAGGTGCGGGACTATCTGCTCCACAAGTTCGAAGAAGACTTGCCGGAAGGAGAGCGCGAGGGCGCGCAGGCCGCGTACCGGCTCTTCGGTCTCCTCCCGGACACCGTGGACCTCCGCACCGCCTTGCTCGACGTTCTTTCCGAGCAGGTCGCGGGCTATTTCGATCCCGATTCGAACGAGCTCTTCCTTCCCACCGATCTCGATCCCTCGGTCGAGCGGACCACCATCGCCCACGAGCTGGTCCACGCGCTCCAGCACCAGTACACCAACCTCGACTCCATCGTGCGGCAGAAGCAGGCTAACGACCGCCGCACCGCCGCGCAGTCGGTTCTCGAAGGCCAGGCGGTGCTGGTGCAGACCCAGGTCGCGATGCCGGAGAAGACCCTCGCGGAATATCCCAGTTTCTGGGACACCAAGGGCACCATCCTTGGCCTCCAGGCGCAAATGCCGGAGTTCTCTCGCGCGCCCCTCTGGCTCCGCGAGTCTCTGATCTTCCCGTATCTCGCCGGCGCCGATTTCGTCCGCTGGTTCGACACCCGGTATCCCGGAAAGCACCCCTTCGGCGCGCTGATGCCCACCTCCACCGAGCAGATTCTCGATCCCGCCCGGTACGCCGCGCGCGACGCGCCGGTGACGCTCGCCTTCGAGCGCGGCGGCCCCGACACTGTGCGCTACGAGGATGACCTCGGGGAATTCGAGGGCGGGCTCCTCGTGGACGAGCTGCTCGGCGACACCGTCTCGTCTCCCACCGCGGGCGACGTCGGTCCCGCGCAAACTGCCGCCGGCTGGGCCGGCGACCGCTACCAGGTCCTCGGTGCCGCCGCCAACGCCCTGGTGTGGTACAGTGTGTGGGACACGCCGGCCGCCCGCGATGCATTCCAGCGCAAGCTGGAGCGCGCGTGGTCCAAGCGGAGCGCGCCCAGCCGGCGTTCGAGCATTACGCCTCTCACGGTGAACGGGCGGCCCGCCCTCCGGTTGGTGGATGCTCCGCGCGACTGGAAGGGCTGGTCGCGCTTGCCTCAAGTCCGCGTCACCCGGGGCTGAGGCCCGCGGGCCTGCCGCGGCAAGGGTTCTCTCCCTTGGCGCGCCCCGTCTCCCCGGCCACTTGGATTCCGTCAACTCGCTAACTATTTTGCTAGGCTTATGTTTACGGCCCTCTCCAAGTCGCTCGCCGGAGCGCTGAAGCGGCTCACCGGGCGCGGCGTTCTCGGGGAGGCCGACGTCACCGAGGCCCTGCGGGAGATCCGGCGGCATCTCCTCGAAGCGGACGTCAGCTTCGAAGTGACCCGCGGATTCGTGGAGCGGGTGCGGGAGCGGGCGGTCGGAGCCCTCGCCGTACCGTCGGTGAGCCCGGGCCAGCAGGTGGTGAAACTCGTCCGGGACGAGATCGCGACCCTCCTCGGTGGCGAACAGCGCGGGCTCGATTTCGCGCCAGTCGGTCCGACGGTGTTGCTCCTCGTCGGCCTGCAGGGTTCGGGGAAGACTACCACCGCGGCGAAGCTCGCCCGGCGGCTGAAGCTGGAGCGGAAGGCGCCGGGCCTGGTCGCGGCGGACCCGTACCGCCCCGCGGCGGTGGAGCAGCTGGTCCAGCTGGGTGCGCAGGTGGGCGTGCCGGTGTTCGGCCTTGGGGATCCGTCCGACGTGGTCGCGTCGGTGCGCGCCGCGATGAAGGACGCCGAGCGGGAGCGGTGCCGGACGGTGATCGTGGATACCGCCGGGCGGTTGCAGATCGACGCCGAGCTGATGGCCGAGTTGGCCCGGCTGAAGGCGGCGCTCGAGCCGCGTGAGGTGCTCCTCGTCGCGGACGCGATGACCGGGCAGGACGCGGTGCGGATCGCCCGGGGGTTCGCGGACGGCGTGGGGTTGAGCGGCGTGATCCTCACCAAGCTGGACGGGGACGCGCGGGGCGGGGCGGCGCTCTCGATTCACGGCGTCACCGGCGTGCCGATCAAGTACGCCGGCACCGGGGAGAAGCCGGAGGCGCTGGAGCCCTTCGACCCGGTCCGCATGGCGGGACGGATCCTCGGCCAGGGTGACGTGGTCGCGCTGGTGGAAAAGGCCGCCGCGGCGGTGACGCCGGAAGCGGCGAAGCGGCTCGAGCAGAAGGCGCGGTCGAAGAAAGGGATGGACCTGGCGGACTTCCTCGTCGCCCTGCGTCAGATGCAGGCGATGGGACCGCTGAAACAGCTGGCGGGCCTCCTGCCCGGCGTCAACGCGAAAATGTTGAAGGCCGTGCCGGCGGACGACAAGCGACTGAAGCACGTCGAGGCGATCGTGCTCTCGATGACGCCGGCGGAGCGGGCGGACCCGGGCCTTCTCTCCGGGTCGCGGAAGCTCCGGGTGGCGAAGGGCGCGGGACGCCCGGTACAGGAAGTGAATCGGCTCCTGGAGCAGTTCCGGGAGATGCGCAAGCTACTGAAAAGGATCTAACGGACTATGGCAACTCGCATTCGGCTCCGGCGCGTGGGGCGCAAAGGGCAGGCCTACTTCAGGATCGTGGTCGCCGACCAGCGCTCGCCGCGGGACGGGCGATTCGTCGCCACCCTCGGCCACTACAATCCGCGCGTCAACCCGGCCGAGATTCAGGTGAACAAGGAGTCCGCCCTGGCGTGGATCGCCAAGGGGGCGACGCCCACCGATACGGTGCGCTCCCTCCTCAAGAAGGCGGGGGTGTTCGGCTCACGGCCCGCGTAGTCGGGCGGCTGAGGAAGCCGCACGGCCAGCAGGGGGAAGTCGCCGTGTTCCCGCTGGTCGAGAATCCGGGAGCGGTCTTCGCGCCCAAGGCCCGGCTCTACATCGTGGACGATGAGCGGCGGGTGCTGGCGGGACCCCTGATTCTGGCGCGGCGCCGGGCGTATCACCGGGAATGGCTGCTCGGCTTCGAAGGCGTCACCGGCCGGGCGGCGGTGGAAGGCTGGCGGGACCGGCTGGTGGCGGTGGATGGCGACGATGCTGAGGATTAACGTCGTCACCCTGTTTCCCGAAGTGTTTGAAGGGGCGCTCCGGGCGAGCATTCCCGGGCGCGCCGCCGGCGCGGGTCTGGTGCGTTACCGGCTGGTGCAGCTGCGGGATTACACCCACGACCGGCACCACACCGTGGACGACGCGCCCTACGGCGGCGGCGCCGGAATGGTCCTCAAGCCGGAGCCGTTTTTCGAAGCGGTGGCGGATCTCGGCGCCAAGGCGCCGATCGTGCTGCTGTCGGCGCGGGGACGCCCCTTCCGGCACGACGACGCGGTCCGGTTTTCGGTAGGCGCGGAGCTGACCCTGCTCTGCGGGCATTACAAGGACGTGGATCAGCGGGTGGTCGAGGGCCTCGGCGCCGAAGAGCTGTCGCTCGGCGACTTCGTGCTCTCGGGCGGCGAGCCGGCCGCGCTGTGCGTGATCGACGCCGTGGTCAGGCTGCTGCCGGGCGCGCTCGGCGATCACGAGTCGGCGTCCACCGATTCGCATTACGAGGGGCTGCTGTCGCCCCCGAGTTATACCAGGCCGCCGGACTATCGCGGGATGCGGGTTCCCGAGGTATTGTTGAGCGGCGATCATGAAAAGATCGCGACGTGGCGCGCGGCGGAGGCCGAGCGGCTGACGCGCGAACGGCGGCCCGATCTCTGGGCCAAGCACCAAGGAAACGGGTGACGTATGCAGCGACTGAGAGCGATCGACCGCGAGGGACTGAAGACCAATCTCCCCGCGTTCGATCCGGGTGATACCGTGCGGGTGATGGTCCGCGTCCGCGAAGGCGAGAAGGAACGGCTGCAGGCGTTCGAGGGCGTGTGCATCGGACGGCGCGGCGGCGGCATCAACGAGACCTTCACCGTCCGCAAAATTTCGGCGGGCGTGGGTGTGGAGCGCATCTTCCCTCTGCATTCGCCGTCCATCGCCGAGATCGACCTGGTGCGCAAGGGCCGGGTCCGCCGCGCCAAGCTGTACTTCCTGCGGCGTCTCGCGGGCAAAGCCGCCCGCATCCGCGAGAAGCGCGGCGCCGTCACCGGCGCCGAGCCGGAGCAGTCACCGGCGTGAAGCACCGCCGCCCCTCCCTGGAGCGCGAACGCGCGCTCTGGAGCGAGGGGCGGAGCATCGTCGCCGGTCTCGACGAAGTCGGCCGCGGTCCCCTCGCCGGTCCGGTGGTGGCCGCGGCCGTCGTGTTTCCGGCGGGCTTCCGTCCCATTCGCGGGCTCGACGATTCCAAGGCGCTCACGGCCCGGGCCCGGGAGCGCCTCGCCGCGGTCATCCGGGAGCGCGCCGCCGCCTTCGCCATCGGCGCCGCCAGCGTGCGGGAAATCGACCGGCTCAACATCCGGCGCGCCAGCATTCTCGCGATGCACCGCGCGCTGGAGCGCCTCCGCGTCCGGCCTCTCGCGGTCCTGGTTGACGGCCTCCCCATCCCCGAGCTCGGCGTGCCCCACGAAGCGATCGTGGACGGCGACGCCCGCTGTCACTGCATCGCCGCGGCGTCGGTCCTCGCCAAGACCGTGCGCGACCGGCTCATGGAGCGGCTCGCGGCCCGCCACCCCGCCTACGAGTGGGCGCACAACAAAGGGTACGCCACGGCGGACCATCTCGAAGCCCTGCGCTCCCTCGGCCCCACGCCGCACCATCGTCGGAGCTTCGCGCCGGTGGTGGAGCTGGTCCTGGACCTGGTGTACTGACGGCCAGACTTTCGACGTTGTCGAAATCTTGAGCGGCGGCCCGGCATGGCCGCCGTTCGCATCTCCAGGAGCGCCAACGGGTTCCCATGGAGCGCCGGACGGCACGCATGGTGCATTACGAAGGGGCGAACCCTCTTACCCGAGGCACCCATGGAGAAGCAGGAAGGTGGTTGGACTCTGGCCCGGTGCGTGAACTGGGCCTTCGGACCGCAGCAGCTGCTGCAGGTCGGCTCGCTGGTGATGCAGGCGCGGGTGCGTCTCTCGTTCCTGAAGGACGTCCCGGACGACGACCTGGTGCGCAAGGAGCTCACCCGGCTCGCCGGCGCCATCGTGCATCGCGCCGACACCCAGCGCTGGTACGACCTGGGCGATTACGCCGGGGCCATGGTGCGGCTGTTGCGCACCCGGCCGCTCGACGAGCGCACCTTCCAGCGGCTGGAAAGCAGCCTGACCAGCCTCGAGGCGCTGGTGAACGCGCGCATGGTGCAGGCCGCGTGAACGCCCCGACCCCGATGTTCCCGGACGACGAGCCCCCGCTCCAGGCGGTCGAATACGACTCCGGCTGGACCATGCGCGGCTTCGTCGAGTACACCTTCGGTGCGGATTCCCGGATGGCCGGGGCCCATCCGCGCGGCTTCTTCGACGTGCTGGACGCGGGCCGCCGGACCCCGGTGGAAGTGCGCAGGTTCGAGAAGTCCGAGGTGCCGCCCGTGCGGGCGCACCGCGCGGCGTAGGACGCATCGGCAAGAAGCGCCCCGGGGCGGACGCGAGGGTAAGCGCGTTCGTCACGGGGCGCTTGTCGTTCGGACCCGCCGCCTCAGGACCGTTCCAGCAGCACTATTCCCGAGATACGGCGCGCTTCCTCTCGCTTCTTCGCCGACTGGAATCGGGAAATGAAGCGCCACAGCCAGGCGAAGCGCATCTCGCGCTTCAGCCGGTGGGACTCCTCCCAGGTCGACCGGAACTCGACCTCCCGCCACCCCAGGGGCGAGAAAAATGCCGTGCCTTCCGCCGGCGCGAAGTGCATCTCCGCGTTGCCGCGCTGCAGCTGCTTTCCCCAGGTGCGCTTCATCAGTTGCAGCAGCCACGGCGACGCCAGGTCGATCAGCCACCAGCGGAAGGAGGGTTGCGCCGCCAGGTCGCGGGCGAGCTCGGCCACCTGTTCCGGCTGGAGGTAGACCAGCAGGCCTTCGGTCACGATCAGCACCCGCCGGCCCGCGGCGCCGACCTCGCGGAACAGCGCGCGGCGGGCGTCGGCGTTGGTGAGGTCCACCGCGTGCGGGCGGTAGCGGCAGGCCGGCCGCTCCCCGGCGAGCTGCTGCCGCTTGTACTCGAGGATCCCGGGCAGGTCCGCGTCCACCCAGGTGAGTCCGGGCGAGACGGGGAGGCGGAACGGGCGGGCGTCGAGCCCGGCCGCGAGGTTGAGCACCACGTCGACGCCGTCCCGGGAGACCGCGCGCAGGATGATCTCGTCCATCACCGCGGTGCGGACGATCATCGGCCAGGCGAAGGTCGCTCCCTTCGGCATGGCGCGGACGATCGCCTCGCCCTCCGGACCCGCCAGGCGGCGGGCGTAGGGATCGCGGAAGATGGCGTCGGGACGCTCGGTCTCCATGGCGCGGTAGTAGGCGACCCAGCGGGCGGTATCGGAGACGTTGGCGATGGGGGTGCCGGTCATGAAGAGGAACCTATGACGGCCGGCGCGGCGCGGAAGGTGCGCGGTTTCCCGCTGCTCCGCTTGAGAAAGCGGAGACACGGAGCGAGCTTTGCGGGTCGGAGCCGGTAGCTCAGTTGGTAGAGCAACGGACTTTTAATCCGTAGGTCCTGGGTTCGATCCCCAGCCGGCTCACTCCCTCCCGCTCTCTGACGCCACCTTCACGACCCCACTCGCACCATTCGCGTGACCGCGGTCACGCGTCGCGCGGTGATGAACAAAGGATGAGGAACCTCCGGCGCCGATCGAACACTTAAGGGATGCGCGCGGCTTTCTCGCGCGTGAACGCGCACCCCAACGGAGGAACATCGCAATGCACCACGCCGCTCATTTCCCGCGCCACGCGCCGCTTCTCGGGCTCGCCGCCGCGCTCGCCGTCGCCGCCTGCTCCGACGGTACCACCGGGTCGGTTTCTCTTTCGCTTTCGTCCCAAAAAGCCGGGGTTATCGCCGCCGCCGCGCCGCGCTTCTCCCTTTCCGGCCCGTCCGGCGCCATGGCGGGGGACAGCGCCGTGCTGACCCTCGGCAACGACACCATCATTCTGCGCAGTGTCCAGGTCGTCCTCCGGCAGGTGGAGTTGAAGCGGGTCGAGGCGAGCGCCTGCGACTCGACCGCCGAGACCAGCGCCTGCGAGGAGTTCAGGGCCGGGCCCGTTCTCGCTACCATTCCCCTCGCCGCCGCGACCGGCACCATCGTCTCGGTGGACGCGCCCGCCGGCCAATACGATGAATTCAAGTTCCAGATCCACCGGCCGGAGATGAGTACCGACGCGGCGTTCATCGCGGCCAACCCCGATTTCGACAGCGTGTCCATCCGTGTCACCGGCACCTTCAGCCTGGCCGGCAGCCGCAGCGATTTCGTCTACACCACGGACCTGGACCAGGACCTGGAGATCAGCCTGTCGCCTCCGGTGACGGTCACGTCGGGCACGCCGCTGAACGTCACGCTCCGGTTCGACGTCTCCACCTGGTTCCTGAACGGCGGGAAGACGGCGTTCGTGGATCCGGCGTCCGGCAACAAGGGGCAGACCAATGAAAGTCTCGTGAAAGACAACATTCACAACTCGATCGAGGCCTTCCGGGACGACAACCGCGACGGCCACGACGACGACCACGAAGGCAGCTGACCGGAGGTTGTCCTCGGAGGCGACCGGCGCCAGATTGTGTCAGCGCCGCTAGGGGGGGTGGGGCGCGAGCCCCACCCTTCATTCTTATCGGCCGCCTTTCTCCCCCGTGCGGAGACGACTGGTGACGACCATCTGGATCGACGGGAAATACTACGATCGGGAGCACGCGGTCGTCTCGGTGTTCGACCACGGCCTCCTCTATGGCGACGGCGTGTTCGAGGGCATCCGGGCCTACGGCGGCAGGGTTTTCCGGCTGCGGCAGCACATCGACCGCCTCTACGCTTCCGCCAAGGCCATCTGGCTCGAGATCCCGATGGCGCAGCCCGCGATGGAGCAGATGGTGGAGGAGGCCCTCGGCAAGAGCGGCCTCAAGGACTCCTACCTCCGGCTGATCATCACCCGCGGTGTGGGTGACCTCGGCATGGACCCGCGCAAATGCGCCAAGCCGTCGGTGATCTGCATCGTGGACGGCATCGCCCTCTGGCCCGCCGACCGCTACGAGAAGGGCCTGACCGCGATCTCCGCGCCCACCCCCATCAATCACCGCGAATCCCTCTCGCCCCGCGTCAAATCGCTCAACTATCTGCCGCACATTCTGGCGAAGATCGAGGGTGTCGCCGCGGGCGTGGACGAGGTCATCATGCTGGACTCGGCCGGCCACGTGGCCGAGGGAAGCGGGATGAACGTGTTCGCGGTGAAAGGTCGCGTCCTCAAGACCCCGCCGCCCTATTCCGGCATCCTCCGCGGGGTCACCCGCGACGCCGTGATGGAGCTGGCCCAGGAAGCGGGGTACGGGGCGGAGGAAATCCCCCTCAACCGGTATGACCTCTACACGGCCGACGAAGTCTTTCTCACCGGCACGGCCGCCGAGATCATCTCCATCACCAAACTCGACGGGCGGACCATTGGGGCAGGGGGCCAGGGTCCCATCGCGCGGGAACTGGCCCAACGCTTCCGGGCTCTCGTCACCCGGGGTGACTGACCCCGGGGGCGGGGGCTAGTGCGCGCCCTCGGCATCCTCGCCAAGGCCCCGATACCGGGGCGCGTCAAGATGCGGCTCGCCGAGGATGTGGGGCCCTCCGCCGCCGCCGAGGTCTACTGGGAAGTCGGGCGCCGCGTGGTCGCCGCGTCCCCGGCTCCGGATACCGCACCACCGTCTGGTTCACTCCCGCCGATGAGGGCGCTTTCGTCCGCGAATGGCTGGAGGAAGCGGGCCGCGTCGAGTACCGCCCGCAAACCGTGGGCACGCTGGGAGCCCGCCTCGCGGCCGCCTTCCAGCGGCACTTCGGCGACGGAGCCCAGCGCGCCGTGATCATCGGCACCGATTGTCCCGGCGTCGACCGCCGCCTCGTCAACGAGGCCTTCACCGCGCTCGGCGGCACCGACGTCGTGCTGGGGCCATCGGTCGACGGCGGGTACTACCTCATCGGCCTCCGGGAGCCGCAGCCCGGTCTCTTCCGGGAGATCCCGTGGTCCAGCACCGCCGTGGCGGCGCAGACTCGGGCCCGGGCCGGCGCCCTCGGGCTCGCCGTCCACCTCCTCAAACCCCTGCGGGACGTGGACACCGTGCAGGATGCGAGAGCCCTCGGCCTGCTCAAACCTTGACCGTGCTTGGGGTTAGACCCATATTGCTCCCCTCGCACGCTCGGCAGAGGAAGCCCTTGCCCTGGCGAATGCTGGCTCACGGAGACCAGGTGTGGCACGTGGACGCGGTCGCGGAGCGCCGTGCCCATACCCAGGCGTGGCAGTTGGTGCTGTCGTTTCGTGCGGCTGGAGAGCGCCGCGGTCAGGCCTTTTGGACCCTGTACCCGCTGGAGGCCACCTCGAAATCCTCTCTGTTCAACCAGGCTGAGCGGATCTCCGACGCCGCGTTGTCCCAGCTCCTGGCCGACCGTCTGGCGTGAACAACGTCGATCTGCAGGGCCTGCGCCGCATCGTCGGCGCGGTCGCGCGGTTGCGCAGCGAAACGGTCCGCGAGGTTACCGTTCGGTCTGACCTCCGCCAGCTGAAGGCCGAGCTCGAGAGCGGCCTCATTCTGGTGGTGTCGGCCGAGCGGGATGAGCAGGGGCGGCCCTACCTCGCCGTGGACGTGGTCGAGGCGGCGCGGGAGCCGGCGGTCAAACAGCAGATCGAAGTCCGCTTCGACTGACCCAGGGCACGTGACCGGTCGACCTGAGGGTCCTCATGGCGAGCGGCTTCGATTTCAGGAGTTCGCGTTCGAGCGGCTCCCG
>Ga0079221_10000313_pt1 | contig 12771 bp, 7 predicted proteins | sample GAAS200_FD_75069 | JGI IMG/M metagenome (GOLD analysis project Ga0079221, IMG submission 75069) | Agricultural soil microbial communities from Georgia to study Nitrogen management - GA AS200 | ecosystem: Environmental > Terrestrial > Soil > Agricultural land | place: USA: Georgia | collected... | reverse complement strand
TTATAACAAAAATCATTTGTTCCGGTCCGCAGATGAAAAATTCATCCATCAATCTCAAGTCAATGAATGTTGAAAATTGGGTACACTTTTCTTCGTCTATATGGCCATGATTTATTGCGGCATCCGTAAGCTCCCTGCTGAAAATGAAGTAAAGGCTAAGCCTTTCAAGATATTTGTCTTTTAAATCGGAAAGCTGCTCTTTAAAAATTATTGACGCTGAATTTTTATTTCCATAAATAAGTGTAACGGTACTTTCTTTTTCAATAAGGAGTACAGTTTTAATAATGGAAATAACCGGTGTAATGCCGCTTCCGGCAACAAAAAAAATATAATTCTTTTTTTGGCCTGCTCTTACTTCTGTATAAAAAGAACCTGATGGGGCCATTACTTCTAATTGATCGCCTAACTTCAATTCATCATTAGCATACGATGAAAAAAAACCGCCAGGTACTTTTTTAACAGCGATGCGCAACTCCTGCTCCGCCGGGCTGCTGCAAATGGAATAGGAACGCCTGATTTCCTCGCCATCAACGAACCGGCGAAGCGTGATGTTTTGCCCTTGTTTAAAAAGGAAATCCTGTTTTGCATTATCCGGAATATTAAATGAAATTGAAACACACTCCTTTGTTTCTTTTCGTATATCCTTAACCGTTAGTTTGTGAAAATGAAGCGCCAATGTTTATTTTTTTAAACCTTCAATAAGAAATTTAACCATATTTTCTTCCAGTTCCCGGGCATCCACTTTTCTTCCCGAACGATGCCATCCTTCGATGCCATTGATGGCCGCTAACATGGTGTGCACCGCCACATCGGCATTTAATTTCCGGATTTGTTTTTTAGTAATTCCTTTTTTCAAAATTGCGGATAGGCGTGACCGGTAGTTCTTTCGTTGCAATTTAAAGTCACTTACCGCCGGTGCAGGCAAATGAATCCATTCATGATTGGTGATATACATATTTTCAAATTCATGGATCATCATATAAATGTGAAAACGGATAATCGCTTCAATTTTGCTCAGGCTGGTTTGCCGGCTGCTTTCCACCTTTTTCAAATGATTCATAAAAACGCGCGAGATGCGAAAACATATTTCCCTGAGCAAATCATTTTTGGAGGTTATGTGATTGTAGAGGCTGGGGGCTTCCACCCCGATGGCCCCGGCAATATCGCGCATGGAGGTGGATGGGAAGCCTTTTTTAATAAAAAGCAAGGATGCCTTTTGTGTGATGACATCTTTTTTTGATTCGTTTTCTAATGCAATTATTCTTGCCATGCCTTAAGTTCAGTTTTCAAAACTAACACTTATTAGTTTTTACAAAAGAATAAAATTTGAAAGAAAATTTTTATAATTTTTTATGATGAATGCCGGTTAACAAACGTCACATACATGAAGAATGATTATTTTTGGCCATTCAAAAAATTGAGATGCTATTAGAAAATGTAGATACGTTTGAAACTATTACGCCGGAAGAATTTAAAGGCAACTATTACGTGCCGCAGAAACCGGTGGTAATAACGGGCCTCGCAAAAAAATGGTCAGCTTACACAAAGTGGACATGGGATTATTTTAAACAAATTGTGGGCAATCAGCAGGTGGCGCTTTATAATAATGTGAAGAGCGATGCGTACACTCCTATTAATACGGCAGACGATTACAAAACTTTTGGCGAGTATATAGATATGATACAACAAGGCCCCGCCGGCTGGAGGATTTTCCTGTTTAATATTTTTGATCATGCACCTCAGTTGATCAATGATTTTACATGGCCTGAAGATTTGATGAAAGGATTTGTAAAAAAATACCCGATGCTTTTTACCGGCGGGCAAACTTCTATTACGCACATGCACTTTGATATTGATATGTCGCACATATTGCATACACAATTTGCAGGCAGAAAGCGTGTATTGCTTTTCAAATATGAAGAACAGCATAAGTTGTATCGCAAGCCTTTTGAAGTATTGAGTCTTGCAGATTTTTCCAATTACAACCAAAGACCGGGCAAACCCGATTATGATAAATTTCCTGCATTGAAATATGCAAAGGGTTATGAAGTAATTTTAAACCACGGCGATACTTTGTTTATGCCGGCAGGATATTGGCATCACATGGAGTATTTGGATAGCGGCTTTGCGCTGAGTCTTCGCGCGCTGCAAAGTTCTCTTTCCGGAAAGCTGAAAGGAGCCTGGAATTTATTTGGCATGAGAAGTATTGATACCGTAATGAAAAAGACGGCCCCTCAATTATGGTATAATTACAAGGTGAAAAAAATTGATAAACTCGCAAAGCAAGAGATTGAAAAAAGTCATTCGTAAATTTTCATAGAAAGTTCTTTTTATTGCGAAATATTACTAATTTAGCAATCCATTCCCGATTTTCTCTATCCTGAATTCAAGAACCGCCTGCACGAAAACCAATACACTAAAGTAATTTTATTTTGAGGGATTGATTTAATAACCGATAAATTATAATTTACCTGAAGAGATTAAACTTTTTTCTTGTGGTTTCAGAGGTAAGCAAGGCCGGTGATTTTTATCACTGGCCGTTTTGTAAAATAGGGTTCAACTAATTTTATTCCAAAGCACGATTGATAAATGATATAAAGGGCATCAGTGCCTTGAAGGCTGCTGCTGTTTCGCGCAGCAGGTTTGATGAGGTAAGTAATGTATCCGGAACCGATTTTAATGCAACAAAACTTTTTAATTTTAAGAAAGCAGCCGCTTCATTTTCTTTATCATAGCCTTTTGGAACATTGACGAGCATTTGCGATTCAATCATCTCCAGGCCCGGGTAATTTTTTTTGAACGCAGCGTTATAAATAATTTTTTTAAACTCAGGAAAACAGTAATCAATTTCCTGTCTCAATTTTTTTAATTCATCAGGTTGAGGCATCCAAAGGCCGCCACCGGCAAAGCTTTCGCCGCCAGGTTGCAAATGAAAATAATAGCCCGCAAAGATGGATTTTTTCCCTCCGCGATTGAGGGATGCACCCATATTGATTTTATAAGGAGATTTATCTTTTGAAAAACGTACATCGCGATTGATACGGAATACGCAATTTTTAGGTTGCAGTTCTTTTATGCTGGCATCAAAAGTGCTGATGGAAGAAATAAGTTTTTGAACAAAGTTTTCAAAATCTCCTTTTGCCTCCAGATAAGCTGGCCGGTTATTATCGAACCAGGTTTTGTTGTTATTCTTTTTAAGCTGAGATAAAAACTTTAATGTAGATGAGTGAAACATCTTCGGAATAAAATTTCTGCAGGTGGTTTTGTTATTTTACTTTCGACCAGTTTTCGCCGCTTTTAATGCGGTAGATGGTCATTTCGCTTACATCATATTTTTCAGCAATCTGCTTATAGGTGAGTTTACGGCCAGTGTTGCCGAGAGCATTTTTTATTGCTTTTACATGAGTGGAAGAAAGTTTTAAACCTTTGGCTCTTGCGTGCTGTACTTTTTTATAAGCTATTTTATCCGGGCTTTTTTGCTGGTGCATGCTCACATCCGCCTGGGAGGCCCATTTTAAATTTTTTACACTATTATCGAGTTTGTTGTGATTAAGATGAATCACAAATTTGTGTTTTGGCGAATCTTTCTTTTTAAAAAGCCTGGCCACTTCGCGATGAAAATAAATAGTGCCGGTATTTCCATCCACATGAAGGTTGAGTGTTTTGTAACCGGAAGTAACCGATCCGTCCAGCAACTTGCCATCTTTGTGTATGTCGTTTGTGTAGCTGGCTGCACGGCCGAGAGAAGACAATGCATATTTTTTTCGCAACAATTTCCATCCGTCAAATTGAAGTTGCTTCCATTGCTCGCCGTTTATTTTTTTAATCATAGCTTATGGGTTTAAAATAAAGTTACAAACTAAGTTCGTATCATCTTCAAAAATTCTTCTTCGTCAATAATTTTTATGGTTTTAATTTTTTTTGCTTTATCCAGTTTGCTGCCTGCGGCTTCTCCTGCTACAAGGTAACTCAGATTGGCACTTACTGAAGAAAGTAATTTGCCTCCGCGATCTTCTGCAAGTTTTTCTGCTTCACTTCTTTTTAATGTAGGTAAGGTGCCGGTAAATAAAAAAGTATAACCGGTAAGTGGTCCTTTTTTTATGGCTGCTTTTTCGCCTTTCATGTTCAGCCCCATACCAGCAAGGGTTTTAAGCAGGGTGATATTATCCTTGTTATGAAAAAAATTATAAATGCTTTCACCAACTTTGTTGCCAATATCTTTCAGTTCCTGCAATTGTTCTACGGTGAAATGTTGAAAATCGAAAATAGTATCAACGCTTTTTGCCAGTGTTTTTGCGGTAGCCTCGCCTACATATCTTATACCAAGACCAAAAATCAAACGATGCAAATTTTGCGTTTTAGAATTTTCAATAGCCGTGCTAAGGTTATCAATAGATTTTTTTCCAAAACCTTCCAATTGGGCTATCTCCTCAAAATTCAATGTATAAATACCGGGAATGTTTTTTAAAAAACCCAGTGAATAAAATTTACGGATATTCGATTCGCCGAGACTTTTAATGTCCATGGCATCTTTGCTTACGAAGTGGATGATGCGCTCCACCACTTGTGCTTCGCAATTGATATTTACGCAACGCCATACGGCCTCATCTTCGGGCTTTATAAGTGCATCGCCGCAAACGGGGCAGTGTGTAGGAAACTTAATCTTCTTCTCATGGCCTGTTCTTATTTCTGCGAGTGATTTTACAATATAGGGTATCACATCGCCTGCCCTTTCTACTATAACGGTGTCGCCTATACGAAGATCTTTTTCCGCAATTACATCCGCGTTGAACAATGAAATGGAAGAAACGGTGACGCCGCCAATATATACAGGATCTATTTTTGCCACGGGCGTTACCGATCCCGTGCGCCCCACCTGAAACTCAACTTTTATAAGTTTAGAAGTTGCCTGCCTTGCTTTAAACTTAAAGGCAATAGCCCACCGGGGATGATGCGAAGTGCTTCCGGTTTGTTGTTGCAATTCCACCTCATTCACTTTTATCACCATGCCATCTATTTCATAAGGCAGGTTATCTCTTTTGGTTTCAAATTCGTGGCAGAACTCAACCACCCGTTCTATATTGTTGAATAATTTTTTTTCATGAACTGGTGTTTTAAAACCTAAGTCTGAAAGCAATTGCAATGAACCTGCATGAGTAGCAAGCAGGTTTCTCCCTTTCTCATTTCCTTTTCCTTTTAACCTGACAAGACTTACATGATATAAAATCGCTTCCAGTTTTCTTTTTCTTACCGCCGTTGGATCTTTCATACGAAGTGAACCGGCAGCTGCATTGCGCGGATTTGCCAAAGGAGCTAATCCTTCTTCGGCAAGTGCTGCATTATATGCCGCAAAGTTTTTTTTCGTTAGTAATACTTCGCCACGTATTTCAATCATTTCAATTCCATATTCAGAAAATTTTGCAGACAATGGTATAGAACCAATTTGTTTAATATTTACCGTAACATCATCGCCGGCAACACCATCGCCGCGGGTGGCACCACGAACCAATAAATCATTTTCATAAATCAATGAAATGCTTGCCCCGTCAAACTTTGGCTCGGCGCTATATGCAATTTGCTTTGCCGTTACCAGGCCCTTCACTCTTTTGTCCCAGTCAAAAAGATCCTGTTCGTTATAACTATTTTCAAGGCTCAGCATTGGCACCAGGTGTGATACTGTTACAAATTCCTTGTTGAGGCTGTTGCCTACTCTTTGCGTGGGTGAATCGGGTGTAACTATTGAAGGATTCTCTTTTTCCAGTTTTTCAAGTTCTTTGTAAAGCTTGTCATATTCCTGGTCGGAAATAAGTGGATCATTTTGTACATAATAGCGATATTCATGAAACCGGAGAACTTCTCTTAATTCTTTAACCGAACCTTTTTCTGTTAATAAATGGCCAGTTAACGATTGTAAATTTTTTATTTGTTCTTTATTGTACATACAGCAGCGTGTGCAAATCTGCGTTTACAGGTCAGTGCCCAATATTTGCCGAAAAAGTACAATAAATTTTTTTTAAGGAAAGATAATTTTTAAAAGAAAAAATTGGCCGGTATATACGAATTTGAAATAATGTGTGTAATTTACACAATAAATGCCTGATATGAGAAAGACTTTACTACTGCTAATCTTAGCATTTTTTTTTACCAACAGTTTTTCACAATTATTATCGTGGTCGCCTTCGTTTATCCAGGAAGGGAGTTCAACGGTAACGATTACAATGGATGCTACAAAGGGCAACCAGGGATTATTGAATTATACGCCTGCATCCGATGTGTATGTTCACATTGGTGTTATCACCAACATGAGTACGAGTTCCTCTGACTGGAGACATGTGTTGAGCGTGTGGGGAAGTACCAACCCAGCTTACCAGGCAGTTGCTTTGGGTGCTAATAAATGGACTTATACTATTAATGGTGGTTTGCGATCATTTTTTGGAATCACCAATCCTGCTGAGACTATTCAAAAAATTGCAATTCTTTTCCGGAACGGAAGTGGCTCACTTGCTCAGCGAAATACGGATGGAAGCGATATGTATGTTCCTGTTTATGATAATGGATTATATGCACGGATTGATAATCCATATCGCCAACCAAAATATGTGCCCGTGCCGGAAATAATTACAAAAACAGCAGGCGATAATGTGCCCATAGTGGCTAATTGCAGCCAGGCAGGAAGTACTTTGAAAATATTTTATAACGGATCGTTGATATCAACCGTTCCCGGAACAACAGATAGTACCAATGAAACCATAAGTGCTACAGGCACACAAACCATCATTGCTGTGGCTACCAATGGTGCTACTACCAATGCTGATACGCTGAGCTTTTATGTTAATCCGCCAAATAATGTTTTACCAATTCCTGCAGGAGATGTGGAAGGAGTGAATTATGAAAAAGGAGATACATCGGTAACATTAGTTTTATATGCACCCCATAAAAATAATATAACCGTGGTGGGAGATTTTAATAATTGGACGCCATCTGCCAAATACCTGATGAATATAACCCCCGACAGTAATTATTTTTGGTTGCGCATTACGGGTCTTACACCCGGCACTATGTATTCTTATCAATACCTTATAGATAATTCAATGCAGCTAGCGGATTATAATACAACGCTTGTATTAGATAAAGATGCAGATCCTTACATACCTGCCGGAAACTTTCCGGGCCTTCCTGCTTTTCCATCGCAGGCATCGGGTTCGCTGGTGAGTGTATTGCAAACGGGCAAAGCTGCCTACACCTGGCATGATAATAATTTTATAAAACCAGATAAAAGCAACCTGGTGATATATGAATTGCTGGTAAGAGATTTTGTGGCAACACAAAGCTGGAACACACTTGCCGATACTATAAACTATTTAAAAAACCTTGGCGTAAATGCAATTGAGGTGATGCCATTTTGCAATTTTGAAGGAGCCAGCAGTTGGGGCTACAATCCAAATTTCTTTTTTGCACCCGATAAAGTATATGGTACACCGGATGCATTAAAACATTTTGTGGATGTATGTCATCAAAATGGTATTGCAGTAATAATGGACCTTGCTATGCAGGATGTGTTCGGAAGTTCACCTCTTGCAAGTATGTACTGGAATGGCGCAACCAACACACCTTCCAACCAAAATCCCTGGCTTGATTCATTGCCAACTCATCCGTATAATGTAGGATCACAATTTAATCATAACAGCAATGCCACTATCAATTTAAGAAACCGCGTATATGCATACTGGGTTGATAGTTTTCACCTCGATGGTTTTCGTTTTGACCTTGCAGGTGGATATACGCAAACCAATTATTTAACTAACGGGCAGGATTGGCAGAATACTTATGATACCGGAAGAGTAAATACCTGGCAAAATATTTATACTCAATTACAAAACATCAAACAAAACACATATTGCATCTTAGAAAGTTTTGTAAACTTTACCGAGCAAAAATATTATACCGATCACGGTATGCTTACCTGGGGAAACGGCGCTAATGAAAATTATAATTTCAACCAGGCTACGATGGGATACAATAGTAGTTGGGATTTTAGCGGAGGCATTTATTCATCATCAGGCTTGTCACAGCCCGGATTGGTTACTTACCAGGAGAGTCATGATGAAGAAAGAATTCAATATAAAAATGCAAACTTTGGAAATAGCTCAGGAACTTACAATACAAAAAATATTGCAACAGGTTTGAAAAGAGATGCGATGGCTGCTGCATTCTGGGCAATGATGCCGGGACCAAAAATGCTGTATGAATTTGAAGAGTTGGGATATGATTATTCAATTAATACATGCACGGATGGCTCTATCAACAATAATTGCCGCACCAGCCCAAAGCCAATCCACTGGGATTATTTACAGGATAATAACCGCAAATCTTTACATGATATTTATACAAAACTTCTTCAATTAAAAAATAACCCTGCATATTTCAATACATTTTCTTTCGGGGGGGTAAATAAAGATTTGTCGGGCGCTGTAAAATGGATGAGCAACAGCGGTAGTACACTCCAGGTGATGGTGTATGGAAATTTTGATGTGGTGCAGCAAAGCAGTACTGTTACATTTCCATCCACCGGGGAATGGTACAATTTATTTTCCGGCGATAGTATCAATGTATCTGCCACTTCACAATCGGTTACCTTGCAGCCGGGCGAGTATTACATATATACACATATTTTTATGGCTGCACCTCCACCGTTTCAGTTGGTATCTTTTTCAGGAAGCAACAGCAATAATACAAACAATATTTCCTGGACCGTGCAAAATGAAGGGGGAGAAAGCTATTACCAACTTCAAAAGAGCACCGACGGGCAAAGCTATACCACCATTGCGCAGGTAGCTGCTTCCGGAAGTGGAACTTATTCATATAATGATGCGATAGACGTTGGGGTTTCTGCCACTTATTATTATCGTTTAAGATGCGTGGCAAAAAACAGCAGCATTGTTTTAAGCAATATTGTAAGTATAACGGTAACGGGTAACCGAAAATCTATAAAAGTGTACAGCAATCCATTCCGTGGTAATTTAATAGTGGATATCGTAACTCCTGTTCATGATAATGCTACGATGGTGTTGTCGGATGCAGCAGGAAGGCAAGTGCTTAAAGCGATATATGATGTAACGGCGGGCGATAATGTGATTACGCTTAACGGAACTGACCGGTTATCATCTGGTGTTTATATTTTAAAAATCACCTCCACTCAGCAAAACAAAACCATACAAGTAATAAAAACGCATTAATAAATTAGCACCGCTTTATGTCCACCTCAAACAAACAAAAAAATGTAGGCAGCATCAAGACTTTCAAAAAAATTCAATCCGAAGTTCAAAGCATCAACCGGATAGCTCTTTCCGTTGACTGCGTAATTTTTGGATTTGACGAGAATAAACTGAAGGTGCTGTTGATCCGCTCCGATCTTCAAAAGTTTAAGGGCAAGTGGTCGTTGCTGGGCGATTTGGTAAAACCTGACCAGGATTTGGACCAGGCAGCTTACCAGATTTTAAAGCAACGGACCGGTATAGACGATGTTTACCTGGAGCAGGTACGAACGTTTGGCCAGGTGCATCGCCACCCGGCTGGCAGGGTTGTTACAGTCTCTTATTGTTCCCTCATCAATGTACAGCATCACAAGTTAAAGATTTTGGATAATGAATTGCACTGGCACGAAATAGAAAACGTGAAAGACCTTGCTTTCGATCATCAGAAAATTTTTGAAACGTGTTATAGCTGGTTGCAAAAAAGAGTGCAGGAGCACCCTCTTGGGTTGAGTTTATTGCCCAATAAATTTTCTTTGAGAGAGCTGCAGAACCTGTATGAAGCCATTCTTAATATAAAACTGGACCGCAGAAACTTCAGGAAAAAATTCTTTGCCATGGATTTTTTGGTAGATATGAATGAAGACGAACAAAACGTACCCCACCGGCCTGGGAAACTGTATAAGTTCGATTACGAAAAATATGAAAAGAAAAAGAAAGTTTGGTCAGGAATTGATTTTTAAAAAAAATTGAATCGTTCTACACTTCGCAAAAAAATCACCCAAAAATTTCTTTGAAAAAAATTTGTATTTCATAAAATATTTCTAAATTGTGTAAAATTTACACATTCTAAAAATTGTGCAAGTTTATCACCAAGTTTAAAACGATTGTTGTTATGAGAAATCGCATCACTCCTGTTGTTAAGCACATAAGTGCTCTCTTTTTATTTACATTAATTAGCGTAGCCATAAATGCCCAAAACAAAATCAGTGGCACCGTTACTGCAAAAGACGGAACACCTGTCGTGGGCGCCACCATAGCGGTGAAAGGCACCCGCACAGGAACACAAACTGCGGCAAATGGAACTTTTTCTATAACGCTTCCTGCAAATCATGATGTGCTCGTAGTTTCAGCAATAGGATATGGCCAGCAGGAAGTGAATGTAAGTGGCCAGCCAACAGTTGCCATTACATTGCAAACAGTAACATCCACGCTTACTGATGTAGTAGTAATCGGGTATGGTACCGCAAGGAAGAAAGATCTCACCGGGTCTATTGCACAGGTTACTTCAAAAGATTTTCAAAAAGGAAATATTGTATCTCCTGATCAGTTGATAGCTGGTAAACTTCCCGGCGTGGAAGTAACGTCTAACAGCGGTGCTCCGGGATCAGGCAGTACCATAAGAATCAGGGGCGGCGCTTCTTTGAATGCAAGTAATGATCCATTGATTGTAATAGATGGTGTGCCGCTGGATAATAATGGAATATCAGGCGCTGCCAATGCTCTAAGCCTTATTAATCCTAATGACATCGAATCATTCAGTGTTTTAAAAGATGCATCCGCAGCGGCTATTTATGGTTCAAGAGCTTCCAATGGTGTTATTATTATTACTACCAAAAAAGGAAGAACCGGCAAGCCGGTGGTTACGTTTAATACTGCTTATTCTGTTGGTAAAATAGAAAAGAAAGTAGCTGTTTTTTCAGCTTCGCAGTTTCGTGCTTTTATTCAGCAATATGGGGGCGCTCAATATTCCAAACTATTGGGCATTGGCAATACCGATTGGCAGAACGAAATATATCAGCGAGCAGTCAGCACTGATAATAATTTGAGCGTTAGCGGCGGTTATAAAAATATGCCTTACCGTTATTCGGTTGGTTATTTAAACGAACAGGGAATTTTGAAAACAGATAAATTGTCGCGTTACTCAATTGGTGCTAATATAAGCCCGCGCTTTTTTGATGATCATTTAAAAATAGATGTAAACTTTAAAGCATCCATTAGTGAAACACGATTTGCCAACCAGGGAGCAATAGGTTCTGCGGTTACCTTTGATCCAACAAAGCCTGTATATTCAGGTAGCGACCGGTTTGGCGGATATTTTGAATATCTTGATCCTACCAACACTGCTACGGGTTTAAAAGCATTGGCTCCTCAAAACCCCCTGGGACTATTGATGGAAAGACATGATGTAAGCGAAGTAAGAAGAAGTATCGGCAATGCGCTTATTGATTATAAAGTTCATTTCTTCCCTGACTTGCATGTGAACATGAACCTCGGGTATGATGTATCTACCGGTGTTGGTACCATTTATGTCCCCGATAGTGCTGCATCTGCGTACAGACGATCAAACGATCACATGCATGGTGGTGTAAATGATAAGTATCTTCAAAAGAAATCAAATACTCTTTTTGAATTTTATTTAAACTATACAAAAAACATCAGTTCAATAAAAAGCCATATAGATGCTGTAGCAGGATATGCATACCAGGATTTCTTAACAACCAATTTTAATTATCCCGATTTAACAGTAGATAATTATGTGGCAAGCATACCGACCTATCCTTTTGATAAACCTGAAAATACCTTAATATCCTATTACGGGCGTTTGAATTATTCTTTGGCAGATAAATATTATTTGACTGGCACTATTCGTACGGATGGGTCTTCCAGGTTTAATCCAAAGAACAGATGGGGGGTTTTCCCTTCCGGATCTTTTGCATGGAAAATAAAAAATGAAAGTTTCCTGAAAAACTCTTCGGCGGTAAGTGATCTTAAATTAAGATTAGGATATGGCCTTACCGGTCAGCAGGATGGAATTGGTGATTATGATTACAGAGCTTTCTATAAGTTGAGTAATGCACAGGCGGAATATCAATTAGGGAACAACTTTTATCAATCTTACAGACCTTCCGGATACTATTATAATCGCAAATGGGAGCAAACGGCTACTTCAAACATAGGCCTGGATTTTGGGTTTTTTGATAGCAGGATTAGCGGTAGCGTAGATTATTATTATAAGAAGACTACTAATCTGCTGAACGAAATTGTTCAACCTGCATTAACGAACTTCAGCAATAAGATTGTTGCCAATGTGGGCAGTATGAAAAATTCAGGGGTAGAAGTTTCATTAAATCTTATCCCGGTAAGAAACCATAATGTAACCTGGTACGTTAATCTGAACGGAACTTATAATACTAATAAAATTACAAAGCTCACTATCTCTCCTGATCCCAATTACCCGGGCAATCAATCTGGCGGTATTGCCGGCGGGGTTGGCACTACTATTCTTATCAATGCAATTGGCCAGCCAAGAGGTGCTTTCTATGTATATAAACAAGTGTATGATAAAAACGGCAACCCGATTGAAAATGTATATGCTGATTTAAATCGCGATGGCATCATCAATCAAAAAGATTTATATCCTTATAAAAGTGCTGATCCAAATTATTTGTTTGGAGCAAGCAGCAGCATCAATGTAAAAAATTGGAGTGCAGGTTTTGTAATGAGAGCAGACGTTGGA
>Ga0079221_10000312_pt1 | contig 12777 bp, 10 predicted proteins | sample GAAS200_FD_75069 | JGI IMG/M metagenome (GOLD analysis project Ga0079221, IMG submission 75069) | Agricultural soil microbial communities from Georgia to study Nitrogen management - GA AS200 | ecosystem: Environmental > Terrestrial > Soil > Agricultural land | place: USA: Georgia | collected... | reverse complement strand
GCGAATTCCCTTTGGGGAGTTTCCGGAGCTGGTGAAGCAAGGCATTCGCAATACGGGAAGTGAGAACTACGGCGGTCCGCTGGTGACCGCGGGAGGACTGCTCTTCATTGCAGCGACAGACCACGACAACAAATTTCATGCCTTCGATAAAGCTACAGGAAAACTTCTGTGGGAGGCCACACTGCCTGCTGCCGGTAATGCCACGCCGGCAACCTATGAAGTGAATGGGCGGCAGTACGTGGTGATCGCGGCCGGCGGCGGGAAATGGGGCGCAGCTTCGGGCGGCGACTACGTTGCGTATGCCCTGCCGAAATGACGGGCCGAGAAGGTTCTCCAGCAATGGACAAGAGCCGCACGCCGCAAGGGCCTGCGCTCCGAAAAGGCTTGTGACCGCCCTCACTGCCTATAGACCAATAACCGCATACAAGTTATTCTAGAATCACGAGATTCGATGGGAGCGCGAAATGGGAAAACTACATGATCGGCTGGCGGAACAAGCGCCGGCTCTCCGCGACAAAATTCGCAGCGTGGTTGCCGAGCATGGCGGAGCGGTAGTTTCAGAGGTCACCGTCAGTCAGGTCTTCGGCGGAATGCGCGGCGTGAAGGGGCTGGTCTGTGATACGTCGGTAGTTGGTCCGGATAAAGGACTAGTGGTGAGGGGAACGCCGATCGGCGACCTGAAGAAGCGGCTCCCGGAAGAGATTTTTTACCTGCTTTGCACCGGAGATCTTCCGGACACCGAGGCATTGGCCAGCCTGCAACAGGAACTCCGGCAGCGTGCCCAGGTTCCCTCGTACGTCTGGGAGGTCCTGAAAGCGTTGCCCGCTGACACCCACCCCATGGCCATGTTCAGCACGGCCATTCTTTCCATGGAGCGCGAATCGGTTTTCCGGAAAGCGTATTCAGAGGGCATGCAAAAGGCGGATTATTGGGAACCCGCTCTGGAAGATGCGCTGCGCCTGCTCGCGGTCCTCCCTGGAATAGCCGCGGGCATTTATCGAATCCATACGCGCAAGGGCGAGCCGTTGCCTCCCAATCCCACCCTGGATTGGGGAGCGAATTACGCCTCAATGCTGGGCCTGCCGGACCCCACGGGAGGGTTCCGCGACCTGATGCGGCTGTTCCTGACCCTGCACTGCGACCACGAGGGCGGGAACGTCAGCGCATTCACCTGCCACACGGTCGGTTCAGCGCTGTCGGATTCCTTCTATGCGGTATCGGCAGGCATGAATGGCCTTGCAGGGCCGCTCCACGGGCTGGCGAATCAGGAATGCCTGCATTTCGTTTTGGGCGTCCGAAACAAGTACAACGGGGTGCCCACAGATGATCAGCTTCGAGACTATGTCTGGGAGACCTTGAACAGCGGCCGCGTGATTCCGGGTTACGGCCATGCGGTCCTTCGCGTCACCGATCCCCGTTTTACTGCCCTCCATGAGTTTGGCGACCGCGTCTGCCGCGATGACGTCATGTTCAGGATCGTGGACCGCCTGTTCCACATCACTCCGCAGGTCCTGAAGGAACAGGGCAAGGTGAAGGATCCGTGGCCAAACGTCGATGCTGTTTCGGGCTCGCTGCTTTACCTGTTTGGCCTCACGGAATTTGAGTACTACACGGTCTTGTTCGGAGTTTCGCGCGCCCTGGGAATGTGTTCGCAACTGGTCCTCAATCGCCTGCTCGGCACGCCGATCACCCGGCCCAAATCGGTCAGCACCGAGTGGTTGATCAAAGCAGCCAGCGGCGCGCGTGTGCCGGCGACGCAGGGTGGACCGAAATAACCCACATAGCCTGGCCCGGCGGCTCCGAAGCACCGCTCATCCTCAGGAGGCGCCCATGATCCGGGCCAAACTCCATCTCACGAGCATTAGCGAACGCCGCTGAAGTGGCCACGCCAACTTACGCCGCTTCTTTCGCACGCAGGTTGGCATCCACAGAGCTCATAAAATCCCGCGGGGCGGCGCACCGCTCGAGGTAATCGGCGGCACCCATTTCCATGGCTTCCATGTAGCAGTCGATGTCAAGCGTCCGCGCCACAATCAGAACCGGCCGTTCCGGGTCGGCTTCCAGCGCGCGCGCCAGCACCTGACGCCCTTCAAACGCGGGACTGCCCTGCGCGACAACGACCATGTCAAAGTCGTCCCGCCGGAGCCTGGCCAACGCTTCCTCGTAGGACGCCGAGACCACAACTTCATGCCCCAAGGCCCGCAACATGCCATAGTAATATCGCGCGTCGCTTGTATCCTCATCTACAATGAGAGTCTTGAACCTGGGCTCGCGGTAAGCCACGTTGATCCGAGTTGGAGCTGCTTCAATGATGCTTGCCATAGCTTCCTCCTGACCTCAGGCAGCGCCCAGCAGGCACCGCCGTAATCGGCCCTAGCAGAAACTGCCTGAGCTTCGTTCAGCTAATACATAACATCTGGGCTTTCCCCGGAAAAGTAGATAAACCCAACCTGAACAGTCCGTATTCTCTAACCTTTGTTGGGCGCCGGAATCCATAGTTTTTTGCGTGGCAGCTCCACCTGAATCGCCCGCATACCGGGACGGCTGCCTGCCGGCGGGATCTCCGGAATTGCGATTTTGCTTGAATTCACCCGCCGAGATGTGGCACAAGAACGGACGTGTCAAGGCCTTCATATCGTGCCAGCCACGGATACACGATAAGAAGGAACGCCTGAACCATGATCGCTGGGAGCGCACGCACAATGCTCTGTTTTTCGCCAGGTGTGATTGTCAGGGTATTCCTCTGCCTGTTGACGGCACGATCGCTGGCCCTTGCAGCCGGGCCTCCGCAATCGCGGGTGGCAGCCGGACGAGCCGCGTTTGAATCGAATTGCGCCGTTTGCCACGGTGCGGATGCCGGCGGCGGCGAGCGAGGACCCAGCTTGATGGGCGCTCGGCGGTCGAAGGCACTGATCCTCGATACTATTCGCAAAGGAAAGCCGGGCGGCATGCCAGCGTTTCATCTTCCGGCAAAGGAAGAGTCTGCGGTGGTCGACTTCGTTTATTCGCTCAGCGGAGCGGCAGAAGGCAGCAGAATTACCGGGAATGCAGCCGCCGGGAAAGCATACTTCTGGGGCAAAGGCGGTTGCGGCAACTGCCACATGATTTATGGCCATGGAGGCGTGAAAGGACCGGACCTCACGACACCGGGCAGTACGCTCACGCTTCGGAGACTCGAAAGGGCGTTGGGCAGTCAGGCTGGAACACCGGGATATAAGGTGACCTCTGTCCATTTGAAGGATGGCAGCACGTTGCGGGGCTTTGCCAGGAATGAAAGCAGCTATGACCTCCAGCTTCAGGATTTTGATGGAAATTTCCACTTTCTACGACAGGACGATATCGTCCGTAGTGAACGCGACAAGAAGCCTTTGATGCCGCCCGTCCATCTCAGCACGCCTGACCTCCACAACCTGCTGGCCTATTTAAGCGCCCCGACGCCGCCAGAGCATGCGCCGGAGATTTCGCTGAAAGGAGGGGTCCCCGGCCCCGGCGACTGGCCCACACACAACGGCCAGCCCGGCGGCAACCGTTACAGCACGCTCGATCAGATCAACACCGGCAACGCCAGCCGCCTGGCGCCGCGATGGACTTTTCAGCTCCAGGGCGCCCAAGGCCTTGAGACAACTCCCGTGGTGATCGGCGGCTTGATGATTGTAACGGGCCCGAACGAAGCTTACGCGCTCGACGCAGCCAGCGGTCGTGAGGTGTGGCATTACCATCGCGCCGTCGCTGTAGGGCAGGGCGCCGAGGCACAAGCCTCCAATCGGGGCGTTGCAGTGCTTGGCGACAAGATTTTTATGGGAACACCGGACTCCCACCTGCTTGCCCTGAATTGGGTGACTGGCGGCCTGGTGTGGGACGTGAAGGTGGCCGACTACCGTGAGCAATTCAGAATCACCGCCGCCCCGCTGGTAGTGGGAAACCTGGTGATCACCGGAGAAGGATTTGGCGACCTTGGCGCTCGCGGCTTCATCGTTGCGTACCAGGCATCGACGGGCAAAGAAGCCTGGCGGTTTTATACCATGCCGGCGCCGGGCGACCCCATGGCAAAAACCTGGGTGGGCCGCGCGCTGCCCCATGGCGGCGCTGACACCTGGATGACCGGGACCTACGACCCAGAAGACGACCTACTGATTTGGACCACGGGAAATCCCTGCCCCGACTTCAACGGCGATGAGCGCAAAGGTGACAACCTCTACTCGAATTCGGTGGTGGCGCTGAAGCCGGAGACCGGCAAGCTGCAGTGGTACTTCCAATTCACTCCTCACGACACCCACGACTGGGATGCCCAGGAAACTCCGCTGCTGGTGGACGCCATATTCCACGGCCAGAAGCGCCATCTGCTGCTGCAGGCCAATCGCAATGGATTCTTCTATGTGCTCGACCGGACCACGGGCCAGTTCCTGATGGGCAAGCCTTTCGTACACAAGCTGACATGGGCGAGCGGCATCGGGCCCGACGGCCGGCCGGAGGCGCTGCCTGGGACAGAACCAACGCTTAAGGGTCTGAAGGTCTGCCCGTCGGCCGAAGGTGCAACAAACTGGATGTCTCCTGCGTGGAGCCCGGCCACTGGTCTCTTTTATGTCCAGGCGCTTGAGAAGTGCAATATCTACTTCAAAGGTTCGGCCGTATGGGAAAAGGGCAAGGCATTCCGTGATCAGATCGCTCACGAAGTCCCCGGCGAACCAGGTGAAAAGTACGTGCGGGCGATCGATATCCAAAGCGGCAACGTGGTCTGGGAAAGGCCGGAGGTGGGGCCGGGCAACACCTGGGGAGGATTGCTGGCCACCGCCGGGGGACTTGTCTTCTTCTGCGATGACGGAGGCGCATTTGCTGCCGTTGATGCTCGCAGCGGCAAGCTGCTCTGGCATTTCAGCATGAGCGAGCCATGGCACGCCTCGCCCATGACCTATATGGCGAACGGTAAACAATACATCGCGATAGCCACAGCGTCAGGCATTATCGCTTTTGGCCTGTAAGCCACACACCAGACTGGCTCACGCGCTGGCCCAGCGGGACTATCGGCCGCCCGATTACCAGAAATTTGAGGTGTCGCGGGGCTGCCCGCCGGCCGGACTGCCCCACCGCGCCGTTTGCAGTCAAAAAACGGTCCAGCATATAATCAGGGCTTCGAACAAGGAAGGCGGGTTATATGGGCACGACTCCAGACAGCAAAGCACAAGTCCAGAATGAAGTCCTTGCGGCATTCAACCAGCGTGTTCAGCAAAGGACGGTACAGGTGGGAATTGTGGGGCTGGGATACGTCGGCCTGCCGATTGCCCTGCTCTTCTCGGGCAAAAATATATCTGCCACCGGCTTTGACATTGATTCAGTAAAAATCAATCGCCTTCAGCAGGGCCAGAGCTACATCAAGCACATCCCCGAAGCCGACATCGGCGACGCTCTCCGCCGCGGGCATTTTAAGGCCACAACCGACTTCGCGGAGCTTCGAGGCATGGACGCCATCATCATTTGCGTGCCGACTCCGCTCGATGACCATCGAGAGCCCGACCTGACCTACGTGGAGAAGACCGCCGAATCCATCAGCGCGCATTTGCGCCCAGGCCAACTGGTGGTGCTTGAAAGCACCACGTATCCCGGAACCACTGAAGAAGTTGTCCTGCCCATTCTAGAACGCTCCGGGTTGCGCTGCCCTGTTGTGCCTTACTCGGTGGAAAACGGCACGGCGGCGGGTCCGGATTCGCCCGATATCGATTTCCTTCTCGCCTTCTCGCCCGAACGGGAAGACCCCGGCAATCCAAACTTCAAGACCCATCAGATTCCCAAGGTTGTGGGGGGCGTGAACGCCGCCAGCGCCACGGCGACAAAACTGCTCTACGAGGCGGCCTTTAACCGGATTATTATGGTCAGCTCGTCCCGCGCCGCGGAAATGACCAAGCTGCTGGAAAACATCTACCGCAGCGTCAACATCGCTATGGTGAATGAATTGAAGCTGCTCTGCCAGCGCATGGGGCTCGACATCTGGGAGATCATTGGCGCCGCAAAGAGCAAGCCGTTTGGATTCTCGGCCTTTTACCCGGGACCCGGCCTGGGCGGCCATTGCATTCCCATCGACCCCTTCTACCTAACCTGGAAGGCTCGCGAATACGAGTTTCCGACCCGCTTCATCGAACTGGCCGGCGAAATCAACACCTCCATGCCGCTCCACGTGATTGAGCGCCTATCAGACGCCCTGAACCGGCGAAGCAAGTGCCTTTACGGCGCGCGCATTCTGGTGCTCGGAATTTCCTACAAGAAGGACGTTGACGACCTGCGGGAATCCCCTTCGCTCAGAATCATCGAGCTACTTCAGGAGCGCGGCGCCACCGTCGACTATAACGATCCTTACTTTGAACGGCTCCATAAGATGCGGCAGTACGATCTGGGGCTGGAATCGGTGGCGCTGACTGCGGAATCGCTTGCGAGCTACGATGCGGTCCTTATCGCTACCAACCATTCATCCTACGATTACGAATTCATCGTAGCGAATGCCCAGCTTGTGGTTGACACGCGCAATGCCACCGCAAGCCTGACGCAGCACAGGGAGAAGATTGTACAGGCATGAGCGAGCGGCGAAGGCGCTCCGGTTCGAACCGGATGCGGCCTTAGATTTCGCCTGCTCGGGCTAAAGTCTTCCAAACTTGAACCACGCGTCGATGATGTTGTTTCCCGTATAGATCACGGTCCGCTCATCAATGCGCCGGCTGGCGCGGCGCGGTTCCGCTCCCGGAGCGCCAGAGGTCGTGAACTCCACTTTTACTTCCACCGGGCCCTCAACGCGATAAGGCTTGAACTGCGCGAGGCGCTGCATGGCGAGCTCGGCCTTCTCGCAAATCAGCTCACAAGCGGCAGGGTGGGCAAGCGTGTAGCCTGCCGTCGAGCTGACCCCCGACTTTACTTCCGCGCATTCCGCCGAGGGAATCAACTCTCGAATCTCGGTGCATGCCGCCGTGTCGCCTGCGAGCATGATGGCCGGAACGCCCATCTCCCCGGCGACCATGGCCCGAATTCCAATCTCGCCAACCAGTTGCCCATTCACCCAAAGGTTCTGGACAGTGAAAAAGAACGAATGCGGCAGAACGCTGTCTTTCGCTCCTGCCATGGCGTGCTGGCCAACAAAAACAATCGCGCTGAAGGTGGAATCAAATTCCCGGACGGGAGGAACGGGCGAACCAATCAGCAGGCGCGCTTTCGGGTGAATGTCTGCCGCAGAAAGCGGCTCGCCGCCGTCGTGGCCGTCCCAGACAGTCACCTCTGTGGCGCCGCCAGCGAACAATCCATCAACGGCCGCGTTCACTTCGCCGGTCAGCAGCTCTTGCGATTCCTGCCAGCGCGCGCTTTTCAAAGGATTGCACTGCTCGGCTGAATTGAAAATCCCGTCCACGCCTTCCATATCGGACATGATCAGGACCTTGCGACCGTTTCGCTCCGGGGGCGGAACTTCGCTGGCTTCACTTGTCGAGGGAATCGCACGGGCGGTGGCAATACCTGCGCCGGTGGCCGCGCTCTTCTTGAAGAAATCTCGCCGGCTGATTGCACTTGTGGTTCTTTCTGGCATGTGAGTCGATCGGGGTGGCGGCCGAAAGCCTCTGCGATGTTCAAGCGGTGGAGTAAATCCGGCACAGAGTTTTGATTTTGTCCATCAGCTTGGGCACGCCCGTCATAGCGTCTTCATGGCCTTCATACTCAGCCGACATGTAACCCTTATACCCGGCTTCGGCAAACAACCGCCAGACGCGCTCGAGGTCAACTGGAGTGCCGTCAGCAAAGTGGTCGCGAATGTGGCTGTGCGTCGCAAAAGGAAGACAGGCTTTGATCTGCGTGTACGGGTCCGCGCTGGGCGTGGCAACAAAATTTGTAATGTCCAGGTTGATGCCCGCATAAGGTGAGTCCACGCGGCGCATAATTTCGAGACAAACGTCGGAGTTCTGCGTCACGCCCTCATGGTCTTCGATACCAAGGGTGATGCCCTTCTTCCCGGAATAGTCGCAGGCCGGCTTCATGGTTTCAACCACCCAGTCGGTTCCCTGCTTCGCCGTCACTCCCTTCGGCAAAGGACCACCAAAGATCCGCAAGTGCGAAGCGCCCAGCCGGTCCGCAACGTCCACCCACTTTTTGATTTCCGTCAGCACCTCACGCCGCTTGGCGCCGCTGGCCTCCACCATGCTCGAGCCGCAGGCAGCGCCCGAGAACGGAATGCCTCTCTTGAAGGCCTGATGCCGCAGGTCATCGAGGTAAGCCGGTTCAGTAGACTGGAACCAGTAAACCGCCATGTCGGCGCCCACCGAGCCCATCTCCACGACTTTGTCGAAGAACTCCGGGTAGGTCATTTTCTTCTTGGACAGATAGGTGTTGAAAGAATAGGCGCAGCAGCCGGGAATCAGCCGTGGCTCTTGCGAGGCGAACTCGGTGGAGGCAGATGGGGCCGCGCTGCTCTCTGCCGGCTTGTTTTCTGTCTGGGGCCCACAGCCGACTGAAAGCGCCCCGGCAATCGCCAGCCCGCCCGTTTTGAGAAATCGTCTTCGTGCTAATTTGTCGGTCAAAAGCGCCTCCTTGCTCCAAATCATAGGAAATGCAGCGATCCTTCGCTACGCTCAGGATGACAAGATGAGCAACCTCACTTGAGCACCGTACTAGACAATCTGGGCCGCTTCGGCATCCCAGCGGACTTCCCGCCCCTGGCGGTAGGAAGCAATAGCCATCTGGCAGGCGATTGCCGACCGGTATCCAACCTCAAACGGACAGTTGGGAGTTTTCCGGCTGCGGACGCACTCAAAGAAGTTCCGCATGTGCAATTCTGTTTCGTCTCCGCCGCCCACGATATCCGGCGCAGATGCTCCCTCGCCGCCAGCAGCGGCACCTCCATGCCGCGACCGCCCGGGAACATAGGTCACCGTATCATTCCTCTGATCTCGCGCCACGGCGCCGTCGCTTCCCAGCACAACTTCGTCTGCGTCGAAGTAATTGCTGCCGAAACCGGAATTCCAACTGAAGAATATCTTGTCCGGCAGCGCCATGGTAACGTCCATCGTATCGGGCACCTGCATCTCCGGCGAGAAGTAATTGGCCCCCGTCATGCTGACACGCTCAGGGATGTGCAGGTCCATCGCCTTGAACCAGAAGCCCACCTGGTGGACCATGTTTTCGAAAACATTGCCGCCGGAATAGTCCCAGTAAAAGCGCCAGTTCATGTAGCGATTGGGATCAAAGGGATGAAGGGCGGCCTCACCTTCAAAGGTTTTCCACTGCACGTGCTGATCGTCACAGTCTGCAGGAATTGGCCGCTTCCATCCGCCGTAGGGCGAATTGCGATACATATGCGAATGAATCGCGGTTATTCTGCCCATCGGCTTGCTGTGGACAAGTTCATGGGCCCTCACCTGCGCCTGGCTGCTGGTGGACTGAATTCCCACCTGAACCACGCGGTCTGTTGCCAGAAACGCGTGCCGCATCCTGCGGGCGTGGTCAGGATTAAATGCCATGGTCTTTTCCTGGTACACGTCCTTCCCGGCCTGGATGGCGGGCACAAAATTTAGCGCGTGCTGGTGTTGCGGAGTGGCAATCAGGATGGCATCGACGCTCTTGTCATCCAATAGCTGGCGGAAGTCCGAATAGGTCTTCACTCCGGGCGCAATGGCCTTTGCCTGATCCAGCCGCCGCGTATAAACATCGGCCACCGCAACCGCTTCAGTGTTTGGAGCCTTGATCGCGGCCTTGAAGATTTCCTGTCCGCGTCCGCCCGCTCCAATTAGCCCGAAGCGAACTCGATCGTTCGCGCCCAAAATTCTGCCCGCCGGAACTAATCCCGAAACCGCCATGGCGGTACCGCCTCCCAGAACCTGCCGCATAAAGGTTCTCCGGTCTGACATTATGGCCTCCTGTTGATTAAAAATTGAGAGTTAGAAGAGATGCACTTTCTGCGCTGGTCGCGGCGCCAGGTTCTGCGCAGGTTTCGTGAATCTCAATTCCCGCATCGCGTGCAAGCTGCACAGGAACCTTTCACACGCCGGGCCTCAAAGCCGCCCGGCAATCCACCGAACCAGCCCACCTTGGTACACCTATTAGCTTTACAAGTCAAGAATTGTTTGCTGCATCAGCGATGAGCATCAATACGACGGCGTACTTCTCGCTTACCAGGCTGCAGAGCGGGCAGCCGGCGAAAATCGCCTCACCGCCGGAACTCATCCCAGTTCCTTTACTAAATTTGCTGACGGCTTTCGCGAAGTGCGAACAAAAAGCGAGGTGAGCAGCGCACCCACGATGTAGCCGATGCCCAAAGCGGCAAAACCGTACGCAAAGTTGCCAGTCCGTTTCTCGAGATATCCGACGATCACAGGCCCAAAGTAACCGCCCAGATTGCCCAGGGCGTTGATCAGCCCCATCGCTGAGCCGCTGACAGATCGGGGCAAGGTTTCGGAAGGGATTGCCCAGAAGGGACCCAGCGCCCCGAATGACCCCGCGCCCACCACGCTGATGGCGATAAATGAGAGAGCAAATGAATGCGGGCTGAAGAAAACGCTTGCCAACATGAACACGCCGCCCCACGCCATCGCTGCCGCAACATGGCCTTTCCTTTCACAAGTCTTGTCGGAATGCCGGGAAAGCAATACCATGCCGATGCCCGTCACGATAAACGGTATAGTAAAGAGAAGACCCACGGTCAGGTCGCTCAGGTGTTTCTCGCGGTGAAGCGCGCTAGGCAGCCAGAACAGATACCCGTAGTTGCCGCTGTTCTGCGTGAAATAGATAACCACCAGCAGCAGCACCTGCGGGCGCAGCAGCACCTTGAAAAACGGCTCCGCTCTTTCCGGGTTGAGTTCGGCTGACTCCGCATGCAGAGTGCTCTCCAGAAAGCTCCTTTCTTCGCCGGAAATCCATTTGGCCTGGTGCGGGAGGTCTTCAATAAACATGAGCCAGATGACAAGCCATATGAAAGGCAATGCGCCTTCTGAGATGAGCATCGCCCGCCAGCCCCACCGGCCAAGAATCCAGCCCGACACCGGCGAGGAAAGCACCACGGCGGTCGGGAGGCACAGCATCCAGTAGGCGTTCGCCCGAGCGCGTTCCGCTCGCGGAAACCAGTGCGCCAGCAGGATCAGCGTCGCCGGCCATACGCCGCCCTCGGCGATGCCGAGCACAAGGCGCATGGCCCAGAACTCCTCCCAGGTGTGCACCAGACCACACACCACAGCCGCAAGGCCCCAGCAGACCAGCAGAATGCTGATGAACCGCTTGGCACTCCAATGTTCCGCCAGATACCCGCCCGGAATCTGCAGCAGCAGGTAGCCCCAGAAGAAGATGCCGGCGGCGCTGCCGGCCTGCGCGGCATTCATGTGGAGATCGCGGCTGAGTGAAGGCAGGGCCAGAGAGATATTCGTCCGGTCGACGAACGCGATCGTGTACATGATGAAAGCGACCGGGATGATGTGCTGCCAGCGTTTCTCTGGAATCGGCATAAACGGGCAGGATTATACCAGACTCCCGTTGAGACACAATTCTTATGTGAGCTCGACGGAAAATCAAAAACGAGGAATTATTCAAGAGAAGTGAGCCCTGAGGAAGACGGCAACGATAACGCCGCAGAAGTGCGAAGTCACGTTCGCACATTGCGCTTTTGGTAATTCTCCATGCAATTCTTCGAGCAGAAGTGAAGGACGCGCCCGTTTTCCTCCAGCCGATGTGACACCTCTGTCGAAACAAACATGCCACAGACGGGATCGCGCGCGGTGTGGCCCTCGGCCGCTTTGGGCGGGCTCTTCTGTCCGCTTTGGGGACGGCTGTTCACACGCCCGGGCATCCCGCCCAGCATGCCGCGAATGGACCTGGTGATGGCATACACCATGCCGATCATCAAAACCAGGTCCATGATGATTTCAATTAAGCGTGCCACACTATTAAGACCGCGCCCAACCTGCCGAAGAAGCCCGGCTAACGGGCCATCGCAGAGCCCGGGCCGGCCATCGCTGCATCCAGTTTCGCCTTGATTTCTTTGAGCCCAGGATAATTCGGGTTCTGCCGGTTGAGCTCATTCCAATATTTGCCGGCGGTCCGCAGGTCGTGAGTGCCCTCAAGATTCACAACGATGAGATTGAAGATGGTCGGCTGGTGGTTCCGGTCGAGCGCAAGGGATTTGTCGTATTCCGCGATGGCTTGCCGGGCCTGGCCGGTGTAAAAGTAGCACGTTCCCAGGTCCGTCCGCGCGTTGATGTCATTGGCGTTCAACTTTAGCGAATGCTCGTACCATTCAATCGCGAGGTTGTAATACTTGTTGTCATAAAGATAATTTGCAAGTTGCAGCGGTACACCGGCATCCTGTGGATCTTGCCTGGCGCGTTGCTCGTAACTCTGGATAATTCGCGAGACTTCGAGCGGCGGGTGCCCCGCGGGAAGACCCGTCGCCGGATCAACGCTGGGATTTCCGCTCGTGCCCATTGCACCGGCTGAAGCCGGTTCTGCGCTTGCCGCAGCCGCTTCAACAGCCGGCGCCGGAACGCTTGCCTGCCGCTGAGATTTATAAACGAATCCTGCCAGAAATCCGACGCTTAAGAAAATAATAGCCGTCACGATCGTTTCAATTTTCACTTCGATCCAATGCCTCAATTCTCAAACTTGTAGTCGAAGAACTTTATAGTACGATATAAGCTCGGCCAATGATAGCAGAAGGCGCTGATCAGCTCCTTTAGAGAGTTCTACGTTTTCATTTCCAGTCGTTATCACCGAGGGAGGTCATATGCCGCAAGTTTATCGAAACCTGATCGCCGGCGAGTGGGTTGAATG
>Ga0079221_10000310_pt1 | contig 12809 bp, 14 predicted proteins | sample GAAS200_FD_75069 | JGI IMG/M metagenome (GOLD analysis project Ga0079221, IMG submission 75069) | Agricultural soil microbial communities from Georgia to study Nitrogen management - GA AS200 | ecosystem: Environmental > Terrestrial > Soil > Agricultural land | place: USA: Georgia | collected... | reverse complement strand
GGCCTTCTCGTGGAACTGAAGCAGGCGCTGCGTGTTGGTAAAGCACCCCTCCTTTTCGGCATGGCCGGCGGAGGGAAAGAAAAAGACTTCGGTGTCGATCTCCTCCGGAGCCAGCTCTCCGCGGTGGACCTCGGGCGAGTCATACCAGAAGGATGCCGTTTCGGACTCCACCATGTCGCGCACCACAAGCCACTTCAGCCTGGAGAGGGCCTTGCGCTCAAGGCCGGAATTGGGCGCGCCCACGGCAGGATTCTGCCCGATGACGAAGAGCCCCTCGAGCTTTCCGTCGGCCATGTCGAGCCAATACCCGAGATGCGAATGATCGCCCGTGACGCGAGGGAGCCAATCGAATCCGAAATCATTCTCTGCGGTCGCGGCAGGTCCGTAATACGCCTTAAGAAGGCTGACCGCGTACCGGTCGAAATGCTGCCACCAGCCGGTTCTGTGACTGTGTTTTGCAACGTAGTCCTGCAAGTTGTGAGAATCGGCCTCAAAGAAGGGCATTGGAAGATAGCCGGGAAGAATGTCATAAAGTGTCGGGATGTCCGTTGAGCCCTGGATTGACGCGTGGCCCCGCAACGCGAGAATTCCACCCCCTGGCCGGCCGATGTTGCCGAGAAGCAGTTGAAGAATTGCGGCGGCACGGATCACCTGCACACCGTTCGAGTGTTGCGTCCAGCCGACAGCGTAACAGATAGCGGCCGTGCGCTCCGGTCCCGAGGCAGAGCAGAGAGTCTCAGCGAGACGCTGGAAAACCTCCGGGCGAACTCCGCAAAGTCGTTCCACCAATTCCGGGGTGTAGCGGGCGAAATGGCGCTTAAGAACCTGGTATACGCAGCGGGGATGGCGCAGCGTCAGGTCCCGCTCGTATTTAGATTCGTCAGCCGCGCCGCCACCCCGATCTTTGCCGTGCCCTCCCCCGTGCGGTGAATGGCCCGTGGCCGCGCCCTTCGTTGATTTTTTGGGAGAGCCTTGATAGAACCAGGTGTCTGGTTCGTACCGCTCTCTCTCCGTATCCCATCCCGAAAAGAGTCCCTCGAGATCCTCTGTATCTTTGAAGTCGTCACGCAGAATCACTGGGGCATTCGTGTAGTTCACGACGTATTCCCGGAAGTCCTTCTGGTTCTGCAGGACATACTTGATGAGCGCCCCAAGCAGAACGATGTCCGAACCGGCTCGTAATGGGACCCACAGGTCAGCCATTGCGGACGTGCGCGTGTATCTCGGGTCAACATGAATCAGCGTGGCTCCGCGTTCACGCGCCTCGATGGCCCACTGAAACCCCACCGGGTGGTTTTCCGCCATCGATGATCCCATGATGAGGATCACATCTGAATTAATCAGGTCCTGCTGCGCAGTGGTCGCTCCGCCGCGTCCGAACGAGGTGCCCAGACCGGGCACCGTGGAGCTGTGTCAAATCCTGGCCTGGTTGCTGACCGCGACCATGCCGAGCCCGGCAGTGAAAAGCTTCTTGATGAGATAATTCTCTTCGTTATCAAGTGTCGCCCCGCCCAGGTGAGCGATGGCTGTCGTCTGCATCAGGGCTTCGCCGTCCCGCGTTTCCTGGAAGGTCCGGTCTCTGGTTTCCCAGACTCGGTCGGCGACCATGTCCATCGCCTGTTCCAGCGCGATGTGCTCCCAGGCCCGCGACCGCGGACGCCGGTAAAGCACTTGGGTTGCGCGGCCCGGGTGGGTGAGGAGTTCAAAGCTGGCGGCGCCCTTGGGACACAGCCTCCCGCGCGAAATCGGCGAGGCAGGATCGCCCTCGATTGATACCAGCTTTCCGCCTCGGTGATACACAAGCTGCCCGCAGCCGACGCCGCAATAAGGGCAAACGGATCGAGCTACCTCCGCATCCTCGTGCCGAGGACGCAACTTCCGAGTTCTTTCCGTCATAGCCTCTGGCCCGTTTCCGTCCGCGGCGTGAAGGACCTGCCGGACCACCGGCCAAGCTTTCAACCAGTCTTGAAACATGCCTTCCTCCTGCTAACTGACCGATCTTCTTTCAGGCTGTCTGAAGCCGCTGCGAATGCGAAACCGACCCACTGTCCCGGTGAAGCTGGTGGAATCGTCGAGAGGGAACACCTCGGTCCGGTCGGTAAACATGCGCTTCACTCCTCCGCCGTGAAAACCGCAAGCGAAACTGAGATGAGGTCGTTTGAATCCCGCGAACCCCGCATTTAACCGGCACCGGGTTTGCGCGCTCATGATTCCACCTCCTCGTGAAGGTAAAGCGTCTTTACCAGAACCAGCAATGCGGCTGCAATGGGCGTTGCCAGAGCCACACCCAGCAGGCCGGCGACTTTCCACATAAAGAGCTGTGACAGGATTGTCATTACGGGCGGCAACAGCACGGCCTTCTTCTGCACCAGGGGCGTCAGCGCGTAGCCCTCAGCCACATGAATCGCCAGATACAGTGCTGTCACATAGAGAAGTGTATGGGGACCCTTGGTCAATGCAACGAGGGCGGTGGGAATATACGCGGCCCAGGCGCCTACATATGGAACGAAAATCATCGCCCCTGTCAAGAAACCCAGTACCAGTGCCATGGGGACGTGCAACAACCAGAGCCCGACGGCGGTGGAAATGCCGAGAACGACCATCGGAATCAATTGTCCGATCATCCACCAACGGAGTGTGTAAGTAACCGCCTCGGAAACCTCTGCGACGCGCCGGCGGTATTTTCGCGGGAACATGTCCAGCAGACGCTCGGCATATCCCCTCGCGTACAGCGCCCCGTAAAGCCCAACCACCAGGATCACGATGGCGCCTTCGACCGCTCCTTCGACGGCGCGGGTCACAGTGTTTAATCGCTGCCCCTGACCGGTTGCGCTCAGCGCGCTGTGAGCGGTGCGTACGGCGTATCTGCCCCAGCCGCTCTGGTTCAAATAGCTCGTGACCTGGGCCAGGGATTTTGGAATGATATCGGCAATCTGATTGATTTCCGAAATTGCGCTCGGGATTATCCAATAACCGACTAAGCATACTAGGAGACAAATGCCCAAAACGATGGCCGCATAGGAAAGCCGATGAGTTATGGCTCGGGGGGTGTGTCGGTCCAGCCAGTCGGCGCAGGCATGCAGGATGATGGCCAGCAGGGCGCCAGCGAACGCGAGGAGGATAATATCCAGCCGATACCAGACGCACAGAAACAGGGTCGCCGCGACCGACGCCCAGAAAACCAGGCGCTTCGTCCAGTCCGCATCCCGCACCACCGAACCCCCAGGGTCCTCTTGCATACGGTACGCACCTCATAAAGTCACCGGGCTGAAGTGTCCGTGCCAAAACCCGGCCTGTCCTTGATGCCGCGCGAGCAGGCAATGTGCCTGAAGGCCTGGGGAGAGGCGAGATTAACTGCGCAAGGCCCCTTATAGCTGACGAGGAAATGCTGGACGTGCATTCGGGGTGGGAGGCACCTATGGGAAAGGGGTGCTGGTGTGCCGCGAACACGGAAATGGGCACTGGGGTGCGCCTTCCCTGTTCACCTTGGGAGGCGGAAGCTTTGGTTTCCAGATTGGCGCCAAGGCCACCGACGTGGTGTTTCTGGTGATGAACCAGAAGGGCGCACAAAAGCTGCTGCAGGATAAAGTGAAGCTCGGTGCGGATGCTTCGGTTGCGGCGGGCCCGGTGGGCCGTACGGCGGCCGGAGAGACCGATCTGAAACTCAACGCCCAGATCCTGAGCTATTCCCGCTCGCGCGGAGCCTTTGCAGGCGTGGAAGAATCTTCTCTCTAACCATCGGCCTGAGTTCGACACGAAACCAGCAGCTACCCGGCAAGGCGGAACCTCACACAAGCCCTGCCGGGCAGCCATGCTCCACTACCGCTCAATCGAATCCGAATGAGCGTCGATGCGTTGCCCGGTCGTTCCCGCTTCTACTGGCCTTTCTTGTGGCCACCCTGCTTGTGGTGCTTCATAACCGTCCGAGCAGCGACCTCCTTCGCGCGCTTGCCGTATCGCCCGGACTTCTGCGCGCTGTCCTTGATGTGCTCGTATTCCCGTTGTTCTTTATTGCTCACACCGCGTAAGTGTTTCTTTGGCGTTGGCACCTCCGGGTTGAAATTTCAACTCTTGTCAGTTGCGGATTGGCCCCGCGCGGCTTTCGGTGACGGTGTGAAGCCCGATGCACCGAAAACCGAACGAAGCGGTTGAGATCTGAGGCACGTCGTGCAGCAGTCGAGTGCCTCCGGCGTTCCTCCCACGCTAAGGACGCGCCGCTTGGGCACGAACGTTGGCGGAACCTGTCGCGATGGTGGTGAGCGTTTTGTCTGCCTCCTTCTCTTCTTCCAAAGTCTGTTGCAACAGAGCCTCGCTACTGGTCTCCCCAAGCTGGTTCATCCAGGAACGGACTGAACCATAAACCGCCATCTCGTAGTGTTCAACCCGCTGAGCGGCGGCAATGATCGCTGCATCCCGGACCGCGTCACCGTCGACTTCTCCGAGAGTATCCTCGCCTTCCTCGAGGATGCCTTTGATGCCCTCGCAGGTTTTCCCCTTGGGTTTCTCTGCTATGTTGTGGAACACATGCTCCAGGCGCTGCACGTGGCCTTTCGTCTGCTCGAGATGGTGCTCCAGCGCCCTGCGGAGGTCCGCCCCTGAAGCCGCATCGGCCATTTTGGGCAGGGCCTTTACAATTCTCTTCTCAGCGTCGTAAAGGTCCTCCAGTTCCTGGAGACACAGGTCTTTCAAGGTTTTCGCTTTTGCCATGATATTTCCTCCTTTGCGTTACTTTAATTGACGTTATTTAACTAGGACAAAGCTGCAGCGGGCAGCGAGACTCGCCGACGGCCCTCCAGCATGAGCCGCCCGCCTGGCGTATCTGCCGGTTGTTCTTGCCCGTCGCTCAGTGTAATGCAACCGTGCTATGACCGGACGATCAGGTACGTCTGTTTGAGTTCCCGGCAACCCGTTGCGGCTGAAGTTCCTTTATGCCGCTTTCTTGCGGCTAACCAGTTTGTTGAAGTTGCTTCTCTGGCCGTCCGAAGTCCTGTCCTGGTACACGAGTGCAAGGTTGCTTTCCTCGAATTTCTCGAAGAACTCGTCCCAGGATATTTCCTGCAGAGAATCATCTTTGCTTTGAGGAGCTCGTGGAAACTCCAGACGAATCATTCCGATGTCATCGTGGCCTCCGGTGCCTTGGACGCAAGCAGGCTTACCGCCGCGCTCTTCGGCCCATCGGCGGATCGTTTCGCGATCGGTGGTCGTTTTTGAAGGGTGTTGGCTGCCACCGTGAGAAGAACTGCTGCCTCTCTCGGTCATTTTTATCTCTCCTTTCCGGCGAGGGTGTACTTTCCCGCCTTCATGAATCTTTTTGTCGGTCGATCGTTTCTTCGAACGCGAACGAGTGGGATTCTTTCTCGACTTCTTGCTCTCGGCTTCCCTCGCGGTCCTTTCAGCCGACTTATTGCCCGCCCGCGGCTGAGGCCCCAATTCGCGCCGGGCGTTGGCGTTTCTGGCGGGACTCTTTTTGCCAAGACGCGAAGGACGAGGTGGGTTGGCGCCGCGATGCTGCCGGGCGCCACGGCCGCCATGCTCAACCCCGAGCTTGTCTGTCAGACTGAAGAACGCTTTTTCGACATCCACAAGCCGCGGGAGCTTTAGCCGCTTGAGAGCGGAATCAACTTTTCCGGCCGCGCCCAAGTGAACGTTGTCGTGGTGTTCCGGGCTTATCTCGCCGGCATCTCGGTAATTTCTGTCTGGTTGCTTTTCGGTTCGGCTTTTCTTCTTCACCATATCAATCCGTTTCCCCCCGACTTAGGATCGCGGGAGCCCACGTTGTCAGCTGAATGAATCAATGCTGAAGAACCAGTCGGTAGGTCTGGCGGTTGCGCGCTCCCCACCAGTATTTGTACGGTTCATCTCCCCGCAAGAAATCAACTTCGGACAGACCCTCCTGGATCGCGCTTTCGATCACCTGACCCTGAACCACGGTTCCCGGGCTGAATTGATGGAAATGTGGATCAAAGCCGGTTTGATAGCAATACGATCGCTGGCCCGATGCGAAACCGTGTAAAACCGAGACGATGCGGGTCCCGATCCGCATCGCGACCATTCGCAGCCATCCGCGCCGAAGGAAAGCGCCTCCCACCTCGCGGTGGAACATTTGAACCTTCGGATCGTCAAAGGCGGCTCGCAGGCGCCGCTCCACTCGGCCGGCGTGGTTCAGTTGCACCAACGCCTCGATCAGTTCTTCCCATGACGAAAGTTGAGCGGATTCGAAGCTGATAGATCCCAGCCGGGACGCTTTCCGTCGGGCGGACTGATAAGCAGGCCGACGATTTCGGCTGAGGCTCGCCAGGAAGTGCTGGCGCGATTCCGGGAGGCGAATGAAGGGACACGGCTGATCTGGAGTTTTTTTGACCTTCAATTCGCGGCGCGTGGTCGCGCGCAGGAGTCCGCACCCCTCTCGGAGCCCCTGCAGGTCGGCGCCATCCCAGCACGACCTCCGCCGGGCCAGATGCTGCAGAATCAGTTCTGATGAGGCAGGAGCGCAATCCGGTTCCAGGAGAAAATCCATGTAGTCGGTGATCCCGATTCCGATGGGCGAGAGTTGTCGAAAGCATCTCTGCCTGTCCTGGTACGGATGAACAAAGAGAGGAGCGATGCCGGCCAGGTGACGTCCCCGGCGTACCGTCAGGATCCACAGGCTGCCGAACCCGAAGTGCCTCCACCAACACACCAGCCAGTCCGGAGAATGGAACGGGGTCGCGTCCGGACACCGCTCGTAGAGACCCTTCCCAGTCCGGAATGATGGAGTCTACGTCCGAAAATGAAGTCAATTCCTCGATGGTCATTCGAAGTGCTGTATCGCTGCATGGAGGTCGTTCGCCGCAACAGAGCGGCGCAGGGTCAGGGGAATACACCCTGGATTCAGCCGGCAGGCACATCCGTTTCTGCGCCAGGCTGCTGATCTATTGGAAGGCGATCCTTGCGGGCAGCAGTTGTGGCGATTTGCATCGCCTTTCGATACCCGCGCAGCGTCCCCACGTCATAGTACGCTTCTCCAGCGCGCACCGCCCTGTCCTGCCCGCCTCGCTTGAGGAACTCATTAACGAGCGGGCCGATATACTGGTCCTGGCAGCCGCGCTGGCGCCAGAGGCTGCAGAGTTCGCGCAGGATCCAGCCGGACACTTGAAAGGCTCCCCAGATCCAGCGCGAAGGCGGATCTTGATACTTGGTGTAAATTCCGAGAACGCGTTCGTCATCACCCGTCACCACGGAATCAAAAAACTGTGGCTGATCCACCGGAAAGAGCAGAAAACTGAATGGATGGGTTCCAAGGCTTCGCAGTGCCTCCGCTGGATACCAGATCGTGTCCGGAAGCCCCACGATCGCGAGTTCATCTGGCGCAATCAGCGGCAGCGCTCTAAAGATGGCGTCGCAAAGCCCCGCGGGTTCCGGCTGGATCGCATAGTAGAGGCTGATGGGACGCTCGGAGGCGCTGTAGTATCGAACGATGTCCAGTTTGCGGGGCGAAACCACAAAGCAGATCTTGTTCACGCCCGCCAGGAGCATTCGATCGACCAGATATTCACTGATGGCGCGAGGTCTTTCGGGATTACTGTTGCTTCCGCCCTGGCATCCGACCGGCAGAAGCTCTTTTGAGAACGCCAACGGCTGAATTCGCGTGCCGCGTCCGGCGGCTGGTATGATGCCCCACATCGTGTTGACCGTTACTGCACTCGGACTTCGCCCCTAGAGTTCGCTGAGGCTGCGCCCGTGCGGCCAAGAATCGCCTCAAGTTCCTGGGCCCGATGCGCTGCGGTGTGTGTTGCAAGGAATCGTTCGCGCGCGGCGCGCCCGATGCGGGAATGTTGTTCGCGCGGTGCTTCGAGCGCAGCGATCACGTCATCCGAGGTGCTGGCGATCAAGATTTCTTTGCCCGGCTCAAAAAAATCTTCCAGGCCTGACCAAGCATCAGTAATAACCGCCGCGCCGCATGCCGCGGCTTCGAAGAGCCGCAGCCAGCCCGCCGCTTGCCCAGAGGCGGAACAGAAGTTTGGGTGAGTTGTCGGCCCGTTTGAGACCGAAATGGTAATGCCGCTCATCCACATGGAAGCCATCCTGGGCCGGCAAATCCGGGTGCAAATCGCGCGCTGCATACCAATACAGGCGGGGCACCGGAGCGTCCAGCGCGTCAATAAAGGCCCGGAGCTGCTGATGCTCGTCGTGCTTCCAGGTGGAAAAACCGGTTTTGGTGATCCAGATTTCTGCGTGCTGTCCGGATTCAGCCAGCAGCCGTTTTACTTTGATGATTTGATAGCGCCAGCGCCGCCAGTCGAACTCCCACGTGCCAGGAAAGCCGTGCAGCCCGACAATATCGATCGAGTCCATCACTCCTCGATCGCACATCAATCGGAGCCAGTTCAAGTCCGTCGGACACATTCCCGCCAGGACCGTCTTCTTCCCCAAAGCGCGGGCTGCGCGTGCGGCCGCCCCTGCCATTTCGCTGTAGATGCGCCATTCCGGATCGAGTCTCCAGTCCCAATCATAAAGATTGTTCGGCTCATTCCAGAGTTCTACCCAATCAAAATATTTTCCGAAGCGATGGACGGCCGAAACGATGAAATCCGCGAACGCAGCCGGATTGCTGGGGGCGACGATGCTTTGGCCTCGGCACCGATCTCCGGCGGCGTTCCGACAAGACAGGGGAGAACGTGGACCTTCCGGGATAGCCGGTGGAAGAGCCACGAATACCACTCGTCGCGATCGGAGGAAGGGTCGTGAAGATCGCTCCACCAGACGCCCGTCCGCAGATGGTCTACTCCCAGGATCCGGGCGTCGGAGAGCACGCGCTCGACATGCTCGTGGTCGCCCGGCGTGAACCATTCAACGATTCCAATTTCCGGTGTGAGCGGGTGGGCGGCTTTGGAGTGTCTCGATTTCGGTTTCAGCATCCTTCGATGTTTTTCACTTTTCTTTTAGCAGCCATTCTGCGGGGACGATTACGGCCGCCTCCCGGGCCGGCTAGATCGGGAGCCGAACGCTCATAAGGCACACGTGTACGCCTTCCCCGATCGCGCGATCTCTCACGCTGTCGGCCCGGAACTGTCGAATCTTTGCTGCCTCTGGTCCGCCGCAGCCAATATGCCGCGCTTATCGGGTTTCTCTAGCTCCGAAGGTAAACTTCCGAAAATTCCAGAGATTCGTCGATGCCGGGCTCGGAAGCGCTGCTGCGCGAGAGCTCCAGGACCTTGGCTCGCATTCCGGGTCGCAGATCCTGAATCCTGGATGTTCTTCCATTGTCAAAGAGGACGGCATCGCGGTGCCTATGCGCTTCAACGCTCAGTTGAGTGAACGTGACCTCCTCTTTCTCGCCAACCTCCAGCCGCAGTTGCAGGCTGTTTGGTACGTCTTCGAGCCTCAGGCGGGCACCGGGAGGAATGCACACGGCCGGAACCGCCGCGACCGGCGAAAACGAACTCCTCGTGAGTCGATGCCAAAAGGTTCTTGGTTGCTGGCACTCTTTACTTTCGGCAACCGAGGTGAATCCTAGTGTGCCCGTATGAAATCGGTAGAGCACCAACTCCTCGCCTGCTCTCGCCAGGCGATTGGGCACACCCATTAACGAGTAATCACACATGACGACCTCCTTCGCTGACTTAAGTTGACTTCCTTCAAATGGCCAGCCCGCGGGAAGAAAGCTCCGCGCTTGCTTCCATGACCCTGTCCACCGGCACCTGACCGGCCAGCCATTCTGCAAGCTTGACCAGACCCTTTTCTAACGTGATCCGCGGTTCAAAGCCCAGTTCCTTGCGCGCCGGGGAAATATCAGCGAAGCAGTGCCGAATGTCGCCCATCCGGTACTTCCCGTTCACCTCGGGAGCGCAACGGTGGCACCCGAGCGCGCGGGCGGCAGAGCGTCCGATTTGTAGAATGCTGAGCGGCTTGCCACTTCCGATATTCAGAACGGGTGCCACGCTGCCAACTGTTTCTGCCTCCATCGCCAGGCGGCAGGCGCGCGCCACATCCTCAACCGCAACAAAGTCCCGCTGCTGCATACCGTCCTCGAACACGATGGGTGATTTTCCATTAAGGATGCGGGCCGCGAAGATCGCCAAAACGCCTGTGTACGGGTTGGAAAGCGCCTGGCGTGTGCCGTAGGCGTTGAAGAACCGCAGCGCCACCGTGGGGATGCCGTAGGCTCGTCCGATGATTAAACAGATTCGTTCCTGGTTGTATTTCGAGAGAGCGTACACCGATGCCACGCAGGGCGTCTTCGTTTCCGGTGTAGGAACGGGTTTCAGAGGCTCGCCGGCCGCATTTCTGATGTTCCAGTCGCCACTCCGGAGCTGGTCCAGGTTTCTCTGCGCGTCCTCGTATAAATGGCCAGCGGAGTCGCTGTACAGGCCTTCTCCGTAGATGCTCATGCTGGATGCAACAACCAGCTTTTCCACCGGATGGGCAATCAGGTTCTCGAGCAAAACTGCAGTTCCAAGGTCACTGACACTGCAGTACTCGGCAACCTTGTACATGCTCTGGCCCACCCCAACTAATGCTGCGAGGTGGTAGACGGCGTCCACCCCTTTCAGCGCCTTTCCCACTGCCCGGCTGTCGCGAACATCGCCTGCCACAAATTCGATGTCGCGGTCCAGATAGGCAGGTGGAGAACTGGTATCCCCATGCACCTGTGGAGACAGGCAATCGAGCACCCGAACCTGATGCCCGCGAGCCAGCAGCTCATCCGCCAAATGCGATCCAATGAAACCAGCGCCTCCGGTGACTAGGACCTTCTTTTTCATTTTTAGAGTGTCGAGTGTCGCTCATGCCCTAAGAACAGGCCGGGGACGCGGTTCACTTGCAGAGAACGGCGGGAATTATTTCTTCGTCAGACCGAGGATTCAACCGATTTAGCTCCGCCCTTTCAGTCCCATTCCTGGACCGCCCAGGTGGTTTAGCGTCTGTCCCAACGGTCGCGATGCGTTTGACAGCCGGCGGTGCGACTCAGTTCAGCGCCTCTTCAGGTCGCCGAGATTTCTCAGAATGCGGTGTGTTATTCTTGATGTGAACACCCCGGAGCGCCCGTTCATCACAGCTATTTCCCGGCTCTCTACCCACCTCCAGTTTAGAAGTGCCATCGAGTCGATACAATTCGTAAAACTATGTACTCGAATCATAAGTAGATTTACGCACAGCCTGCGGCCGACCTTTGTGAGACCATGAATTGTCAAGGGTTGCGGGTGGCTTATGTCTCACCGCAATCGCCAGGCGTCGAGGCCATCGGAACGGCTACACTCAAGTCGGAGTGCATCGAGGAACGCCTTCGCCGGAGGTCCTGTTCACCTCCGGAATTTCGCCGAGCGAGGTTGTTTCCGATTTCATCTCAGGATCTGTTGAAGTGGCCCGGCGGGAGTAGCAAGTTATATATGGCAAAAGCACACCACGTCGCGATCAACAGCGAGCCTTTCGTTGATCCGAGCACGTCTGCAGATTTGGCCGGCTTGCATTATGTGACAGATCTCAGCCCGGGCATCACACGGCGGCGGGCTGGAAGAGGTTTTGTTTTTATCGACACCAACGGAAAACTAATCTGCGACCCCCGCGTACTGGCCAGGATTCGCTCTCTGGTCATACCTCCGGCCTGGACTGAGGTTTGGATCTGCCCTTCGGCGAAGGGTCACCTGCAAGCCGTAGGGCGCGATGCGCGTGGTCGCAAGCAATATCTTTATCACCCGGAATACCGCCGCATTCGCGATGAAACCAAGTATCATCGCATGGTCTCTTTCGGCAAGGCTCTTCCAGGGATTCGAAGCAGGGTGGCACATGACCTTAAGCGCAGGGGTCTGCCCAAAGCGAAGGTGCTGGCCGCGGTCGTGCGCCTGTTGGAGGACACCCGAATCCGCGTTGGTAATGAGGAATACGCGAAAACGAATCATTCGTTTGGACTGACAACCATGAGGGCCCGTCATCTCCACATCGATTCAAAAACTCTGCGCTTTCACTTCCGAGGCAAGAGCGGGCAGGAGCACCAGATCGAGATCGAGGACCATCAGATAGCGCAGATCGTTAAGCTCTGCCATGATCTGCCGGGCTACGAGCTGTTCCAGTATGTCAATGGAGACGGAGAACCGGCCCGAATCGGCTCAGAAGATGTGAATCAGTATCTCAGAGAAATGACCCAGCAGGATTTCACGGCCAAGGATTTCCGAACCTGGACAGGCAGCGCACTCGCCGTCCTTGCTCTCGAGGAAATCGGGCCGGCTGAGAACAAGACTGGGGTGAAGAAGAACATCGCAGCGGCAATCAAGTCTATATCACAGAAGCTTGGGAACCGGCCGCCCGCCTGCCGCAAGTACTACGTCCACCCTGCGGTGCTGGAAGCTTATCAGGAAGGGAACCTGCTTCAGGCGCTGGCTCGTGCTAGAAGTGGTGAGCAGGATAGTCTCTACCCGGAAGAGCTTGCTCTGATGAGCTTACTCGCCGCGTGGGAGAAGAAAACGCTCAAGGCCGGCTGAGAATTCCTTCAAACTCGGTCGCACCGGAAACTTCCACTTGCCTGAGCAAAGCAAATCCTGCCCCTTATCAGCCGCTGATCCTGGGAACCGCCACTGGTCGAGCAGTTAAGGGGTAGCTCAATTTCCTGCCAAAACTTGACATCTTTTTATTTCTGACCCAAAATCAGATAGGCGAACAAAAGGCGAAAGTTGGCACATGAAACCCATAGCTTTGCACAAGCCGGACTTCCCATTTCTGAGCTCTTTGACCCGAGCAGAACCGGAACTGCTGCCCACAGGATTGGGTGAAATCGATGCTCTGGTCGGAGGATTGCCGCGCGGCGGGATGACGGAGCTAGTAGGGCCTGAGTCATC
>Ga0079221_10000309_pt1 | contig 12811 bp, 12 predicted proteins | sample GAAS200_FD_75069 | JGI IMG/M metagenome (GOLD analysis project Ga0079221, IMG submission 75069) | Agricultural soil microbial communities from Georgia to study Nitrogen management - GA AS200 | ecosystem: Environmental > Terrestrial > Soil > Agricultural land | place: USA: Georgia | collected... | reverse complement strand
GGGCTATGAATAGAAGATGTGCCCTGGACAGAATAAACCGGTGAAATAAATGCTGTGCACGGAAGATGAAAATCATTGCTATGATAAAAATTAAAATCAGCATTTACCGGCGTAGTATGTTGATCCTGGGATCTAAAAAATTTGTATTGAATTTTACAACAATTGTTGCTGCAATTTGTTTTGTTATGCTGAGGTTTGCCCTGTTCCGAAAGAACAACACTAATGGACTTCAACTTTCCGCAGCAATAAAATGCTTTAAGTGTTACTCCGAATGAAGACAGGGAGTAAAACATAATAAGCAATATGGCAAACACTTTTTTCATATACGCCCCAAAATTAGCATCGTTTATTCTTACTCAGTTATATTTTTTTGGCAGAATTGTATATTAATTTGTTTTGAAAATTACCATACAATCAAAACAATGCCATCATTCAGCATGAGAATGAGAGTACAAAGATTATTATAATAAGCCTTAGAATTTACATTCCCGGCAACAATACTGTTTCATGCACTTCCACCGTTGCATCGGGATGCCAGCCCGATATGTGCGGATTACTTTCCAGCAATCGCAATACATGATCAAGATCTTCTGCAAGAATAACTGAATAACCGGTTACATCTTTGGTACTCGGCTCCTGGTCGCCTAGCCAATTAATTCGTTTTCCATTCATAAGTGGGGCGCCCATGTCCAACAGCCGCTCCCCTACTTTGTTTGCCCAATCCATCCACTGAACCATTCCTGCTGCCTGCTCTTCTGGTGATGCACCTTCCATCTGTGCCATTGCTTCTATCGGTGCATGATAAATAACAAGGAATCTCTTGCCGGAAAGCGGTACAGGTTTCTGAATAATTTTTTTCGCGACTTTTTTTGCAACTTTTTTTACTGCTTTTTTTACTGGTTTTTTTGCAGCCTTTCTTATAGTTCGTTTAGCAACTCTTTTTACCACCTTCTTCGCTGCTTTTTTAACAGGCTTTGCTGTTTTCTTTTTTGCCTTTGTCATATTGAAAAGATTTAATGTTTAAGAGGGTTATAAATTTACTATGTTTTACTCCATCTCAAAAATAAAATTGATCAATGGCTTGTTTTGTTTATTAAAATAAAAATTCAATGAGCCTCGTACAGGAAGTTGATAAACCAGATAAATAAAGGCCAGAATATAATAATGCACAGCGCTGCACTGAGAAAGTATATAATTACAACGGTGGTTTTATTAATTCGTTTCATCCTATATTGATGCAGTTATATAACTATAACGATGGGTCTGCTTGGCATATTGGCGATGGGCTGGAGTTTTTTGCACTAAAGTATAATCAAAAAACGAAAATTCAGCCTTGTACCTTTTGCCAGATGGAGACACTTCAGCCCGCCTATTGACTATCAATGTTAGCAACATACCAAATGTGTTCTGTTGAGGTGTTTTGAGTCAAACTATTTTTCGCTTTCAATTATTGTTTTGAAGTTCTCAAGTTCTTGCCTTGAATAGTCCCTACGATTTAATGCTGTAATACCACCTGTAATTTGCGAGTTCACTGTCGCAACTTGTAAAAGTCGGTTGTCAAGAATAAAAGCAAGTTTTTTCATAATTGCTTTTTGTGCTGCATAGCTCCAATTCTCTGTGCCTTGTTTGCCAAGTCGCATTGTCAAGCCGAAAAATTTTTTGTTATTATAGTTGCTTTCATGAATTTCAAATGTCGTAACGTTTTTAGCAGTTATGATCGGTTTTGGATCAAGGTAATATGTTTCCTCAGATTTGTCAACTGCCTTTTGTAATTGTTTGGTGTATCAATAACATAATACCAACCTGTATTCAATATTGTACTGTTGTGTTTGAGAATATCAGGAGTGTCTTTGATATGGTGTTCTGGGGCTTCTAAAAACCTACCACTAATTTTTCGTTTTGCAGAACTGTTATCTGCACAACCAGTCAAAATAAACATAAGTGAAAATAGAAGTGTCATCATATTTTTCATTGTAATTGTCGGTAAGTAGGATGTCATTATTGGTTGCTGGTAACGTATAAATTATTTCCAAATACTTTTTAGCAGTGTGTATTCCAGTTCATTTATTAAACTGTTTCCCTTCATCAATATTTTTGTATAGGGTTTATCAGGGAAAAATATAACTGTCATAACCGTAAGCCCTCCGTCGGCAAACAATTCCACCGAGGTTTTATCAATGATTAAGGTAACATCCTGCAACGTATTATTGGTTAAGCGGGGAGCAGTATTTACCGATGCAAAACCTTTATAGAAGCTATCTTTGCCGGCATGCATCCGGTCAATAAAATATTTTTTCTTTTCCACATCAAAACCAATCACCAGCTTTTCACCCACATCATTGGCAAGTGTAATGGAAAAATTTTGAACATTATTTTTAAAATCAATCCTGCATGGAAATTTTATTGCACCAATTTTTTTTGAAAGGTTAATGCTTTTACTTATATCGATTTTTTTCAACACAACCGGCTTTGTTTCGATGGTGTTTAATTCTTTCACAGGTTGGGATGCAACATAAATGTCATCATTTACATGTTGAATGGTAAGTGTACGCGGCAGGGTCATAGCGCTTCTCCATGCAGTGGTGGGCACTTTGGTAGCATAAAGCCAGTTGCTCATCCAGCCAAGAAAAATTTTTCTTGCACCGGTATTATTCCAGGTAACACCCGCATAATCGTCCGGGCCGTAATCAATCCATCTTATGGTACTGTCAATGGGAATAAAATCATGCCCATCAAAATTCCCCAGAAAATATTGTGTGCCCGATCCACCGTTGGGAGCTTCCAAACTGATACTTACGATCAACACCCAAATCGTTTTATTACCATCCGCTAATGGAAATAAATCCGGGCATTCCCACACACCTCCATGCGAACCAAGATTTTTTCCAAACTCACTTTCTTTATTCCATTCTTTTAAATTTTTTGATGAATAAAAAGTGATCCGGTCTTTTGTAGCAAGAGCCATCACCCATTTTTTTTCAGGAGCATCCCATATTACATGCGGATCTCTGAAGTCGGTGATGCCGGGATTTTTTACAACCGGATTGCCGGGATATTTTGTCCACGTTTTACCATTATCATTGCTATAAGCGATGCTCTGGTATTGATAAGTATTGGTATGCGCATTTTCGCCAGCAGTATCATGATTGGTGTAGATAGCGACCAGTGGGAGGTTTCCATCACCAAACCCGGAAGTATTATTGCTGTCGAGTACGCAACTGCCGGAAAAAATATATCCCAGTTTGTCAGGATATAAAGCAATGGGTTGTTGAGTCCAATGAATTAAATCTGTGCTGATGGCATGCCCCCAATGCATAGGCCCCCACACGCTTGCTCCCGGATAATACTGAAAAAATAAATGATAGATGCCCTTGTTATACACCATCCCGTTTGGATCATTCATCCAGTGTTGTTTTGGCGAAAAATGAACCTGCGGCCGGTATGGCTCATGATATACTTGCTGCGCAAATATTTGTGCTGTAAAAAAGAATAACCATATCGAAGTCATTACTTTTTTCATAACAATTAATTTAGCGGTGACTAACGGTGAAGCATACACGAAAAGTTCAGTTGTCGCTAAAAGCCTGTATCAAAAATGTTTCGAGTTTATTATCCTTATCAAGGCCGATGAGCAACTGAAGTTCCGGCGAACCATCCACTTTATATTTATTGATGCCTTCCACGGTTTTTACAAAGGCCACATTTTTAAAATCATTTAGCGGGAAAACCTGGTTCATCGAAATTTGCTTAAAGTCTTCCTGCGATAGATGACTCCTGAAATTTTCGCCTGCCATAGCGTAAATGCTGTCGGACTGTTTTTGCTGCAGGTAATAAATAGCTTTCTGCGACACCGAATCCAATATTCGTTGAGCGGACGTAGTATTTTGAGCCAGGCATGCCTGCATGGATACCACCATAATTATTATGATACTTAATTTTTTCATAGCGAAAAGTTTTTTTAGCAATATAACTCTTAAAATCCATACAACTTACAACATTAATCATTCCTGCAAATCATTGCCAGGTAATATTTTGTTGCATGTTCCTGTATCCTTAATTTGCCATTCAAAACTTTACACTATTGTTTATTTTTCTTAATATAGATGCCCATGAATCATACTCAATAAAGTACCTGCAAACTGCCCGTGATTACTTACCTGCTAAATGTGTATTTTTGGCACTTCCAAAATCAATCTTTAAATCTAAAAAAGGAAGATAACAGATGAATGATAAAAAGGTTAGCAAAATCGGTGTGCTCACTTCCGGCGGCGACTCACCCGGAATGAATGCAGCGATAAGAGCGGTAGTAAGAACCGGCAATTACTATGGCATGGAAGTATATGGCATTATAAGAGGCTATGCCGGCATGATTGAAGGCGACATTATGAGAATGGAAAACAGAAGTGTGGCCAACATTATCCAACGGGGCGGTACCATTTTAAAAACTGCCAGGTGCAAAGAATTCTATACTTACGAAGGAAGACAGAAGGCTTATGAAAATTTAAAAAAATTTGGGATAGATGGCTTGGTAATTATAGGTGGCGATGGTTCTTTTCGCGGAGCGCAAATTTTCAGCAATGAGTTTGACATACCCTGCATCGGCCTGCCCGGCACTATTGATAAAGATATTGCAGGCACTGACTTTACTATCGGGTTCGACACGGCGGTGAATACTGCCGTAGAGGCAATAGATAAAGTAAGAGATACGGCCGATGCCCACGACCGCTTATTTATCATTGAAGTAATGGGAAGAGATTCCGGCTACATCGCTTTGCATAGTGGTATTGCCACCGGCGCCGAAAATATTTTGATACCCGAACGTAAAACCGATGTAGAAGATGTAATAAAAGCGCTGACAGAAAAAACCGGCAGAAAGAAACTGGTAAATATCATTGTAGTTGCCGAAGGAGATGCATTCGGGGCAAATGAACTTTCTAAAATAATTACCGAACGTATGCCCCACCAGGAAGTAAGGGTATGCATCCTTGGGCATATTCAACGCGGTGGTGCTCCTACCTGTTTCGACCGGCTTATTGCCAGCCGCATGGGCTATGCCGCAGTAGAATCTCTGATGGAAGGGAGATTCAATGTTTTTGTAGGTATTGTAAATAACCGCATACATTATACACCACTGGATGAAGCCGTAAAGAAAAAACAACGAATCAGCGAAGACTGGATGAAAATAGTAAAAATCCTTTCGAGCTAATTTCGTATAGGCATTACCGTTAGAAAATTAATTTCAATGCAAAGTAAAAAAGTTTCAATATCAATGTCAAAAAACGCAAAAAAATACGCACAGCCTGAAATGGACAATCGCGCCGGCGCCACTCACATGCACAAGAGAACAAAGATTGTAGCAACGGTGGGGCCTGCTTCAAACACTTACGAAAAGTTAGTAGCACTGGTCCAGGCGGGTGTAAATGTTTTCCGGTTAAATTTTTCTCACGGCGCTTATGAAGATAAAGCACAAATAATTCAGCATATCAGAACCATCAATGAAACCCTTCCGTACAACATTGCCATACTTGCCGATTTGCAGGGGCCAAAACTACGCGTTGGCGAAATTGAAAATAATGCGCTGGAGATTAACCCGGGCGATACACTCACATTTACCAATACAAAATGTGTAGGCACCAAAGAAAAAATTTATATCAGCTACCCCAATTTTCATAATGATGTTTTGCCGGGAAACATTATTATGATAGATGATGGCAAGCTTGAGGTGAAAGTAAAAAAGATTTTACCCAACAATGATGTGCAGGTGGAAGTGCTGATGGGTGGAATTCTTTCATCAAAAAAAGGTGTCAATCTTCCGGATACAAAAATTTCTTTGCCGGCATTAACCGAAAAAGATCTTGCAGACCTTGATTTCATTCTTACGCAGGAAGTGGACTGGATAGCGCTTTCATTTGTGAAACGCGTGGCAGATATTATCCAGTTAAAACAAATTTTAAAAGAAAATAAGAGTAAGGCTAAAGTGATTGCCAAAATTGAAATGCCCGAAGCAATCACCAACATCAGGGACATCATCCTGGAAAGTGATGGTATTATGATAGCAAGAGGGGACCTTGGCGTAGAATTACCGGTGGAAAAAGTCCCATTGATACAAAAAGAAATTATCCGCAAATGTATGCATCGCGCCAAACCCGTGATAGTGGCTACGCAAATGATGGAAAGCATGATAGACCGTGTAAAACCAAACCGCAGCGAAATAACCGATGTAGCCAATGCAGTATTGGAAGGAGCAGATGCTGTAATGCTTAGCGGCGAAACCGCCACAGGAAAGCATCCTGTGCTGGTGGTGGAAACAATGACTAAAATTATTTTGGAAATAGAACGAACTGCTTACGATTATAATCGCGATGATATTCTTGCACCGCAACCCCACTCTCCTTCTTTCCTGAGCGATGCACTTTGCTACAGCGCTTGTAAACTTGCTGCTTCGGTAAATGCAGATGGATTGATTGGCATGACACAAAGCGGTTATACAGGTTTTATGCTGAGCAGCTACCGCCCAAAATCTTTATTATTTGTTTTTAGTAAAGAAAGAAGCCTGATAAACCAACTAAGCCTTAGCTGGGGAGTAAGAGCAATTTTTTATGATGAAGAAGAAAGTCTCGATGATATTTTCTTTGACCAGATAGGAATTCTTCGCGAAAGGGAGTTTTTAAAAGATGGTGATGTAGTAGTCAATACCGGCAGCACTCCTGTCAATCTTCATTTACCCACCAACATGCTAAAGGTAACCAAGATTGGTGCCTGATAAATATGATTATAGACCTCACAGGTTTTAAAAACCTGTGAGGTCTATTTTTTAATCTGGTATTTTGAAGTATTGTTTTACTGCATTATAGTTGTTCCAATCCAATGGCTTTTTAGCATCACCGATTTTTGTGGACAATCCAGCCACGCCACCTGGCACAATTATATAACGGAATTGCTGAAAGTTGTATCCTCCTTGCTGAAATGAACTGATATCGTTATTTGAAATTACAAAAATCGTGTCAAGCGTGAAATAAGGATTTACAATTAATGTTACAGGATTGTTTGAACTATCTGTAAATAAAAATGGCTCGTTAATGGGCAAGGGCAACACAATCTTGCCACCCGGCGCATCACTACCCGCATTAAAATAAACTTTCACCAAACCTGAATTCAAAATAGAATCAGATAATTGCGGAGCGGGTATTTGTGCAATCACGTTTGTATCCAATCCGCTGGGAGAAAATGTAACATTGAGCCATGGTGAATAGATAACATTAGCAGTGCCCTGTGCACCCGTAGCGCCGGTGGTTCCCTGCGGGCCTTGCGGGCCAGTCGGGCCTGTATCACCTTTTGGGCCTTTGGAACAGGAAGCAAGCAGCATAATGGCAGCACAAGCAGTTAATGGAAGGGCAAGAATTTTTAGTTTCATAATCTTTAGGTTTTAATAGATTGTTTAAATAATTATTCTTTAAAGATAGTTTATAAAAAATAAAGAAATGATTCAAATGTTAAGTTAAGGCTCTTGTACCGTAAACAATTGTGAGACATGAAACGCGAAATTGACTATTGACAATTGACCATTGACATTTCACGATTAACATAGCACTAATCTATGTGTTCCGTTGCGCCACATACTCACCAATCATCTCAGCTTGTTTACTACAGTTGAAAGATCAATTTCTTTAAACTCGGCCTGGTTCGTCAGACGGTTTTTATCCGCAAAACCATTGGCAACTGCTTTTAATAAATCTTCTACAGTGGTTGCCCGGTCTCCGTTTCGTGCATCGAGCATGGCTGAAAAATACCATGCTTCGCTATTGGATGGATCAGCCAGTTTATACAATTCAACAAAATAACGGGCTTCATCATTCCGGTTATTGTTGATAAGTTGGTTGGAGAAGGAATAAAATGCCAATGATAAATACGCCTGCAAACGCTGATACATGGCGCCTTCCGGGGTTGGCTGCTTCGCTTTTTGTTTTACCTCATTAATGGTGTTTTGCCAATAAGCTGCATCTGCTGATTCAAAATGTTGCTGGTAAGTGTGCTTTATATTCTCTTCCCTGGTAAATAAATCCTGTTCAATATTATATTGTCTTTGATAACTTAAACTACTTTGTATTGATTTATCTTTTTCAATAAACCAACTGGCCTGCTTAGATAATCCATTTAAAAAACTGGTGTAAACATTGCAGGCCCCTGCTGCTTTTGTATAATTATCCGCCTGCAGCAACGCAGCCACAGATGCCTTACCATCCACCACGAACTTATTGATAAATGAATCGTTCACCGGGATAGCTTTTTTATACATTGCATCCAGTTGCAAGCCGGCAAATGCAGTATTCATAGTACTTTCAGGCGCCCATTCATGTTTGCCGTTAAAGAAAATTATCCGGTGGCGTGTCGTTGTTTTATCCAATTCATTATTGATGAGTACCAGATCAGTCATATTCATATCGCCGGTGCCGGCAATTGCCGTAAAAGTAAAATTGATAGCTCCCCCACTGTTCAACAGCGATATGCCTGCACCTCCTGCTATCACGCTTTTTATTTCCGGGTGATGCAAGCCAAGATAAGAAGCCACTTTTCCGCCACCGGAAAAACCGCAAACATATATTTGACTAACAGTAACGGGTAAACGATTTTTGGTATCAGTAAAAAGATTATCCCAGATTCTATCAGCAGTGGAAAAATCATTCCCGTTTTTTGAATTGTTGCTGCCCACTAAAATAAAATGATATTCCTCTGCAAGCGATTTGTAGTTGTTCAGCGGCAATGCACCATTGCCATGCGGATCGAAAAAATAGATTACCGGAAGTTTTTCTGTTTTATATGATGCAGGCAAATACAGTGCATAGGATTGTGTAGCATTTGTATGGCAGATAACATTGGGAATAACTTGACCTGTTGCAAAACTATCTGCCAAAAAACTTTTTGAACTGTTGGATGTATCAATGAGGCTGGTATCAATATCTGCATGATTATTTTTTGCTCCACATGCTGCAAAGCAAAAAAAGATGCACAAAAACTTTACAAACGAAAGTAGTTTCATATCATCTCAGTCAATTTTTCTACCACGGTATCTACCTCTTCTTTGTTGTTGAACTTGCTGAATGAAAAACGAACGGTAACCTGGTTCGGGTTGTTTGTCAATGCACGAATAACATGGCTTCCGGCATCAGCACCTGACGTACATGCACTGCCGCCGCTGGCGCAAATACCTGCTATATCCAGATTGTACAAAAGCATTTCCGATTTTTCTGTTTTGGGAAATGCCACACTTAATACCGTGTATAAACTTTTTTCTGCATCACCATTAAAATGAACGCCGGGAATATTTTGCAATAACTTTTCTTTCATGTATTTTTTTATTCCGCCGATATACTCCCTGTCCTTATCATGGTTGGCTGTAGCTATTTCCAAAGCCTTTGCAAAGCCCACAATTCCATAAATATTTTCAGTACCCGCACGCATGTTGCGCTCCTGGCTTCCTCCATTGATGAGCGGATGAATTTTTATATTTTCATTGATGTATAAAATACCCACTCCTTTTGGCCCGTGAAATTTATGGCCCGCGCCTGTAATGAAATGAACGGGAAGTTTTCTTAAATCAAAAGGAAAGTGCCCGACCGTTTGAACCGTATCCGAATGAAAGATGGCATTATATTTTTTACAAAGATTCCCAATGGCTTCAATATCTGAAAGATTACCGATTTCATTGTTGGCATGCATCAGTGTAACAAAACATTTTTTATCTGTTTCCTGCAGCAATCTTTCCAAATCTTTCATATCTATATTTCCACCCGGCAACACTTTTACATAACAAACTTCCACGTTATGTTCTTTGGCAACATGCTCCACTGTATGCAAAGTGGCATGATGTTCTACCGGTGAGGTAATGATTCTTTTGCAATCAAGATCAGCAACAGCACCAATAATGGCAGTGTTATCGCTTTCTGTACCGCCGCTGGTAAAAAAAATTTCTGCAGGATGTGCATTCAAAATTTTTGCTACGGATTTTCTTGCACTTTCCACGGCCATCCGTGTTTCGCGGCCATAAGAATAAATAGAAGAAGGGTTGCCAAACTTTTCGGTAAGGTAAGGCATCATCGTTTCCAGCACTTGCTGGTCTAATGGCGTTGTAGCCGCATTATCAAAATAAATTCTAACCCCAACCCCTAAAGGGGCTTTTAAATGATCATTTATAAACTGGTTTCTTTCCATAATAAAAAAAATAATTTCCCCTTCAGGGGTTAGGGGTTCACATCGCTTCCCGAATATCTTTCATAATTTTTTTTGCAATATTTTCTGCGGTTGTTTCAAAATTACTTTCAGAATAAATGCGGATGATAGGCTCCGTATTGCTGGTACGCAGATGCACCCAGTCTTTATCAAACTCTATTTTCAACCCATCTTCCGTATTCATCGGATGGCTTTTGTATTTATCTTTTATTTTATCAAATACTTCTTTCACATCCACACTGTGTTCAAGCGCAATTTTATTTTTAGAAATAAAATAATCGGGATAAGTGCCTCGCAGTTGATTGATCGTTTTCCCGGAATGAGCAAGGTGCGTTAAAAACAATCCAATGCCGATCAATGCATCGCGGCCATAATGAAAATCCGGAACAATAATACCTCCATTACCTTCGCCGCCAATCACCGCGTTTACTTCTTTCATTTTATTTACCACATTCACTTCGCCCACTGCTGATGGAAAATATTCTCCGCCGTGCTTCAGTGTAATTTCTTTTAGCGCTTTGGTAGATGACATGTTGCTTACGGTATTCCCTTTTCGTTTACTTAAAATATAATCTGCAACAGCCACCAAAGTATATTCTTCCCCAAACATGCTTCCATCTTCGCAGACAAAGCAAAGCCTGTCCACATCAGGATCTACGGCAATTCCCAAATGTGCATTTTGTTTTTTTACTTCGGCGCTCAGGCTGGTTAAATGCGCAGGCAGCGGTTCAGGATTATGCTCAAACTTGCCGGTAACATCGCCATACAATACGCTTACATCTTTTACGCCAAGCGCTTTTAATAAAGCAGGAACATAAATAGCTCCTGAACTATTAATGGCATCAATAACAATTTTAAATTTTGCTTTCTTTATGGCAGCCACATCCACCAACTCATAATTAACCACCGCATCTATATGCTTGTGCAGGTATGAATCATCTTTTTTGTAGGAACCTGTTTTATCAATATTAGCAAAAACAAAATTTTCTTTTTCTGCAATATCAAGTACCGTTGCTCCATCTTCTGTAGAAATAAATTCGCCTTTGTCGTTTAATAATTTCAATGCATTCCACTCCTGCGGATTATGGCTTGCCGTTAGAATAATACCGGCTGCGGCCTTTTCTTTTTCAACAGCAATTTCCACGGTGGGCGTGGTAGTGATACCAAGATCCGTCACATCAAAACCACAGGCAATAAGTGTATTTGCACAAAGATTATTGACCATTTCTCCGCTCCTGCGCCCATCTCTGCCAATAATTATTTTTTTATTATGCGGATGTTTCTTTTGTACCCATGCTGCAAATGCCGAAGTAAATTTTACAATGTCAGGTGGTGTTAGGTTTTTTCCCGGTTCGCCGCCAATGGTTCCACGTATTCCGGAGATACTTTTTATCAATGCCACTTTTCAATTTTTAGGGCGTAAAGATAATATTAAATAGTGATTGAAGTTGTGAATGAAAAATGTAAAATGTAAAATGAAAAATTCTACATTTGGCATTTTACATTCTGCATTTTTGATTTTTAATTTTACATTCTACTTTTTTACTTTTTCATTTTACATTTTACATTTGCACTATGTCATCCATTACTCCATGGTATCAAGAATGGTTTAACTCTCCTTATTATCATCTTTTATATTTTAAACGCGATGAAGCTGAGGCAAGAAAATTTATTGATGCATTAACAGACCACCTTCGTCCGCAGAAAAGTTCTTTAATGCTCGATGTGGCCTGTGGCCGCGGGCGCCATTCAAGAATACTTGCAGAAAAGGGATTTGATGTTACCGGCATTGACCTGGCAACAGAAAGCATCCGGTTTGCCAAAAAATTTGAATCTGAAAACCTGCATTTTTTTGTGCATGATATGCGGCTTCCTTTTTGGATAAATTATTTTAATTATGCTTTTAATTTTTTTACCAGCTTTGGTTATTTCGAAACAAGAAGAGAGCATGAAAATGCAGTGCGGACCATTGCTCAATCAATAAAACTGCACGGGGTTTTTGTGCTGGATTACCTGAACATGCATTATGCGGAAGACCACTTTGTACCGAACGCCGAATTAAAAATTGACGGAGTAAATTTCATCATCTCGAAATGGTTTGATGAAAGATATTTTTATAAAAAGATTGTGGTAGAAGATGAAAAGAATACTACGCCGCTGGAATTCCGGGAAAAGATTGTAAAATTTTCATTGGGCGATTTTACGGAAATGCTGTCCTATCATGGATTGCAGGTAACGGAAGTTTTTGGTGATTATCAATTCAGCAATTATCATGTAAAAAATTCTCCGCGCATGATTATTATTTCCAAAAAGATAAAATTGGTATAAATATTCCTTATAGGTTTCCATAGGGGACACCTTTTCAAAAAGCCAATTTCTACTTTCTACTTTTTACTTTTTATTTTTTCATTATTTCTTATTATTTACCAGCATCCACTTTGCGGTTTCATAAATGGCGGAGGTAAGCGTGGAGAGATGATTCATGGCTGAATCTTTTTGCAATGGTGTTAGTGGTAATTCATCAAGATGCATGGGCAGCAGTTCTTCTTTTTTTATACGAAGGTTTTTTACAAAATAATAATCG
>Ga0079221_10000306_pt1 | contig 12842 bp, 10 predicted proteins | sample GAAS200_FD_75069 | JGI IMG/M metagenome (GOLD analysis project Ga0079221, IMG submission 75069) | Agricultural soil microbial communities from Georgia to study Nitrogen management - GA AS200 | ecosystem: Environmental > Terrestrial > Soil > Agricultural land | place: USA: Georgia | collected... | reverse complement strand
TGATCGGCGTGCCGCCCATGGTGACGAAGATCTTCTTATTGGCCTGAACGTCACGCGAAGCGAAGTGCCAGTGACCCATGGTCACTCCCGCTTCGTTGAATGGAGCCAATTGCGCGGAGGCTGTTCCGGTGGCCAGCATCGACGCAAGTCCCAAACCGGCGATCAAAGCTCTCATGGATGCCTCCCTGTTATGCCTCGACCGAGGGCCAGGGGTTGATTCGTGTAACTGGAATCTCACCCAGGACCCTCGGCGGAGGCAATGATATGCGCGTTTGCCTGAGTTGGAGCATATTTTTTGTCGCTTGCGGGAGTTGGCCAGGAAGATGAGCAAATAGCAATGGTCGCCTGATGGAAATCTTAAACACCGGCGGGAATTCCAGGCCGCCGGCTCCGGTTGCGTTAGTTGGTCACTCTGGAGTTGGGCTGTCCCTTCCACGGCACGCGGGCGCGAATTGTCGTTCCGCGCTCGCTCTTGGATTCGATCAAGTCCCCACCGACGAGTTGTAGGCGTTGTTTCATGGCGATGGTAAGCGCATGGCGTTTGGAAACTGAAGCGGCATCGAAGCCACCCCTCCAATCACTCACAGTCTGATCTCATGCCCCAGGCGAAGATTGTATTTCTCAGCATAGAGTCATCTCCCGCTGTGGTCAGAGAAGCGTTTAGCTGGCTACGTATACAAACTAAATATAGGAAGCGAGTTGTTGACCGCGATAGAGAGAGTTCTTGGGAGCACGGAATTCGTTGGCAGCGGACTTGGATTCGCTGAGACTGCCAGCCACTATGGCAGTCACGAAATGCTTATCTATTCTGAAGAAAAGGTCCTCTTAGAGAACTTTACTCGTTTCACAGCTGCCGCCCTGAAAGCCGAAAGACCGGCTATTGTGGTGGCTACAAAGTCGCAACTGGATACTCTCTTGCGGAGTCTCAACGCAGAGGGAGTGGATGCCACTGCGGCAAACGAAAGCGGGACGCTTATCCCCCTCGATGTCAGGAAAACACTGTCCACATTCATGGTAAATGACCTACCCGATCCGGTTCGATTCGTGAAAGCGGCTACCGATCTTATTCGCGCAGCAGCCAAGGACGCGACGGGAGGACCCATGCGCGTATCCGCTTGTGGCGTATGTGCGCCCGTCCTGTGGGCGGAGGGAAAAATCGACGCGGCTGTTTGGCTGGAACGCCTCTGGAACAATTTAGGCAAAGAACACGAGCTGGATATTCTATGTGCGTACGCGTCAAGCAGTTTTCAAGACGGAAAACATGAACGTGCGTTCAAGAACATCTGCGCAGAACACACGGCCGTTTATTCCCGATGAGGCAGGCGCTGTCTGTAGTCCGCAAAGTGAACGAGCATATTTGGAGACCAGAAAGTTTGGGCGGTTGTGGATGCACCGATCCCTTCATCGACAGGCTCCTGACCGACCTTTGTGCCTCTAGGCTCGAACCGTTCCGATCCGATTTGACCAGAAAACTATGACAGTTTTATGACAATGCTGCATTTTAGGGCGGGAGGCTGAATGAGCAACACTCCTTGCGAAACGATTGGGAGGTGGTGGGCCTGGGGAGAGTCGAACTCCCGACACGCGGTTTAGGAAACCGCTGCTCTATCCATCTGAGCTACAGGCCCGGTGACTCTAAGTGGCTAATTTAACATCTGGTTAAAGAAAGCGCACTGGGCATTCGGGTGCACCAAAATAGGGCACAGCAGTTAACTCGTGGTAGTTTGTGGTCCAATCAAAGGCATGATTTCCGCGCCGAGTCTGGTAGTGGAACCATCACGTCATAAACGTCCGGCTTTCCGATCGGATGGCTGATATTCCAAAGCTCTGCAATCCACGAGGTCGCCCTAAGCAGACTTCGCCGCTTTCGCCCTTGTTTCAAATGCTTGCCCTACTTCGGCAATCCGCTGTCTTAATACTGACAACTTGCCGGCAATTCCCACGCCGAAGCTATCGGTAAGATCGTTGGTTGCGAGAAACCGTGCAACTACCCCATAAGCCTTTCGGGCATTCTCCAAGTTTCGGGCCTTAGTTTTAGGATCCCTGCTGGTCTTCGCAATCTGAGCAAACGTAAGGCCCAATTCTATTTCCGTGTTCATTTGCTCGCTCATACTGTTTAACAACGGCAGCAAGGAAGGCTGTTCAGCCACGATGGTTGGGTTACGGGTATTGCTCACTTCTCTTGTCGTCTGCATCATCGCCCTGCTTTGCCTCAGCATCTCTTGAGTGTCCCTACGGATTTGTTCGCACTCGGCTAGAAAGCGCTGGACCTCATCTTCGACGCACCGACTGGTATTACCGCTGCTGTTGTGCGGACGAGCGGGTTGCGGCAGCCAGGCAGTTGTTCGCTCTGGGGGATTAAGTCTTTCGCCAAACGCCTCAAGCCGTGATCGCAGCGAATCCAGCAGCCCCCAGATGTGTTCGTTCTCAGATTCGGTAAGTATGGCGCGCGGGAAAAACCTGAGGCCATGTATGGTAAGCCCTGCGAGCTTTGGCAATACAGTGGGCTTTCCTGGTTGGATCGCGAAGCATATCGGCCAGGTGGGTAAGAGTGTCGGCGGTTTGCAGTTCCGCAGACAGAAATTGGGCCATTGCCATCGCCGTTGCGGCCGCCACCTCGCCGTTTAAGTGGTTGTTCACGAATACAGTTTGTACATCTGCCTGAGCGGACACAGTGATTCCCATCACATTGGTGGAAGTCCGCATGAGAGGCAGTATTTTGTAGTCAACCACGTTTCCTGCTTTCTATACAAATTACGTTACGCTCATGGACTTCCGCTCTGATCGGCGTCACATGCAGGTTACGGGCGAGTGTGGTCCCTGCGGGTGATACTCGTCACCGCAACGAGCGTCGGTTATTGAATATCATTCAAGTCGGGTTGTGCTGTTCTGTCCTGCAGCGGGGCGTGGGAAGAGGGAGGTGGCAAATGTTGATCGCTGCATTTATCGCCGTGTTGGTCTTGCTGGTTCTGATGTTCCTTCCCACGAAAATTGGGCACGTGCGCTAGGGGTTGGCGCAGCATGATCGGGAACGATACTCGAACTGCGCGGACTGACTGATTCCTTAGGGGTTATCGGGATTTTCGTGGTTTCCTCCTCCGGTAACTAGGCCTCTCCCGGGTCTTTCCCGTATTGAAGGGAACGCGCTGTAGTTCTACCGTGTGTGCAATCGGCATTCTCTTCACCCCCGCCCTTTGAAGACTGCATCAAAGGTTCAGAAAGGCCTTTGTTCGGCATGCGAAAGTTCCCTAATGTCACAGGACTGGTCCCCTTCGAGCGCCACCTCTCTGCCGTCCGATGGCAATTCATCCGTGGGATCCTGGTTGGAATGCTTGTTTCCTCTACGCTGGCAGTGTGCGGTTTTGGATATTTAAAGTTCCGGCAGCACGTTGCGTTCCTATCGGCTCCCTCTGACCAAACACAGGCGGCCCGGAGAGATTTGTATACCCAAGTTGGGCCGATAACAGGGGCATCCACCTCGGATAAACCGGCAAGATCCATGTCTGCAACCGATCTCCTGAGATTGCCATCAGAGCCGCCACCTCATTTTGCTTGGGAACGCATTGAGAGAAAAGGTCGCCCCAAAGCTCTGCCTCCGGTATCCTCACCGATCATTCAACCAGCAGCCGGAGTTTCCTCTGCGCAGCCACGGCCCACAAGGATGACGTTATCCAGGCTGGCGCAACTTTGGGCATCCACGGAGGCAGGAGACGCCAGGGCAGCCGTCATCCTTGCGGACCTCTACTTGAGGGGCGACGGCGTTCCCGTGGACTGCGATCAGGCACGTGCGTTGCTTTTCGTAGCTTCAAAAGAAAATAATGCAGAGGCCGCTAAGAAGTTGGGGGACTTGAGCGAGACCGGTTGCCCAGTACCGTAGGTTGCTTCCGCGCGCCTTCCGAAAATGCCGTCCGAAAATGTCGTGTGAACGTAGTCGCTCGCGCGGCGCAGGCTGGCGTGAGGGGAGTGGAGTGATAGTTGCACAGCGGCCGAGACAAGTTTGAGTCGCAAGAAGTGTCCTGTGACCTAACGGGGTCGGTCGGTCGTATGCGCTTCGGTCTCTCGCGCCATCGCGCAGATTGTCTCGACATCCTGGCCTGAGAGCCGCATTTCAGGATGCAGCAATGTGTAAGGCCCGGGCAGCTTTGTTTGCGAGGAGCTTCAGGAACAGACTTGGGACGAATTCACTGTGGTACGTTGGAAGTACTGCAGCCGGCGGCTGCTTGCACAAGGCTCGAACAACTCATCGCGGCTTCCAGGCACAGCGCAGGTCTGCTTAGCGTGGTTGACTCTGCCCGAGATCGTTTCGGACGACCTCGCCGCCCTTCATTACGAATTTCACTCGCTGCATTTCTGTAATGTCATTCAGGGGGTTGCCGGAAACCGCGATGATATCCGCATACTTGCCTTTCTCGATTGACCCCACGCGGTCCTGCCAGCCCATCATTTCCGCATTCACCATGGTTGCGGCACGCAAAGCTTGGGCGGGTTTCATCCCATAGTCCACCAGGTACATCAACTCTTTGGCTTGCTGTCCGTGGTCCAGCGAACCACTGGCGGGGTTCGATGAGAAGGCGATCTTAACGCCGGCTGTGAGCGCTTTTTGCAACATCGCTTTTTGCATCGCCGCCCGACTGAATTTGCCGCCGGTCTTTTTTAGATCGTTTTGTTCGTCGGCCTTCCCATTCGCTAACTCCATGGTCAGAAAGATCCCCTTTTGAGCCAGCTTGGTGAGCCATTCCTGGTCGAAATCCAATCCAAATTCGATCGAGTCGCAACCCACGTCGATTGAGTCGCGCAAAGGCGTACCTCCCCAAGCGTGACATGCGGCTTTAACTCCCTGGCGATGCGCCTCATCCACAATCGCCTGCTCTTCCTCGAGCGTCATCGAGGGAGTGGTCACAAGTCTTCCGTCGGGCCGAAAATGCGTGCCTTCAGGTTTATCAGCGAAAACCTTGATAAAATCCGCGCCGTACTTGATGTTCTCGCGCACGGCCTTGCGTCCTTCCCACGGCGAGTCGATGGCGCGCGCGCCCATCGGCGCAACCACCTCCGGCGAAAAGCGGGTCGCTCCGTAGCCCTCGCCCCAACCGCTGCCAATCAGCGCGACCGTCGCCACCTGCAGGCGCGGCCCCGGAACCACGCCTTCGTTGATGGCGCGGCGAACGTCTGTATCGCTGTACATGGCGCCCACGCTCATCATGTCCCGCTCTGTGGTAAAGCCCGCCTGGAGGTCTGTCTTTACATTCACCACGGCCAGGATCGTGCGGTATTGCGAAGAATTTTCGAGAAACAACCTGGGACTAAGCCCCAGTGATTGCGACTTGAACATGTGCGCGTGACCATCAATCAGGCCCGGCAACACGGTGGCCCGGCCCAGATCGATTTCCTGCGCGCCCGTCGGAATCTTGACCCTTCCAGCCGGCCCGACCTCGGCGATACGGTCGCCTTGAATGACGATCACTTGGTTGCTCAACAGCGCGTCCGACGTGCCGGTGAACAACTGCCCGGCATGAACGACCACCAGTTTCTGACCATCTGCCACCAGGCAAGAGCCGAAGAATCCACACACGAGTAACACGAACCCGGTTACTGATCGCCGTTTCATCGAAAAACCCTCCGCAAAAAGAGTGCGAGAATCTCAGTCCGTCTGAAATCGCTGAATTCCTCCGCTGTAGGCCATTGAGTGGCAGCAGGTATAACACAAAAAGCGGGGTACCAGTCATCTGAGAACCCCACCTTCATCGTCCGGGCTAATTTGCGTGGTTAAGACGCGATGATGTAATCTGTTTCCAACGAGGCGCCGCACATGAAACCTAGACTTCTGGCTTCTTTTCCCCTGCTGGTGTGCCTTATCGCAACAGCGGTCCCGCTATCCGCACACCACGGCACGGGCGTTGCCTACGACACAGAGAAACTGGTCACGCTGAAGGGAACCGTAACAGAATGGATTTGGGCCAATCCTCACTGCGGGCTTTTGTTCGATGTGACCGACGACAAGGGCAATGTGGTGCACTGGGGGGCCGAACTGACCAATCCTCACGCGCTTTCGGAAGCCGGCTTCAGCAAGGACGTCTTTAAGCCAGGGGACAAGATCACGATTACCGGCCGTCTGGCTAAGTCCGGGGCACCGCGTATGGAATCGGCTCGCATCGCTCTCGCCGATGGGCGGGTGCTTCCCGAAAGGCATGTCAAAGGCAACGGCCTGGAGTTGAACGAGCAGCCAGCGCAATAGGGTCCGGGCGCCTGTATCAGGAATCGGTGAACGCTGCCGTACGCGGCTGTCCCACGGCGAGGGGCGGAGGCGACGCCGGTTCGCGGAAATCGTCGGTCCACGACCAGTTGGCGATCTCCGGCAAATCCTCGAAGTTCTGCCGAATGTAAACGCGATGTTCGTAGAGACTCCGATCGAACTGATCAATTACGTCCGAAGTCTCTGATCTCAAACGCGGCACATACTTCAGAGCAAGCTTTGCCAGATCGAAGCGGCTGATGCCGTTCAGAACGACCATGTCAAACGGCGTGGTGGTGGTGCCGGCGTCTTTGAATCCGCGCACGTGAAAGCGCGCTTCATTGGCGCGGCCGTGCAACATGCTGTGGATCACCGCCGGATAGCCGTGATGCGCAAAAATCACCGGCGCCGCGTGGGTAAACAGCCCGTCGAACGAAATATTGTCCATCCCATGGGGGTGTACATCCGGGCTCATGAGCACGCCCAGATCGACTACGTTTACCACCCGCAACTTGATGCCTGGAACATGTTTCTGCAGCAGCCACGCCGCCGCCACGCATTCCTGCGTGGGCACATCGCCGGCGCAGGCCAGCACCACGTCGGGCTCGCTGCCATTATCGTTGCCTGCAAACTTCCACGCCGACGCTCCCTGCGTGCAGTGAGCGATTGCCTGATCCATATTCAGCCACTGCAGGGCAAACTGCTTGCCGCAGGTGACCACGTTCACGTAATTCCGGCTGCGCAGGCAATGATCCATTACGCTCAAAAGGCAATTCGCGTCCGGCGGATAATAAATGCGGATGACCTCGCTTCTTCTTTGCAAGGCGTTGTCCACGAAGCCGGGGGCCTGATGGCTGAAGCCATTGTGATCGTTGCGCCAGGCGTGGCTGGTCAGAAACACATTGAGGGAGGCGAGCGGTTTGCGCCACGGGTATCCGCGCGCTTCCTCCAGCCACTTGGCATGCTGCGTGATCATCGAATCCACCACCTGTGCGAAGGCCTCGTAGGATGACCACACGCCGTGCCTTCCGGTGAGCACGTATCCTTCGAGCCAGCCCTCGGTGCAATGTTCGCTGAGCACCTCCAGCACGCGGCCGTCCGGGCCAACCTTGTCGTCAATGGACACGGTCTGCTCCACACTGCAGCGGGTGGTAGCCTCGAGGACGGCGTTCAGGCGATTCGAATTGATCTCGTCGGGGCAGAAGATTCGGAAGTTATCGGGATTCTGCCGCAGCGTATCCCGCAGAAACTCGCCGAGTTTGCGGGGCGCTTCCGCAATCACGCGCCCCGGCGCGGGCACTGCGAGCGCGTAATTGGCGAACTCGGGAAGCAGCAGAGCCTTCAGCGCTCGTCCGCCATTGACGTGCGGACTTGCGCCCATGCGCGCGCGGCCATGCGGCGCCATCGCGGCCAACTCCGGCACGAGCCGCCCGTTGGTATCGAATATTTTCTCGGGTTCATAGCCCTTCATCCAGGTTTCCAGCATCGCCAGCTGTCGGAGATTCGCGCGCACGTTCGCCAGCGGCACCTGGTGCGCCCGAAATGTGCCCTCGATGGGCGCGCCGTCCACTTCCTTCGGACCTGTCCAGCCTTTCGGCGTTCGCAGAATAATCATCGGCCACTTCGGCGTGTCCTTCAGGCCATTTCTTCGCGCGTCTTCCTGAATCGCCCCGATCTCCGCGTAACACTGCTCGAGGGCCGCCGCAAATTCCTGGTGCACATCGGCGGGAATGTCGCCTTCCACGAAATGCACGACGTAACCTCGCCCCGCGTAAAGCTGCGTGAGCTCTTCGTCGCGCGTGCGCGCCTCAACCGTGGGACTCGAAATCTTGTAGCCGTTCAAATGCAGGATCGGCAGCACCACCCCATCGCGAACGGGATTGAGGAATTTGTTGCCCTTCCAGCTTCCTTCGAGCGGGGCTGTTTCCGCCTCGCCGTCGCCGATTACACAGGCCACGATGAGCGCCGGATTATCGAACGCGGCGCCGTAGGCATGCAGCAGGGAATAGCCCAGTTCTCCGCCTTCATGCAGCGAATTCGGCACGTGTGGACCGCAGTGGCTCCCCACGCCCCCCGGCGTCGAAAATTCGCGGAAAAGCGTTCGCATCCCCGCCAAATCCTGGGTGACCTCGGGATGGACCTGCGAATACGTTCCTTCGAGATAACTCTGCGCGACCAGCGCCGGACCGCCGTGACCGGGGCCCGAGATATAAATAATGTCGGCGTTCTTCTCCTTGATCAGGCGATTCAAATGCACATAAATAAAATTCTGGCCCGACGAAGTTCCCCAGTGTCCCAGCAGGCGCGGTTTGATGTGTTCGGGCTTGAGCGGCTCTCGGAGCAGCGGGTTTTCCTGGAGATAGATTTGCCCGACGGTTAGGTAATTCGCGGCCTGCCAGTAGAGCTGCATATCGCGAAGGATGCCTGGCGAGAGCGGCCGGCTTGCGGGTTTGGGAGCCGGCAATGGCCGATGGTCAACTTCAACAGCGGTAGAAAGCTTGGCGTCGAATTGAAACATGGCGATTCCTCTTACGGTATGACTCTATGATGCCAACCGAGTCACCCAGGTTAAGTCGCATCATCGGCAACCACTCAAAGCCCAAGGGCGCGAACACCGCTTTATAATCGAGCGGGGATCGCACGAAGACAACTCCAGGTGCTTGTGGACCTCCATCATATCCTCGCCCTGAACAGCGGCTCGTCGTCTTAGAAATGTGCTCTTTACGAATTCGGGGCTGAGGGCGAACGTCTTCTCGTTCGCGGCGAAGCGGAGAATATCGGGACGAAATCGGGCCGTTTGTGGCTTCGCGCCGAAAATGGCGATCCCGCAGCGGATGAAGCGCTGTCGATTCCCGATCACAAAAGTGCCTTGCGAATGGCGCTCGATGAGTTGAAGAAGGCCAAACACGAGAAGCTTTCCGCCGTTGGTCACCGCGTCGTCAACGGAGGACCGAAGTACAGTGCTCCGCAAAAAGTCACGCCGCAACTCTTGAGCGAGCTCCGCAAACTAACTCCCTTGGCTCCTTTGCACCTCCCGGCCGAAATCGAAATCATGGAAGCGGTCGCCTCCCACGAGCCGCGGACTCCACAGGTCGCCTGCTTTGATACCGCGTTCCATCGTCGCCTGCCGGAATTGGCGCAGCGCTTTCCTCTGCCGTGGAGATTTGTCGACGAAGGCGTGCGTCGCTACGGCTTTCACGGCCTGTCGTACGAATATGTTTTGCAGGAACTGGGACCCGCCGCGAAGGGCCGCCTCATTATCGCGCATCTTGGAAACGGCGCGAGTCTGGCTGCGGTGAAAGATGGCCTGCCCGTGGATACTTCGATGGGCCTTACGCCCACGGGCGGCGTGATGATGGGAACGCGCACCGGCGACCTGGATCCGGGCGTCCTGATCTATCTGTTGCGTGAGAAGAATTATGATGCGGCCAAACTCGAGCATCTCGTCAACGAAGATTCCGGCCTGCTAGGCGTCTCCGAACTTACCTCGGACATGAAGACGCTGCTCGCCCGGCGCGACTCGGATGTGCGCGCGGCAGAAGCCATCGCCATGTTTTGCCGCTCGGTTCGCAAACAGATCGGCGCGTTTGCCGCCGTGCTGGGCGGCCTCGACATGCTCGTCTTTACCGGCGGCATCGGAGAGCGCGCCGCCCCTATTCGCGAAGAGATCTGCCGCGATCTCGCCCACTTGGGCGTACAGTTTGATCCGATGCGAAACGCCGCCGGCGCCGATGTCATCAGCACGCCACAGAGTCCCTGCCGCGTGCGCGTGATGGCCACCAACGAAGAGTTGATGATCGCGCGCCACACCCGCGATCTTGTCTTTGGACGAAGAAGCTAAAATTGCAGCCAATCATCTGCGCCGTCTCGGAGCTCGCGCGACCGCCGAAAGATGAATTCGCCCGCTGTTTCCGTTAGAATTGCGGTCCACGAAGAATGGATTTCGATCAACTCAATACCTTTGTGGAGGTGGCCAAGCACGGCAGTTTCTCCCTGGCCGGCCGCAAGGTTTTCCGCTCGCAATCCGCCGTAAGCGCGCAGATCCGCCAGCTCGAACAGGAATATGGCGAAAAGCTTTTCGGCCGCATGGGCAAAACCGTGCGGCTTACGCCAGCCGGAGAAGTACTTTTCGAATATGCGGAACGCTTTCTATCGCTGCGCCAGGAATCGCTGCGCGCCGTAGCCGACCAATCGGAGATGCCGCGCGGCATTCTGGCCATCGGCGCGAACGAGGCCACCTGCCTCTACGTCCTGCCGGAAGTTTTCTCGCGGTTTCATCGCATGTATCCCGACGTGCAGATCAGCATCTACCGCAACTTCAGCCATAAAATTCTGCAGCGCGTGGAAGACGGCACGATCGACCTCGGTATTGTGACCCTGCCGGTAAAGTCGCCCAGCCTCAAAGTGCATTCGATTTACCGCGATCGGGTCATGCTGATGGTCAGCACAAAAAATCCGCTCTCGAAGCTGAAAGAAGTTGCGGCAAAGGATATCGCCGGCCAGCCGCTGATTTTCCCCAAGACCGGCTTCACGCGCCAGGTGCTCGATAAGGTTTTCCGCCCTTACGTGGCGGACCTGCGCATCGTCATGGAATTGCCCAGCGTCACCATGATCAAGCTCTTCGTCGGCGCCAATCTGGGCGTTTCTCTCATCAGCGAAGGCTTCACCAAAGACGACGTGCGCGCCGGCCGCGTGAAACTCATCCCCATAAAAGACGTCGAGCTATGGCGCGAACTCGGTTTGATCTATCGCCGCGACCGTCATCTGCCACGCGCCGCCAGCGCGTTTGTGGAATTGATCCGCGGGTCCGATGGTAAATCCGACGGGAAGGCCGAGAACAAAAACGTAAAGGCGGAGAGCAAGAATGGCAAGGCTGATAGCCCGCCGAACTCCTAAACGGCACACTCAGACCCACTAAGAAACATCTTTCAGGATTTTTCCGAACTGCGTTTGAGGCGGTTCCGAATTAGGCTCAGGACTCCGGCTTCTTCTCTGCAGTCGCTGCGGAACCCAGCTTCAACGCCCAGTTGTGCCACACTACTTTGTCCTTGTCGAAGACTGGGCCCGACAAGGCCATGCCCACGGGCAGCCAGGATCTGCTGCTCACCTGAGCATATGCCGCTTTGGCCAAAGTCCCTTGCGGGGTGACCAGGAAAAAGTAGGTATCCACCGGTGTCTGGCGCTCCAGCACCAGCACGTCCGCTTTTTTGGCATCCTGCGTCAGAAACACGCCGCGGCCCACCGGTTGGCCTCCCTCGGTTGACCGAGGAAGAGCAACCACTTTTACCGGGCCATTGCACACCTGGAGGATGGTGCATACATCCGCCGGGATGCCGTTTTCAGCCGGTTTCCAATTTAGGGTATCTTTATGATCCAAAATCTCTTTGGCTACGTTGTAAGACCCGCCGGCGGGTGCCGCGCTCTTGCCTGCTTGCGCGCGCAGGTTCGGCTGCCCGATCGCCAGCAGCGCAATTGGCGCAAGCCATAAGAGCTTGCGGAATCGAATGGTAATCATGTCACTTCCTCCGAAATGTTTAGACGGGCCGAAAATTCTCGCAGTTTCGACGATATTCCCGCGAGGCGCCAAAGCCACTTGAACTTGATTGAGGTGCAATCATCTCAAGTTAATTGCCTCATTTCAATGCTTTTCTGCCTTTCCCATCAAAAATGGCCTTGCCTGGGCTCGCTTGACACCCCTTCCGTCTAACTGTTAGCTTTGAGCTGTTCTTGATAGAGGTGCGGAGGCCATAAGTAGCCGGGCCGACTTCTCCGAGGCGCTTCGGAAGCCCGTGCGAAAGGGGCCGGGATCTGGCTAAAGCCTGCTCCCGCTTTACGTTCCGCCGAAACTGCCGCTGGAGGCGCGCTCCGCGGCCGTTGGGAGACGAGGCCAAGACTCGTCGACTGTCATCCGTTCGGGAACGGATGGAGCGCTATCGGGAAGCGAAGACCGCGGCTCGGTCTCCTGGTCCTTCCTTCTCTCGCTCCATCCATTGTGGTCTCTCAAGCTCCTCGGTGTTATTTCGAGAAGCGTAGCCCGGCAAGCGTGTTTCCGTGCCGGTACAAGCGGCGAGGAATCTGCTTTTCCGTCTTTTGCGGGATGCAACGTGGTATGACGGATATTTTCCAACTTACGCGCCAGCTCGTGGATATCGAATCGATCACCAACCACGAAGCCGCCGTCGGCGAGCGGTTGCTGCAGGTGCTTGCGCCGTTCGGAGCGCGGTTTTCGGGCGAAGTTGAGCGCTGCCCGGTAAACGCCGATCGCTTCAACGTCTTCGCGCATTGGGGAGAACCGGTCGTCACGCTCTCGACGCACATGGATACGGTGCCGCCGTTTTTTTCCTCGCGCGAAGATGCGGATTTCATCTGGGGACGCGGTTCCGCCGATGCCAAGGGCATCATTGCCTCCATGATCGGAGCCGCCGAAGGGCTGCTCGAGAGCGGCATCCGCAATTTTGGTTTACTTTTCGTCTTGTGCGAAGAGCGCAATAGCGTCGGAGCTTACGCCGCCGCCCGAAACCCGCGAGGCTCTCGCTTTCTGATAAACAGCGAGCCCACCGAAAACAAGCTGGCTCTCGCAACCAAGGGGTTGCTGCGTTGCGAAATCGAAGCG
>Ga0079221_10000304_pt1 | contig 12860 bp, 15 predicted proteins | sample GAAS200_FD_75069 | JGI IMG/M metagenome (GOLD analysis project Ga0079221, IMG submission 75069) | Agricultural soil microbial communities from Georgia to study Nitrogen management - GA AS200 | ecosystem: Environmental > Terrestrial > Soil > Agricultural land | place: USA: Georgia | collected... | reverse complement strand
GCCCACACACCCCAGCTTGCATAGGGCCCGAAATATGGGCCGGGATAACAGCTCCATCCCCAGGCACCGCAGTAGCCGTAGTAATAGTAAGGCGGGGGGTAGGCGGGGCCCAGGCCGTGCCGGTGCTGACGATCGGCGTAGGCGTCCTGGTCCTTATAGTCGGCTTGCGTGACCGGCTGGAATGCCACCGCGCCTCTTTCCGTAGAGATTTCGACCGGCACAGCCAGACGGAAGCTGAGCAGCGTTTCGGGAGCGACCGCCGTGGGCCGCCCGCGGGTATAGATCACAGCGGCGAGACCGGCCGTGGCACCCAAACCGGCGCCAATTGCGGCACCCTGGCCACCACCGACCGTGGCTCCCACGATGGTGCCCAGAACCGCGGTTGTGCCCACCGTGGCGACGTTGCGTTCGGTGGATCCGGGGGCGGTGGGAGGTGGCGCGGCCTGCTGCATTTGAGTGCTTACGGGAATCTGCTCTCCGTCAATCAGAGTCAGTTCGGTGATCTCCAACCCGAGCCTGGAGACGCCCTTGCCTTCGCTGGCTTTTTGCGCCAGGTCCACGCGGCCGATGACGGTCTGTCCACGGCGCGCCACGACCCAGCCATTCACGACGAGCGGCTGACCGAGAACGGCGCTGAAGGTATCTCCGACGTGATTGCGGTCGCTTGAGAGCCACTGACTGGTGCGCGCGGCGACAATCGCGCCTGCGGGCAGCACCAGCGTTGCCGGCAGGGGGCGAGCGGGTTGCGCGGGCGGAGCAGGGGCGGCTTGCTGCTCCTGCTGGTCCGCAGGTGCAGGTTGGCTGGAGTTGTCTGGTTGGTCCGGCGAGGGAGCTTGATTCTGCTGCGCCCAAGCGGGCAGGGTGGCCATGCAAGACGCCAACAGGAAAACACCCAACGCTCTCACGCGCATCGTCTCTCCCCCGGGGACTGCCATCGTTAGCGCTACCTTAGCGATGATCGTTGGCCTGTTTGGAGTTGCCCGCATGAGCGCCAGCGCTGCGGACTTTGTTTCTTGCGGTTTCTCGAAGCAAAGTGCTGGGGGCGTCATTTTGATCCGAAGCGAACTTCGGAGCTGTGGAAAAGCCCCAGGGCCGCTCACAAAACCAGTGAGCGCGCCCTGGGCTACAAGACGCGTCTCAGAGGCGCCACGCGGCAATGTGAAAGGCCGGATCATTTCTTCTCGCCTGCCAGCTTGCGGTAATAACGCTGCGGGATAGCGCCAGCGACCGCCGCGATCATCACGGAACCCATCAAAGCTTCAGCCGGGGGGTGCTGCAGCACGTCCAGCAGCAGATAGGCCATGCCCAGATAGATTGCTTCCATGATGACGATACGGCAGACGGTGAGGCGGCGGGACTGCCCGTGAGGCCGAATCACGAAAACCAGCAGCGTGATCACGGCGGCGGCAAACAACAGCGGTATCCATTCCGGAGACATGAATTTCGGACTGATCTTAAAGGCAGAACATAAAAAATTCAAAAAGGAAGGGCAACCAACATGCGGAACTACATTGCCCCTACGGCATGTGCCTTATTGAACAGAGCGCCGGTGGTCTAGTATTTGAGCCTGGGTCAGCTTGACAGGTCATCCAACAAGTGGCGGAAGTCCCCTGATTACAACAGGCAACGTGCTCAGTTGAAAAAAAAGGCCACGGCCTCATCCAAAGCGGCGCCTGCCACTCGAGAGGCGGGCGAGCGGCGCCGTCTCCTTTTCGTGGATGACGAGGATAACATCCGCCTGACGCTGCCGTTGCTGCTGGTTCAGCATGGGTTCGATGTGACTACGGTGGGTTCGGTGGCCGATGCGCTGGTGCAAATCAGCGCGGTGAGTTTCGACGTCCTGCTCACCGATCTCAATGTCCACAGCGAGGGTGACGGTTTCCTGGTGATCACCGCCATGCGACGGGCTCAGCCGCGTTGCAAGAATTTCATACTTACGGGCTATCCGGGCATGGAGAATGCCATTCGGGCCATCCAGAACCAGGTGGACGACTTTTTTACCAAGCCCGCGGATATCGAAGAGCTCGTAGCGAAGATCAAGGCCCGGCTGGCCGGGTCGCCGGTCAAGCCGGTCCGGCTGGCCGCGGTGCTGATGGAACACGAACAGGAAATCACTACGAAAATTCTGGAAGCCATCAAGCGCGATTTGCTCCTGCAAAGAGCGCGCCTCGACGATCGCCGGCGCGTTGAGCATTTGCCGGCCATCTTCCAGGCGGTCATCGGCCGCCTGATGCATGAGGGGCGGCCTTTTTCTCCCCGAGAACTGCAGTTTGCCGCGCGGCATGGAAAGCGGCGCAAGAAGGATGGCTACGCACCGGCGATGCTCCTGCGCGAATTCCAACTGATTGGCGAAACCGTCTACGAACTGCTCGGTACCGACATTCTGCCGCTGGGAGTCGTGGAATTGACTTCCGACTTGAAACTGTTGGTGCACAGCGTGAACACGTTCACGCTGGTATCGTTCGGAGCTTACTCTCGGGCAAAGTGATTACCCGGTCGCCCAGCTAGCCCATGAATCAAGTTCCAGCTGCCATCCTCTGCATTGACGACGAAGAACCCGCGCTCGCGCTTCGCCGCATCGTTTTGGAAAGAGCCGGCTATCGCGTGTTCACCGCGCTCACCGGGAAAGACGGAATTCAAATCTTTCGGTATCAACCGATCGACGTGGTGATTGTGGACTACTGGATGGCGGATATGGATGGCCTGGACGTGGCTGCGGAACTGAAGCAACTCAACGCCAAGACGCCGATCATCATGCTCTCCGGCTACACCTCCATTCTCGACGAAGGACTAGGAAAAGTAGATCTCTGGCTGCGCAAAGGAGAAGGGGATCCGGAGCAATTACTGATGGCCGTGATGCACCTGCTGGGTAAGCGGAAAGCCTGAACACGCCTAATGCGTCGTCACCAGCTTTTGGATCGTAGAAATCAGAACACTGGCGGGCGACGACTTCGGCACCAACGCTTCGACGCCGAGCAACTTCGCGGCGGTAAAGGCTTCCGGCGAATCGTTGATGGTGAAGAACACAATTTTGGCGGAGGGCGCCATGCGCCTGATGGCGTAGGCGGTCTGCACGCCATCCATCTCCGGCATGCCGATATCGAGAAGCACTATGTCGGGGTCGAGCGTGCGGACCTTCTCAAGGGCTTGCTTGCCGTTTTCCGCTTCGCCGCAAACGATCACCCGCGCCCCCACATCATCGAGGACCGCGCGCGCAGTTCTGCGGGCGGCAGGATGATCGTCCACGACCAAGATGCGCGCTGGCGTATGCAAACAGGCCCCTTAAGGGCAGATCAACCAGGGGCTACCCAAAGGGTGGGTTTTTGGGTGGGTACCGCTGCGCCCGGACGCAAGGATGTGGTCGGGCGGCCGTACGAACAATACGGGACATACCTGAAAACTAGTAGGGAATCTTACGCGGAATGCAGTTTAGAGCGCCCTGCGGAGACTCAAATTCCTGTTAGCGTTTCTGGAATCCTCCAGCGGTAGTTGTTGCAGGCTGCTACATCGCCACGGCTCGAATTGGTTCTAGTATTTAGGGACAAAAGGCCGATGGCTTTACGGCATGCGATGTATTGCTGGTTTTGCGGATAGCCGGTTAACTGCTGCCGTGAGCCAGAAGCATGCAGGCAAGGATGACTCCACGGATGTTGGCTTGAACCATGCGCAGCCTCCCGGATCATCGCCTCCGAAAGAAAAAGAGCTGAAGGGCGTTGCGCGCCTGGTGAATCCCCGCGGCGATGACGCGGAACTGGGCGTGAGCGATGATGACCCCGGGGAGCGCGATTATCTGGGACGCCTACTGCACGTCGCGGACGAAGCGCTAGACCGGGTCAAGAGCCGCTGGAACCAACGCAAACGACGGCGGGTCCACTAAAGCTTCTCCATCCATCCGCCTCCTCAGAAGCTAACTCCTGACTTCGAAATCCGACCATCTCTTCCCAAGCTGCTAAAATAGGCGCGGGGGGTTTTCGCATGGGTACAGGGCTGTCCTGGGGCGCCGGGCGCTCACCGCACGGAAGTGACCTTTCGGAGGCAAGCGAATCCGGCGGCTTTCTGCCGCCGACGTTTGCGCGGGCGGCGAGAATCTGGTGGGCATGGGTTTGGCGCTCGGTGGTTTTTGGCGGAGCCGCCGGATTATTCGGCAGCGTAGTTCTGAGCCTCAGCGGCGTGCTGGAGCATATTTCGGACAAGGCGGGGCAAGTTTTGAGCGCGGCAATCGGGATCGCGCTGGCGGTGCCCGTGGGAATCTGGGTCTTCCAGATGATTCTGGAAAAAGATTTCGGCGAATTTCGGATCCGCCTCGTGCGCAAGGCTGCAGCGCCTGCTTCTCCCGCGCCTATCGGCGAATAACCGGCGGGCGCTCGAGCCGACACTCGTTCAGACGCGCGGATGGCCACGGATGTAGAATGAAGCAGGGCCGGCGGGTATGCGTATTCTGCTGGTGGAAGACGATCCGCGAATCGCGAATTTCGTGGCCAAGGGGCTGCGCGAGCAGGCCTATGCCGTGGACGTCGCGGGCAGCGGCGAGGACGCGCTGTATCAAGCCTCGATCAATCCGTATGATCTCGCCATTCTGGACGTGATGATTCCGGCGCCCGACGGCTTCGAGGTGTGCCGGCGCCTGCGCAAGTCCGGAGCGGGCTTTCCCATCCTGATGCTCACCGCGCGCGATGCCACCGACGACCGCGTTCATGGTCTCGATACGGGCGCCGACGATTACCTCACCAAGCCCTTCGAATTCCGCGAACTGCTGGCGCGGCTGCGCGCGCTGTTGCGGCGATCGGGCGAGCTGCGGCCCAATCGGATTGCCGTGGAGGATCTCGTGCTGGACACGGCGGCGCAGACCGCGGCGCGCGGGGGGAAGCAGATTCCGCTTACAACTAAAGAGTACGCGCTGCTTGAATTTCTGGCGCGCAACGCCGGGCGCGTGGTGGGGCGGGAGGAAATATCCGAGCATGTGTGGGACGAGAGCTTCGATCCTTTCACCAATGCGATCGAGGTGTACGTAAACCGGTTGCGGCGAAAAATCGATGAATCGGCGGCCAGGCCGCTGATTCATACACGGCGCGGCGCCGGTTATATGCTCGCCGGCTCGGAAGTGGGCGGCGCGGCTGTGAGCGATGCAGGCGGCGACGGCGCGGCGCGCGAAAAAGCGAAGCCGGCGGGGGCGAAAGCGGCGGCGCAGGTTCGCGGGGCAGGGAAGAAGCATGTTTGATTCGGTGCGTGTTCGACTGACGCTCTGGTATACCGGCGTGCTCGCGCTGGTCCTGATCTGTCTTTCGGTGGGGACCTACTGGCTGGTGGCGCGCACCACCGACCGGCGCACCTATATTTCCCTGGCGGAAATTTCCGAAGGCTTTCTCACCACGCTGGAGTCTGAATACAAAGACCAGTTGAACGAGAAAGCCGGGGAGCCCCTGCGCGCGGCGGCGGAAGAGTCCATGGTCGAGTTTCGACTGCGCGATCATCGTTTCGCCGTGCTCGACTCGACCGGCAACGTGCTGGCGCAGAACCAGGCTCTGCCCGCGCCGCGCGGGCCCGTGCAGACCTCTGCGCAGCCGGAAATTCCCGGCGAGGTTCTGCGCAATGTAGTCGCCGGCACCGTGGACGCGCCCCGCCGATTGCAGGATGTCACGCTGGGAGGCGAACATTTTCGAGCACGCGTTCTGGAAGCCGAAGTGGGCGGGACGCCGATCAGGCTCGTGGCCATGGAGTCGCTCGAACGCGAACGTGAATTGATGGAGGATATCCGCACCACGCTGCTGTGGGTCATCCCCATCACGCTGCTGATCGCCAGCGGCGGCGGCTATTTCCTGGCGCGCAAGAGCCTCGGTCCCGTGGTAGCAATGAGCGAAAAGGCGGCGCTCATCGAGGCGCACAATCTGCACGAGCGCCTGCCCATCCGGAATGCCCGCGACGAACTCGGATACTTGGCGAACACCTTTAACGGGCTGCTCGAGCGGCTGGATCGCGCATTCGAGCAGCAGCGGCGCTTTATGGCCGACGCTTCTCACGAGCTGCGCTCCCCGGTGGCCATCATCCGCGGCGAAGCCGAAGTGGCGCTTTCGCAGGCGCGTCCGGCGGAGGAGTATCGCGAATCGCTGGCGGTCGCGCTGGACGAAGCGCGGCGGCTCTCGCAGATCGTGGACGATCTTTTCACGCTGGCCCGGGCCGATGCCGGCGAATATCCATTGCGCCCTCGCGATTTCTATCTCGAGGAACTTGCCGCGGATTGCGTGCGCGCGGCCCGCAGCATGGCCGCGGAACGCGGAATCACGCTGAGCTATGAGCCCGATGGGGAGATGCCCATCTGGGCCGATGAGGCTCTTCTGCGCCGGCTCACCATGAATCTTCTGGACAACGCCATCAAATACACGCCGGAGGGAGGGAAGGTCGTCGTGGCTTGCGCCCCCGCCGGCAGCGAGTACTCGCTGACCGTGCGGGACACCGGTCCGGGCATCCCGGCCGAGGCGCGCGACAAAATCTTCGAAAGATTTTTCCGCCTCGATCCGGCGCGTTCTCCCTCTCCGGTTGCGGCCTCAGCAACCTCTGTTGCTCTGGCCGCCGCACCACAGGAAACTCTCCGAGCGGCGCGCCCCGCACAAACCATCGCCGCCCCGCTCGCGGGCGAGCGCGCCGGGGCGGGGCTGGGCCTGGCCATCGCCCGCTGGATCGCCCAAGAGCATCACGGCCGGCTGATCCTGGCGCAATCGGACGCTTCCGGCAGCATTTTTGTGGCGCTTTTTCCCGCGAATGGAGCCGGCGGAGCCGCCGCAGCGGCCGATGCCGTTCACGGCGAACGCCACTTCCCGAAATGACCTGTGCAGCCGGCCCGAATCAGCCTTCTTCCGCTTGGGGAAAACAGAGTTGCCTGTTAATCGTGGAGCTATCTTCAATTCTGCATGGTCGCTCCCATCGCGATGATGCGCTTGACCTGTGGCCGAGACCGTCATTACTATCGTGGAATCCCGAAGGGTTCGGACCCTACCCAAAGCTGTAAGGAGCTGTGCATTCCCATTGAGGGGTGAAACTTGAAAGCCAAATTCCTCACGTTTTTTGTTCTGGTCCTTGTTACTTCGAGTCTTTCGCTGCCGCTTCTCGCGCACCACGGCAACGCGGCCTACGACGATAGCAAGGCCATTACGCTCAAGGGAACCGTGACGCAATGGCTTTGGGCCAATCCACATTGCGTCCTGCACATCGACGTGCCCGACGAGCACGGGCAAGTGGCGTCCTGGATTGTGGAGACGGAAAATCCGACTTCCATGTTCAACATCGGTTGGACCAAAGATTCCATGAAGCCGGGGGATAAAGTGACGGTCACAGCGCTGGCGGTGAAGAATGGTGCGCAGATCGGGCGGATTGTGGACGTGCTGCTGCCGAATGGGCAGAAGCTCATCGGAAAGGCGCGGTTCGCAGCGGCCGACGGTTCCAATAGGTGAGCTGCCCTCAGACGAGTTCGGCGAGTCTGAGTTTGCGGGCCGGTTATCCACGTGGCTTATCACGTTATGGAATCCGGCAATTCAATAGACATCGCTTAGTTGAAGGACGGGTTGGACGATGGCCAGTGTTCCGACTGCGTTGAAGGGCCTTGCGGCCACGTGCGCGGTAGCAGTGATCTTGGCATTTTCGCCGCTTACGCGTTCGCAAGACACGCCGCAATCGGGAGGAAAGTCAGCGAAAGCTCCGCAGGTTGGCCCAGCCCAAGATCATATCTACCCCGAGCCGGTGGACTACTGGAAAACGACAGGAACCGTCCCCGCGAAGCCTCGGAAAACCGGAGGTCCTGCTCCGCGCCATGACATCTCCGGCGTATGGGATCCGGGCGAAGTGGGAATCCAAATCTTCGGCGCAGGGGCGATGCCCGCGGACGGCAAACCGGAGCATGTCTTGCCCTTCACCGCGGCAGGGCGGGAGGCGATGAATCGTAACAAGCCGAACGGTGGCAATGCGGGATTTGTGCCGGCGGAGAACAACGACCCCGTCTTCATCTGCGATCCCCAAGGGCTCCCACGCGAAGACCTGTACGAACTGCGAACGACGCAGATCTATCAAATGCCGCAAAAGATCATCATGCTTTATACCTTTGGCAGAGTCTGGCGGGTTATCTGGCTCGATGGCCGCGAACTCCCCAAGGATCCCGAGCCGAGGTGGTATGGATACTCCGTGGGAAAGTGGGTGGACGACAGCACGCTCGTGGTCGAAAGCAACGGCTTGGATGAAAGAACCTGGATCGACCGGGCGGGCCGTCCGCACAGCGCCAACCTGCGCGTGGAGGAGCGTTTCCACCGCGTCGATCACGACCACATGGAGCTGAGCGTCACGATCAACGATGCTCAGATGTACACCAAACCGTGGGTGGCCCTGGACAAGATGCGTTTCGAATTGCAGCCGGACGATTTCGACGTGCGCGAGTTTATTTGCTCACCATCGGAATATCAGGAATACAACAAATCGGTGGGCGATCCCGCCAGCCGCAAGTAGCTCACGAAATATCGGTTCATAGACAGACAGGAATCCGTCCCTCCGCCGGCTGTTAATCGTGCGTTTATCTCCCCTTCTGTACTCTCGTCCCAGATCGCAGGCTAGATGGAAGTGGCTGGCGTTCCGCTGGGTTGCTGGCAGGGAATCCCCCACGAGGGCGCCAGCCACGAAAAGGAGAGAGTGGAAAGGAGAGAGTTATGAAGCGAGCCAAGATTCTTGCCGCGGTGATTTACGCCATGCTCGTGGTGGGAACCATCGCCTTTGTGCATTTCCCCGATTTGCAGGCCGATGAGGCCACCGCCAAAATCAGCGCGGAAGAGGCGCAAGTGGCAGCGCTTCGGGCGGTTCCCGGGACAGTACACGAGGGTGACCTGGAGACCCAGCACGGGCGGCTGGTCTATTCCTTTGAGATCGTCCCGGTGAGGCGGCATGGGTCGTTTGAAATCCATCCGGCGGGACAACGCGGATGGTTCGCCGGAGGGCGGCCGCATGGCGGCATGATAGAGGTGAAGGTGAGCGCCATGGACGGGTCGATCGTGGACGTACATCGCGAACACGCCGATGGAGTCCAGAAGATGGCGCAGTGCCAGAACGTCAGCCCCGAGTGGGAAGGTGATGTTCTGTGAGAGCGGTGCACAACGCGTGGCTAACCTCCTTGCCGAGCCGGGTCCTGAGCGCGCCGGCGCGGCGGCACACCTTGCGCCGCGTGACGATCGCGGGGTATGCTGCGGCGAGCCAGGGGAGGCCCATGCCAAAATTTCTGATTGAGAGAGAAATTCCGGGAGCCGGGCAGATGTCGCCGCAGCAACTCCAGGCGGTGTCTGAAAAATCGTGCGCGGTTCTGCGCAATCTAGGACCGCAAATCCAGTGGGTGCACAGCTACGTCACGGATAACAAGATTTATTGCGTCTACATCGCGCCCAATGAGCAGATGGTGCGCGAGCATGCCCGCCAGGGCGGTTTCCCCGCCAACCGCGTGTCAAAGATCGAATCCATGATCGATCCGACCACGTCCGAGAAACGCTAGCAGGCCAGATAATCTCCACCATCTTGACGCTGCGGCCGCTCGGAATAAAGTTACGGCCGCCCGCGGCGGCAAACTATCTCCACGGCTGCGGCCGCTACTTCGGCGGTATCGCCAGCGACGATACGTTATTCGGGCCTCCCGGCAGCGCGAAAACGAGCAGGGCGTTGCCAGACTTCGGCGCTCGAAGCTGCGGCGCCAGTTCCGAAGGAATCGTCGACGACCAACTTCCGCCGCCGGTGCCCGCGGGCATGGCGATGTACTGCTTCCCGTTGGCCACATAGGTAATCGGGAAACCCTGCGCTGAAGTCACCAGGCGCGTCTGCCACAGAATCTTTCCGCTGGCCGCGTCGTAGGCGTACATGTGGCGATCCCAGTCGCCGCCGATGACGATTCCGCCGGCCGTGGCCAGCGCCGCTGTGTTGGAGGGGGAAGGTGTGCGATGACGCCACAACACCTTGCCCGAGCGAATGTCCATGGCCAGGAATTCACCCAAGTTGCCTCCCGACTGCGGAAATTTGTAATCGCGCCGCTCGACCGGACCGACTCCGCCCTTGCCGAGTACTTTCTCCACCGGGCCGAAGGTGGCTTTCTCGCAGTTCAGGGACATGGGAATGTACAACGCGTTGGTTTGCGGGCTGAAGGCCATGGCGCGCCAGTCCTTGAATCCGGCTGTGCTCGGACACATCTCCAACTCCACGCCGATTTGCGGAATTTTCTTGTAGGTGACTTTGCCGCTGTCGGCGCCAACTTCCACGATGTTCTGGTAGCCCAGATCGGTGGCGTGGATAAAGGCGCCGGTGGTTCGGTCGAGTTGCCAGAGGATGCCCAGCTTGCCCATTTTGAAAAGTGACTTGCGGCCGCCGGCGTCAATCAGGATGTTCTCGAAGACTTCATCCATGTCCTGCGTCTCGGCGGGAAGGTGCTGGTAATACCACTTCATTTTTCCGGTGTCCGGATCGAGGGCCAGCGTGGAGTTGGTATAGAGTGCGGCGCCGTCGGTTCCGCGAACCGCGCGGGCCCACGGTTTCGCTTGCGCCGTGCCCCAGTAAATCAGGTTCGTCTGCGGATCGTAGCTGCCCGGAATCCAGGCGTCGCCGCCTGCGCGGAAGCGCAGGGGCAGGTCGCCCCAGGTGTCGCCGCCGGGCTCACCGGGACGAGCAATGGTGGGCGTTCGCCACAACTGCTTTCCGCTGGCCGCATCGTGTGCGCTGATGAAGCAGACGTCTTCTTTGTAGCGACTGCAGCCGGTCATGCCCGCGATGACCTTGCCGTGAACGACAATTGGGCCGGAAGTGTATTGGTATCCCAGCTTGGAATCGGCCACCGCCGTGTCCCACACCAGCTTTCCGGTACGCGCGTCCAGGGCGATGAGATGGGCGTCGCCGGTCGCCCCAAAGATTTTGTCTCCAAAGATGGCGATGTTTCTTTGCACCCCGTTGACTTCGCCGCCGGCCTCAGCCGTCTTCGGACGTTCGGGACGATACTCCCAGAGCAAGTCGCCAGTCGCGGCGTCCAGGGCCTGAATGACGCCGTGCGGGTTGGGCAGGTACAGGATGCCGTTGTAGGCCAGCGGCGCGGTTTCTTGAGCGCCCGTGCTGTCCATGGCCCACGACCAGGCCAATTGAAGCTGCTGCACGTTCCGCGTGTTGATCTGATCAAGCGGGCTGTACCCCCAGGCGCTGTCGGTGCGCCTCCAGTTTGGCCAATCGCCTGGGGCGGGATTGCGCAGCATGGTTTCGGTGACCGGGCGGAACTCCTTCACTTGTGCCGTGAGCCACAGGCTCGCCAGCAAAAGGCCGATGGAAATGGAAAAAACGATGCGCCGTGTCATAGCGTTGACCTCCTCGCGTGCGCGGTCCGCGCGAGCGTGGGAAAAGTGTAGGAAGAAGTTACACCTTTTCGGCGCCATGCGTATCTGCTCTTTGCAGTTCCGCGCTCTTCGGCCCTGAGGCCGAGTCGAGCGCGGCAGCCGTTACCAGCAGACGCCGACTGCCGTTCCGAGGTAGGAGTCTTGGACTACCTGCTTGAGCATGAAATCGGCGACGTCGGCTCGCGCGATCCGGGCTGTCCACAGGAAGCTGCCAGTGCTGCGGCCGTGGCGATACGCACCTCGCATCCCGGCATTCGTCAACACGGCGGGCCGCACGATCACCCATTCCAGGCGACTGGCCGCGATCAATCGTTCCTGCCGGGTCTTGTCCCAGAAATAGAAGGGCAGAACGAAGGGAATAACAAACAGCGAGTAGTAAAGGCCCATGCGCCCGGCGCTATCGCCGATACCTAAGGACGTCTCGCAGACGAACCGGCGAACGCCGTGAGCGGCCATGGCGCGCAGAACGTTCCGAGTGCCCTCGGAGAGGATGCGAGTCGGCGCAAAGAACCGCTTGTGGCCGAGCGCGGAGATCACCGCATCCTGTCCCTGTACGGCCTTCTCGACGCTGGCATAATCCAGCACATCTCCACGCGCCACCGTCAGGTGCGGATGTTCAGCCAGGAGGTTCGCCGGATTCCGAACCAGCGCGGTGACGAGATAGCCGCGGTCGAGGGCTTGTGCCAGCAGTTGACGCCCGGTTCCGCCGGTCGCGCCCAGGATCAGCAGCCGCGTCGAGGGCCCTCGAGAGGTGACCACCGCGACCTTGGTCACAGATCGGACTCCAGCGCGCGCCAGCCCGACGCCGAGCGCAATCGCATAAACAAACAAAACAAGCAGGAGCGTCACCTTCGTTGCTCCCCCAATCGCCGACTCTTACCCGGTTTCACCCGCCTAGATTCTCATGCGCGCGAGCCTGAAGAATAGGCGGAATATGAGCGCGTCTCGCGCTTTGTCCGCGGGGCCACGCCAACTAGCACCACAATTTGATGCCAACCCTGTACAGAAACTGGACCTGCCACCAGTTGCTTCTTTCCCGGCGGAACTTATACGTTTGGCCAAACTGTCGATTCGAGATCCCAGTTGGGGCGGAGCACCTATGGCCCATGACGAGTGGACAAAGACTCTCCCGGACGGAAAGATTGCCAAATACATTTACGACGAAATCGCCGAGGTGTGCTCGGCCAGCGTTGCAATCGGGGAATATTCCAAGAGTCGCTCAAACCTCGCAGGCCCACTCACGCGAGAACAGGTCGAGGAACTCTTCGTGCATGAAGTGCAACGACTCACAGCCCGTCGTTCAGCAGGCCATTCGTAGCCAAGGGGCAAACTTGGCGGGCCCAAGAGACATCGTTTGGCTGTATAGTTGGCGAGGAGGGAAGGGCCGCTCACGCGCCACTTTAAGGAGCCAGCGATGAAAACGCTATTAAAGGTTGTGGGAGTCATAGTGGTTTGCCTGGTTTTGGTGCTTGTGAT
>Ga0079221_10000303_pt1 | contig 12869 bp, 8 predicted proteins | sample GAAS200_FD_75069 | JGI IMG/M metagenome (GOLD analysis project Ga0079221, IMG submission 75069) | Agricultural soil microbial communities from Georgia to study Nitrogen management - GA AS200 | ecosystem: Environmental > Terrestrial > Soil > Agricultural land | place: USA: Georgia | collected... | reverse complement strand
GATGCCGCGCATGCGCGCGAGGTGCTGGGTTGGCAAGCCAGGACTTCGCTGGAGGATCTGTGCCGGATGATGGTGGAGGCCGATCTGAAACGGGTGCAACGTGGCGTCTCGTTCTGACAAGCCGCGCGCGCTGCTGACCGGTTGCCACGGCTTCACCGGGCGCTACGTTACGGCCGAACTCGAGAGCGCCGGTTACGAAGTGGTTGGATTGGCCCACGACGGCGATCCGCCGCGCGAAGGCGTGTTGCGCGCGAACCTGCTCGATCGCGAGGCCGTGCAGCGCGCTGTGGCCGAGGCACACGCGGACGCGGTGGTGCATCTCGCCGCGATCTCGTTCGTGGCACACGGCGACGCGGACGAAATCTACCGCACCAATGTCGTCGGCACGCGCAATCTCCTGGAGGCGCTGGCGGCTTGCGATCACAAACCAGGCAGTGTCGTGCTGGCGAGCAGCGCCAACATCTACGGCAACGCCGAAGTCGAGCCGATCACGGAAGACACTCCGCCCGCGCCCGCCAATGATTACGCCGTGTCCAAGCTCGCAATGGAATACATGGCGCGACTGTGGATGGACCGTTTGCCGATCACCCTGGTGCGGCCGTTCAATTACACCGGCGTGGGCCAGGGCGAGCAATTCCTCATCCCGAAAATCGTCGCGCATTTCCGGCGCGGCGAGCGTGTCATCGAACTCGGCAATACCGATGTGGCACGGGATTTTTCCGACGTGCGCGACGTTGCGCGCGCTTACGCCGCGATCGTCGCGAAAGCCCCCGCCGGCGAAACGATCAACATCTGCTCGGGCGTCGCGCATTCACTCGGCGACGTGCTGGACATGATGGCGGAGATCGCAGGCTACGCGATCGAGGTGCGCGTCAACCCGGCATTCGTGCGCGGCAATGAAGTGAAGCGGCTGTTCGGATCGAATGCCCGGCTGCAGGCACTCGCACGTTTCGTGCCGGCAATTCGCCTGTACGAAACATTGGCCTGGATGTTCTGCGATTCGTCGAGGTGGTAAGGACCTCGGCGTTTTGGAAGTCTTCCCGCACCGGTGGTGTCACGACTTGCTGCTGTCTCGTGACGCCGCATGGACGTGTGTCGTGCGGTATCTATCGAAACTGCTGCAAATGGGACACCAGATAAGCAGGATATTTTTCGAGCAATCTGGCTTCTTCACTTTGAACCAGGCTCTCGACGACCCTTTCACGATCCATTTCTCCGCTGGACATGGCCATCAGATAGCCCTCTAGTCCAACTGGATCGGCAGGTCTGTGCAGAATCGTGAAGTATGCGTAATGCAGAAATTCGTGATCGTTCGGCAACTGGGTGGCCTTGCGCGCCTTTACGTCGAAGAGCCATTCGTCTTTTATCTGCGCTTCGCAGACGAGCAGTCCGGCATTGGTAAGGTGTCTGGCAAGCGTCGCGGCCGTAAAACCCGCGAGATGGTAGTCGCCCGTGTAGGCTTGAGTCCCATACATGAGATGGATGACCTCCTCGGCCTGTTCGGGATCCCGACGGTCGGGTCGTGCAAGTAGTTCAAACATCCCGAAGAGGCTCGGCACGCGAAGTTGCAATACGCCATTGGGTCTCAAAAGTCGCGACCATTCAGCAAGCGCCACGCCGGTTTTTGCACGCTCGAAATGTTCGAGAACGTCTTGAGCCAGTATTTCTTCGAACGCGCCGCCATCCAGCATCGGAAGCGCAGTGACATCCGCGATGAGGTCTGGATCATGCATTGATTGCAGATCGACGTTGAGCCAGCCCTCCCGGTAATCAAATCCACAGCCGAGATTGAGCTTGCGAGGAAGCGGATCAGTGATCCTGGTGCGGTTCGGAATGCTCATTGGCTGGCCTCGGCTGGATCAGATCTGAAGTTGCGTCGGCGTGTGGCGGCAAGGCCTCATGACTTCGCCAGGAACACGCACTCCAATGGGGTTGGACTTGTCGATCCAGCGGCCTCATCATGCTCTGCCGTAAACATCCTCCAACCGCACGATGTCGTCCTCGCCCAGGTAGCTGCCCGACTGCACCTCAATCAATTCCAGCGGCACCTTGCCGGGATTGCGCAAGCGATGCACCGCGCCCAGCGGCAGGAAGGTGCTTTCGTTCTCCGCCACCAGGAACACTTCGTCGTTGCGCGTGACTTCGGCCGTGCCCGAGACGATCACCCAGTGTTCGGCGCGGTGATGATGCTTCTGCAGGCTGAGCGCGGCACCCGGTTTCACCGTGATGCGCTTGACCTGGAAGCGGTCGCCCATGTCGATGGAGTCGTAGCTGCCCCATGGGCGGTATACCTTGCGGTGGAACATGTGTTCCTGGCGTCCGTCGGACTTGATCCGTTCCACCAGCCGCTTGACATCCTGCACGCGCGTGCGCGGCGCGACAAGCACCGCATCCGGCGTATCCACGATCACGATATCATCAAGGCCCAGCGCCGCCACCAGGCGCCGGTCGGTGCCGCGCACGAAGCAGTTGCGGCTATCGATGGCGATCACGTCGCCTTCCAGCCGGTTGCCGTCGCCGTCACGTTGCGACGCCGCCCACAGCGCATCCCACGAGCCGATGTCGCTCCACGCGCAACTGACCGGCACCACGGCCGCGCGGGTGGTCTTTTCCATCACCGCGTAGTCGATGGACGTATCCGGCGAAGCCGCGAACGCTTCCTTGTCGACGCGCACGAAATCAAGATCGGCTTTTGCTTTTTCGAACGCCGCCTTGCCGGCCGCGTAAATCGTGGGCGCGTGCTGTTGCAGCTCGTCGAGATAGCGCGACGCCTTGAACAGGAACATCCCCGAGTTCCACTCGTAGTCGCCGGCCTCGACGTATTTCTGTGCCGTCGCGGCATCGGGTTTTTCCACGAAGCGCTCGACGCGGAAGCCGGCCGCACCGGCCGCTTCGGCGCGCTTGATGTAGCCGAAACCCGTCTCGGGTGCTTCGGGGCGAATGCCGAACGTCACCAGCCATCCCTGTTCTGCAAGCGGCAGCGCCTTGCCCACGGCTTCGGCGAAGCTGGAAGTGTCGCCGATCAGGTGATCGGCAGGCAGCACCAGCAGCGTTGCTTCGGCGTCATTCGCCAGCGCCTGGCACGCGGCCAGCGCAATCGCGGGCGCGGTATTGCGTGGCATCGGTTCCAGCAGGATCGAAGCGCCCTCGACGTTCAGCGCGCGCAATTGCTCGGCGACCAGGAAGCGGTGCTCCTCGCTGCATACCACGATCGGCGCCCCGACGCCGGCCAGCGCGCGGGTACGCTCGACGGTCTGCTGGAACAGCGTGGCGTCACCGCTCAGGGCCAGGAACTGCTTGGGCAGGTTCTTGCGCGAAAGCGGCCACAAGCGCGTTCCGCTGCCGCCGCTGAGGATCACGGGTGTGAGCATTGGGCCCCCATTGAAAGTCAATCCATCAATTTAGCAGGAGTGGGCTGGTCGAATCAGCATACCCTTCGGCTGAATGGTCGAAGCAGGCCCGCCTGACATCATCTTCGGAGCCTATAATAAAAGTTCACGAGAGTGGCTTGTTGAGCGTCCGTGTTGTCGTGGGCGCGCAGCCCCTCACGTTCTGGTTCGCTCGAACCAAGCACAAGAAAATAGCGATGTCATGGGCGCAAAACCTTCAAACCGATCCGATTCAGCCGAATCTTCTTCACTGAACCTGGAAGCCATGGTGGCTCGGGTGCGCGCCGAAGTCGCCCAGAGACAGGGCCTTGCAACCGGGGTTCGATCACCAGGTCCTGCGACTACGAACGGTCAAGCGTTGCCTAGCGCCGAGGAAATCATGGCGCGTGTGCGTGCAGAAGTTGTGCGTGATCAGGCCGTCGATGTGCAAAGCCTCACGGCCTCAAGTGCCGGGCAGGTGTCGGCTCTGGTCAATCGGGTCCGCTTGCCGCGATGGCAGCCGGCTGCGGCGCGCTTGCCAGAAAAACGCGAATACGTAGTGGGTGATTTTTTGGGGTTTGATGATGCCGATTTCATTGACATTACGTATCGTGCGTTGTTGCGCCGCCCGTCGGATGCCAAGGGTCGACAGAATTACTTGAACGCCTTGCGGTCCGGTGTGCTGAGCAAGGTTGAAATTCTGGGGCTGCTCAGGTTTTCCGAGGAGGGGCGCAAACACAACGTACACGTGGACGGCTTGTTGTTGCCGTACACCTTGCAGCGCTGGCGGCATATCCGAGGCATTGGATGGGTCCTTGGCACGGTCATGGCAATTTTCAGATTGCCGCGGTTGGCTTGGCGGTTGCAGGGGATGGAGGCTTCGGCAGCGCGAGAAGCCCACGAATTGGGCCGTTTGCTGGCCCAAGTCGAGGATGTGGTCGAACGCCAGTTCGATCAAACGCAATCGATTGCGTCGCGCGTCGACAAATTGCATGACGATCTTGCGGCGACCAGTGATAGCGTTGCTGCTATCCAGGAAATGCAGACTGCTCACAAAGTCAGGCAAGATGAGCTTGGCGAAGCATTGCGGACAAGCGAAGGCGCCCATACGGAGGCCGCGCGGCGTTTGGCGATGCATGATGAAGCGTTGGCGAGGTTGCACGAACAGGCGCGCGGCGATCAGCGCAGTGTGCGCGCGATGCTGGACCGGCTTACCGTCTTCCTCGACGTCTCCATGCGAAAGGCGCGGGCTCCCAGCGGCGGCGAAGGCGAGGAACGGCCCTCGCTGGAGGCACAATATGCCTCGTTCGAACATACGTTCCGCGGTGACCGTGAGCAAATCAAGCAGCGCGCTGCTCATTATCTGACTACGCTTGCGGGCGCCGGTATCGGGCGTGGGGAAGAGGGCGTGATTGTCGACTTGGGTAGTGGTCGGGGTGAGTGGCTGGAAGTACTCGCCGAGCATGGGTATCACGGTCGCGGCGTGGATACGAACCGTGGCATGCTCGAGGCTTCCCGCGAACGCGGTTATGAGGTGGTGGAAGCCGATGCGTTGGATTACTTGCGTACGCAGCCGAATGATTCGTTCGCGGCCATCACTTCCATGCACATGGTCGAACATATACCGCACCCGGCGGTCATCGAATTGTTGGACGAAGCATTGCGCGTGCTTCGCCCTGGCGGCGTGCTGATTCTGGAGACGCCCAATCCGGAGAACGTCCTTGTGGGCTCATGCATGTTCTACATGGATCCAACTCACTTGCATCCCATCCCTCCGCAATTGCTGCAATGGACCGTGCAGGCGCGGGGTTTTGAAAATGTCGTCATCGAGCGCCTGTCCGAATACCGAGGCGCACCCGATCTGGCGCCGGTTTCCCACGAAGTACCAGGCGCCGCGCAGATCAATCAGATCATCGCCTGGTTCTCTGCGCCTCCTGATTACGCAGTGGTTGCACGCAAACCACTCGCAACGGCGCCATCGGGGATCTGACCGAATACCGCCAAGGGACGCGGCCAGGCCGCTGTCGGGTAACATTGCCTGGCTCGTCTCAGTCCGTGGTTGGTGTTTCCGTCGGCCGCACGAATTGCCGAGCTGGGATATCCAGGGAGAACAAGATGCGGGTTGCGATCGCGGCTGTGCACGTGCCGTTCATCAACGGTGGTGCCACGATCATGAGAGATGGCTTGGCCAGGTCGCTGAAAGACCGCGGGGTCAAGGTCGATTGCATTTCCCGGCCTTTCAGGTTCCGGCCCGCCAAAGAGATCCTGCGATCGATGGATGAGTGGGAAGCGAGCGACGCCGACGCTTTCGATTGCGGTGTCATCGATCGCGCGATTTGCATCAATTTCCCGAGCTTTTATTTGAAGCATCATCACAAGTTGGTCTGGCTGATGCACCAACACCGGGCCGTATACGAGCTGTACGGCACCCCGTACGGCGCCGATTCGACACTTCGCGAGTCAGGCCGGCTCAAGCGGGTCATCCATCGCCGGGATACGGCGTCACTTCAGGAGGCCAAACATGTCTACACGATTTCACGGCGCGTGTCGGACCGGCTGAGGCAGTTCAACGCGATCCATTCCGTTCCGCTTTACCAGCCACCCACGCATCCGGAACATTATTACTGTTCCGAGCAATTGCCCTACATCTTCGCACCCAGCCGCTTGGAGTCACTGAAGAGGCAGGAATTGTTGATTCGCGCGATGCGCCACGTCCGCGGTTCCGTGGCAGTAGTCATCGCTGGTGAAGGGGGGCAGCGAGAAAACCTGGAGCGCCTGGCCATCGAATTGGGAGTGGAGTCGAAGGTCAGGTTCCTGGGTCACGTCAGCCGGGAGGAAATGATTGCGTGGTATGCAAACGCCTTGGCTGTGTTTTTCGGACCCTACGATGAGGATTACGGCTTCGTCACGCTGGAAGCAATGTTGGCATCCAAACCCGTATTAACCTGCGCCGACTCGGGCGGCCCACTGGAGTTCGTGAGCGATCGCGAGACGGGCTTTGTTTGTGAGCCCGATCCGGATGAAATTGCATCGCGTATCGATTGGTTATGTGCCAATCCGCGTGCCGCTTGCGATCTTGGCCGCAGTGCGAAGGCCCACTACGAATCGCTCCACATCTCCTGGGCCAACGTCGTGGATCATTTATTGGCTTGACTGGATCAAAATGAAAATCGCCATCGTCGCCCCCTCGCCGGTGCCGTTCACCATAGGCGGCGCAGAGAATCTGTTCTGGGGTCTGCAAAAATACATCAACGACGAAACATCGCATCAGTGCGAGTTGATCAAGCTCCCGTCACGCGAGCACAACTTCGCTGATCTGGTGCGAACATATCTCGAATTCAGTCGGTTGGATCTGTCGCATTTCGACATGGTGATCTCCACCAAGTACCCGACATGGATGGTGCGGCATCCGAATCATGTGTGTTACATGCTGCACAAGCTCAGAGGCCTTTACGACACCTACGAACTTTTAGGTCTGCCGAAACACTTTGCATGGGAAGGCGCGGAACTTGTCCGGGTTCGCGAGCTAATGGAAGCGGCCCGACGTTCTGCGGAATCAAATGGCGGTGTAGAAGATCTCCTCGAATATTTGCTGACGTTGGGGTCGCGTGGTGTGACTCCAGAAGTGTTAAGCTTTCCAGGCCCATTCGTTCGTGAGGTTATTCACTTCCTGGACGGCATTGCGCTCTCACCAGCACGCATTTCCCGTTATGTGGCAATCTCGGAAAATGTGCGCCATCGACCGGATTACTTCCCGGCGTCCGCGAACGTTGAAGTTGCATATCCGCCGCCCAAACTCTCCGGGTTCGAGTGTGGTTCGCAAGACTATCTGTTTACCGTGAGCCGCCTTGATGGTCCGAAGCGTATCGCGCTACTGATTGACGCCATGCGACTCGCCAAGGCGGAAATTCCGTTGTGTATAGCTGGGACTGGTCCGGAAGAACAACAAATCAAGAAGCTCGCCGCAGGCGACGCGCGGATCAAATTCCTCGGATTCGTGAATGACCGGGAGGTAGTCGAGTGGTACAAGAACGCCCTCGCCGTTCCGTTCGTTCCGTATGATGAGGATTACGGCTTGATTACCATCGAGGCAATGATGAGTGGCAAGCCAGTTCTTACCCTCACGGACAGCGGCGGACCCAATGAATTCGTCGAAAATGGGGTAACCGGTTTCAGCGTCGATCCGACGCCGGAGGCCGTGGCGGCGGCCATCGACACGTTATGCCGCGATAGAGATGCAGCTCGGGAAATGGGCCGAATGGCGCGCAAGCGTGTCGGCGGAATCACTTGGGAAAAAGTTGTCGAGGACTTGCTGGGAAAACAGCGCATTCCCGCTATGAACGCAAATCGCCGAAGACGCCCTCGAATCATGGTGGCATTGACCTTTCCAGTGTATCCACCACGTGGTGGCGGGCAGTCACGGGTGTTTCATCTGTACAAGCAGTTGGCGCATTACGCTGATGTCGAGCTGGTAACGTCGTGTCACCCAGACGAGCCAGCATCTCGGCGCGAGCTTGCAAGGGGGTTGACGGAGATACGGATTCCGCGCAGCCAAAAACACCAGGATGCCGAAGCGGAGTACAGCCAGTCCATCGACTGGGTGCCAGTCACCGATGTGGTGATGTCCGAATTGTACAAACTCACGCCTGAGTTCGAGCGCGCGTTGGCCGCTGCATGCGAAAGAGCGGATATTGTCGTAGCGTCCCATCCGTATCTGGGCAGAGTACTGCTGGAACTTGCTCCGGGGAAACCCTTGTGGTTCGAGGCACACAACGTCGAATTCACGCTCAAGCGCGACATCCTGCCCGATACCGATGCCGGAAAGGCGTTGCTCGAAAAGGTTCGCATGGATGAGGCATACTGCTGGAACAATGCGGCGCTGGTGTTCGCCTGTGCGCAAAATGACATCAATGAGCTTGGCAAACTGTACGGGTCCACTGCGGCACGTACCCTCGAAGTTCCAAATGGCGTCGCAATCGAGGAAGTGCCGTTCCTTCCGTTAGCGGCTCGCAGAAATCTTCGCGATCGCCTCGGACTCGGAGGAAGGAAACTGACCATGTTCATGGGGAGCTGGCATGGCCCCAATTTGACAGCTGTCGAGCGGGTATTGGAGTCCGCTGCCAACTTGCCCGATGCGGCATTCATGATCGTGGGGAGCGTTTGCCAAGCTTTCGCCGATCGCACCGTTCCCTCGAACGTGCGGCTGATGGGGAGCGTTGACGATGCCGAAAAAGTAGCGCTGCTCGGTGCTGTCGAGTTCTGTCTCAATCCCATGGAAGGCGGTTCGGGAAGCAATCTCAAGATGCTTGACTATTTTGCATCCGGCACGCCAGTCGTTTCGACGGAATTCGGCGCGCGCGGTATCAACGCCGTTGCGGATACTCATTTTGTACAAGTGGGAAAAGATGGCCTCAGCGGGGCGATCCAAGCAGGTTACGGCATGAGCGATGCTGCCCTGCAGGGCATGGCAAATCGCGCCCGGTCCCTGGTGGAGACCGAGTATTCGTGGACCAAGATTGCGGAGCGGTTCGCGCGAAGCCTCGGGTGGCTGGAAGCATCGTTTCCAACGGCCAAGCATCCGTAACCAGTCTTCTGTTTCCAGAAAGAATGTAGGCCAGCATTGCATTGCCGACCATACAAGTTGAGCGGATGAGACCAACGATGGCGACACAAGTCACAGGGCCCCTGGGAGCGACCAAGGCCCAAGTCGAGTCAGCGGATGCGCGGGCCCGATTGTCGTGCGATCGGGCTATTGAACTTCTGATGGTATTCATGGTGGTTGCCAGTTTGATCGGGCTGGTAACAACACTGTGCGGAGTTTTTCAAGCGCCGCAGGTGCTTCTGGCTTCGCTGATCCTCACATGCTTCTGGGCATACAAGACGCATGGCTTTTTCGGGCGATCCAGCCAAGCGCCGCGCTGGCGGCACATCGTCCTGCTTGTCCTGGTGGCACTTTTGTTTCGAGTGCCGGCCTACCACTACGTCATGGGGGGGCAGGACGAAGGTCTTTACGTCAATATCGCGCACACCATAGAACATTCGGGCGGAATTGCGATCCACGACGAAGTCAAGCAGAAGCTCCAAGGGTCGCCATACCTCGCGCGATACCTGTCGGATAACACGACGAGCGGAGGCTACTTGGCAGGGGTCAATTCACGTGGCCCGAACAACAGCAAATTGGACTTTCTGTTTTACGACCTTTTCCCGATCTGGATGGCCTTGCTGGGAGGCATCGTAGGTTCGAGCGCGGGCATTTATGCGCTCACGCTGTTTTCGCTGTTCTCGATCGTTCTGTTTTATCGTCTCACGTTACTGATCACCAGGTCGTATCACGCCGCGCTTCTTTCGGGTGCGCTCCTTGCAGTCAGTCCACTGCATGCATTTTTCTCAAAGTTTCCTGTCACGGAAGTGCCGACACTCTGCTTCGCGCTGGCAGGCTTTGTCACGTTGGCAGATTTTTGGTCGTCCGCTCCTGCCGGAAGGAAGTGGCAGTTGCTGGCCCTGTCGGTGTTGGCATTCATGTGTGTCTTCACGACACGCATCAGCGGTTTCATGTACGTGCCGTTCTTCATCGGGCTGGCATGTGCAAGCGCGCTGCTTGATCAAGACGTTGCCCGGCGGCGAGCCGTGACGCGATGGGCGATGTGGATAGTCGCGGCGTACCTGCTTTCGGTGATCTATGGATTGATATGGTCCCATTCGTATTCGCATTGGATATACCGGAGCTCATTCCAGCCGTTGTTCGGAACAAGATGGAAACTCGCAATCGGTCTGGCTGCATCATGCGCATTCGCCGGGTGGGCAGCAGTGGTGTTCGCAGGTCGATACGGAGCCGCGCGTGATATTGCCACTCGTTGGGTAGCGGCTCCGCTGAGATGGCTGCCTCTGTGGATTGCATATGTGTCCCTGTGCCTGGGACTGTTCAAGATCTTCCAGCTTGGCTGGACGAACAAATACCTCCACGATCCCGCGCTTGCGGAACGCTGGCACTTCGTCGGCACGGGCTGGCTGGCTGCGTCTGCCAGCAGTTTGTGGACGTTGATAGTGTTCCTTGGTCCACTGATCGTCATTGCATTTTACGTTCTGATGTTCAAAAGGACGCGTGATGCGCGCCTGACATTCATGCGGTGGTGGGCAGCTGGATTTCTTGTCTTTGCGCTGCTCCTGCAGTGGGTAACCCCCTACAGTCCTTATTACGCTCGTTACATGCTGAGTGAAGTCGTGCCGTACGTCTTGCTGACGGTCGTGTGCACATGGTCGGAATTGAGTCGCGGCACCATGCGCAAATGGCTCAGGGTGGCGATCGTAGCTTCCATCCTGTATGGCTCCGTGCTCTCAGCTGCGCAGATCGGAAAGAGCGAAAATGACGGGGTTTACCGCGCGCTTGCCCAATTGACGGAACATACTGATTCGCATGATCTCATCCTCCTGCAGGCAGCCGATGATGTTGATCCGAGTGCGGTGAAAACGCCGCTTTTGTATACCTTCCACAGAACCGTCGTGACGGTCACAGCGGACTCACTCGCGAATCATGGTTATATCGCGAAGCTCAACTCCTTGTACGACGATGTGTTTCTTATTACGCCGCAGTACATCACGTCGGACAAGTTCACGTTTGTAGATAGTGCCCGTTTCAAGGTAATGCAGTTCGCGTGGAACCATTCCTTTCCCCACCGGCTCGTTGTCGGGCAGGATGTACTGCTGAACATGTATCGCATGGACCAAAGCCGTTTGGACATGGATTCCGAAGTCTCATTTGCCATGGGTCAGGAGGGGACGACATGGCTTCGCTCCGGATGGAATGCATCCGAGGCGTGGGGCGTGTGGAGTTCGGGAGATTCGGCAACCTTGGCGATCAATCCCGCGCGTCTTCCAGATTCCCATGGTGAACTGGCGCTTGATATCACCGCTAATGCATTTGTCTCGAGCGCCCATCCGATCCAGCACGTGACGGCAATGGTGGACGGCGCATGTGTCGCGAAGTATGTGGTCAAGTACCCTATTGATCGTTTTTCGATGCGGATACCCTTGGGATTTTCGCCGCCCGGATCTCACAAGCCGCTGACCGTGGAATTGCTCTTGCCGGATGCCGCGAGTCCAAGATCGTTCGGAGTCAATGCTGACGCACGTGACCTTGCGGTGGGGCTTGTCAGTGCCCATTTTGTGCAAATGCCATCCAATGGAGCAGGCCGACCCGCTGCCGCTTCTTGTACTCCGTGACCGACAAGTACTCTATGTGAGACGGAGTGAAGCCGCCCTCATGGCTGGATGCTGGTGCCGACGCTCGGATGCCTTTCTGCGTGGCTGCCTCGTTGCAACCGCAAGTCGATCTGTTCCATCAGCTTGCGATTGGTGGCAATGAGGTCGGCGACCAGTCCGATCATGAACGACATCGCACCCAGCATGATGCACAGCGCAGCCAGTATCAGGGATTGCACGTGGCCGCTGCCGTTGCCGGCGGCGAAAAACGTCAGGTAACGAACGCCCAGCGCGACGCCGGCGGCGATGAGGGCAACGCTGATCCACATGAACAACGTCAGCGGCCGGTAGATCACGAATACGCGCAGGATTGTCAGCAGCGAGCGCTTGACGTAGTTGGGGATGCTGCGGACCAGTCGTGATGGCCGCAGGTCCGGGTTGGTGCGGATCGGCACCGATACGACGGTCAGGTTGCTCAAGCCGGCCTGGATGATGGTTTCCAGCGTGTAGGTGTAGGCATTGAACACGTTGAGCCGCATGGCGGTTTCGCGGGTCATCGCGCGGAAGCCGCTGGGCGCGTCGGCGACGTCGGTTTTGCTGGCGATGCGCACGGCCCAGCTTCCGAGATGCTGCAGCTGTTTCTTGATCCAGCTGAAATGCTCGGTTTGCGCGATGGGTCGTGCGCCGATCACCATGTCGGCGCGATGGTCCAGGATGGGGCGAAGCAGGAGCGGTAAGTCGGCGGCTTCGTATTGATTGTCGGCGTCGGTGTTGACGATCACGTCAGCCCCTTCTTGCAACGCGGCATCGATGCCGGTCATGAAGGCGGCGGCGAGTCCGCGGTTGACCGGGTGCCGCACCACGTGATCGACGCCGAGCTGGCGCGCCAGTTCGGCGGTGCCGTCGGTCGAGCCGTCGTCCACCACCAGCCATTCCACCGCATCGAAGCCTTCGACCTGCCGCGGCAATGTCGCCAGCGCAGCACCGAGCGTGGCAGCTTCGTTGAGGCAGGGGATCTGGATGATCAGTTTCACTCGTTTGACGCCTCCCCGCGTCGATAATCAGCTTGCGAGCGCATCGCGGAGCGACGCGAACAGGTCCAGCGCCCCCGGATTCGCCAACGCATCGGTGTTCTTCACCTGCTCGCCATGGATCACCGCACGCACCGCGAGTTCGGAAATCTTGCCCGAGATGGTGCGCGGGATGTCGGCGACCTGAAGGATCCTCGCCGGCACATGGCGCGGGGTGGTGTTGTCACGGATCTGTTTCCTGATCTTGTCGCGAAGGGCATCGTCGAGCGTG